>Ga0181533_1003653_pt1 | contig 16522 bp, 17 predicted proteins | sample PEATcosm2014_Bin_45_FD_119772 | JGI IMG/M metagenome (GOLD analysis project Ga0181533, IMG submission 119772) | Peatland microbial communities from MTU Mesocosm Facility, Houghton, MI, USA - PEATcosm2014_Bin11_60_metaG | ecosystem: Environmental > Terrestrial > Soil > Wetlands > Peat | place... | reverse complement strand
TTCAGCCGAGGAACCTGAGGGCAGGTATTTATACCCAAGCGGGCGAGTTGATCTCGGATTGCCACGAACTCACTTTTAATCTCACTTCAGAAAATCCGAGGGAACGTGAGTTGCAAGTCCGGTTTGTATTGACTAGAAAAGCAGATGCGGCAAATGGTCAGGAGGTTATCCTGCGGTTGGATGAGAAGCTTACCGGAACATCACATTACCGAGAGTACAAGTCGGTGCGGTATATGATGCGAAGGTCATTTACCAGTGATTTCGATTTCTAAAGGGCAGGTGAACCATGAACGGACTTGACCAAAAAATAAACACGCATTTCCCAGGTCTCGTTGTCCGCAAGGATCTGGTCAAGACCGTAAAGGGAAATGCAATTGTTCCTACCTACGTTCTCGAATACCTGCTGGGGCAGTATTGCGCAACGAACGATGAGGCCACCATCCAGTCTGGAATCGAGACAGTCAAAGAGATCCTAAGAAAACACTATGTACACCGGAGCGAAGCAGGATTGGTCCGTTCCACCATTCGGGAGAAAGGTCGCCACAAGGTGATCGATAAGATCAGCGTGGTCCTGAATGACAAAGCGGATGTATATGAAGCCGAATTTGGCAATCTTGGAATCAAAAGGGTGCTGGTCGATTCGGGAACCATTAAAGCTCACCCTAGACTCCTGGTCAGTGGTGTCTGGTGTATCGCGGATATAGAATACGAATTCACAGAAGACAAAAGTAGGTGCCCCTGGATTCTCTCTTCTCTAAAACCCATCCAGCTTTCGCATTTTGACTTTGAGGTATATGTGGATGCCAGAAGACAATTCAGCACCGACGAATGGATTGACCTGCTCATGCGAAGCATTGGGTTCAATCCGGAGTTCTTTGGCAAAAGAAGCAAGCTCAGCCAGCTAATCCGGCTGATTCCCTTTTGCGAGCGGAATTACAACCTGATTGAGCTTGGCCCGAAGGGCACGGGAAAGTCCCATATTTACTCTGAATTTTCACCCCACGGAATCCTGATCTCAGGCGGAGAAGTGACGGTTCCAAAGCTTTTTGTGAATAACTCATCGGGGAAAATAGGCCTGGTCGGCTATTGGGATGTCGTTGCCTTCGATGAATTTGCGGGCCAGCAAAAGCGAGTTGACAATGCGCTGGTTGACATCATGAAAAACTACATGGCCAACAAATCCTTCTCGCGAGGGGTTGAAACACTCGGAGCCGAAGCCTCCATGGTGTTCGTAGGAAACACGCAGCACACCGTTCCCTATATGCTGAAACACACCGATCTCTTCGATGAACTTCCCGATAAATACCACGATTCGGCATTTCTTGACCGCCTCCATTTTTACATTCCCGGCTGGGAGGTGGACATCATCCGTGGAGAGATGTTCTCCAATGGGTACGGGTTTGTGGTCGATTACCTTGCAGAAGTTCTACGAGCACTGAGAAACCATGATTACTCTGACCGCTACAAAGATCACTTCGCATTATCCACAGACATTTCTACCCGAGACCGCGATGGCATAAATAAGACTTTCTCGGGCTTGATCAAAATATTGTTCCCCCATGGAGAGGCATTACCGGAAGAGATCGAAGAGATCCTCAGATTCGCAATCGAGGGTCGCAAGCGCGTTAAGGATCAGTTGATGCGTATTGATTCGACCTACGCCGAGGTTCGATTCGCCTACACTGGCAAGTCAGGGCAGATCCGTACTCTTAGGACTCTGGAAGAAGACGAGTACCCGCATTACTACCACAAGACGCTGATCGAAGATTCTGGTGGGGATGATGCGCTCGGATCAAGTGAAGGAAGTATTACCTCTGAGGATGCCTCACTGCTCAACACCTCTGCAATCCCATCCCTCAAAGAACAGCACCTAACATATCAGGAGAACCAGCGAGGCATATCCTTCGAGGCTCTTCTTGGGCCGTATTTGAAAGGCGCAACCAGGATAACGATTACAGATCCTTACATACGGCTGTTTTTTCAGATTCGCAATCTCATGGAACTGCTTGAGACAATAGTCAAGACCAAGCCGAAGGAAGAAGAGATATCGGTTCACCTCATTACCCTTGAGGATGAGTTCAAAAGCGTCCAACAGAAGGAGCATTTGGAGAAAATCAAGGAATCCTGCTCGACCGTTGGCATCAGCTTCACATGGGAGTTCGATGGAAGCAACAGCATCCACGCTCGCCATATCGTAACGGACAATGGCTGGAAAATTCTCATGGACCGTGGACTCGATATCTTCCAGCATTATGAGATGAACGATTGCTTCACCTTTGCGAACCGGCTCCAGCAGTTTCGACAATGTAAAGCGTTTGAGGTGACATTTCTAAGACATGAGGAAGAGGGGCACTCGGAATGAGATTGCGAGATTCAGGCCCTGATTTGATTCACTTAGAATCCAACAGCAGATCATCGTTTATCACTTAGAGAGCAGTTGGAATTTCTTTTTTCGTGTTCAAAATGAGCCGCCCCGTAGGCGCTTGCATTAAACGGCTTAACAGGTTCTTTGCATTCAAAACAAAGATAACCTCTGTCAGTCCAATCTAAGGCTTTATCAATATTAACAGTTTCGCCATTTTCCTTTACTATTGCTGTGGTCATTTTCGGCATATTCTTTCCCCCCATAAAAATCCAGAAAATCACTCGCCCTCGCGCTGGAACTTGCTGCCATTGTCGTGTTTGTCGCGCTTGTTCGTCAAATGTATTTTGTCTTTCGCCCCCCTGTTTTTTGCTCGCTGACAGTGTACCGTGTGTGGGACGAGGCCCGTTAGGGGCGTTGCGGTTGAGCCCCTGCATCGCGCAACCATTTTCGCGCCGCGCCCTCGCGGCGCGTCAACTTTGGAGCCATACACGAGACAAAATAATTTATAATTGTCCCATGCTTGAATTGAAAAAAAGGGGGACTGAGTATATTAGTTAAAAAATCATTTGAGACAAGGGAGAGAGAAAGATGCAGGATTTTGAAATTCGACTTCTTAATAGCGGTGAGGTCGGCATTTCGGCATTGACCGAACGCGCGCAGGCGTTCAGTCGCTTGGAGCCAGAACGCACGCTCATGTTCAAAAGCCTCGGCGACACCTCATTAGTGGACTACGTAGATGTGGCGGAAGCCAAGGGCTTCACATTTGCAGGACGAGAACTTTTACGGCGGTGACGGAACTCTTAACGAAATAACGCCGTCTCTCGTCGAGCTCGTTGCAGTTTACTCGTGTGATTGTCCACGCGCTCTACCTAGCGTGGCGTCAGTCCGGCTCCGGCAAATACGCCGCCCACTTCTTGCGCCACTCGTGCAGCAACCCCACCGCTTTGAATGCTCTATAATCCTTCGCCATTTTGGCATTCATGCTTATCGACCTAACCGGCTTAGCGTGGATCGGCTGCTGGGCGTAGCTTGGGCCTCGCCATGATCCGGCGCGGTTCCGGATATGCGGCACGGTCGGCGCAATAGGCGGCCCGGTCAACCTGGCCCTTTCAAGGTGAAAGATTTGGTTGAGGAGGTTAGGATTTGGTGATTGGTGATGGTGGACTAACGTGCTTCTGATAATGCTCAACCAGAAGGTCCCTGATAGCCAAAAAATCAGGGTCTTGTTCTCCAGTGACACAGTAGAAGAACATGGCCCTGAAAATTGCGAAGATTTCTTTTGAGAAAGCATAGTCCATTGGGACAATGGCTGCTGGATGCCTACCAGTTACGGTCTGGATTCTGTCGAATCTCAAAACCCCTTCTTTTATCTTTAGTTTCGGATAATCCGGGATATAGAAATAGCGCCGATGTATGAAATACTGCGCGCGGTGGCATATTTCGGGAATGAACCCGCCTCTACGTTCTTCATTGTCGGTTCCGTAGCAGGGGACTACAAATAAACTTCTGTCATGCTGATGCCTCTGCCCAGGTGACAGAACTGCGATCAATTTAGGATCCCGCTCCAAAGGGAAATTCAGAATGACCCCAGGTCTCTTTTTGGCTCTTTGAACTAATAATTCCTCACTGGTGCGTAAATCGAGGTAAAGAAGCGGGAGGATTCGGTCGGGCTTCTTAAAATCATTGGCGGCTTTGGCCTGCCTTATTTTAAAGTTGGCTTCCGCATGCTCTTCCGGCCTGCTTCTTTCGACATCAAGAATCTTCGGAATTTCTTCAATATTGGGAACAATGATCCAGCAAAATTGTCCTGGTGCCCACTCGCCGGTCTTAATCGGTAAGAAGTACTGATCTGGAGAATACAGATCGAGGATGCTCATTCAGGAATGATCTCCGCAGTTCCGGTCAGCCCCTCAGAAATTCCCTCACCATCCATGATTTCGAGTGCTTTGACATGTGTTTCGTCCAAAGGTTCGGGGTAAAGGGTGTTATCATTTTCAATGCTGGCGCGGTCTTTCTCCATCTTTTCAATTAAACGCTCGATATGCTTCCTCGCCTCTTCGATCTTCTGTTTCGGCAGTTTGGGGATGATGGCGGGCTTCCAAACAGTCTTTTGTCTAGCTTTGGAAAAATCCAATAAGTCGCCCTTTCTCACCCCCTCCATTGGTTCGGTTTCAAAATACACATGATCAAGGAGTGCCTGAGTATCGTCTCCAAACAGTCTTATGCTTTCACGTAATGGATATAACACGGAGGTGGGAATCTGAGCCTCGACCTGTTCAGCTTCCTGATCGTGGCAGGTGTACAAGAAATAGTCTTCGTCGTTGAACTTGCTTTGGCGTCGATCTTCCTCGACCATCCCGATCTGGGAAGCCTGTTTCAACTCCGCCATGACTTCAGAGCAATAAGGTCCAAAATGAACGAATCTCCAGGGGCAGCCAGTGAGGGTCTTGCCGTCGGCACTGCGAGCGAAGTACAGGTCAGCCAAGTAAACAAATTTCACCACACGCACCGTGGTGAGTTTCATATCACGCTGAGTAGCATACCAAGCAATGTATCTAATAAGGTCAGCGATTCTCATTTCTACTCGGTTGGTGGAACGGAGGCGCGCCGAATCTCTCACCACAACATAAGTATCGGCTTAACCCAAATCTTATGTGAAGGTAATTCAAGCGCGTTCCTACCATATTTTGTTCCAAAAAGAAAATTATTCTCGGTCACGTCACTATGCAGTGAAGCCACTCATACGAAGTTGCGCTCAAGAGAGTATTAAAAGCGTTCAAAACCGCGGGGAGCTGCGCCCCCACACCACCTTCGGTACGGCGCCGGGCAATCTGGCATTCGTGTCTCGCCAAATTGTACGCGCCCCCATCGCCGCTTCGCGGCTCACGGTGGCATGGAGATTGAGGGGAAACATTCGTCCGCTCTTTTGGGGTCTTAAAAACTATCAACTTGAGTGCAACTTGGTATCAGAAGCCGCCCGTGGGCATTTGCGGTGACCCGAACTGATAGGGTGATCGGGTATATACTGAGCCTCCCACCACCCGTGACCTCATTTTGGGGGCTGGATGGGGCCAAACCGCGTGTGCCTCTTATGAATGTTTCGAGGCCGGTTTTTTCGCATTCCATTTCCCCACTGCCCCCCCTTTGCAGGTCGCCGGCGAGATCGTCGATCCTGGTGGCATGCTGGAGGGGTTCTATGGCGATAAGAGCGGGGAAACGGCCAGAAGCGACCACAACCCGCCCAGTGATGAGCCGGTTCTTGGATTTGTTTTTATGGTATAAGGGAATTCACGATTTGATGGGATAGCCCGGCCAGGCGAAGAGGCGTTTTCCCGGCGCCCTGCCCCTCAAAATGTTCGGGACCGCTGCGGGAGGCGGAAATGCTGCAAGGAAAGGACTTATTACTACCTCCGTATAATCTAACAAGAAGCGGCCTTTTCGCGCTTGTCCGAGCTGGCAAACTCGTTCCTTATCGAAAATACAGTTCATTATACCCCGACCCAACTGAGCCTCCAGGTTGTGGACGCATACTTCCGAGACACGATCAGCGTGAAATCTATGGCAAGCTTCGTTGGGCGAGATATCAACGCGAGTGGATTCAGGACTGGCTTGCTAAATCCCCGGAAGAACGCCAGACGGACCCGCGTTCATCACCTCCTTCTGATCAAGAGTATGGAGAGCAACTTCGGCAACACGAAATCGAAATTCCGGGGTGCGAGAATAAATTAGACCCGGCCCAAGTTTGGCAAGGGGAATTTTCGCCACGAGAGCAGGAGGAACTTTTCAATTCGCTGGTGGAAGATGCTTGGTATCTGGATAATGACATCCAGAACTGCGCTACGGCAGAAAGGAAACCGATGCTTCTGGATAAGATTCTGCTCGAACCTGAACAAAAAGAATTGCTTTGCAAGTTGATAGAAGCCGAAAGGTCCTCGCCTAACAGGCCGCGTGGCAAATTTTTTGTAGCTGAGGGAATGGGTTTTGAAGGCGCTCTATTCCATTATACAGAAGGGGGTGCCGAAGTTACCGGAAGTCTAGCCGACGCCGAAATTTTAGCTCAGGCGGGTCTTCTCGGACTCTCTTATCATAGCAGCCGAGGAAACGCGATGTTCCATATCAGACCCACCGCACTTCAGTACTACCGAGAACTCAAAACAATAGTTCAACCAGCCGAGGCAGTGGAGGAGGAAATCAGAGGATATATATTTTCAAACAATTTCAAGCAGGTTTTCCCCAAAGCGTTTGAGAAATGGTCACAAGCTGAATCGTTACTTTGGGAGAGCGAATCCGAAAAGCAGTTCACCACCATCGGGCACCTTTGCAGAGAAGCCCTCCAGGAATTTGCTGACGTTCTAGTCAAGAAACACCAAATTACTGACATTTCGGATAAAGGAAAAGATATATCGAGGATTGCCGCCGTTTTGAAACAGAAGGCATCTCTTCTAGGCTCTAAGGAATCGGATTTTCTAAGGCAACTTCTCAATTATTGGGCAGCAGTCTCGGAGTTGGTCCAACGTCAAGAACATGGAGCACAGAAAGAAGGCGAACCCCTTAACTGGGAAGATGGCCGGCGAGTAGTCTTTCAAACAATGATCGTAATGTATGAGGTGCATCGGTCTTTGAGCAAATAGCGCAACTTCCAGAGGATAGGGAGGCCACCCTACAAGCCGGCATTCCTGGGCCGGTTTCCTCTGGATCACCCCGCAGGGCGCTTGCAGGAGGCGCGGTTATGGATAAGCAGGGGTTTGATCGACTTGAGGTAAAGAGGAAAATCCTTGAGGCCTCTCAAAAGGGAAAGATTCCAACCCTTTCGTACGGTCATTTCGAGATAATTAATCCCTATCCTGTCGATTCAACTCTCGTAGAGTATCTGGACGACGGCTCTTTGATTTTGACAGATGAACTCTTTTTCGAGTGTCTGAAAGAGAGTCCTCATTATCTCGCTTATGAACCATTTCGGGAACGAATCAAAGCCTGGCAGGCAATCCTTCACAGCGATTCAACAGCAAACGTGGATAAGTCCAATGCCAAAAGCCTGCTTGAAAAGGTTGGTAAGACGCTTGCGTGGATTGGCGCTGGCCGACCGGCTGAAGTACCCAAGGGAATTGATGTTGAATGCTACTGGCTGGCAGGAAAGCTGAAACTGTTTTTGGACAAAAGCAGGTCCTTGACCTTACGAAAAAAAAGAGTGGCCTTTGAAGAAGCGTTTCCAGACTACATTCAATATCTTTCTGGTGGTGTTTTGAGCAAGCGGTCTCACAAGGAAATTGCCCTTAACTTGATCCGCTGCAAGTACAAGATAAGCATCCGTGAACTAAGATCACTTCTCAAAAACAGTCCTTTCAAGCCTTAGCAAAAAATACCATAAATACCCGCCACTTATTTTGTGCAAAAAATCTAACATAATTAATGCACTATATTTCTAGTAATTCCAGATAGTTAGTTGTTGATGTTATTGTTTTGAGGGTCTATGCTTCTGATCGAGGATTAATGAAAATCCCTGATAGGAGCAAAGCCTATGTGCACCACAGCCCTTGAAATTAAGCCCCACCCCTTAAAGGTCTCAATCCTTAAATCTTATCGACTCTGGCAGGTGAGGAAACTGCTCGGCGGACGCCCATCCGAAGGGCAGCTTTCACGATTTCTCAACGGGATTGATGCAATGCCCGCAGAGTTGGAAACTTCATTAAGGGAACTGTTGGACCAAGCGCATTGTGAAAGGTCTTCTGTGAATGTGGCGCTCGAACCCGGCGGAGCGATGAGCAACGGGTAATAAAAACCCCGGCGGGCGACCGGGGCAAGCAATAAAACCAGATGATGATTTAGGAAGGCCGTGCATTGAAAAAACAGGACATATCCCATTTTTCCCTGAACGAGATCATACCGGCGCCTGAGAACAGACTTTTGTATGATAGCTTCGCGCCCAATTCCAATGACGACGATAATAAGCTCTATTGGTCGATCAAAGAAGAGGGAATCCGGGAACCGCTCCATGTATCGGTTGATGGGGTCCTGCTTTCAGGACACAGACGCCTTGCCGCTGCCAGTTGGCTGGGTCTTGAGACAGTACCCTGTCTCGTTGACGATGATGTTGATTTCGGCGACCTGACTGCCGACGAGCGGCTTAGTGTACTCGCGATTTACAACAAGCAGCGCGACAAGAGCCATGCCGAGCGCCTCCGGGAGGCCATACAGGAAATTAACCCAGGGGAAGCATACGAGCGCCTATTGAGCGACAGGGTTGAACGGCGGCGCATTGATATCGAGGATAATGTAGCCCTGGGCAGTTACAAAGGCCGGGCGCGGATCACCACCTTCGCCTTTCTCCGGGCAGCGCAAAAAGCCATTGAATCAGAGAAGGAATTCTGGCCGTTGACGGTCAGGCGGGTCCATTACCTGCTGCTGAACAAACCCCCATTAAGACATGACAAGAAGCCCAAATCGGCTTATCAAAACGACCTGAGCAGCTATAAGGCATTGGCGAACCTACTTCTCCGGGCAAGGCTCACCGGCGACATTCCCCATACAGCAATTGAGGACGAAACGAGGCCTATAAGGGTTATCGCGACATATCAGAATCCAGCGACCTATATCGCAGCCGAGATGAAGCACTTCCTCCGGTATTATGCCAGGGATCTTCTCCGGGGGCAGGCGCACCATATTGAGATCCTTGTGGAGAAAAACGCTATCAGGAAACCCGTAGAAGCCGTCGCCGACGAATACTGTATCCCATGCACCACAGGGCGAGGCTATTCCAGTTTAACGCCACGATGGGAGATGGCTAAAAGGTTCAGGCAATCGGGCAAGGATGGTTTGATACTCCTGATCCTCAGCGATTTTGACCCGGATGGCGAAGAGATTGCGGCGAGTTTCCCCAGGTCATTGAGGGATGACTTCGGACTGCTCAACGTCAAAGCGCACAAGGTTGCACTATCCGGGGCCGATGTCCGGGAGCACGGATTACCATCCGATTTGGAGGCTAAACCGTCGTCACCCAACTATAAAAAGTTCTTAGCGCGGCATGGCGTCCACGTCGCCGAACTGGACGCGGCCCCCGTTAACCTGCTCCAGGGGAAGCTCCGAGACGCTATCGAGAGTTGCCTGAATATGGATCTGTTCCGGGCGGAAGTCGCCAAGGAAAAAGGAGATGCAGCATTCATTGCCGCGAAAAAGAAGACGGTCATGAAAGCTATGGGCGCATAGTGAAACCAAGTGATGACCTAGGATAACCGAATGGCCGGAAATATCAACAATGAAGGATTGAACAGACCTCTACCAGATCATTCACTCTTCAAAGCACTGGCCGAACAGTTCTCCCTTGTCCGTTTGAATGGAAAAGACCCAAGCACGGCAGAAGGCACCGGATGGACCGACTACTGCAATAAGAAACGGAAGTACTCCGAGATACCATTTAAGCCCCATGAAAATGCCGGGATTTGTGGTGGTCCAGCAAGCGGAGTCATCGCCGTTGATATAGACAATCCTGATCTGTTTGAATCCTTCTGCAAGCGGCACGGCTGGAATATGCCGGTCACACGAACACACGGCAGCCGGAAGGGTTTCCATGCTCTCTATCAATATCCAAAGAACGGAAAGGTTTATGGCTGTAAGGCGAAGCCTGTCCTTGGCCTAGACATTAAAGGGAATGGCGGTCAAGTAGTCGCACCAGGGAGCATTCATCCTGAAAGTGGCACACGGTACACCATCGTTACTGATATGGAACCGGCAGAGTTGCCCGCCTGCATTCTGGAATTGTACGCGAAGGACAGGCCGGAATGGGCAAAGGTGGACATTGAGAAACTTCGGATTCCAGAAAAAGTCAAGCGATACGTCCATGAGCATATCGAGGTAGGCGACCGATCCGACGCTATGTGGGCCGTGCTAAATGCCCTTGCGAAAGTCGGTCTTAGTGACGATCAGATTTTCTATGTCTTCTATACTTTCGAGATCGGTCAGAAGTTCAAAGCTATTAATGGCAACCGTGACGAGTGGTTAAAGAAGCAGATCGACAAAGCAAGAATCCAGGCCAAGGCACAACCAGATACTTGGGAAAAAGAGAGACAGGCAAATCCGCTCAAACTCCCGCCAATGCCTAAGACCTTCACGGCTTTTGAATTGGAAGGCAGAACCTTTAAAATGCCGGATTGGATAGTCCAGGGGATACTTCCCGAAGGTACTACCCTGCTAGGCGGCAAGCCGAAAATCGGTAAGAGTTTTATGGTTACAAACTTGGCGCTTGCGTGCGCGTGCGGCAGCAGGGCTTTAGGCAAAGTCGAAGTCGGCAAACGCGGAGTGCTTTACTTGGCGCTTGAGGATAGACCGAGCCGGTTACAAAACAGGATGGCCGCGCTTTATCAAAGCGATTGTTGGCCGGAAAACCTTCACTTTGTAAATGAATGGCCGCGCATTGACGAAGGCGGCATTCCTCTTCTGCAAGCATGGCTTGAAGATCACAAAGACGTGTCACTGGTGATCGTAGACACTCTGGCGACAATGCGGTCCAGAAAGGGAAGCAATAAGCAGCTTTACGACCAGGATTACCAGACCATATCTGCATTCAAGAGCCTTGCCGATATGATGGGTATTTCAATCATCGTTATTCACCACCTTAGAAAAATGACCAGTGAAGATCCACTTGACTGTCTCAGCGGAACCACAGGCTTAGTCGGCGCGGCGGATACCGGGTTAATCCTTCAGCGCAGGGCTGGCACAACTGTATTGTACGTTAGGGGCCGCGACATCGAGGAACAGGAACTCGCCCTTAAACGGGAATCGACAGGAGATTGGACGCTCTTAGGGGATGCCCAAATCGCAATTATGAGCCAGGAACGGGCCGCAATCCTGAAAGTCTTTCAGACTCACAAGCTGCAAGTATTGTCTTTGAAATTTCTCTCCGATGCTACCGGCAGAAAGAAGCCTTCAATACTTTATCACATTACCAAGCTTGTAGAGTCCGGGTTGGTAAGTAGGGTTGAGGAAGGTAAGTACATTCTTGAACGCACTGAACCTACTGAACGTATTGAACGAGTTGAACGAGTTGAACGAGTTGAGTGGAGTGAAAGTTAAGTATCGTTCAATTCGTTCAATTTGGCATGTTGAACGCTAGAATGGCTTTGGATATTGGTTCGCGGCACCGTTCAATGTATTCAATGGTTTCAATGGGGATAGGATGATTTCAGAAAGATGGCCGGGACATTTCAGAGCGAGTTTTACGGGTGCGACGAGGGGGGCGGGTCCGCCATGTCGCCGGTATGGGGTCCGAACCGAAAAAGCATGCTTGAGGGCCTGGGGCACGATGAGCAAGGGTCAAGGGCAGGGACGATTGAGAGCCAGGGGGCCAACCGAGTGACAGGAAAAGGGGAATTACCAGGGCACAAGGATGGGCACAGCGCTTGAAAGTATCTGATAATACAAAGAAAAAAGAGGCGCAGAGGATTAGTAATCCAATTGTGCCCCAACTTTTGAGCCTGAAGGATGCCGCTCTGTTCTTGGGTTTATCGCCTTGGGCATTGAGGGAAAGGGTGTGGCAAGGGCATATTCCCTTTGTCCGTTTTCCTGGTGGAAAGAAGCAGTATTTTCATGTGAAGGACCTGGAGGGATTCATCGAAGAGAACAAGGCTAGGTATGTATGATCTTGGCGGCAGAAGCCATTTCACTGAATGGTGGGCCGTCCTGTGAGATGGGCGGAGTCTAAGTAAAATGAAATCCGACCGGGGGCGGACACACCGAGTACGGGCGGGGTCTTCTAAATTTCCCTGCCACGCACTTTACAACGCTTTGGGGGTTTTTAGGGTGAGGGGCCTTTTAGTTCGGCCCCAAAAGCTTTTTCGCAGGCTTTCTGGATTTTTAGGGCTTTCATGTGAATGCCTTAGCCGTTTCCAAAACTGTGCCGAAATAGAAGGTCCTTGCTGGTGGCGAAGATTCTGTCAGATCGGAGATAAACGAGAAGCCAAACAAGGTAAAATTAAAAGCTATTGCTGGATGGAGCTGAGAAAGGGCACCGATGATGCCTATAAGGAATGTCCTTGGCCACATAGAGAACGTGCCGAGCGTTAATGCTCCGCAACTTGGGGTTATGTCGGGTTACGGCAAATGCGCCTGTGGAAAATCGTTTCTTAAACGGTCAAACCGGCAGATGAAGTGCCCGGCGTGCTCCGGTAAAATCCGGAGACAGAAGAACCGGGCATACCAGCGAAAATGCAGGGCCGGGAAGAGGGGTACAGATGTCAGCATTTAGCCTTTTTAAAGCCTTATGGGGCGCGGGTTTGCAGACACGATTTTTGGGGGGTCTGGTAGATTGGACCTTGCCGTTTTCTAAATGCTGACAATAAAGAATCTCAGGGCTTGAACGGAGGCGATTGCCAAACGAGAACCGCCGCCTGAAGAGGAGTAGATCGTGTCTGCTTCATCAAGGTAAGGGGTTCACCACCCCGATATGAAGCGGGCCTCTCTAACCAAAGTGCCTCACTGAGACAAATTGCGAGGGTGGAAAGAACCAAGCCTTGAGATACTTAAAAATCGAATCTGCGCGTGGGTTGAATAGACAAAATCTAAGGCTCCTGAGTTGCCATAATGGCGTATCAGAACCCATTCCTGATCCGCCACTTTGAGGGTGACAAGAAGGGGGGTACTTAATAAGAAAGAAGTAATAAGAAGGGAAATGCGATCAGATTTTACGTTTTCTTCGCTCCTTCTTGCTTAAACACACAAATCATCGGGAGATTCACGACAATTTCTGGTTCCAAACCCTTACAGACAAACGATTTTGATAGTGGGAGGTGGAAAAAGTTGCCTGCCTCTTACGCAAACACGCGCTCACTTAACACTGTGATTAATCCTATACTTTTCGGCCTGCCACATTTCAAGATAACGTATAATTCGCGACGGAAGCCATCTGATCCGATTTCTGGGTGGGCGACCAGAACACAACTCAATTACAGCGCCAACTTGTTTCATGTTTGGGAGGTACACTTTCCGGAGAGTGGAGACTGAAATCCCTATAAACTTTGCCAGGTTTTCCGCACCTGTCTGGTAGGTCTCGCCGGAATAGGTCGGTTGGGTGAATTTAGGCATGCCGATCCTCCAATCGCCCGCAGTGTACCGATTACCGACCGATCTGTCAACCGTCGCTTTTCCTTACGCCTCACTTTGTGCTTGACATTATAATGCCAATGGCTACAATGGCATTAAATACTACAGATGAAAGGGGGATAAATGAAAGTAATTTCAGTCAGAATGCCAGAAAAAATTCTAGATTGGCTCCGGGAAAAATCCGCCATGGAGACAATCAGGCTCAAAAAACATTTCAGCATTAACAGCTACATCCTGGACATACTCAGGCGCGAAATGGAAGCCGACCAGACAAAGGAGGGTAAGCCATGAAGGAGATTTCCCGGAGAACCAAGGCAAAAGGCGACCTGCCCGGCTCCATCTACTTGCGCGGCAAGGTCTACTGGATCAAGTACTACAAGGACGGTAAGCCTTACCGGGAGAGCACCAGAAGCGAAGATTACGATACCGCACAGGCCGAACTTGCGAAACGGATAAATGAAGTCACTCAGGGCAAGACGCCAAACATCGAGGCCAAAAGAATCAAGTTCGATGACCTTTCCAAGGACTTCCTTTCTGACTACCGAATCAACGGCAGAAAGAGCCTGGAGCGAGCAGAGATCAGCACGAACCATCTCAAGGTCTTCTTCAGCGGCACGCGGGTAACTGAAATCTCCACTTCGAAGATTCAGGAATACATTGAAAAACGCATGGAAGAAAAGGCCGCGAACGGGACTATCAACCGGGAACTGGCCGCGCTCAAAAGGATGCTGCACCTTGGCGCTCGGCACACCCCACCAAAAGTTGACCGTGTGCCCTATGTGCCCATGCTGAAAGAGAACAATGTGCGGAAGGGTTTTTTTGAACCCGGCGATTTCATTGCCTTCCGGGACAAGTTGCCCGAATATCTCAAGGGCTTTGCCACGTTCGCCTACAAGACAGGGTGGAGAAAGACGGAGATTTGCAACCTGGAGTGGAAGCAAGTTGACCTTAAACGGGCAACAGCTAGACTCAATCCCGGCGAGACAAAAAACGACGGTGCGCGCGTGGCTTATCTTGATTCCGAACTCATTACCATGTTAGAAAGTACATTTGCCGTAAGAAAGAAGGCTGGCATCGTGTGCCCATATGTGTTCCCGAACGAAAGCGGCACAGGTCCGATAAAAGACATTCGCGGATCTTGGTATGGAGCCTGCCAGGCGGCAGGAATCGGACGAAAATTGCTCCATGATTGCAGGCGGACGGCGGTCCGAAATATGATCCGGTCCGCTAATCCAGAGGTTGTCGTCATGGCCATTACAGGTCACAAAACCAGAGCGGTATTTGACCGCTACAACATCGTCAATGAAGCTGACCTGGCGCTTGCTGCATCCAGGCAGGAAGCGTATTTAAAAGCGGCCATGGGCACAAAGACGGGCACAATCCTGGATCTCAAAGAAAGGCAAAGCTCATAAAGTGGCTTGTCATATACCTGCGAGAGTGGCGAAAATGGCATACGCACTGGACTTAGGATCCAGCGGGGCAACCCTTGGGGGTTCAAATCCCCCCTCTCGCACCAGAAAAAAAGTGCCTTTGCCAGCCTGAGATACTCATTTCACCAGAAAGGTAAGAAGAGTGGAAATGAACGTTTCGTTAACTGAGATCAGCCCGAGTCAAAAGAAAATCCGAGTGGAGATCCCGGAGTCCAGAGTCGCCAAAGAGTTAGAAAAAAAGTATCGCGATCTGGCAAAAAAGGCCAAGATCAAAGGTTTCCGGCCGGGGAAAGTGCCTCTGAGCATAATCAAATCCTATTATGGGAAAGCGGTCGAGCACGAGGTATCATCCCAGTTCATCGAGGACACCTTTGGGGATGCGCTCAAGGAATCCGACCTCAAACCGCTCACCCAGGCTGACGTAAGCGAGTCGCATTTCGAAGAGGGCGGCGCTTTTACTTACACGGCCGTGGTGGATATCTGCCCACCCTTCGAGCTGCCTGACTACAAAGGCTTGAAAATCCATAAGCCGTCAGTCGAAGTCACCGATGAGCAGTTACAGGCCGAATTGGATAAACTTGTCCAGGGCCATGCTCAACTTCGCGCGCTTGAGAGCGACCGCCCCGTTCGTGAAGGAGACGTGGCGATCGTCGATTTCACCCCTATCGTAGAGGGCCGGGTATTCGAGAAGGGCAAGACACGGGACTTCCTGGCCGAGGTCGGTAAGGGCAGCCTCCACCCTGATTTCGACAAACATCTGTTGGGGCGCAAGCCGGGAGAAAGTTTCTCATTTGAACTCTACTATCCCGAGGACGCTTCCACCTCTGAGCTGGCGGGCAAAAACGTCCGCTTTGACCTGACCGTAAAGGAGCTCAAAGAAAAGGAAGTCCCCGAACTCAATGACGAGTTTGCCCAATCCCTTAGCCCAGGCCAGTTCGAGACCCTCGATGCGCTGAGGCTGGAATTCCGGAAAAAACTCCTCGAGCGGGAAGAGCAAAATGCCTCTCAAAGCGTGCGCGATCAGATCCTTCGAAAAATACTCGGCAAGGTTCAGTTTGAAATTTCGCCCAGAGTGATCGAACGGGAAGCCGACAGGATTCTCCAGAACCTCAAACACCAGTTCGAAAGCCAGGGACTCAAGTTTGACGCCGATGCGCTGAATAAGAGCGAGTACAAGACAGGCTCGAGGCTCCAGGCGGAAAGGGACATCCGAACCAGGCTCGTGATCGACAGGATGGCAGAAGCCGAAGCGATCTTGCTCGATTCCGAGGAAGAGGAGCAGGTTTTCAGGGATATAGCCGCCGCCTACCGCATGGACCTGGCAAAGGTCCAGAGCGAATACCGGGACAGCGCTATTGTCGAGCGGGAAAGGGAAAGAAAACTTCAAGACAAAGTGCTTAAGTTCATAGAAAGTGAAGCTGTCTTCGTGGACACACCAGAGGAGGCAAAGGATCCCGAAGCCGAGCCCGGGGCCGAAGAACCAGTCGCGGACTGATAATCTCGCCCCGAACGCGGGGCCATACAGGAGGATATCTTAGTGGGACTCATTCCAATTGTAATCGAGCAGAGCAGCCGCGGTGAGCGGGCATGGGACATCTACTCAAGATTGCTCAGGGACCGGATCGTTTTCCTTGGG
>Ga0181533_1003651_pt1 | contig 16523 bp, 15 predicted proteins | sample PEATcosm2014_Bin_45_FD_119772 | JGI IMG/M metagenome (GOLD analysis project Ga0181533, IMG submission 119772) | Peatland microbial communities from MTU Mesocosm Facility, Houghton, MI, USA - PEATcosm2014_Bin11_60_metaG | ecosystem: Environmental > Terrestrial > Soil > Wetlands > Peat | place... | reverse complement strand
TTCCTCTTCCCAGCGCCGCTTCCTGTGAGAGAGTGCGTCGTTCCAGAGCTGCCGCCCGGCCTCGATCATCCTCAGCAGCTTCTGCTCCTGCTTGCGGTTTGGGTACAGACGGAACCGGAACGCTGTCTTCATGCCAATCAGATAATACTGTACTGCACAGCCATTCCATTTAAGCCCCAATGCGATTCATTCATCCCACGGCTGAAGCCTGTGGGCTTTCTCGCGTAGTTCGGTAACGTCTTGCCTTCCGTCAATGCAGGCTCAAACCCCCAGCCTACCTGAGCAGGGCCACTATGGCGGCGAGCGCGAGCAGGATCAGGATGACCTCGGCCCCGATTTTCGCCCAGTCTCGCCTCGTAATCTTCAAGCCTGGGGCGCCTCGGCAACGGGCCCGGCCCACACCTTCTCTGCCCTTGGGCCCTGTCCTTCGCTCGCTCCGCGTCGCAATATGAGGCGACTTCTCCGACCTCTCGTCCGAGGTACTTTCGGTGTTCTGCCAGGCATGACCTGTGGTTCCAATTACGACTTACCCACATTCAGGTGAAAAGACTTTCTGTAGGGACCGCGCCGTTTCTTCCGAGCCTTCTTCCTTCGTTCCTTGTCGGTGAGAAGGCGGTCTTCTTCGCCCGTCATTTCTTCGTCTTCGAGAAGGCCATGATGCTGACCATCCCCGCGACCCTGAACGCGAACTCCCTGAAGATTTCGGCCTCCGGCGACTCGGGCTTCGCTATCGTGATGGGGACTCCCGCGTCAGACTGTTCTCTGACGGCCACGACCAGCGGAATCTCCCCGAGGAAGTCGACGTTCTGCTCTGAGGCAATCTTCCTTCCTCCTCCCTTGGAGAAGATGTAGGAGTGCTCACCGCAGTGTGGGCAGACGAAGTAGCTCATGTTCTCGACGACTCCGAGGATGGGGACGTCGAGCCTCCTGAACATCGCCAACGCCTTGGCCGCTATGCTCAAGGCCGCCTCCTGGGGCGTCGTCACTATCACGACGCCGCTCAGTGGGACGGTCTGGGCCAGCGTCAGGGACGCGTCGCCTGTGTTATGGACAATGAAGCCGTTCGCCACGAAGTTCTGGTATTCATCTACCTGAAGGTCGTAGGTCTGCATTTCTCCGACCTCCTCGATAGACCTCACCCGTGCGAGCTTGAAAGGGGTCCTGTCTTCCTTTAACGAGTATTGGAATGCGAAAGACCTGCTGTTGCGGATCGACCTGCCCTCTGGCAATGACTGTTCGTCCGCTACGACCTCACGAACGTTGGTGGCTCTGAGGCCGCTCATTAAGCACAATTCATGCAGTTGGCGGACCAACATTTCATTCGTGCTTTCCACAGCGACTGTGTCCTGAATGATCCTGACGACCTGGTACCTTCCTTTCCAATCTGGAAGTATCTTGGTGGATTCTCCGTGCCTTACGTGAGCGTCTGCCTCTGCGTAGCCTCGTAGAAAGGCCATCCTTTGACGTAACGGGGTTCCAAAGACCCACTGTGGAACGTGTTTCGCTCTGGCTTTGTGGTCCAGGTCGAGTGAAATTAGGAATTTCGCAAGCGGAACGGACGCGATGGCGAACTTAAGGCCGTTGTTATCATCAAATGTCTTGCACCCAAATACTTTCCTGTACAGTGTCTCATATTTCTCTCGGAATTTGCTTCCTCTTGGCTCGCAAACTCTGATACCCACGGCATCCTGATTTCGATCCCTTTGCCTCCTGATGAATCCATCACCCATATAGTGTCCAGCCACCTGCATGAAATCTTCGTTCGTTTCCCTCGGAAGTGTGAGGAACTGTGGCCTGTGCGGGATATCGGGTAGTGGCAAGGGGATTCCAGACTCTAGGCAGTTTGAAACCACCAGCCTATCCCCAGCCTTGAGCTGATCCACTCTCTTCCAACTGTTCGTTCTGTGGTATTTCAGGAACGGATGGTTCCCGCTCGTCAGTATTGTCCTGTTGGGAGTCTTCAGCTTGAATACTCTCTGCGGACCTTGAGGAATGATCCCGAGTATTCGCCGGGGAACCAATTCCTCGCCGTCATAGCTGAGCACGAATTCGCCTACCTTCAACTCTTCAATCGGTTTGGGAACATTATTGGCTGTAAGCACGAGGGTGCCCTTGGGGAGGCAACCGGGAGGAAGGTCACAGATCAGATAGTCGAGCTCCCCCCAGTCGACCTGTGTCAGCAGCTGTTTCACAGCGCCCGCGACGAGGGGCCCCCTCCAGATCACGGGCGTCACGTCCTTGTAGAAGAAGCCCAGCGAAGCCACCTTGATTCCATGGGCTACGGGTGGGATTATCAGCTCGTCCCTGACTTCTGCGTCTTGGTTCACGCCCATCATGTGTGGTATGTTCGGTCCGTAGACGTCCGCATCCAGTATCCCGACCTTCGCCCCCGAGGCCGCGAGCGCGACGGCCAGGTTCACGGCGACTGTCGACTTCCCGACTCCTCCCTTCCCGCTCGCTACCGCTATGATGTTCTTGACTCCTTGGAGCACCCCCGACTGCGAAGCATCTCTGGTCGTGAAGACGACCGAGCCGGTCTTCATCTGCACCGCGGTCACGCCTGGGATGCTCTTCACCGCCTCTCTCGCGGCATCCTCGAGCCGAGTTCTCAGCGGGCAGGCCGGCGTCGTGAGGTTGAGCGTGAAAGCGACCCTTCCACCGTCTACGGTTACGCCCTCAATCATCCGCAGGGACACCAAGTCCCTGCCCAGCTCCGGGTCCTTGACCGATGAAAGGGCCTTGATTACGTCTTCCGTGCTCGGCAAACTGGGGGCGCGGGTCTCCTCCGCGTATTAAATCCTAGTGCATCGTTCCCGCGTATCGGCGTCCCCTCGTGTCCAGAATCAGAATACAATTTTCGCGCGCGCTTCGGACATTCTACTTCCATCCCGCGAGAGTCTCGGCTGAGTAGAGACGTTTGAGATCCATTATGGATTCACAAGTCAGCGACACCAGCGGATTGCAGCTTCTTGCAACAATTCTGGAATGATTTGGGAATGTTCTTGAGATAAGGATATTACTGTGACTTCGCTTGGCTCGGCTCTGACGAGCCGACAACTTTGGGAAACAAGACCCGTGCGCTTGGAGCGGCATCAGTTGCACTAGGGTCGTTGTTGCTCGAGACCGCTGAAAGGTTGTGGGGTCAGACACTTGGCACTTGGTTGAACATATGTGGGCTTGCTCTGTTCGTCGTCGGCAGCCCGGTCCTCGCGCCACTGAAGCCAGCCAAGTCCTCCTTGAGGAATCTTGCATTGAGCTTGGATGGCGCATCTTTGGCTGTCAGGCAAAGGGTGTACCCGGGCATCTCACTCACCCGAATCATGTAGGCTTCATTCAGAATAGTCTGGGGCCAGACCGTCTAGGCGCTCAAAAGCGTCTTCTGCCCATTCTTACACCGCAAAAATAGTGGGCTAACCCTGGTCTTCTGAACGAGTGGCTGCCAGGGTAGCATTTATCGCGCAGTCGTGGCGTGGTCGGGCGGAGTGACTTGGGAAAGGTCGAGGTCTTCCCTCTCAAGGGCCTGCCTGAAGTTGGCAACGGGTCGGACGTAGCAGGACTGGTAATTGCAGCGCTCGGCCGCTCCGGAATCCGACTGAAGAACAGAGACATCGTGGTGGTCACGCATAAGATCGTGTCCAAAGCCGAAGGACATGTGGTCAGGTTGAGTGAGGTGATTCCCGGGAGGCGTGCTAAGAGTCTGGCGAAGGCGAAAGGGAAGGACCCCCGGCTCCTGGAGCTGGTCCTGAGGGAGTCGGTCAGGGTCGTGAGATCCGGGCACGGCGTCGTGATTACGGAGACGAAACACGGTTTCGTGTGCGCGAACTCGGGCGTCGACCAATCCAACGTGCGGAAGGGGTACGCCAGCCTGCTTCCGGCGGACTCGGACCTGAGTGCGCGGAGGATCAGGAGAGCCCTCGAGGACCGCACAGGGAGGCGCCTGGCCGTGGTAGTGACCGACACCTTCGGTCGGCCCTGGAGGAGGGGTCAGACCGATGTGGCCATAGGGTGTTCGGGGATAGACCCGCTGGTTTCTTTCAGGGGTAAGGTCGACAGGTTCGGCTATGCCCTGAGGGTAACCGAGCCCGCGGTCGTCGACGAGGTCGCTGGCGCCGCTGAGCTCACGATGGGCAAGCTGGACAGAGTCCCCGTGGCCGTGGTCCGCGGCGTAAGGTACGCCGACGGAGAGGGCGGGGTCAAGTCCCTGATCATGCAGAAGGAAAGAGACCTCTTCAGGTGACGGGTTGAGGGTAGTCACGCTGGCCGGCGGAACTGGCTCGGCAAAGCTGCTGAGGGGGCTGTCCGCGCTGGACGTGGACCTTACCGTTGTGGCCAACGTCGGGGACAACTTCTGGGTGCACGGGCTCTACGTCTGTCCAGACCTTGACATCGCGATGTACACCCTGGCCGGGCTTGCGAGCAGGCGGCAGGGCTGGGGCATCGAGGGGGATACCTTCCGGACGCTTGCACAGTTGGGACAGATCGGTGAGCGGACCTGGTTCACGCTTGGAGACATGGACATCGCCACCCAGATAGTGAGGACCAGAATGCTACGCGAAGGTCTGACCCTGACCTCAGTCACGGAGGGGCTCCGGAAGGCCTTCCGCGTCGTCCAGGCGATCCTGCCTCTGACCGACGACCCGGTCGAGACGCGCATTCTCACTCCCGCCGGCTATGTGCACCTTCAGGAATTCTGGGTCCGAGACCGGGGCCGGCCGGCGGTCAGGGGCGTGGCCTACAAGGGGTCCTCCCGAGCCAGGTTCACCGAGGAGGTCGAGAGGGCCATTAAGAGGGCTGACAGGGTCGTCATCTGTCCGGCCAATCCTGTGACCAGCATCGGGCCGATGCTCGCGGTTCCAGGATTCTCCAGGATGCTCTCCCGGACCAAGGCAAGGGTGACCGCACTCTCTCCGATGGTAGGCAGGGTCCCCTTCAGCGGCCCCGCAGCCAAGCTGATGAAAGCAGTCGGGATGCGCTCGGACTCTGTCGGAGTGGCGCAGATGTACTCTGAGTTTCTTGATTCACTGGTGATCGACAGGAGCGACGAGGGTATAACGGGCCAAATCGAAGAGCTCGGGATCAAGTGCGTCCCCTCAGACACCCTGATGAAGGATCGTTCCGAGGAGAAGAGGATCGCGAAGGAGATGCTGGAAGCCTGAACCGTACAGCCATTCTGATCCCCTTCAAGGCCCACCGGAGGAAATCGAGGCTCTCTCCGGTCCTAGATCAGAACCAGAGGCGCCGGCTGACGGTGCTGATGCTTGCGGACGTGCTCGGAGTCTTCCGCAGGGCTGACCTATTGCCGCAATGCTACGTCGTCTCTTCGGAGGTGAAGGTCCTTGCCCTCGTGCGAAGACTAGGAGCACAGACGATCGCTGAACCCCGGGATGAAGGGGTCAACGCCGCTGTCGGGATGGCCGTGAGGGTGCTCGGGCGGGATCGTGATTTCATGGTCGCGCCATCGGATCTGCCGCTGCTCGCTCCTGACGAGGTCAAGACGGCGCTCACCCTAAAAAGCAGCTTCGACTGCGTCATCTCCCCGTCCCGCTCGTTCGACGGAACCAACCTGCTCATCTTCTCAGGAAAGGCCGCGCCAGTCCTGAGGTACGACTCAGACAGCTTCTGGAGTCATGTCGACGGAGCGGCAAGGAAGGGCCTCTCGCTGGCTGTCTACTGCGGTGAGGGGGTCCTGTCCGATGTGGACACTCCGGAGGAACTCCGAGCGCTGTCCCGCACGAGAAGGAGGGTCCCGTCTGCGGAGTTCGCCAAGGAGGCGCTGAAGAAACGAGCATCCTGATCGAGAACTGCAAACTCGGTGGCAAGAAGACCGGCTCCCTAATGATCGAAGGCGGGAAGGTCATCGAGCTGTCCAGCAGTGCGAGCCTAGATGCCCCCAAAGGAGTGAAGCGGCTCGATGCGAACGGGGCCGCGCTCTTTCCGGGCTTCGCTGACACTCACTGCCACCCCTTCGAGTATGGCTGGCTGAAGCGTAACGTCGACCTCAGAGGGATCTCTAACATCACGGGCCTCCGTCTGCGCCTCTTCGCGAGAGTGCAAAGATCGAAGCCCGGCGAGTGGGTGGCGGGAATGGGCTGGGACCAGGAGGCCTTCAGCGAGAGGAGGATGCCTGACCGACTGGACATCGACGACCTGTCGGGCAAGAACCCCGTAGCCCTGACCAGGGTCTGCGGCCATATCGCCCTCCTCAACACCGTCGCAATCAAGACGCTGGCCCTCGAGGACAGGCAGGGGTCCGAATTCATGAGGGACGAGGGGGGGCGCCTCACAGGGATCGTCAGGGAGGGAGCGCTAGAGGAGGTCACTGGCAGGATTCCTCGAAGCGCGGAGGTCTGCGCAGGCGACCTACTGTCTGCCGAGGCAGAGGCTGCTAGGTGCGGGATCACGACCCTCCATTCTGTCGTGTCGCCGACAGGTTACCGTGAGGAGCTCGAGGCCCTCGCGGGTCTGCATTCCGCCGGTGCTCTTTCTCTGCGCTATAGGGCGTACATCCCGGTGGAGGCGATGGGATACGTGAAAGAGGAGGGGCTTCGTTCGAAGCTCGACGACGACATGGTTAGGATCAACGGCGTGAAGGTCTACGCTGACGGCTCTCTCGGGGCCAGGACCGCAGCCCTCCGTGCGCCATATGCAGACGACCCCGGCAACAGCGGGATCCTGAGGCACACCGACGAAGAGCTTGGGAGCATCGTCGAAGGGGCTGACGCGACAGGATATCAGGTCATCATCCACGCCATCGGAGACAGAGCGGTCGAGCAGGCGATCCGAGCGCTCTCGCTGGTGACCGGAGCCCGGAACCCGAGGAGGCACAGGATAGATCACGCGAGCCTGCTTCCAAGGGACCTGCTGGCGAAGATGGTGAAGCACGGTATCAGGGCTTCCGTCCAGCCTCTCTTCATCACGTCCGACACATGGGCCGCCAAGAGACTGGGCGAGGACAGGGTCAAGGACCTGTATCCGCTGAAATCGATGCTGGTCGGGGGAATCGTGGCGTCAGGAGGCTCGGACTCCCCAGTCGAACAGATGAGCCCCCTCCTGGGGGTCTGGGCTGCAATGGTCAGAGGTGGCTTCGCGCCTCGAGAGTCCCTGTCCCTGGACGAGGCGTTGGGCCTCTACACCTCGAATGCCAGCTCCAACGGCTTCGACGAGGTCGGGTCCGGACTGGTCGAAGGTGCTGACGCGAACCTCACGCTGCTGGATTCGGACGTGGAGGGGATGCACCCGGCGATGGTCAGGAGGGTGCGGATAGCAGCAACCTTCGTGAAGGGGGAAGTCGTCTACTCGTCCATCGACGTCGACGGCTAGAACTTCTGGAACTTGCCCGACTTCCCGTCGTATCTCAGGAGCCCGCCGTAAATGGTCCAGTGTATCATGAGGGTATTGATCAGCGACTCGTTGAGCTGGGGCTGGTAGTGCCATTTGATACCTATCTCAGAGAGCGATTCCGCCACCTGCTCTGCGCTCACCGGCTTGCCTTTGGAGGCGAGCTCCAAGGCCGTGCGGAACGGTTCGATGGCCGCCAGCCTGTCCTTGAGCATCCTGACCTTGTTCTTCGATGCCTTCTGGAATCTGTGCCCCAGCTCCGTGAGGCAGATGTTTCCCTTCTCGCTCCTCACCAGACCGAGCATCTCTGCGGCGTCCATTATGGGCAGCAAGACTCCCATGTCCTCGCCCAGCTCGTCAGCGAGCCTTGGCACGTTCACCTTGGGCCCCAGCCCGCCTACGACCTCGACCAAGCTGATGACCTGCCCCGCCCTGACGTTCCCCGGCATTATGAGTGCTATCGGGAGGGGCCTTCCTGGTTCTACCAAGTGTTTCTGCGCCTCCGTGCGCCCCTGTCCGACTTAAGGAGATGTCGGCCGGTCATGATAAGAGCGAATACACCTTGTCCACCCATGTGAAGAACTCTTCAGACTTCTTGTTCCTCGGTCTCGACAGGTCGATCCTTAACTCGCCGACCACGTGCGCAGGCCGCTGTGAAAGCACGACGACCTTGTCGGCCAGTTCGATGATTTCCTCTACGTTGTGGCTGACCATGATGACCGTCTTGACGGAGGTCGAGGGGTTGATCAGGAGTTCGTAGATCTCCTTCCTGAGCCTCTCGGCAGTGAGGTCGTCGAGCGAGCTGAACGGTTCGTCCATGAGCATGACCGCCGGGTCCGTTGCGAGGGCTCGGGCCACCCCCACCCTCTGCTTCATTCCTCCGGAGAGCTCTCCCGGGTAGACGTTCTCGAACCCCATCAACCCCGTCTCCTCAAGCGCCTTCTTGGCCTTCTCTCTCTTCTGGTCGGCCGTAAGGTCCTTCCGCGAGCTCAGGCCGAAGAGGACATTCTCCAACGATGTCCGCCATGGAAGCAGCACAAAGTTCTGGAAGACCATGGTGATGTCGGTGCGCGGGCCCGTCACCTCAGAATTCAGGACCTTAACAGTCCCCGCCGTGGCCCTGTTCAGGCCCCCCATGATCCTGAGTAGCGTGGACTTGCCGCAGCCTGATGGTCCGGTTATGGCGACAAGCTCGTCTTTTCCCGCGATAAACGAAACGTCGACTAGTACTGGGAGCGGCTCCTTCTCCTTGTAATAGTCGAGGCTCACATTCTCGACAGCGACAATCGGGTCCCCGGCGGCGAGTTGCGCCGAATTCTCCGACATTTGGAGAGCCCCGACCTTCTCAGCGGTTATACGTGTATCGAGTCGCGAGGGGATTAAGTGTTGGGTGATTCTTGGGAAGAATCACCGGTTCCGTCTCGAATCGCTCCATGTGGATGTTCCCGACTCATGACATCTATCGACTGTGACCAATACTGGGTGCAAGTCCCATCGGGCCCGTTAGAGATGAGCTCAGAATGAGGTCTGTTTGATAAGCAGAGCTAGAATGGAGGAATTTGGCTGCCGGCCCCGCCTATCAATCGTATGCCTTGGCTCGGTGTCGGATTCGCAGCACAAGTACGTCCCGACCGGACAACGCATAGATGACTCGATAGTCGCCTACTCCGAGTTTGAAAAGTCCCGCGAACTCGCCGTGGAGGGCTTCACCCTCTCGAGGGTTCCCTCCGAGAACCGTCCTGATCTTTTCCAGTATTCTCTCTTTGTCCTTCGAGCTGAGCTTCTTCAGATCGTGACTAACCGATGCCTTGTAGAGGATTCTACTGGTCAATCTTGACCAGTTCTTTCTCGGAGACGATTGCGTCGTCTTTGTCATTGAGTCTGTGCAACGCAATCAGATAGTCCTCATACTCCTCCAAGTACTCCCTGAGTGCCTTCGTCACGAGATATGTCTTCGGTCGATCCAATGACTTTGCAAGTTCGTCGAGGCGCTTCGCCACGTCGTCGGGCAGCCTCACGGAGACGGCTTCGGTCATTATATGTAATACAATCCAGACAAGTATTTAACTGTTGGTCGGATGATGAGGATGCATGGTCACAGCGAAATACGGCCGTGGAACAAGTTGTCCCCGCTGCCGTGATCCGTGCTGATTCCTTGTTTCTTGCAGTTCCCTGGCGACCTCACTGTTGAGGACGCATTCGCACGATTCAGGAAGGAAGCGCCCAACTGCATTGTCACCATGTACATCTACATCGTGGATGATGAACGACACTTGAAGGGCGTCATAGACATCAACGAACTCCTACAGGCGAATCCCTGAAGTAAGTTGGAGGACATCATGACAAGGAATGTGGTCACCGTGGCACCCGCAACGATGCGAGACGGAGTGGAGGCACTGTTCCGACGGTATCGGTTTAGAGCGATTCCGGTCGTCGATGAATCGCGAAGGTTACTCGGCGTCGTCAGGGAGAAGGACGTGTTCTCACGGGAGATGAAGTTCGGCTCACCAGGTGATGGTCTTTCGTGAGAGACGCTACCGACCTGCAGGTCAGGTGTGAGGTTTGCCGTTATCGCTGTCGCATCTTGGCCCTTTGTGGGTTTTCAGAACGACAGAACTTACGGTACTCCTTACGCCCTTGATCTTCATGATCTTGTTCTTGAGGACGTCCCTGAACTCCTCGATATCCTTAGCACAGACAAGGGTTACTATGTCGAATTCACCGGTTGCCTCATAGAGTTCTTCCAGATTCTCGAGCTTCGATAGTTGTTCCACTACATCGTTCATGCTTGATGATTCGACAAAGATGTCAACGAAGGCGAGCAGTCTTGGCAAGTCATTTCATCGATTAATCGCAGTCCGAACTGAAGTGACATTATAGGTCTTCCCCGACTTATTCGATTCACGATGACTCGACGAGGATCTTCAGGTATCTTCGTTCCAGGTCCCAGGCTTGAAGACTCTGGCGATATCCCCGTACACCCTCCAGTCAGTCGTCACGACTATCACCTTCCTGTGTTTGGCGAGATAACGACCCAAGCTTACGTCCTTCAGGACCTGAATGTGAGACGCCACCAGTGGACCCTCTCTGTGGGCTCCTTTCTCGGTCATAATCGAACACTCAGGATGAGGTTAGACGCGTCATAAACATGTACTGCCTTCGGAATCTTTGGTCTAGACCCACGATGATTGCTGGTATGTGTTTAGGTATTGCTTGATTTCGTGCGGAAAAAGCGCCGAGGTGCGGTTTGAAAGGCAGAAATTGACCGTGAGATTTGGGAGGGCTAAACACATGCCACTTATCTAATTCCCGGTAGGCCCGGCACGATTGGAGATTTGGTCAAGACAGAATCGAACAATACATCGTTCATAGCCGTCCTCATGAGTAGCGTGTTTTTCGGAACCGTCACGACATTCGTGGCCTTGGCGAACGACCACGGCGTCGGTCTCATTACCCAACTTGTCATGCGATTGACCCTGGCCATCCCGTTCGTCGTGCTCACCGCGGGTGCGTTGAACGGCGGCCAATCGCTTGTAATTCAAAGGCGGGACATCCCGACTTTTCTCGGGGGCGGCTTGCTTATCTTCCTGCTATTCTCAACATACATGGCTGCCGTCGTGATCGGGACCCCGATCGTCGCTGTGGTGTTTCTCAGCAACACGTCCGCCATCTGGAGTCTCGTCCTCGGCAGGGTCATTCTCAGAGAGGAAATTACCAGAAGGAAGCTCTGGTCGCTCCTCGGCATAATGGTCGGCATTCTATTCCTGAGCGCTCCCTGGGCCGCCCACTTCACCGTATCTACCGGCGAAGGACTCGCACTCATCAACGGTTTCCTTTTTGCCCCTTACCTGATTCTTGTCCGCAAGAAAACAGCGAGCTACGAGCCGCTTACGCTGACCGCGGGATTCTTCGGGGCTGCGGCGCTCATGCTCATCGCCTTCGTACCGATTATCACTCCATTCTGTGGATGCGGAGGAGTCGCACTCAACCTCGACGGCGATCAGTGGCTTCTAATGCTGGGCTTGGCCCTGGTCGGCACCACGATACCCTTCGTCTTTCTGAATACGGGACTCAAGCACATTCAGGCCTCGGTTGCGGGAATCCTGAACCTCGCGAATCCGGTGGTGGCGACCATCCTGTCCGTAGCGGTATTGGGGCAGGTGGTTGAAGTCAACCAGATCATCGGCGGAGTTCTGATAATGCTGAGCATAATGAACCTCCGCCGCTGAAGGCATGTTCGGATTTCCCCAGTCGGCGAGACCGTTGGGGTAGCGGTCAGGGCATTTCGCCAGGCCGTAGTCCTCCCTCGATTTGGAACCCCGTCCTGATTCTTTGTAGCACCTGATCAAGGGACGCTGGGGAGGAGCACCGGTTCTATGGCTCTCCAATGGCTCCTTGAGATTCAGACTCGAACCCAGTTGGGGGCGTAACCGACCAGCGGCGCGTGGAATAAGCTCTGGAATGTAGGGCAGACACACTATATTAGAGCCAAGTCAAGAGTCTGGGTGGGGATGACCACCGTCATTGGGAGATAGCCCCAGAAAGAGGGTGGCTCAGGTCGGTGTTAGCGCGCGCGCAAATTGCAGCGCGCGGCAGCATGTTCTCTTCCTTAGGGTTCTAGAAGCTTATGCCGAAACCCGACACGAATGCTTCCGCCTTCCGGAGCTCGTTGATAAACTCCAGGCCCGCTGACGTAAGCAAATAGTATCGGTTTTCCCCGTCCTGCTTCTCCTCCAGGAGGCCCTTGGAGACCAACTCCCCGATGTACTTCACGAGTCTGTCGTGCGACAGGTTCGCCTTGTACAATATCCTAGTAGGTTTCGTTTCTCCTTCTTGGTGGACGGTCTCGAGGATGTCGAGATAGATCCTCAGGGCGCTTCGCGGCCTTTCAGCTTGAACCAACGCGATCGCTCCGGTAGAGGAAGTAGAGGAGAGAAAGGAAGCCCACGAACTGGACCAGGTTGCCAACCAGATAGAGGTTGGCAGAGAGGTAGACCACAGAGGAAAATAGAAGTATGTGGGCGCCAAAGATCAGGACCCAGGCGACCAATACAGTTAGCGCGAACTTGCTACTGGTCCGGGAGTAAACGAAGACTCCTTGCACGACCACGAATAGCATCAATACTATGATGCCCAGCTGAGCTACCAGGAATACGGCCAACGAAAAGACGAGAAGCCGGAGTAGCCTCCCACCCGTTGCCGCGGCCAGGATAGGGGCAGCCGTGGCAATCTCTTGCTGCTCCCCGAAGGCGCTCTTCGCATATCCCCAGGCGAAAATCAGGTAAGCTATCAGTTGAACACTTATCGAGAAGAGGAAATCCAGAACGTTGAAACCCGCGAGCCTGGCCGCGTCCACGGGAATGGTCCCGGTGACAAGCTGGGCGATTCCCTCGGTTAAGAGGCCAACCCCGAGAAGCATGAAGCCGACGCAGATGTACCTGAGGAGGCTGCTGCCGACAAGCCTGTTTGTCTTGAACGCATAGAAGCTCACCAGGAGCGCGACTGACGCGCTCAGCAGATTCAATAAAGCGTTGAGTTCGACGCTGAGAGCCACGAAAGTCGCAATCTTCCTCGCAAATATTTAGGACTTCTGAACTCCGGGTTCAGACCGAGCATTCCACCGCGCTATATACTGAGCGCCTCCATTAAGGGTGCGACGAAAAATGCAAACACGAACAAAGGCAATCGGCATAGCTGCCATCCTCGCGATGGTGGCTCTCGTCTTTGCCTATCCAGTATTCGCAGCGCCGGCAGTTGCGCCAGCGTCGACCAACATCGCAGCGACGAGCACATCCGCACGCACTCCCATCCTCACACAGCCCACGGCGCTAACCGTGGGACAGACAATCACCTTCACGAGCACCAGCGGTGCTTACAGGGTAATCGGGGAAGCAAAGGAGAACGGAGTCGCTTCCGGAAGTCTGACCCTCACCGTGACAGGTGCGTACAGGAACGGCTACGCACTCTCACTGACGTCAGGCACGCTAGACATCAACAGCACATCGTACACAATAGCCGCAGGATCGGCGGAGATGGGCCCATGGCAGGCACACCTCGTCGGACAGGGCAGCTTCGGAGCCAGCACGCCTGGGTCATTCATCATGAGTGGGGCGGCGCACGCTGACTTCTTCGGCGCGACCTTCAACACGCTGCGATTCGACGTCCAAGTGAACGGCGTAGAGTACGGAGTCGTCCTAGTCGTAACCGCGACATAGACGCCCCATACTCTTCCCCTTTTTTTGAAAGGTACGCGCGCGCTCGAAAGACCAAATGGCGGCCTACCTCTTTCCCCGATTGGAGCTTGGCGAGTCGAAAAGCGGTTGTGGCAGGAGCCGTAGTCGTCTCAGCACTTGTCCTATTCTTCATAAATTTTGGCGCAGGAAACGCGTGCGCGCTGAAACAGTACTGTTTACCGTCTGCTGAAGGCGGATTCTTGGAATCCACTTTCCGGACCTGTTTGGGGGCGAGTCCCACCGGGCCCTTGCAATCGGATTGGATTCTGACTACTAACTCATGTGAATTCTGACTCATGCGAATTTGAAATCCGCGTGTATGATTTTCGCTATCAGAAGTGTTAATACCCCCCCTGATTTACGGCGGGAAAGTCCCGTTCGTGCGTGCGCGTGTCTGACGAACTCGAACGAACTCGCAGCTTCTGCTGCCGCGTGTCTGTGGCAGTTCGTGCGTCGATTTGTGCGTGCATGTGGCAGACCGACTGCTGCAGAATTTCAAACAAAAGAAAATTACAGCAGTTAACCTGAAACTGCCAGCCTACGGAAGAGCGCGCGCCTGTTTGGAGATGATACTAGAACAGAGCGGGTCCCTGAAGGCTCTAAAACGCGCGCGGCGGGAGCACTGGACTGGGACACTTGCTGGAATGAACTCCAGAATCATCCCTATCGTGTTAGGGTGAATTGGGGGTTCACATCGCTGAATCTCATCTTCGGACGACATATATTCTAACGCCAAGTAGACTCCTAAGGCGATACAGGCACGCGCGAAGCCAGTGTTGTTTCTAAATCTGGTCTAGTTGTATCGAACTTTGAAACGGGCCCGCTGGCTCCAGAAGGTTCAATTTCTCAAGAAAGGAGCAGATTCTCTTGAAAGTAAGAACGGCCAAAAGCCTAGCAGTTTTGATTTTGCTGACCGTGGTCGCGCTTACAAGAGGTGCTCAAGTTTCACCTGCCGCAAACGCTAGTGTATCTAACGCATCCACGACAAGCACAAACAACATGCACCAGAGCGCCTTAACTCAACCAACAACAACTTCGCTTGGTTCTGCCGCGAGCGCAGGTGACTCTAATAAGCCTGAGTCAAAATCCGGCAACGCAGGATCCTCTGCAGATCCTCCATTGAGCGCTTCTTCCACTAGGGTAAACTGCGTTCCCTCCTCGGTCGGTTTCGGTTCTTCCACCCTTTGCACAGCCACTGTGAGTGGCGCTTCAGAACCAACGGGATCTGTGTACTGGTCCACTTCAGAACAGGGTTCGTTCTCCAACACCATGTACGGCTGCGACTACAGCGACACGGGGAGTTCGCTGTACACGATAGATTCCACAACTGGAGAGACCACGCTGATAGGACCTATGTACGTCTACGGCTGCCTGGGATTGACATTCAATAATGATGGAGAACTGTTTGCATATGGATATACCGCAGAAGAGGCCCTTGGGATTTTCAGCGTTGATCTCTCAACCGGAGCGGCCACGCTCATCGCAGATGTAAGTTCACCATCATCATCGTGCCCCAATTGGGAAATCTTGGGCTTTGCCTCAAACCCATCCAGTGGAAAACTGTATGCAACGTTCTCCAACTGTCTTGTCATCATAGATCCTAAAACCGGCGCCGTGACTGAAATCGGAACCGCCGACTACGGTACCTATTATGGAAATGCTCTTGCTTTCGGTCCGAGTAACATACTTTATTCTGCTGGAGGCTATCCGTCTCTCACTCTCTACACACTAGATCCGACGACTGCCTCTGCCACACACGGCGTCGTACTCGCAGGTTCCCCATCGTCGGGATGTTCAATGGAGACACTTACCTTCAACGAAGGTGAATTATACGGAGTACTTTATTGTTCTGGGAATTCCGAATACTACTTCGTTAGCATAAGCACAAACACGGGAGCCATGACTGTCATTGGACAACCCTCCGAGGGTTTGGTTGCGATAGCTGCCGGGCCCTATTGCAACCTCTCATCGGGTACTTGTTCAGCGACGTATACTCCAACCCCTCCTACTTTGGTTTACGGTTGTGCTACACCAGAAGATACTTCGTTCCTCTATGCTATAGACCCGGCAACGGGAGGAGCGACGCTTATTGGTTCCATGGGAATGAAAGGATGTTCAGGTCTTGTTTTCAGTGCAAGCGGAACGCTGTACGCCTTTGGCCTCGATGAAAATTGGGATTCCTCACTATTCATCGTCAATGTCACAACGGGAGCGGCGACTCCGTCAGGAGAGTCGGGTCTAAGTGGTTGCGAAGAGCCCTACGGTCTTGCCTTGAGCCCCACTGATGGGACATTATACGCGGCGCTCGACAATTGTATTGTTAAGTTAGCCTCGAGTAATGGCGCTGCTACACTCATCGGATCCACAGACTTTTCAGCTACTGATGAGTACGGGAGTGCCCTAGCTTTCAGCTCGAGCAACAAACTCTACGCTGCTTCGGATGGGCTATACACGGTTAACCCAGAAACTGCTGCAGACAGTCGAGTAGCCCAATTCTCAGGCTATCCATCGGGATGCGATGAGAGTGATAGTGAAGTCTCAGGATTGAGCTTCAACGGAAACACGCTGTACGGAGTGCTGGAATGCGCAGTAGGAACTTTCCTCGTTACGGTAAACACGTCCACAGCTGCCATGACCGTTGTTGGACAGACTCTTGACACGTTGTATGCGATTGCATGGCTACCCAATTGCGCCCTGTCCACCTCTTCTTGTTCCACAATTCCCACGCCCCCTCTGACAACCATCACAGCGTATTATGAAGGTGACTCTAATCATGCCACCAGTTCGGGTACGTTCATTCTCAATAACGGCGCACACACTACTACCACTACCACAACGACCTCAAGTTCCACTGGAACCGTAGCGCCAGGCACCTCAGTGACCGACTCTGCCATCGTAGCTGCAGTGTCAGGACCAACTGTGCCGACCGGCACCGTCCAGTTCTACTTCTGC
>Ga0181533_1003645_pt1 | contig 16532 bp, 14 predicted proteins | sample PEATcosm2014_Bin_45_FD_119772 | JGI IMG/M metagenome (GOLD analysis project Ga0181533, IMG submission 119772) | Peatland microbial communities from MTU Mesocosm Facility, Houghton, MI, USA - PEATcosm2014_Bin11_60_metaG | ecosystem: Environmental > Terrestrial > Soil > Wetlands > Peat | place... | reverse complement strand
TCTATAGTTTGAAAATTCAACCTGAGACACTACCAAGTACCGTTAGCGGGGGTAGTGGAACAGCTTTTTTGAAGTCGTGCTGTCAGGAGATCATTCATAACTGCAGTAGGAAGATAAGCCCCTGCGCAATGGGCGCTGCTATTTCTCTCACCTTCACCTTGCGTTTTTTACGCCTTTTGCCGTTATTCCGGCTTGTCCGGAATCGTTTTCTAAGAACGCTGAAGGACGATTCCGGACAAGGCGGAATGACAGATCACTTTTCTTAATTCCATATCAATGTAAAAAATCAATGTAAAAACCGTTATTTCCCCGGAGTGAATTTTACAGGCCGGCATAAAGTGAAATTGATTTACTGCGGAGTCCGGTGAGAACATGTGAAAATCAGTTTGTGAAAAGCATGAAGGAGGTCAGGCGCTTTCCAATGCCAATCTTTTCAAAAGTTCTTCGATAGCTAAAAATGCTGTTCCTTCAATTTTCCCTGCTTTAGAATAACGAACAATACCTCTTTTATCTATAATGATGAAATTGCTTTCCCCCCTTGCAGATAAACAGCCGTTTAGTCAGCCGTACCAGGACCGAGCGTGATACTTTAACTGCCTTTTATCCTGAACTTCGTCGTGACTGCCCCCAGTTCCTCTGTAGCTTTGACGAGATCGTTCACTTCCTGAAGAACTTTCGCAGCTATCGCATACTGCTCGTTGGCGATCACCGTTGTCTTTTCTATGTTGTTGGCAACCTCTCCCGAGGCAGCTGACTGCTCTTCCATGGCGGTGGCTATTCTGGTGATTTGATCGTTTGCGTTCTCAACTGCCCTTACGATATTCGAGAGGGAATCCTCCACCTCTTTTATCTGGCCGGTTATCATGGCCACCTTCTCGGATGCAGTCGCCATGGATTTCGTCGTCTGTGCGGACTCCGACTGCAACGCACCTATTTTAGCCGAAACGTCACCTGTCGCCTTAATTGTCCTTTCAGCCAGTTTCCTGACCTCATCGGCTACGACTGCAAACCCTCTGCCCTGCTCACCGGCGCGTGCCGCCTCAATTGCGGCATTAAGGGCAAGCAGGTTCGTCTGGTCGGCGATCTCTTTAATGACCGTTACTACCTCTCCGATCTCTCCGACTCTCTGGTTCAGCTGTTCTACCGAAGTGGAAAGCTCCAACGTTGACGCATGTACATTATTGACGGTCATCACCGCATTTGCGGCCACCGTTTGCCCCGAATTAGCAACACGCCTGGCCTCCGCTGCCGATTCTGATGCAGAGGAGGCGTTCTTGGCTATATCGGTAATCGTCTGGCTCATCTCCTCCGTAATGGCAGCTATCTGGTTCGCCTGGTTCGCCTGTTCCTTCGATCCGTCAGAGGTCTTCCGGGACTCCTGTCGGAGTATGTCGAGGACCTGAACACTATTGCTGACAGAAGTCAGGATCTTTCCTATCACATCGCTGAAGGACTGGACCATCTTATTCATGCTCTTGCCCAGCCTGCCGATCTCGTCGTCAGACGGCTTGTCCAGTTCAGAGGTGAGATTTCCGTTTGCAATGTCGTCAGCAACACTGATGAGCCTGGTCAGGGGCTCCCGTATCGACCGGTATATCCAGTATCCGAAGCCTAAGCCCAGAAAAACAGCGCCTATGCTGATGACCATAATAAGCAGGATGCTGGATTTGACTGTCTTATTTACCGTGCCTATTGCCTCTTCCTGCTCGCCTCTGGCTGCGGTTACTGTCTCTTTGCCCCTTGCCGCCTGTTTTAACACCACCTCGCGTAAATGTGCGTTCGAGCGTGCAGTCTGCTCCATGCTCGATATTCTGCCCTGCAGCGCTGCCACAAGACTTGTGATATCTCCCTTTGCCGGCTGAAGGCTCTTCACGACTTTATCCAAGGTCTTTATCTCGTCTTCAGCCTTCAGCTTTTTCATGAACTTCTCTATATGATTGACAGACTCCTCGATTTTCTTGAAGGTAGCTGCAATTTCGGCATGGATAGCCCTTATTTCAGTGTCTGTTGTTGCATTTGGCAACTTATTTACGAGAGCTTCAATTGAAGTTCCCATAGTCACAAGCTCGGATGTGGACATAAGGACATTGGTTGCAATATTGGCCTTTGTAAGGGCATCGCTGTCCCGTACTGTCTTTATGTCACTTGCATCGCCGACCAAAGTCGTAAAATTTGCAAAAAGGTTGAGTTGCATGCTCCGCACTTTCGAGTCGAGGTCTTTCAACCTGAGTGAGAACTCTTTGAGTTTCTGCGCAATCGTTTTGGTCACGCTCAGAACAGAGCTTTCAGTCCTGAGTCGGCTTTCGGTAGTGGTAAAGATTTCAGCCGAAATACCCTCGAGATCCCGAAAGGCTGTGCTGTTCGTATCACCGGACAGCGCTTGCAAACTTTCCTGGGATGCCTTTACCTCAGACAGAGTCTTTTGTGCATCTTCACGGGATGATTTATATTCATCCATGCTATGCACCGAGCTGACCTTGATAAGCTCCGTGGTTGCGTTCTGTATGGCCTTCTGGAACTCAAGGGTCTTTACCTGGTAGGGGGTGCTCCGCTCGGTAAGGTAGGTCAACTTGCTTTTTATAAAACGCATACCCACAATACTGGTGACCGCTACGGCACATACAATGATCAGGACTATGGCTATGTTAATAATGAGCTTTGATTTAATAGTCATAGAGATTCCTTTTTTCCTTCATGGGACCAATGTGAGGAACGGCGCTGACATTGCGCCGGCTGGGACCTTCATGTCCGGGCCAGCCATTCATGCAAAGGGCTGGAACCCCGGCAATGAATGGCTGCCCTGTAAATTCTTGGAGCCCGAGAGAATTTCCTGCCGTACTCTGCTCCTCACTAGAAAGATATCTACTCAGTAGGATACCCTCTTTTCTTCCAATCAGGGATGCCCTCACGGTACCAGTGGATTTTCTTGAATCCTCTGTCCTGAAGCATGATTGCGACGGCAGGTGACCTCCAGCATCTGATGCCATTACAGTAGACTACATAATCTTTTTCTTTATCAAGGGTATCGGACATAGCGGGATTTTTTAGCAAGTCATCGCAGAAGAACCACTTGGCGCCTTCGATTTTCTCAGTGTCATATTGAGGCTTGACCCGGTTGTCAAGAATCGTTACCCCTTTTGCCTTCATTGCCTTGACCTCGTCTCCATTGACAACTGGAATTCCTTCAAGACTCGCGGGCATGTCACCCTTGTTTTTTTCGATCTCCTGAAGCTCTTTAATCTTAGCCATTGCCTTTTCGCTGTAACCATCGGCAGCCCATACAATACTGATAGCGGAAATCGTCAAGGCCAATACTGCCACTAACACAACTGAATAATACTTTTTCACTGTTACACCTCCGGTTAACATCTGATTAAAATTGGATTAACCGTCACCGGTTATCCAAATATACATAATGCATTCCTTTGCGGGAGCTCATCAATCCCGGGGAGCATGTCGGGGGCATCGCCTCACTTCCAATCATAGCATTATGACACAATATCGCTACAAATGCCCCAAACTTTGGTGGCCGTCCGGTCCACTCTGACGATTTTCTTCTTTCTGTAAGGAGCACAAAGGGTCAATCATGCCTTCCTATTAATTTTAGAATATTTCCGGAATAAATGCACTGAAGGCTTCCGGGTGAAAGTCTAACAGTGAGTAGTGAATAGTAAGTAGTGAATAGGAAAATATAAAGGCAGTCACTCACTACTCACTACTTTCTACTCACTACTTACTGCTTAATACTTACTACTTACTACTTACTGCTTAATACTTAATACTTACTGCTTACTAATTAGTGCACCTGGTACCGGGTCATGCTTGCAACGAACCTGAGGGATGCGTTATTTTATAACATGAGTTTTAGCAGTATTATCAATTCTTTTAAACACAAAAAAATACTCATTATCGGGGATTTGATCCTTGACCGATATATCTTCGGAAAGGTGAACAGGATTTCTCCTGAAGCCCCTGTGCCTGTAGTTGACGTGGTAAGCGAGTCTTTTTTGCTTGGAGGCGCGGCAAATGTCGCCAACAACATAATCGCCTTAGGCGGCAACGTATCCGTTGCAGGCATTATCGGCAGAGACACTGCCGGAAAATATTTGAGGGAACTGCTTGAGAATAAAAATGCCGGGACAGAAGGGATCATCGAAGACAAAAGGCCGACCACGGTAAAAACACGCGTGGTTGCCCATAACCAGCAGGTCGTCAGGTTCGACAGGGAGGACAGCAAGAGGCTGGAAGGCAAAAATCTCTCCCTGCTGCTGAATTACATAAAAAAAGCTATCACCGTGCATGATGCGGTCATCGTTTCCGACTATAAGAAGGGCATAGTCTCGGCGCCTCTTATAAAGGCGCTGGTCAAGTATGCAAAGACGAACAATACATTTATTGCTGTTGACCCTAAAGTGGGACACTTTCGCTTTTACAAGAAAGTCTCCCTCATAACTCCTAACCTCATGGAGGCATCCCTGGGGGCCGGTGTCGAGATCAGAGATGAGAAAAGCCTCATGAAGGCCGGCAAGACGCTTATGAACCGGCTTTCGTGCAAATCGTTGCTTATTACGCGGGGAGAGGACGGCATGAGCCTGTTCGAACTGAAAAGTTCAAAAGAGATCAAAGCAACGCATATCCCTACAGTCGCACAGAAAGTTTTTGATGTCACAGGGGCAGGCGATACTGTTATTGCCACTTTTGCTCTTGCGTATGCTGCGGGGGCCTCACTGGAAGATGCAGCAGTTATAGCCAACCACGCAGCCGGCATTGTTGTCGGAGAGGTCGGGACCGCTGTGGCAACCCCAGAATCTTTGCTCAAATCCTTAAAGGGAGGGAGAAGGCGCTCAAAGTAGGAAGTATGCAGTAGCGAGTATGCACTATGCAGTAAGAAGCAAAACAATAGATTCATTTATTTTTTTCTGCTTACTGCTTACTTCTTTTATGCTTACTTTTTTTAAAATTATGCCAAGAGCAATAGCACTATATTCGGGTGGGCTTGACAGCACTCTGGCAATCCTGGTTGCCATGATGCAGGGGATAGAAGTGATTGCCGTGACCTTTCTCACCCATTTCGGCTGCGATATCTCCGACAGGTCATCGTGTTCCAAAGACCCGTTTGCGGCTGCCGCTCAATTCGGGTTCGAGGTCAAACTTTGCCATCTTGCAGACCGCTTTACTGAAATTGTAAAAAAGCCTAAGTTCGGACATGGAAAGAACATGAATCCCTGTATCGATTGCAGAATATTGATGCTGAAAGAGGCCAAAGTGCTTATGGCCATGCGCGGGGCTGATTTCATCATAACGGGAGAAGTGCTCGGTCAGAGGCCAATGAGCCAGCGCAGGGACACATTCCCGAAGATCGACAAAGAGGCAGGGCTGGCCGGATATATCGTGAGGCCTCTGAGCGCACAACTGCTTAACCCGACAATCCCTGAACAGGCGGGGATTATTGACAGGGAGAAACTCTGCGCGTTTAACGGCAGGTCGAGAAAACCTCAAATTGCCCTTGCCCGTGAGTTTGGCCTCACCGATTATCCCGCTCCTGCGGGAGGGTGTCTGCTGACAGACCCGATTTATTCACATCGTCTCAGGGAACTGCTTGAACATACTCCTTCTCCTGAGTCGAAGGCCATACAGTTCCTGAGAGTGGGCCGCCATTTCAGGGTCCCGCGGGCCGGCAAGATTATTGTCGGGAGGCATGAGGAAGACAACAAAATGATTGATTCGCTGGCCGGCGTCGGCGATTACCTGTTATGGGTTGAAGGACAAGGCAGTCCGCTTACGGTTGCAAGCGGCACAATGACAGAAGATGAACTGGTCATAGCTGCGGCCCTCTGCGCGCGGTATTCCGATGCAAAGACCCTCCCTGTCGTTGATGTTTCTGTTAAAAAGAACGGTGGCTCTTTCATAATGCAGGTCAGCCCTGCCTCGGACGAGATGATTGATAAATATATGGTCCGGGTACCCGGGACAAAAACAAAGGAGCATAAGAAAGGCGCTGTCTGACGCGGTTCAGCGCGGACTCGCAGATATTGATAAATATATAACTAAATAACGTAATAAAGGGTAAAATAGTAACAAGGATTGCTCTGAAGGTGCTGCTATGAAATACAAGGTAAACTTGCAGAAATCGGAGGAAGGGTACTCTGTTTGGGTTCCTGGCATGCCAGGATGTTGGTCGCAGGGCAAGACCGAGGAGGAAGCATTAGAAAATATTAAAGATGCCATACATTCATATTTAGAGACTGTGGAGGAATTGACAAAGGACAAAGAGTCCAGGTATGTAGAAGTAGCCAATGCCTAAATTATCAGGAATAACTCACCAGCGGGCTGTCAAAGCCTTTCCAAAAACAGGTTTCCGGATTGCACGAGAAGGTAAGCATATTACAATGACTAAAGGTGAACGCATCATTACAATTCCGAGGTCAAATCCTGTTGATGCCTTTACAATGGCTGGTATTATAAAATAGCATCGAGGATTCCAAAAACCTTCTGTAGTACTCTAAAAACAACAGAGCCAAATAAAGATCAAAGTACGCGTTGAGAAAATAACATAATGCGTAAAATAAACCATAACGTAGGCATTGAATCCGTTAACCCACCACCCAAGCAGGGCCGAGGCGACGTTAGCTATACCGCAGTCATCTTTTTACAGAGGCTTGGCCGTAGTTGCAGCTACTTGACCTGACCGACAGTGTAGTATAAAATTCCGTTCCCGCCAGTGCATTCGGGAGTGCGCGTAGTTGATATGATACGAATGGCGTTTGTTGCACCCTGACAAACCAACAAAAATCCGTTGTTGGAATTGTTGCTGATTACCGAAGGAAACCGTGCTTAAATACAAAGTTCAGCAGCAGAAAAATGGGATACCCTCTCTTATAAATTCAGGCTGCCTCACAAATACCAAAAGGAATATCCATTGCCGGCACAGAGGGCTATTCGATCGCCTGCAGAAAAATGACCCAGCCCATGCCGTAAAGTTGAATGGATTTCTGGTAACACAGGTAAAACTCATACGGCGTATAAGCAGAAACTCACACTTGAACTGACATTTACCGATAGGTCAGATACTATTTTTTACAGGTTAAGCAGCGTCTTTTTGACGCTGCCCCGCCAGTGATGTTATTTTTACTATCCTTTTAGTAGGCAGGGCTGGCACAGCGGTCTAATCACTCGCAAAGAAAACAACCCCGTACCATCTGAATTGCAGTGCTCCTATAATCTTACGGGAATTCCTTTTGCCCTCAGGAACTCTTTTGCCTCTTTCACCGTATGTTCTCTATAGTGAAAGATGGACGCTGCAAGCACTGCATCTGCCTTGCCCTGCACAATGCCTTCGTATAGATGATCGAGGGTGCCGACGCCGCCGGATGCGATGACCGGGACCGACACAGCCTCTGAAACAGCCCTTGTGAGTTCAAGGTCGTATCCGTCTTTTGTGCCGTCCTTGTCCATGCTCGTCAGTAGAATCTCTCCGGCGCCGAGTTCCTCCGCTTTTCGCGCCCATTTTACGGCATCAATATGCTTCATCTTTCTGCCGCCATGGGTTGAAAGCGCCCACAATCCACTCTCACGCGCTGATGGCGCACCCAAAAAGGCAGCGTCTTTTTCCAGTTGAAGACAAACACATTTAAGGGCTTCGGCTACTAACCAGTCTTCGCCCGTTGCATCGATCAAGCTGCCGGTCACTCTTTTTGCGTCAATTGCGAGAACGATGCACTGGCTACCGAATTTCTCGGCAGCCCGGCTGATGAAATAGGGGTCTTTCACCGCAGCTGTATTTATCGAGACCTTGTCACATCCGGCGTTGAGCAAATCTCTGATATCGTCAAGCGTCCGCACTCCGCCACCCACTGTCAGCGGCATGAAGACGTCGTCTGCGGTTTTTTCGACAACATGGAGGATAATATTCCTTTTCTCGTGAGAAGCGGTTATATCGAGGAAAACCAACTCATCTGCACCCTGCTCATCGTAATATACGGCATTATCCACAGGATCACCCGCGTCCCTGATGTTGACGAAATTGACACCCTTCACGACACGACCGTCCCTTACGTCAAGACATGGTATTATTCTCTTTGCCAGCATATTAAGCACCACCAGTTGCTAATTTGATCGCCTCTTCCAAGTTAAGAGTGCCTGAGTACAGGGCTTTTCCGGTGATTGCGCCCCACAGATTTTTTATTGCCATTAAATTTCTCAGGTCCTCTATTGAGGAAACGCCGCCCGATGCAATGACAGGTATGGCAAGCGACTCAACCATTTCGCGGGTCGCCTCAATGTTGGGGCCGACCATCATACCGTCTTTGGAAATATCAGTGTAGATAATCCCGGCCGCCCCATAGTCCTGCATGGCCAGGGCAAGTTCGCCGGCCTTCGATCCGGTGACTTCCACCCAGCCTTTTACAGCAACGAGACCGTTCTTTGCGTCAATACCGACGAGGACACTGCCGGGATGTTTGCGGGCCGCCTCCTTTACGAGTTCCGGTTTTTCTACAGCAACAGTGCCCAGAATGACCCTGTTTATCCCGAGGTCAATAAGCTGGTCTATCCTTGCCATGTCCCGTATACCGCCGCCTACCTCTATATCCATTGTCACGGCAGCCCTTATTTTTCGTATGCTCTCGAGATTTTTCTGGCTGCCGGTGAAAGCGCCGTCGAGGTCAACGACATGCAACAGTTTGGCCCCGCAGTATTCCCATTTTTGAGCAGTGGCAGCCGGATCACTTGAGTATACCGTTGCGTCCTCTTTCCTGCCCTGCAGAAGCCTTACACAGAAACCATCTTTTAAATCTATTGCAGGAATTACAAACATAGATTAATATAACATACTAAAACGGCGGTAAACGAGCGGGGGCTCTCTATTGTGTTGAACACGGTTTTTTTTGTTCTCCTGTTTTTTGAACTTTCGGCAATATTTTCTCCTGCCAATTCTTTTTCCATCCCTGAAAAACTGCACTATGACCTTACCTGGGGAGGGATAAAGACCGGCGAGGCAGAGTTGGAGGTCAGGCAAAACGGCGATGAAATTCAGCTCATCTCTAAGGCCGATTCTTCTCCTTTGGCCTCGTTGTTCTATCGCGTGGAGGATTTGGTCATAAGCACGATTAAAAAAGGAGAAAATAAAGGATATTGCGAGGGGTTTATAGGTGTGCCGCATAATTACCGCATCATGATACGCGAAGGCAGGCAGAGGATGAACAAGGAATTTATCATGAATCACAGCACAAAGAAAGTGACCTACATAAACTATCTCGCCAAAGAAAAAAAAGAGTTCGGCATCAATGAAACCACACTCGATCCTCTCTCAAGTTTTTACTATGTCAGAACACTGCCCCTTGAAGTTGGGAAATCTGTTTTTATCGATATATTTGACAGCAAAAAACTGTACAAGGCAGAGGTCCGGGTGTTGAAACGGGAAGTTATAGAGACATCTGCAGGGACATTTAAAACGGTGCTGATAAAACCTATCGTCAGATCGGAGGGGATTTTTTTTAGAAAGGGAGATATTCTTATCTGGCTTACCGATGACACGAGCAAGATACCGGTCATGCTGAAGACTAAGGTCGGCCTGGGCTCGGTGAAGGCAGTACTGGTGGGCCGGCAATGAAGCTCCCGTTATCAGTCGTTATCGTGACAAAAAACGAGGAGCGAAATATAGAGGCAGCGCTTCAAAGCGTCAGCAGGTTCAGCGAAATTATTATTATTGACGACTTCAGCACCGACAGCACATTATCTATTGCACACAAATACACCAATAATATTTTTCAGATCAAATGGCAGGGCTATGCCAGGCAGAAACAGTCAGGCATCGACATGGCGTCTTTGCCATGGGTGCTTGTGCTTGATGCGGATGAGCGGGTGACTGAGGAGCTTGCCGACGAAATAAGGACTGCCATTGAGAGCTCCGCATATAATGCTTTTTACATTCCCAGGAAAAACTTCTTTCTCGGCCGGTGGATACGGCACGGAGGCTGGTGGCCCGACTATACCTTAAGGTTGTTTAGAAAAGAGAGCGCCTATATGGAGCAGCGGGAGGTCCATGAGAAGATAGTAGCCGATGGTAAGGCAGCCTATTGTAAAAATCCCATGGAGCATTTTACGTACAGGGAGATTTCGGATTATATAAAAAAGATGGATGTTTATTCGACGCTTGCAGCAAAAGAACTGCATCAAAAGGGGGTCCCGGTCAGATTTTACCAGCTCGTGCTGAAGCCCCCGGTCACTTTTTTAAGAATGTTCCTGTTTCAGCAGGGTTTCAGGGACGGCTTTCACGGTTTTGTCCTGGCAGTGCTCTACAGCTTCTATACCTTTCTGAAATACCTGAAACTCCGGGAGATTGGGACGGCGTTGCCGGGTCGATGAATAAATCGTCGAAAATCCTTATCGTCGAAGATGAAAAGAAGATAGCTGATATCGTCAAGTCCTACCTGGAACGCGAAGGCTTCGAAGTGACTTGCTCAGAAACGGGCGAGGCAGCCATCAGAGAGATAAGGAACGGGTTTGATATGGTTATTCTCGACCTCAAGCTTCCGGACATCGACGGCGAGACAGTTTGCAAATACATCCGGGATGTAACCGACATTCCTGTCATTATGCTCACGGCTAAAAGCGGGGAGGACGACAGGGTCAGAGGTCTGAGCATCGGGGCAGATGATTATGTGGTCAAGCCTTTCAGCGCAAGGGAACTTGTAGCAAGAGTAAAAGCTCATCTTAGACGCTCAAAGAAGGACGGCAAAGCCGAGCTTTCTTTCAACTCCGGCTCGTTGATAATCGACACGCTCCTGCGCGAAGTAAGGAAGGACGACAAAAGAGTTGCCCTGACAAACACAGAGTTCAGAATCCTTCTCAGCCTTGCCGAAAGGCCAAATGTCGTATTCAGCCGGCTGCAACTGATCAATATCGTTCAGGGCATTGATTTTGACGGCTTCGACAGGGTTGTGGACGTTCATATCAAGAACCTCAGGCGTAAAATTGAAGATGATCCGCAAAAACCCGCGTTTATCGCCACTGCCTACGGCGTGGGCTATAAATTCATGGGCGGCCCCGACAAATGAGAACAAAACTTTTCCTCGCTTTTATCGTTGTCATTTTTGCGGCACTCGTCTCTACGATTGTTTTCGAAGGGCTGATCCTGAAGGATTTTGATAGTTACACGCATAGCGTCAAGGGAGATCAGATATACTGGACCATTGCCTCTGTAGAGAGCGGATATAAAGACGGGAGGTGGGATGAGCAAATGCTCTCCGAGTCCATACATTGGGCCATGATGATGGGTCTCGACATCAAGGTCATCGATGTTGCGGGCAGGGAAATCATACCTTCTCATTGCGTCATGGAATCGCTTCCTCCAGAAATGAAGCGCCGCATGGAAGAACTCTTTCATCTTGAGACGGATACTAAACGCAAATACGAGCCATACCCTCTTATTTCAAACGGCGCCAGGATCGGTTCACTCCTGGCCCGTTCGTTTCAGAAAAAGGAACTGGCGGAAAAGGAGGCCATATTCGAAGGGCGGGTCAGGCATTTCCTTTATATCTATCTTCTCATAGCCGGCGCAGGCTCTATTCTTATCGGCCTCATGCTTACCCAGTATCTATCGAAGCCTGTCAGGCTTCTCAAGAAGGCATCCGAAAAAATTGCAGGTGGTGATTTTGCCGTAAGAATATCCGCCGAATCCTCCGACGAAGTCGGAGATCTTGCAAAGACCTTCAATAAAATGGCTGCTTCTCTTCAGAAAGAGGAGATCCTGAGAAAGCGGCTCATGTCGAATGTCGCCCATGAACTGAGGACGCCTTTGACTATAATGAAAACCCAGGTCGAGGCCATGGCAGATGGCATAGTGAAGGATGCTGCGAAGGGACTCGACAATATTACTAATGAAATCGAACATCTGATAACACTAGTAAAAGGCATTGAAGATATAACTGCTGCAGAGGCAAGTTTCTTTTCCAGGGGAGAAGAAGTTGAGATAAACCTGAAGGAATTCCTTTCCGGTATCGTGAGCGATCTTAGACCCCTGTTTCAGGGGCGGGGTTTGTTTATCAACATATTGGACAAAAGCGATCTCACGGTGTATGCGGATGTGGACAAGCTTGAAAGGGTACTGAGAAACATTTTTTCAAATGCGCTGAAATTCAGCGAAAAGGGCGGGGTTTCTGTGGACTATGGCGCTGAGAACAGCGGCTTTTTTGTCGAAGTGTCGGACACCGGCAGAGGGATACCGGATAACGATTTGCCTCATATATTCGACCGGTTTTACCGTTCCGGAAAATCCGGCGTTGAAGGCCTGGGACTGGGGCTCGCCATCGTGAAGGAACTCGTCGATATTATGCAAGGCGGGATAACGGTGAAAAGCACTCCTGGTAAAGGCACGAGCTTTCGGATATTGTTGCCGTCAGCGCCAAAAACAAAAAGCAGGTAGAGGTAAAGGTAAATGTAAAGGGCAGGAAAAAAGCATTGAATCCGAACAAAAAAATACGAGGCATTCTAATTCTCTGCCTTTACCTTTACCTCTACCTGCTTTTTGTTAGCCTCTACCTGCTTTTTTAGATTACTCCCCGCAGCACACGCGGCGCATTTTTTTCTTCCCGGTAGGAGAAACTGCAAGGACAACATCGATCTTGTTGCCGCAATTACGGCAGTTCTGGCCCTTGCTCTTGTTCTCTGCCCGTGAGCCGACATCGGTCTTTGATTTGATCTTCTCAGCCATAGTTCATACTCCTTTCTTTTATTGTGTTTATAAATGTGTTATCAGGAATTTCCAATTCATGATATCCATGCGCAAGTCCCCCTGTCCTGTAATGTCTCCCTGTTTGGTCAAGCCAGAACAAAAAGATTAAACGAAGGCGGAAAATGCCGAAACTCTATAATATAAGACAATTTAGGTGGTATTGTCAATTGAGACGTACTGTTGTTAAGGGCAAACGCACTATGTGGTTTAAAAAACTAACTGTAATATTGCCTTAAAGTCCAAAATGGCAGCGTTAAAAGGCGTCATTCCCTCAGTCCGTAAGCGGGAATCCATTTTTTTGCTCTGGATGCCTGCCTGATTAAAACCTTCGGGCATGACGTCAAGTATGCTCTTTTGCCCCATAGCGCAATTGTACCGGATTGCCTGTAGTGGTCAGTTTAAAGTTTGACATCACGCGGAATAGGGTTGCAACGGTTAATTCAATTTGCTAACATAATGATATCATTACGTACAAAAAGGTCCTTTTACGACAGCCTCTATGTTACTCTTGCAGTAAAAACCTGGTGCAAGATGGTGACCGCCGACCGCATACTTTATGATGCAGTCAAAGAACCCCCCTTTAAAAAATATGTATTCCGGGTTGAAAATAGTTCATAATGAATGTAACAGATAAGAAGGATTATCAGTGAGTACAACCGGCAGGAGCGGGGGGAAAAGTAATTCTTCCGTAACGCGAAAATCTCCAAAGAAACCGGATACCCGGCCCGGGCGCGAACAGCCCGGTTCTATCTGTACAAATAAGGATTGCAAGCTGAGAAAAGTGGGCTGTAAAGGGTTCGAGGCTTGCCCCGGCTACAAAGGCCGATAGCGCGTTACGCAGAGGAAAGAATAATAAGGTAAGGCGACACATGCAGGTTAGCCGCAGGTTGAAAATAAACGCTATTGTTTCAGCATTAACGGCTTTCATCATTATCCTCATTCTTTCCCTGGCGCTGTATCGTCTCAATAATGAGAACGACAAAGGTAAAATCGCTGGAGAAATAATCACCGGAACATTTGAGGTGATTGAGCTCAAAAATGACTATATATGGAATAGAAACGAGCGGGCAAAAGAACAGTGGATTACTAAGCATGCGCAGTTAGACAAACTCCTGAATTCGGCATCCGCAAAGTTCCGGAAGCCCGAAGAGATTAAGTCCTTGACCGTGATGCTCAAGGACTATGAGTCGATCGGGGAAATCTTCTCCGGCATCATCGAAAACCGAAAAAAGGCAGGGTTGCACGCATATAGCGCCGAACTCTCCCGGGCGATCGAAAGCAGATTGCTCAGCCAGCTGAACATGAGGAGCTATGAATTTGGCATAAATGTGCGACATCTGCTGGAGTCGAACCGGGAATCCCGCGATTCAGCCCTCAGACTCGCGGGCGCCGGTATCGTCTTTATTATCGTGATCCTGGCAGCCGCAACACTGATCAATTCATTGATGGTGGGCCGGACAATCACTGATCGAATGCGACGTCTCAGCGACGGCGCCCTGGTGATTGGAGGCGGAAACCTCGATCACAAGGTCGATGTCAAGGGCGATGACGAATTCACTGAGCTCGCAGAAGAATTTAATGCCATGACCACAAAACTTAAGCAAGCTCAAGATAAGATTGCCAGCTTGGCTGCAATTGTAGAGTCTTCTACTGATGCAATTATCAGCGCAACTCTGGAAGGCATTATTGTTAGCTGGAACCCTGGAGCGGAGAGACTGTATGGCTATTCCGACAAGGAAGCAATCGGGCACTCTATATCTTTATTGGCGCCGCCTGATCATCCTGATGAGGTCCCGGCAATTCTCGATAAAATAAGGAGTGGAGAAACCATAACCGCCTATGATACCTCGCGCTTGAGGAAAGACGGCGCACTGGTGGATGTCTCTATAATGGTATCCCCTGTCAAAGATTCTACGGGTAAAATCATCGGAGCCTCCGGTATTGCCCGTAACATCACGGACCGGAAGAAACTCGAAGAAAGGTTGAAGCTGTATTCCAGGGAACTGGAGGAAAGCAACAGAGAACTGGACGATTTTGCCTCGATTGCCGCACACGATTTAGGCGCTCCGATCCGTGTAGTTTCGGGATTTGCAGGTCTGCTTCGGAAACGTTACAAGGGGAAGCTCGGTGCTGACGCTGAGCAGTACATTTCAAATATCGTCGAGGGGACCGAACGCATGCAAAATCTGATCAATGACCTGCTTGACTATGCGCGGGCAGGGACACGCGAAAAGGCCCGTGTCCCGGTGGACGTCGAGGCCGTTATCCGAAAAACCTTGGCTAATCTCACGTTTGAGATCAAAGAGAGCAAGGCTGTAATTACTGTCGGCACTCTTCCGAAGGTGTCTGCAGATAGTACACATCTCATGCAGCTATTTCAAAATCTTGTTGGGAATGCTATCAAGTATTGCAGCAATACGCCGCGTATTCATATTTCTGCTGAGCGAAAGGATGGGGAGTGGCTTTTTCGGGTCAGCGACAACGGCATAGGCATTGATCCACGACAATTTGATAGAATATTTCAAATATTCCAGCGCCTGCACGCTAATGATGAATACTCCGGTACCGGTATCGGTCTGGCAACATGCAAGAAGATTGTGGAGAGGCTTGGAGGACATATCTGGGTGGAATCGAAGCCTGGTGAGGGATCGAACTTCTTTTTTACACTCCCGGTAACAGAGTCATAGTCACGGGCCGAGATTGAAAATAATTATTTCTGGAAGACTCTCACACTGCTAACCGGCTTAAGTGGACATAGTCATATATTTCTCTTTCCTGTCAGCTGCTGTCATACTGTCTACGTCCCGTGGTCAAAAGCGGCCGAATGCTCATATTAGAACACACCCTTCCAGGCAGGCCTAAGAACCTGACCGGTCGTATGCTTGGGAGCCAACTACAATTCATCTAATGCCTTTGACAGAATACGTTTGGAGCTCGTACTATTCTGCATTATAGCAAAACGCTACCTGTAACAGCACAGGTATCCGGACATCGGAGCACAGGCATGCCGCGGTCATCTCTCATGAGGCGATCTGTCTCTGTAACCAGTTGAATTAAAAACATTCTGTCGAATGCGCTAATACTTAAGAGTTCGAGAGCTCAGGAAGCGGAAGCCTGGCATCGTTCCGGTATTTTTCATATTAATAACCCTTATTAATAAAGGTTATTAATTAGAGTTATTTTCTTATTAACAAAGTTTATACATTGTGATATAATATTAAATAAAATATGAAAAGGGGGTTATGTATGGAAATCGATGAAGGGTTCTGTCCTAATGCGGGTGACTGCAATTTTCTTGATGCTTGTGATTGGCCTTATTGCCCATATCAGGTTTGGGATTTTGCAAAAGATTTAGGAAATCCTCCCATTCCTATTATTGGCATGAGATATCCTATTCAGCCGAAAGAAGTAGTGGTCTAAGAAAAGCTTTTCTTTAAAGTGTCTTTAAGGCCTATGATGTGCTTATTGGCACGAGAGATACTATTACCTATTTAGAATCAACATTCTTATTTGATATTGCAAGCCTCCTTTAAATAATTTCTTTCCCCCTTATTTCCTCTTATTACCTTTTTCGTCACTCATCTTCTCTTTCTTTCCCTCTGTCAGCGGGCCGTGTGTACCCCGGGCGCGCCGAGAGCGAACGGGCTTGGGGCTTCGTGGGAGTGGGTAATAAATAAGTACTTCAATTCATAAATACGGTTACATTCGAGCGCCGCTGCATCCTCGCCGGCTTCGTTGCACTCCTTCGCCGTACGCAACGGTACGCCTCAGTCCTGCGCCTCGCTGGCGTGGCGCATCG
>Ga0181533_1003642_pt1 | contig 16538 bp, 12 predicted proteins | sample PEATcosm2014_Bin_45_FD_119772 | JGI IMG/M metagenome (GOLD analysis project Ga0181533, IMG submission 119772) | Peatland microbial communities from MTU Mesocosm Facility, Houghton, MI, USA - PEATcosm2014_Bin11_60_metaG | ecosystem: Environmental > Terrestrial > Soil > Wetlands > Peat | place... | reverse complement strand
ATGGCCGGGCCTGTTCTGGCGGCGACCTACGTGGTTGACCAGGCGGCTCCCGGCGCGGCGGACACTAACCCGGGAACCGAGGCGAAGCCCTTCAAGAGCGTGCAGCGCGCCGCCGACGCCGCCAAGCCGGGCGACACCATCTGCGTCATGGCGGGCAAATATGACGAACGGGTCAAGGTGAGGGCCGGCGGCATGGAGGGCGAGCCTATCGCCTTGGTATCGATGCCCCGGCGCGCGGCGATCGTGCGCGGGTTCGATTTGGGAGCGAGTTACGTCCGCATCGAGGGCTTCGAGATTACGGCCGAAAAGCCGGCCCCGGCCGTCGAACTGCGCTCCAGCCATTGTGAAATCCTGGACAACTACATCCACGATATGATGGCGGGGGTCAACGGATATGGCGGCAAGCCGAGCGCGGATGGCAAGACGCGCGACTACTCGGCGGTGGCGCACAACCGAATCGCCTACAACAAGGTCTATCACAGCGAGTACGGCTTCATCCTGGGCGGGGAGGACTGGCTGGTGGAGAACAACGAAGTCAACCGCCTCTTCATGTACGCCCCGGGCAACCGGAACGACGACTGCGATTACTCGAGGTTCTTCGGCAAGGGCTGCATCCAGCGGTGCAACTACTATCATGGCAGCACCCGCCAGGAGATCAAGACCGCGCACGTCGATTGCCTTCAGACCTTCTCGGTCAACGGGGACATAGCGATGGACCTGCTCTTCGAGGACAACACCTGTTTTGACTTTCACCAGATGTGCATGGTCGAGAGCACCCCGCACATCGGCAGCGTGCGCAACTGGACCTTCCGGCGCAACATCGCCTCGCCCAATTCGCCGGCGATGCGCGGGGGCTGGGGCCCGGACATCATCCAGACACTCGACGTGACGATCGAGAACTGCACCATCTCGACCGTGAATTGGGCCGCCATCGGCCTGCGCGGCAAGGAATCCACCGGCGGGGTCATCCGCAATAACATCCTCTGCGAGGCGGAGCGGGCGGTCGACGACCGCATGGACTTCTCGCCATCCAACCCGCTTATCGAGTACAACCTGACCTTCAAGACTGCGCCGCTCGAGGGCGGGTCAAACATCAACGGCAAGGACCCGCTCTTTGTGGATGGCCGGAACCGGGATTTCCGTTTGCGCCAGGGCAGCCCGGCCATCGGGGCGGGCAAGGGCGGCGTGACGATCGGGGCTTTGGAGTACCCCAACGTTTATTACGTCGATCCTCGCCACCCGGCGGCGGCGGACGAGCCCGCATGGGGCTATCCGGCCGTGCCGCTGGCGAGTCTGGCCAAGGCGTGCGCCATCGCCCAACCCGGAGAGACGATCGTCCTGCGGGGCGGAGTCTATCGAGAGGTCCTCGCCCCGAAAAACGACGGTGTGACGGTCCGCGCCATGAAGGGCGAAAAAGTGACGATCAGCGGGGCGGACCTGATTCCAGGCTGGCAGCGCGAGGCGGACGGCAGTTGGTGGGCGGCCCTGGCCGCCGAACCAAAGAAGGTCCTGCGCGACGGCCGGCCGTCGAGCGAGTTCAGCTATGATAAAGCAGCCAGGCGAATCATGGTCAAGGCGGGGGGCGACCCTCGGCTGCACCTCTTCGAGACTGTCGTCCGGGAGCAGGGCATCGACCTGGCCGGCAGGAAGGACGTGAACATCGAGGGCATCACTGTAGTCGACACACTGAAGCCGGGCGCTGCGAACCCGTGAGCGGGCAGGTTGGGATCAACATCAAGCCGCCGAATGACTGTATGAATAACATGGAAAGATTCGAGAAGATCGTGGTGTTGGACAATGAAGTCCAAGCAGAGTTAGTCGGTTCCGTTTTGTCGAGCCGCGGCATCCCGCATATCATGCAGAGCTATCATGATTCTGCGCTCGACGGCCTTTTTCAAGGCCAGAGAGGCTGGGGACATATCGAAGCTCCCCAGTCTTACAGGGACGAGATACTCGCCGTGATTGAAGATTTGAAATCCGGTCCGCCGCCGGCTTGAGCAAATGTTCAGGATTTGCAGGATTGAGTTTCAAGCGTCCCATCGGTATGGAAATAACGAATCTCCTTAAAGTCTCCGCCTTTATCACCAAAGACGGCTCGGAAATTCGCGAGTTGCTGGCCCATCGCAACTCGGCCATCCGCAACCAAAGCCTGGCCGAGGCGCGGTTGCCTGCCGGCGGCGCGACCCAGGAACACTATCACCCGCAAACCGAGGAAATCTACTACATCACCCACGGGGTCGGACGCATCCGTGTCGAGGGAGAGGTTCGCGACGTAGGGATCGGGGACGCCATCGCCATTCTGCCCGGACAGCGGCACAAGCTCTGGAACATCGGCTCAGAACCGCTCCGCCTCCTGTGCTGCTGCGCCCCGGCTTATGAGCACTCGGACACCGTTGTCACTGAGGAGGAATTACTGACTGGGGCGTAGGATGGACGACACCAACCCCGAATTGAATAGCCGCGAAAACGCACAAAAGGCGCAAAGCATCAGGGTTTTTGCGCCTCTTGTGCCTTTTCACGGCTATTTGGACTGTGCCCTATCCTGCTAACTCTTGTGTATGTCCACCGCAAAATCAGTCGCCGTGCTCATTAGCGCGGCCGTCATAACCGGGACCGTCATCTATCTCGTCCAGCAGCGCCAGGTCCAGCGCCTGCAGGCCGACAACCAGAGCCTGCTGGCCCAGCAGGCCAAAGCGAGCGCCGAGCAGGAAGCGGCTGCCAAGGCGGCCCGGGCCACGAAGGAGCAATTGGGGCGGTTGCAGAAAGACCGCGCCGAGCTGCTGCGGCTGCGCAATGAGGTCGGCCAATTGCGCCGGGAGCGTGACGCCCTCAAGCAGCGCCTTGGCCAACCGGCGGCCGGCGCCGGACAAAGCGCGAGCGAGCCAGGCTCGTATATAACGAAGGAGCAACTGGCCTTTGTCGGTTACGCCACACCGGAAGCCGCCCTGGAATCGACGACATGGGCCATGTTCAAAGGCACCTACGAGCAGGTTCTTGCAGGCTTCAACGCCGAGATGGCGAAAGAAATAAGCCAGGATGCAACGAGCCGGCAGCAATTCGAGACACAGAGGGACACAACGGCGGCTGCCTTCAAAGGGATCCAAATCCTCGCCCGCAAAACCCTCGATGGAGATCAAGTCGAGTTGAAGGTGAAGCTGGATGCCGATCCCCTGCCGAACGGCCAGGAAGAGCTGCCGCCCGTCATGATCCAGCCGATGGTCAAAGCCGGCAACCAGTGGAAGGTGGGTGGCTCGACTCGAGGCTATCAACCCGAGTGGGACAACGACGGCCAGATCCAGTCGTTCGCGCAGTAACCGACGCGACCACGAACCTCGGTGTAGCGCCGTCTCGGCAGAGCGCCGCCTGACATCGTTCCGGGGAGCGGCAGCGTTCTGGCGAGACGGCGCCCGTCCCGCACCCCTCCGTCACTCCGGCTTCTTCGCGTCTCTGCGTTTTCATTGCCCCACCGAACCCGCCTGCCGTTCCCCATCCAGCGGCCAGCGTCCCTTCCCCCACGCCCCACGCCCCACGCTCGACACACTCGACACACTCCACGCTTCGACTGCGGCCTTGCCGCGCTGTTCATTCCCGCGGCGTCCCCGTTGGTTCCTCCAGAACTGCGGTTGGTGACATAAGGCTGGCGGGCGGGCGGGGGCGGTGTGGTATCGTGCGCAAAATGGAAGCACGGATATGAATCGGCGCTACGACCTGGACTGGCTGCGAGTCATTGCCTTCGGACTGCTCATGCTCTTCCACACCGGCATGTTGTTCAGCACCTGGGATTGGCATGTGAAGAACATCGAGACCAGTGTGGCCTTCGACTACGTCATGGGGTTCCTGCACCAGTGGCGGATGCCGCTGCTGTTCTTCATCTCCGGCTCCGCCGTCTGGTTTGCCATGCAACGCTACTCGACGGGGCAGTTCTTCCTGGAGCGTCACAAGCGCCTGTTGCTGCCGCTGGTTTTCGGCATGTTCGTCGTCATTCCGCCCCAGGTCTATCACGAGCGCCTCTATCATCATCAGCAGTACGCCTCCTTCTGGGATTTTTACCCCACCCTCTTCACCTCAGGCTCCTACCCCCAAGGCAACCTGTCCTGGCATCATCTGTGGTACGTGCCCTATATCTGGGCCTATTCCATGCTGCTGCTGCCTCTCTTCGCCTGGCTGAAATCGCCCCGGGGCCGCCCGTGGCTCGAGCGGGTCATACGGTGCATCGCCCGTCCGTGGATGCTCTTTCTGCTCTTTGTTCCTTCGGCCTTGTCGGATTCGGCACTCAGGCCATTCTGGCCGCGCGATGCCAACAACCTCGTTTCGGACTGGGGCAACTTCTCACACAAGCTCACTTTTTTCCTCGCGGGCTTCGTGCTCGCCTCGGGCACGGGCGTCTATGATCTCATCGCGGGCCGCCGACGCAAGTTCCTGCTGGCGGCGGTTGCAACGCTGGCGGGCTTGGTGACGCTGGGCATCCTGCACCCCGCTTGGGTTTCCGACCAGACTCCTCCGCCGGCGGCCCTGGCGGTTTACTATACTCTGAACAACTTCCAAATCTGGATGTGGCTGCTCGCCGCCCTGGGATACGGGCGCCGCTACTTGAGCTTCAATCATCCTTTCCTCCGATATGCAAACGAGGCGGTCTATCCTTTCTACATTTTGCACCAAACTGTCATCATCATCCTGGGCTATCACCTGGCTTACACCAATTGGGGCATCGGGTTGAAGTTCCCCCTCGTCGCCGCCGCCACCTTTCTCATCTGCTGGGCTATCTATGCCCTGGCCATCCGGCCCTGGAACATCCTGCGCGTGCCCTTCGGCATGAAATGGCAGCGCGTCCGCCCTGCAGGTGGAGCCTGTCCCCAAAGCTCCGATGTTTGCCCCACCGCCTCTCGCGTGCTCCCGCTTCTCTGGCTCTTGCTCCTTCTGCCCTTGTGCTCCTGCGCCCCTCAGGACGGGGCGCTGGTTTGCAGCGAGTTCGAGGCCCCGTCACTCTCAGGCAACCGGTTTGGAATCCCCGCCCGTCAGCAACTCGTGGTCTATCTTCCCCCCTCATACCGCAGCAGCGCCCGGCGTTTCCCGGTGCTCTATTTCCTGCCGAACTTCGACAATATCGTGCAGCGCTATACGGGCGGCTCCTACCAGGGCTTTCGCCTCAAGGACGCCATGGGCCGGCAGATTCGCAGCGGCGCCGCCCGGGAACTTATCGTCGTCGTTCCCAACGCCCATCATTTCCTGGGCGGAAGTTGGTACAGAAACTCGCCGCTGACCGGCGGCTGGGAAGATTATGTCGTCAAGGATGTCGTGCAGTACATGGACCACAACTTCCGGACGATCCCTGGCGCGGCGGCCCGCGCCTTGGCCGGTCACGGGATGGGCGGCCTTGGCGCGCTGGAGCTGGCCCTCAAACATCCGGACCAGTTCAGCGCCGTCTATGCCCTAAGCCCGGCGCTTTTTGACCAGGACGGCCTGAAGGACTCCGACCTGATCAACGAAAAGGAGCTGGTCCAGTGGCAGGCAAAAACCGCCCTTTGGAACAGCCAGGACGAGACCGCCCGGCGCAAAGGTTTTCGGGATTATGTGCAGGCCCGGCTCAATAGCCCTTCAAGGGAGACCTTCTTCGATGGTTTGCGTGTCTCTTATGCCGCCGCCATCGCCCCCGACCTCGCTTTGCCTTATCCGCACATCGCATTCCCGCTCCCGGGAAAACCGGCCGAGTCCCAGGCCGCCTTGCTTGCCAGATACGAAAACGGTTTCGGCGGCTGGACCGACAAACTCTCCCAATATCGTGCCCGGGGCCATTCCCTCAAGGCGGTTACCCTGGAATACGGCGGGGATGCCGATTTTCCCTGGGTTCGCCGCGGCGTGACATACCTCGCCGGGCTGATGCGTTCCCAGGGCCTTCCCGTCAGCGTCGCTGTTCATTCCGGCGGCCATGAATCCGGCCTGGGACAGCGCCTGGAAAAGGCTATGCTCCCGGCGATGGCAAGTGTCCTCACTGGATTATGACCGCCACGACGCAGCCCGACGGGCCTGCCTCCGGGCCGCCCCGGCGCCATTGGATTGAACTTTCAGACTTGAACTGGAAGCTCGTCTTCCTGGTTTATACCGTGGGGGCGTTCATCGATACCGGCACGGTTTACACCCTCGAGTTGGCGCAAAGAAACGCCGTTCCCTATCTTTTCCCCGCCCTGTGGGAATTTACGGGTTGGTTTGCTCTGCTGGCGCTGCTGCCCCTCATTGTCCTCTGCTTCAGCCGGTTGCCCATTCAACGACGGAACTGGTATTGGACGGTCCCGGCACACGTGGCTATCTCGGCCGTCATCGGCGTGATTCATACGCTGCTCATGCTCTACACCCGACAAGAGCTTTATTCGCTCCTCGGCTTGGGCGTCTATGATTATGGCGAAATGCCCTACCGCTTCCTGATGGAGTATCACAAGCAACTCCCTCATTATTGGATTGTCTATGCCGTGCTGCGAGCCCTTGCCTACTACCGCCAAAGCCACGAGCGTGAACGCCGCGCCGCCGCCCTCGAACTCCAGACCTCCGAGCTGCAGCGCCAACTCGCCCAGGCCCAACTCCAGGCCCTCCGTTCCCAACTCAATCCCCACTTCCTCTTCAACACCCTCAACATGGTCTCTTCGGTCATGTATGAAAACGTGGACCGCGCCGACCACATGATAGAGGCGCTGAGCCGGATGTTGCGCGCAAGCCTCCAGGACCCTGTCGGAGCGCTCGTGCCCCTCCGTCGCGAACTGGAGTTTGTCGGCTGCGCCGTCGAACTCATCCAGGCCCGTTTCCAGGACCGTGTCGCCATTGACATCCAATGCAAGCCCGACATTCTGGATGCCCTGGTTCCAAACCTGGCATTGCATACTCTGATTGAGAACGCCGTCAAACACCACGGCCTCGAGCGCGACCCGGTCATCCGCGTCCAGGTCCGAATCGAGCATCAAAACTCCACCTTGGACATCGAGGTCCTCGACAACGGACCCGGCATCCCCGACCCGGCCAAAGCCCTCCGCAGCGGCGTCGGCTTCGCCAACCTCCGGAGCCGCCTGCGCGTCCTCTACGGAGAGCGCCATCGATTCGAGCTTGAAAACCGCCCCGAAGGCGGCCTGCGCGTTCACCTGGCAATCCCCCTCGAACGGGAGAATGTTGCCCGCCAACAATGAAGCTGTCCGCCCTTATCGTGGATGACGAACCGCCGGCCCGGAGCAAGATCCGCAAGTTTCTGGCCGCCCACGCCGACATCGAGGTGCTCGGCGAGGCCGGCGACGGCCTCGAGGCCATCGGGAAAATCCTCCAACTCCGCCCCGGCCTGGTTTTCCTGGACCTCCAGATGCCCCGCGGCGACGGCTTCGAGGTGCTCCGGGAGGTCTATCCCCGCCACAAACCAATGATCATCTTCACCACCGCCTACGATGAATACGCCATCCGCGGCTTTGAGGTCGAGGCCCTCGATTACTTGCTCAAGCCCTTCACCGCCGAGCGGTTCAATCAGGCCATCGAGCGCGCCCTGCGCCAGCGCGATTCCGGCACAGACCTCGCGGACAAAATGCTGCGCCTCCTGGACGACGCGCGGCGCGCGGCGCGCCGGGCCCAGCGCATCCTCGTCCGAGGCAAAGACCGGCTCTTTTTCCTGAAGACCTCGGAAATCGAATGGGCCGAGGCGGAGGAGAAATACGTGTTGCTCCACACCCGCTCCGAACGCCACATCCTCCGGCAGTCCATCTCCGCTCTGGAGACCCAACTTGCCCCGGCCTCCTTCGTCCGCATTCACCGGTGTTATCTCGTCAACCTCGAGGCCCTCCGCGAACTCCTGCCCACAGGCCAGGGCGACTGTGTGGCCGTCCTCAAGTCCGGCCTCCGCCTTAACGTCGGACGCAGCTATAAAGACCGCCTGCTCGATGCCATGGGGGAACCTCCCGGGACCTGAAATCCGAAATCCGAAGGCCGAAATCCGGACGGTTCATAGCCAAAGAGCGGTACCGGGCTCCGGAGGCCAACCGACAGGAACTTGCTTTTTCGCCGCGCCGCCGGTTTTGACGCTACGCGGGTGAGGGAGAATTGGTTTCTGGCCGCATTCATCACGAGGGAATGATGCAGGAGCGGCACGCGCCCGTCATCGGGCACATTCTGCCGGTTCCTGGGCGGTTTTGGCGGCGGCGGGGTCGGAAGCGGCAGCCAGGGCGGGAACCTGCGTAGAAATGGGCTTGGTTGCACCCCGGCCTGCGCGTCGAGGAGCCGTCGCCGGGCAAAGTTATTCGGTCCCGAGGGCCTTAAGCCGGCGGCGCTCAACCGGAAATCCCAATTCAGAATCGCGACGGGTCCTGCATTCAAAAATAACCAATACAGCCAGTACAGCCAATGGAGCATTTGCACTCCCGCCCGATAACATGCGAAACTTCTCGCGATGAAGGCAACACAGACCGAAGCACATCTGAGCGTGGGGCAGACCTCCGGTCCAATGTTAGTGGCATTGGACCAGGAGGTCTGCCCCACACTCGATCGGAACTGCGGGCGGGACGCCCGCCAAACTCGCAGGCGCGGACGCCTGCGAGTCCCTGCCGCGTCTCGCGGCAGGAACCATGGCCCGAGCGACTTTGCCAATGGCTGCGCCCGGACGATAGAACTCCCGGATTCAGTCCTTGAAGCCCGGAAGGCTCCGTGCTTAACTCAGCCGGGCGTCCGGGGCGCGGCAACAGTTCGGGCGAGAGCAAAGAACAGATGAAGAAAAACGAAAACTTCAAGGGCCTTACGAGGCGTGATTTTCTGGGACGAACACTTGCGGCCGGGAGCGCCGTGGCGCTGCCGTGGTTTATACCGGCGCGAGCTCTGGGCCGGGCCGGGGCCGTGGCCCCAAGCGAACGGATTGTTTTGGGGGGAATCGGCCTTGGCCCCCGGGGGCAATATGACTTGAGCGTGATGATTCCGGAAAAGGACGTTCAGTTCGTGGCCATTTGCGATGTGCAGCGCAGCCGGCGCGAACGCGTCAAACAAATGGCGGATGACCATTATGGCAACCGGGATTGCGTGATGTACCGCGATTTATTCGAGTTGCTGGGCCGGCCGGATATCGACGCGGTGCTGATTGCGACCGGGGATCATTGGCACGCCCTGGCTGCGCTGCTGGCGGCGAAGGCGGGCAAGGATGTCTATTGTGAAAAACCCTGCGGGCTGACCATTGGCGAAATCCAGGCCCTGGCGGATGGCATTCACCGATACGGGCGCGTGTTCCAAGCCGGCACACAGCGGCGCAGCATCAGGAACTTCCAGTATGCGGCGCACCTGGCTTGGACTGGCAAGCTGGGGCGGCTTCACACCCTGCACGCCTCGGTTTATGTTCCGCAAAAGAGCTACGCCTGGCTGCCGGCGGAACCTGAGCCGGCGCCGGATGAATGCGACTGGACACGCTGGCTCGGCCCGGCGCCGTGGCGGCCCTACAATAGCCGCTATGTGGCCGGCGGGTGGCGGGGCCACCATGATTTCGAGGCGGGCGGCAATTTTCTGGACTGGGGCGCCCACACGGTGGATTTATGCCAGTGGGCCAACCAGGCCGATCACACAATGCCGACGGAGTACGAAGCGACCCCGGTCTCCGTGATTGCCCGGTACGCCAACGGCGTGAAACTCATCTGCGACTTTCTGCCAACCCCATTCGGAAACCGCGCTCCCCAGTATCGCACCTCCACCGGCACCTGCCCCGTCCGCTATGAGGGCGACGAAGGCTGGGTCGAGACCGGTGACGACGCGGAGGTCGCCCTTTCCGAGAGTCTGGTAAAGACCCGCAAAAGGCTCTTTACGGGCACCGGCCTGAGTTCGGCCGGGCATGGGCGCAACTTCTTCGATTGCGTTAAGTCCAGGGCGTTGCCGGTCTGCAACCAGGACATCATGCGCCGTTCGCACATCGCTTCCTTTGCGGCCCAACTCTCCTGGCAGTTGGGCCGCAAGCTCACGCTGGACCCCGTTAAGGAGGAGTTTGTTGGGGACGAGGAGGCCAACCGCATGCGGAGCCGGGCCGCGCGGGAACCGTGGAGCTTTAACATCTGAGGACCACCAACATGAAGAACCCCCGCATTTTCCGGATGATGGCCTGCCGATTTGCTCTTCTGGCGATTCTGGCCGGGTGCGCGCTGAGTGCCCGCGCTGCTGCCGACGGCGGCAACCCCGAGCGAACACAAAAGCTGGTGGTCGTATTGCAGTCCGGTGCCCCGCTCTTCGATAAGGCACGGGCCTGCCAGCAACTCGGAGAAATCGGCACCAGGGAAGCCGTTCCCGCCTTGGCCGCGTTGCTCGCCGATGAACATCTTGGCGCTTACGCGCGCAGCGGCCTGGAGGGGATTCCGGACCCGAGCGCCGCCGCGGCCCTTCGGGCGGCCCTCGTCACAGTTAAGGGCAGCCTCCTGGCCGGTGTCATCAACTCCCTGGGCGTGCTCCGTGACTCGGAGGCCGTGGGCGCCCTGCGGCCACTGGCGGAGGACCCGGCCTCCGGCGTGGCTAAAGAGGCCCTGCTGGCCTTGGGCCGAATCGCCACCGCCCAGTCAATCCCGATCCTCCGCCAAGCCCTCGTCGCCGGACCCGATGCGGTCCGCGCGGACGCCGCGGCGGCATGTCTCCTGGCGGCTGAGAAACAGTTGGCCGACGGCCATGCCGGGATGGCGGTGACGCTCAATGACGCGGTGCGGACCGCCAGAGTGCCGGCTGTTTATCGGGCCGCGGCAACGCGCGGCGCCATCCTTGCCCGCCGAACTGAGGGCGTGGCGTTCCTGATGGGGCAATTGAGGGCCGAGGACCCCGTTGTCCGCAAGGCCGCGCTCCTCACCATCCGCGAAAAGCCCGGGCCTGACCTGGCCGCCGCATTGAATGCGGAAGTGGACAAAGCGGGACCCGAACTCGAGCTCCAACTCCTGAGCGCGCTTGCCGACTGCCACAACGCCCAGTCGTTCGACCTGCTCGAGGCCAAGGCCGCCGGCGAGGACCCGGAGGTCCGGAGAACTGCGCTTAGGGTCTTGGCAGCCATCGCCGGTCCCTCCCAGGCTGGGGTTCTGCTCAAAGTCCTCACGGAGAACCGGAACCCTGCCGAATCCGCGGTTGCAGGGGGCAGCCTCGAGCGCATGGAGGGCGCCGCCGTTGACGACTTGGCGCTGCAGGCCCTGGTCTCGGCGCGGGAAGCAGGCGCGAGGGTTCAACTGATCCGCCTGCTGGCGGCCCGCGGCGCGACCAACGCCGTCGCGCAGTTGCTCAAGCGGGCGGCGGACCCGGAAGAGGCGGTCAGTGTGGCGGCGCTCGGCGCCCTGGGAACTCTGGCGGGAGCCGGAGAAGTGCCGGCGCTAATTGCGCTGACGAGGGCCTGCAAGGGTGAGCGCGCGAGGGACGCCGCCGAGAAGGCGATCTGCAGCGCCTCTGCCGGCGCCGGCAATGCCGAGGCGGCAGGCGGCGCGGTTTTGGCAGAGTTGGAACATACTGGCGAGCCCGCCGAGAAGAATGCCTGGGTCCGCATCCTCGTATCCCTGGGCTACGCCAAAGCCCTGCCCGCCATCGAGGCGGCCATGAAGGATTCCGATGCAGCGGTGGCAGCCAACGCGATCGAGAGCCTGGGCCGCTGGCCGGACCCGAGTCCGGTCGAGGTCCTTCTGACGGTGGTCGACACCAGCCCGGAGCCCAGGTTGCGCCAACGCGCGCTGGCGTCGGTCATTCAATTGGCTGCGGTGGCGGCGGACGAGCGCCAACGCCCGGAGGCGGTCGTGGCCCGTTGGCTGGAGCGGGCCGTCCCGGCGGCGCACTCCGTTGCCGAGCGGCGCCAGGTCATCTCGGTCCTCGGCCGATTAAAGCGTGTGGAGAGCCTCCGGTTGTTGTTGCCATGGCTGGATGCGCCGGACTTGCAGACCGAGGCGGCGATGGCGGTCGTTCAAATAGCCCCGGCGCTGGTGAATTCCGAGGAATCCGCCGCGCTCAAGAGCGCCCTGGAGAGAATCGTCGCGACGGCAAAGAACCCGGACATTCGTGCCCGCGCCCTGAAGCTGGCCCAATCCATATCCAAACCGCGTTAAAGGGCAGATGTATATTCCACCCGCTTTCCAAGTCGAGGAGGCCACCAAGCTCACGGCGTTCATCCATCGCTACAGCTTCGCCACGCTCATCACCCACGACGGTGGCGCTCCGTTTGCGAGCCATCTCCCGATGCTCTACCGTCCCGACAGCGGGAGCCACGGCACGCTCGTCTCCCACATGGCCCGTGCCAACCCGCAATGGCGGCATTTCGCCCCCGACAGCGAAGCCCTGGTCATTTTTCACGGCCCGCACAGCTACATTTCTCCGTCGTGGTATCAGACGGTGCCTGCCGTGCCGACCTGGAACTACGCCGCGGTCCACGCCTATGGCGTTCCGGCGGTCTTCAGCGAGCACGAGCGCGTGGTCTCGCTCCTGCGCGAGACGGTGTCGACCTACGAGGCGCCTCGCGAGCAGCCATGGCCTGGGAACCTTCCCGACGATTTCCGCGACAAGCTCATCAAGGCCATCGTCGCCTTCGAGATTCCCGTCGCCCGCATCGAAGGCAAGTTCAAACTCGGCCAGAACCGGCCGGCCGCAGACATCCAGGGAGTATTCGACGCCCTGTCCCGTTCCGGGGACGCAGACAGCCGTGCCCTCGCTCGAATGATGCTCGCCGAATGCAACGTGCATGAAAGCGCCGAACCGCAAGAGCTATGAAGAATCGGGAATCCAAAGAAGGTGGTGGGTTGGGCGGGACTTGAACCCGCGACCAACGGCTTAGGCGCAGAGAGCGCGCCCGATTGCACCGCAGCAAGGAGGTGGAAAGGCGTACCGCCCTGCAAGTACCACAAGGCGAGGCGGAACCGCCACTGGCAGCGCAGCGCCAGGATGTTCAAGGCCATTGAATGCGGTAAAAGCGGGCAGGGTAATTCGTCCACTGGGGATCGGTGAAGTAAAACGAACCGCCTGTCACCGTGACCGTCTGGAGGGGAGACCAGACGGGATTGGCCAGGTTGGTGCAGGCCGCCACCACGACGACCAGGTTGGTGCTGCCCGTGATGTTGAATCGAAATTGATTTGTCGTCACGCCGAAGCTGCGGGGCTGGACCTGGGGATGCCACAACATCGTGGGGCAGCCGCCAAAGGTCGGACCCCAGCCCGTCGTCCCAGCCAGGTAATACACGGTGGCATAATCATCGTTAGCAAACACTGTCGAATCAGCACTGGGGGCGTCACCCTGGAAATAGGCTGCTGTCAAGCTGTTGCAACCAGCGAACGCGCCTTCCGCGATGCTGGTGACACCGTTGCCTATCGTGACGCTGGTCAGTGGGCAGTCCCCGAACGCATACGGCCCGATGCTGGTGACACTGCCGGGAATCGTGAGGCTCTTCAGGCTGTAGCAGAACGCGAAAGCAAAGGTCCCGATGCTGCTGACACCGTTGCCTATGGTGACGCTGGTCCCCAGCCTGGGGGAGGACTCGAACGCATACGCCCCGATGCTGGTGACACCGGTGCCTATAGTGAAGTTGGTCAGTGGGCAGTTAAAGTCCACGTCTAGCATCGCCTGCCAAAGACCCCCTCCGACAGCGGGAATCGTGACGCTGGCCAGCCTGGTGCAGCCTTCAAACGGGTCCACGATGTTTGTGACGCTGTTGGGGATCGTGACGCTGGCCAGACTCGCGCAGCCATCGAACGCCCCGTCCCCGATGCTGGTGACGCCCTCGGGGATCGTGACGCTGGCCAGACTCGCGCAGCCATCGAACGCCCAGGCCCCGATGCTGGTGACGCCCTCGGGGATTGTGACGCTGGCCAAGCTGGTGCATTCAAAGAACACGCCGTCCTGAATGCTGCTAACGCCGTTCGGGATCGTAATGCTGGACAGGCTGGTGCAGCCGAAGAAGGCATCCTCGCCGATGCTGGTAACGCTGTTCGGAATCGTGACGCTGGCCAGATTTGTGCAGAAATTGAACGCAGATTCCTGGATGCTCGTAAGGCTGCTGGGGAGCGTAATGCTGGTCAGGCTGGTGCAGCCCGAGAACGCCCAGTCACCGATGTCGGTGACGGGCACGCCATTGACATCGCCTGGGATGACCACCGCTCCGCCAGGGCCGGTGTATCCGGTGATGGTAATGCTGCCGTTCGTGAACTCGTAAGTAAACTGAGCCTCCGCCGTGACAGGCAGCGTCAACAGCAACAGCAGCGACAACAGGCCCGAAGGCCGGAAATCCCTTTTCTCCATCCGAAGAATCCAAGAGCCAGAGACGAGGGTTTTCATCATTTTACTCCCATGACAACCAAGTTTTGGGCTGGAGCGCGTCCAGTGGCAAGAAATACTTCTTCACAAACTTATTCACCATCTGCCCGCCTGCCGGTTCGACATCAAGCCGACCGCCTGCCATGGGCACCCGCCGGGTTGCGCCAGCCTGCCCGCCGGCAGGTTTAGGCCTCCCGGATTCGGCGGCCGGGCTGACGTAACGGTTAGTCATCCTCGCGACGGACCAGCCCGGAGCGATTTTGTTTTGACTGCCGAGCATTAGCAAAGATGAAAGGTGAAGCCAACATCCAGGAATCTCAGCGGGAGAAAGCCCCCGATGGATGCCAGTGGATTGCCGGATCGCAGCGGAGTTTCGCGGACGGGCGCTAGACGATGACCGATGAAATCCGCCAACCGATTGCTCCTCGTAGTTGCCGCCGCGCTTTGTGTCGTGGGCGCTTGCGGTTGCCGGCACGCGGTTGGCAGGGCGAGAGACCTGGGCATCGGCGCGGCGCTGCCGCTGTGGGCGTCCAAGGCCCGGTGATTTTTATGAATGAGAAACCCAAATGGATGGTGTCGCCAGAACGCAAAACAAAAATCGTGTGGGTCTATGTTCGCGACAAAAAGAAGAGCGCGGCGATTTCAATCCCGGTTAATGAAGCCCTATTGTTGGCGGAAGTGCTCCGGGAATCAGCCCGATTTGCGTCGCGATCCTGATAACCCTCCCCTGCGGTGGATTCTTCTTGCGGGCCGTCCGGAGGTATTGCGCGACGCAGTAAAGCTTCTCATTCGGGTTCAACTCGCGGAAGGCGTAAATATGATACTCAGATTTACGCGCTTCGTCTTTCAGCACGTTCTTAACAGGAGGCCAGTTCATAATTATTCCGACCTTGCCCCCGCCGCCCCGAACTGCCAAGCCTGAACATTCCCCCGCCGCGCTTCGCCTCTGCCCGTTCCTGGCACCGGGCGAGGCCGGCGAGGGTGAACGGACCTTCCCTGCGGCGCCGGCTCGCCTAAAGCCGAACTTCTTCCGCTTCCACCAAACGGATATTGCAATCCGCGATGTCAGCGACGAGAAGCGCGGCTTGATGTGCGGCTCTGAGAATTCCAATCACCATTGCGGGTGCAACCAGACACGCAAGCACGAACGCAACCACCCGGCCCGCGCTCGGAGATTCCGCAGTCCAGATCGTGAAAACGACATAGACGATGCATGCGAGCGCAACTGCGGCCTGGCAGACCCCGAAGGTGATGTCGAGCACGACGCGGTAAGTGCGGTAGCAGGTTGCGGAGCGGATGTCGCGCAGACGCTGGGCGTAGGGAGATTGCCGGGCTTTGATTTTGGTGAAGCCCGCGGCGGGGGCCGGTGGAAGGTAGAGCGTCGTCTCTATTCCACACTTGGGGCAAAGGATGCTTTGGCCGGCGTTCTGGGGGTCGAACTCCAGGTGAGTCGAGCAGTTGTTGCAGTTGCATTTCGCGAGCATAAAGATCTCCGATCGATTCCAGCGTGCCGTGCGTTCCGTAGCGGGCTCGGAATCGTGATTCCCGCACGGGCGTGTGGCGAGTAAATCATCCCTGGCAATAGCCGTCAACTCCCGGAATTCGGCCCGCCCCCTGCCTCCGCGCCTGCCCATTCCTGGCACAGGGCGAGGCAGGCGAGGGTGAACGACCATCCCCAGGCCGCCGGCTCGCCCTGGCGCATCCTGGCGCGCGTAGGCGGAACCTGCCGCCCCACGTTCTGTCCGTCCTGCGCGGGCATATTTACAACCGGAGGAAAAAAAGGCGGGCTTCCAGGCTCCCGGTCCAGGGCGGGGTAAAACAGTGGCTCAAAAGGACCCAGTGTTTTCCACAGCCGAGCAATTCGGCAAGGAAACCGGCGTGAGCCCCGCCCGTCCACCGGGAGCAACCCGGAAATTCCAGGGGGCCTCCTTGCGCTGCCGGGGTGCCAGCAGGCCTCAAGGCCCCGGAGAGGGTGAAGACAGCCCGGCGAGGCCGCGCCCGCCTCTGGCCGCCAGCCCGCGTTCGCTGCTGGCCGCCCCGTGGCGATCCGGACCGCAGGGGACAAGCGACCTGTCCAGCCGTGGGATTACGTTAGAAGATCCCGCCAGCAGCAGGCAAGCCGGGCCGGGACAAGGTAAGGCGCGGCTGGCTTTCCAGCCGCCCTGATTGCTCTTAGCCCGGATATTTCATAATGCTCCGCGAGATTCGACCAAGAATCTCAGCGACAGCCTTGATTTTACTGGGCTTTTCGTGCGGGTGGCGGCGCGGCGCGTTGCCGACAGGGTGTTGCGAGTTT
>Ga0181533_1003641_pt1 | contig 16538 bp, 14 predicted proteins | sample PEATcosm2014_Bin_45_FD_119772 | JGI IMG/M metagenome (GOLD analysis project Ga0181533, IMG submission 119772) | Peatland microbial communities from MTU Mesocosm Facility, Houghton, MI, USA - PEATcosm2014_Bin11_60_metaG | ecosystem: Environmental > Terrestrial > Soil > Wetlands > Peat | place... | reverse complement strand
GTTGTATCGCTCGACGCACCGCCTCTGTCGTGCGGGCGCTCCCGTGGAGAACCTGGCCCATAGCGCATCCTTCCATTCACTGGACAAGATTGCACCATCAAACCACGGGATCAAACAGCTAGGCCGGCTCCAATAATTTCACCGGCGCGCCCGTTCCGGGCTATCGCGCCGCGCGATGTTGGTTGCGGCTCGACGCCGCGCGAGCGCTCGCGGCGGCGCAAGACGAGGCGCGCGCCAAAGGCTTCGATCTTGTCGTTTACGATTGCTATCGCCCCAGGCGCGCGGTCGCGGCTTTCGTCGACTGGTCTAAAAACGACGACGAAAAGACCAAGCCCGCCTATTATCCAAATGTCGAAAAGCGCGAGCTTTTTGCTCAAGGTTATATCGCGGAGAATTCCAGCCATTCGACCGGGCTGGCGGTCGATCTCGGCGTGAAGGGCTGGGACTTTGGAACGCCGTTCGATTTTTTCGACAGGCGCTCCTGGACCGGCGCGCTAAGGCGCGGAGTGGCGCGGCTTAACCGCGCGAGGCTCGTCGCGCTGATGCGGCGCCATGGCTTCGACAATTACCCGCGCGAATGGTGGCACTTCACGCTTCGCGGCGCGAAAAATATCGAAAGCCGCGACGTCGAGATCGAGTGAGCGCCGGCGACTTTAAAGTCCCAGCGATCACGCGTTCAAAACGGATGATATTGATACAGCCAGTTTTCCGACAGCACGGCATCGCCGTTCTTCAAGAACAGCCGCATTTCCACCGGGTCCAGCCCCTCGACGGTGAGGTCGAATTGGGCGCGCCAATGGCCGGACACGCCATCGAACACGGCCTCGGAGAAGATATAGGAGAACGTCCCCCGCGAGGCCCAGAGCACTGGCTCCGGCTTGACGCCGAAAGGCAGTTTTTCGAGCGGCCCGCCCAAAAACTCGACCATGAATTTGCGCACGCCCTTGGGGCGCGGCTTACCGGGCTGGCCGCCATTGCCAAGCCTCGTCGCGACGCAGCGCGCGAGCGGCGTCGGATAAGGCTCGTCGGCCAGCCAATGCAGGCGGTAGGAGAAATCGAATTCGGCGCCGGGAACGGCGGGCTTCTTGGGCACCCAGACCACGACGATATTGTCGTGGATTTCGTCGTCGGTAGGGATCTCGATCAGCTGAATCGCGCCCTTGCCCCAGTCGCCCTTCGGCTCGATCCACACGCAGGGACGGCGGTCGTAGAACACATTGTCAAGATAGTGGTCGTATTCGCGGTCGCGCTGCATCAGCCCGAAGCCTTTGGGATTATTATCGCCAAAGGCCGAGGCCATCACGCGCGGCGGATTGTTGAGCGGGCGCCACAGCCGCTCGCCGGCGCCGGTCCACATAGACAATCCATCGGAGTCGTGAACCTCGGGGCGCCAGTCGATCGCCGTCGGCTTCTTGGTTTCCGAGAACCAATACATCGAGGTCAGCGGCGCTATGCCGAATCGGACAAAGCTTCCGCGCAAGAATAGCTTGCAGTCGATATCCATGACGACGCCCTTGCCGCGCGTCATCAGGAAGCGATAGGCGCCGACGATCGACGGGCCTTCGAGCAGCGCGTGCAGCACGACGCCGTCCTCGGTCTCCGGCCCGATATAGATGTGCGAGAAGTCGGGGAACTCCTCGGGGCGATCCGGCGCCCAGGTGTCGAGCGCGATTCCTCGCGCCGACATGCCGTACTGGCGCAATTCGCCGATGGCGCGAAAATAGGAGGCGCCGAGAAACGCAACCCAGTCGTTCTTTTTCCAGTCCAGCTGGCCGTCCTTGGACTCCTGCAAGCGAAAGCCCGCGAAACCCGCGCCGGGCGAGAGCTGATGCGCGATCGAGTCGGCGGGCATATTGAAATAGGCGGGATCGTAGAGAATCTCGCGCGCCTCGCCGCCGTCCACTTTATGAATGCGCACGGCTTTCTTGAAGAACATGCCGAGATGGAAGAACTCGACCGGAAAACGCTCCTTGTCCGCGGCGTAAAGCGCGTGATCGGTGTTGTAGGTGATCTTGCCCCAGGCTTCGTAGTCGATCTTGCTGGTGATTTGCGGGTCCGGGACCGCCGGAGCGCGATAGGGCTCCTTGATCAGCCTCCGCGCTTCCTCTTGCAACGCCTCGAAGGAAAAGGGCGTTGGCGGGCTAAATTTCAGGGCCGCGCTCGTCTGCGCCTCGACCGCGGGCGCGCCGACGGCGCCGAGGGCGCCGGTCGCGGCGGCGGCTTTTAGAAAGGCGCGGCGATCGGGAGTGTCGGTCATGAGCTCATCCTTGAGGCGTGTATTCGCGCGGAAAGGCGCCAAGCCTGCCCGCCTTGTCTTAAAAATCTAGTGAGGGTCAGCCGCGAATGGGCTCGTTGCGCACGGCGGCGCGCATGAAGAAATAGAGGCCGACGAAGCCCAGCAGCGCGAAGACCACTTCGAAGATATGGCTGACCAAGGGGTCGAGCTGAAACAGGCCGCCCAGCGCCCAGCCGGCCGCCCAGGAAGCGCCCACCAGCTCGGTGCCGACGAGGATCGCGACGGCGACCAAGGTGGAGAGATGAACGAGATTTATCGGCTTCTGGCTCATGTCGGTCCTCGCCTCGGCGCATGTCTTCAACGGTCGGGGCCGCAGCCCCGCGCCGAACCGGCCCAAATCCCTGCTATAGGATCGTCGCCGCCGGGGCAAGTGCGGACGCGCCCTCGGCCTCCGCCGCCAGAAGTTTCGCCCGCGCCTCCGCCGCCTCGCGCTGGCGGTTCCACATCGCCGCGTATTCGCCCTTTTTATCGAGCAATTGCTGATGCGTTCCTCGCTCGACGATGCGACCATGGTCGAGAAAGACGATCTCGTCCGCCTCGACCACCGTCGAGAGGCGATGGGCGATCACCAGCGTCGTCCGCCCCTTGGCCACGCTGCGCAGCGCTTCTTGAATCTCGTGCTCGGTGAAACTGTCCAGCGCCGAGGTCGCCTCGTCCAAAATAAGAATGGACGGCCCCTTCAGAATCGTGCGCGCTATGGCGACGCGTTGCTTCTCGCCGCCGGAAAGCTTCAGGCCGCGCTCGCCGACCTGCGCGTCATAGCCGCCCGGAACCGAAGCGATGAAGCGGTCGATTTGCGCCAGCGCCGCCGCCTCGCGCACCTCCGCGTCGCTGGCTTCCCAGCGCCCGTAACGGATGTTGTAGCCGATGGAGTCGTTGAACAGCACGGTGTCCTGCGGCACCATGCCGATCGCCGCCCGCAAGGATGTTTGCGTCACGGCGAGAATATCCTGACCGTCGATCAATATGCGTCCGCCTTGCGGCTCGTAAAAGCGGAACAGCAAGCGCGAGATCGTCGATTTGCCGGCGCCCGACGGCCCGACGATGGCCAGCGTCCCGCCGGGCGGCACGTCGAAACTCACGCCGCTCAAAATCGGCCGTTTTTGGTCGTAGTAAAATTCGACGTTCTCGAAAGTGACGCGGCCCTCGCGCACCCTGAGAGGCGGCGCGCCGGGGCGGTCGGCTATCTCGGGGTTTTGCCCAAGGATCGAGAACATGCGCTCGATGTCGACGACGGCCTGCCGCACCTCGCGATAAAACGTGCCCATGAAATTGAGCGGCTGATAAAGCTGGATCATCATCGCGTTGATCAGCACGAAATCGCCGACCGAGGCGGCGCCGGTGCGAATGTCGTAAACGCACATGACCATCACCAGCGTCAGGCCGATGGTGAAGATCGCCGCCTGGCCGGCATTGAGAATAGCCAGCGACGTATATGAATCGATACTGGCCACGCGATAGCGCTCCATCGATTTGTCATAGCGTTCGGCCTCGCGTTCCTCGGCGCAAAAATATTTGACCGTCTCGTAATTGAGCAGGCTGTCGATGGCCTTCACATTGGCGTCGACGTCGCTCTCGTTCATCGCGCGGCGGATGCTGATGCGCCAGTTGGTGGCGAGGGCGGTGTAGGCGAGGTAAAGAAAAATCGTGATCGCCGTGACGAACGCGTAAGTCCAATTGAACTGCCAGAGAAACACCGCCAGCACCAGCACGAATTCGACGATCGTCGGCGCTCCCGACGACATCACCAGGCGAGACAGCGTTTCGATCGCGTCGCGTCCGCGCTCGAGCACGCGCGTCAATCCGCCGGTCTTGCGGCTGATGTGAAAACGCATCGACAATTCGTGCATATGCACGAAGACGTCGCTGGCGAGGCGTTTCACCGCGTGCATGGCGACCGCCGCGAACAAGGCGTCGCGCGCCTGCGTGAGCAACGCCTGCGCGATGCGCAACACGCCATAGAGAATCGTAAAGCCCACCGCGCCAACGAGCAGCGAAGGAATCGCCGCCTCGCCCCTTTGATCGAGCGCGTCCGCGCCCCATTTGAAAGCATAGGGCACGGCCGTATTGACGAATTTGCCGATGAGGAGCAGCACGAAAGTCAGCAACACGCGCCGTTCGAGATCGGGTCGGCCCTTGGGCCAGATATAGGGCCAAAGATGCACGAGCGTCGCGAGAAGACTGGGGTCCTTGAAGTTGGCGTCGGCTGTTTCCGACGCGCCGCCGCGATTGCCGGAGGCGCGGCTTCCCATTCTGAGCATTGTGCGATCCATTCGAAGGGCAGCCTCAATGTTGATCGAGGCCTTGCCGTCATATAGGCCGTTTAAGTTGACGACGCATCTTGCAACATAAAAAAGCAACGCTTGATATCCATGCTCCCTCCCGTAAAAGGCGCAGGAGCTAAAGAGACGAAACATGACCGAGATTAAAAATATATGCGTCTATTGCGGCTCCTCGCCGGGGGATAATCCCGTCCACGCCGCGGCCGCGCGAGCCCTCGGGGCGGCGTTGGCGCGGGCCGGAATCGGCCTCGTGTTCGGCGGCGGCTCTTGCGGTCTCATGGGCGTTGTCGCGCGCGCCGTCTTGGCGGAGGGCGGAGAGGCGCGCGGCGTTATTCCCGGATTTCTTGACGAACGCGAAGTGGCGCTCGCGGGTCTCACCAATCTTGAGATCGTTCCCGACATGCACGTTCGCAAGCAGCGCATGTTCGAGGCGGCCGACGCCTTCGTCGCGCTGCCCGGCGGCATCGGGACGCTCGAGGAACTCGCCGAACAACTCACCTGGATTCAGCTGGGACGCCACGCCAAGCCCTTGGTGATCGCCGACATCGGCGGCTTTTGGCGCCCGCTGCTAACGCTGTTCGCGCACATGCGCGGCGAGGGCTTTATCCGCGCGGACTACGAGATGCGCTATCTCGTCGCCGAGCGGGTGGAAGACGTGATTCCGATGATTCTAAAAGCCGCGTCTCGCGTCAAAAAAGATACGCGAGAGGCCGCCGTCATCGAACGGTTTTGAGCGGCGCGGGGCCTGAATCGATTCGCCATGCCACGAATTTTCGCCGCGTTTCGTCCCGCGACGCCCGCCTGGAATTTTCTGTTCAATGCCCTCGACTGATTCGAGCTCCGCGCGACGAACCATTAATAAAGTCAAGAGGCTGGGTCCAAATCCCACCCGCGCGAGAGAGGAATTCTGTTGCAATTTTGACACAGCGGTTGAGAAAAAGCGCGCGCTCCGAGGAACATGGCTCGGCGCTCGTTGACCCCGGCGCTCGCGCCATCTACCCCAAGAAGATGGATTCGCATGGCCGAGCGCCGCTTTAGGCCAATCCTCGGCGTCGCCTTCCGCGGAGCGCAAGATAGGGATTCCCATCATGACCAAGGCAGCACTCTTGTCCGGCGCGGCGCTCGCGGTCTTTCTCGCGCTCCCCACCGCGTCCGCCGCCGATCTTCCCTTCCGCAAGTCCCCGCCCGCCTCTGCGCCGGAGCCGATCTTCACTTGGACCGGGTTCTATGTCGGCTTTAACCAGGGCTTTGGCGGCGGCGTGCTCGACGCTAACGTTTCCCTGGCGGGTCCTGGCGTCCTAAACAACACGCAGACCACCAATCGGGCGAACGGCTTCTTCGTCGGCGGAGAGGCCGGCTACGATTATCAGTTCTCGAACAATCTCGTTTTGGGCGTCGAGACGGACATGCAATGGAGCGAGATTCGAGCCTCGCATCAGGCGACGACCTCGTCTTCGGCCGCCGCTCTCCTTGGCAATGCGAATATTGGCAACAATCTAAACTGGTTCGGCACCACGCGGCTCCGTTTGGGCTATTCCTTCGGCCGGCTGTTGCCTTATGTCACTGGCGGCGTCGCTTATGGCGAAGTCGCGGCCAATGGGGAGCAGGTCGTCGGCGGCGCTCTGTTCAACGGTTCCGCGACGCAGACGAATGTCGGTTGGGCGGCCGGCGCGGGCCTCGAATACGCCTTGACCGAAAATCTTTCGGCGCGGGCCGAATATATTTATCTGCAACTTCCAGGCGTCAATGGGCCTGCGTCCGGCCTCACGCCGCCGCCGTTTCCGTCTTTGGTTGGCTCGTTCTCGACCGGTTCCTTCGGGGCTCATTTGATCCGAACCGGCCTCAATTGGAAATTTGGCGGCCCGAACTCACTCTCGACCGATACCGCCCTGTCCTTGGTGACCGACCCGCCGACGCTTGATTGGACCGGCTTTTATGTCGGCGCGAACGGCGGTTATGGCGGCGACAGAGTCGATGCGCTTGTTAATCTCGCGTCCGCCCTGCCGGTCGCCAGCTCGACGCAAACCCAAAATCGCAACAGTGGCTTCATCGCCGGCGGGCAACTCGGCTACAATCGTCAGCTTTCAAATCATGTCGTCGTCGGTCTCGAAACGGACGCCCAGTGGAGCGGCGTCAAAGCCTCGCATCAGGCGTCAAACGGCCCCGGCGCCTTCGCGCTCACCGACATAGGCAATGGACTCGACTGGTTTGGGACGACGCGCGCGCGCCTCGGCTGGGCGTCTGGCTCGACGCTCACTTATGTCACGGGCGGCGTCGCATATGGCGACGTCAGCGCCCAGGGATTGCAGATATCGGGCGGCCTGTTCTCCGGTTCCGCAACCCAAACGAAGGTCGGTTGGACGATCGGCGGGGGCGTGGAATATGCGCTGAACGAAAATCTTTCGCTGAAAGCGGAGTATCTTTACATCGATTTCGGCGGCGTCGCCGGCGCGGCCTATGGCTTCGCCCTCGCGCCGGTGTCGCCCTTCGCCGGCTCCTTCTCGACAGGAAACTTCACCGCCAACGTCACCCGCGTCGGCTTGAACTGGCGATTTGGCGGGCAATCGGCGGCGCCAATCCTGGCGAAATACTAAAATTCCAAAGTCCGCCTCCCGTGACGGCGCGATTGACGCGCGCCGCCCGTTGGCGCAATGCTATGAGCGCCAGGGGAGCCCCGCCCGGCGCCGCCGCTGGGGCTGAGAGGCCGAAAGCGCGCCAAGAGGCGCGGGTCGGCGACCCTTCGAACCTGATCCAGCTCACGACTGGCGTAGGAAGGGTCTATGTCTCATCTTTCCAAGATGTTGCCACGTGACGGGATTCGCGGCGATGCGCGTTGAAGTCGTTGGCGCCGGCGTCGCGGGGCTGACTGTCGCCTTCGAACTCGCCCGCCAAGGCGCGGCGCGAGGACTGCGCGTCGAGCTTGTGGAGCGCCGGGCGCAAGCCGGGCTGGGCTGCTCGCGATATGCCGGCGGTATGATAGCGCCCTGGTGTGAGCTGGAAAGCGCCGAACCGATTGTCGCGACCCTCGGCGTCGAGGCGCTGGAGTTCTGGACGAAGGACATTCCGGTCGCCACCGTCGCGGGTAGTCTCGTCGTCGCGCCGGCGCGCGACCGCGCCGAACTCGTCGACTTCGCCCGCCGCGCCCAAAACTTCGAGGAACTCGACGCGGCGGGCGTCGCTGGGCTGGAGGACGATCTCGCCAGCCGCTTCGACAGCGCCCTTTATTTCGCGAGCGAAGCGCATCTAGACCCCCAAGCGGCAATGTCCGCGCTTGGCGAGAGGCTGGCGGAAATGCCCAATGTGAGCTTGCGCTTCGGCGCGAGCGCGCGAGGCGACGCCGATTGGACGGTCGATTGTCGCGGTTTCGCCGCTCGCGACGAACTGGCCGGCCTACGCGGCGTCAAGGGCGAGATGGTGATGCTGCGCAGCAGTGATCTCACGCTCTCGCGCCCAGTTCGGATGTTGCATCCCAAGCGCCCCGCCTATGTCGTTCCGCGCGGGGCCGGCCTCTTCATGATCGGCGCCACGATGATCGAGAATGAGGAGGCCGCGCGCGTCACGGCGCGCTCCGTGGTCGAATTGATCAATTCCGCCTATGCGATTCACCCCGCCTTCGCCGAGGCGGAGATTGTCGACATGGGCTCCGACGTTCGCCCCGCCTTTCCAGACAATTTGCCGCGTCTCACGCGGCGCGGGCGCACGCTTTATGTCAACGGGCTCTATAGGCACGGATTCCTGCTCGCCCCGGCGCTAGCCCGCCGCGCCGCGAGAGTGGTTATCGAAGGCGCCTGGTTTCCGGAGGTTTGCGATGCGCATTCGAGTTAACGGGGATGTGCGAGACGTCGCGGCGCGAACGCTCGCGGCTCTGCTTGAAGAACTCGAGTACGGGGATCAGCTCGTCGCCACCGCGCTCAATCGGGATTTTGTCCGCGCGAAGGATCGAGTCGAGACGCCGTTGAGTGAAAACGACTCCGTTGAAATCGTCGCGCCCAAGCAAGGAGGGTGAGCCTTGGAGGACGCGCTGACGCTCTACGACGTGAAGGTCGACTCTCGCCTGCTGCTCGGCACGGCGCGCTACCCCTCGCCCGCCATTCTGGCGCAGGCGATCCGCGCCGCGAAAACACGGATCGTCACGGTGTCGCTTCGGCGCGAAGCCGGTGGATCCCGCGCGGGGCAGAGTTTTTGGGCGCTCATCCGCGAATCGGGCGCGAGGGTTTTGCCCAACACCGCCGGTTGCCGCACGGTCAAGGAGGCGGTGACCACGGCGCACATGGCGCGCGAGGTCTTCGGGACGGACTGGATCAAGCTGGAGGTCATCGGCGACGAGGATACGCTGCAACCCGACGTCTTCGGTCTCGTCGAGGCGGCGCGCATCCTCGTCGGGGAGGGATTTTGCGTTTTTCCATATATGACTGAAGACCTCGTCGTCGCCGAAAAACTGCTCGAGGCTGGCTGTCGGGTGTTAATGCCCTGGGCGGCGCCGATCGGCTCCGGGCGCGGCGTCAACAATGTTTTTGGACTGCGGGCCTTGCGCGCCCATTTCCCGCGAACGCCGCTGATCGTCGACGCGGGACTCGGGGCTCCCTCCCACGCCGCGGCGGTGATGGAACTGGGCTATGACGCCGTGCTGCTGAACACCGCCGTATCGCGCGCCGGCGATCCCGTCGCCATGGCGCGCGCATTCGCGCTCGGCGTCGACGCGGGTCGCGCCGCTTTTCTCGCGCAGCCGATGACGCCGCGTGATTTCGCGCGGCCCTCGACGCCGGTGATCGGCCGCGCCTTCGACGAGGGCGCGGCTTGAGGTTGGACCCCTTCTATCTCATCGTCGACGACGCCCGGTGGCTGGAGCGGCTGCTGCCTCTCGGCGCGAAGCTCGTGCAATTGCGGATCAAGGATCGCCCGGAGAGCGAGGTTCGCTCGCAAATTCGCGCGGCGCGAAAGCTATCCGCGAAATTTGGCGCGCAATTGGTGATCAACGACTTTTGGCGCCTCGCGCTCGAAGAGGGCTGCGACTTCGTGCATCTGGGTCAAAGCGATCTGGAGGGCGCCGACATAGCCGCGCTCCGCGCGAAGGGCGTGAGGCTCGGCGTTTCCACTCACGACGAAGCCGAGCTTGACCGCGCCCTGTCGCTATCTCCCGACTACGTCGCGCTGGGGCCTATCTATCCGACTCTGCTGAAGAAAATGACTTTCGCGCCACAGGGGCTGGCGCGCGTGGGCGATTGGAAACGACGTATCGGCGACATCCCATTGGTCGCCATTGGCGGACTAACTCCGGAGCGGGCGCGGCTCGTGTTGCGGGCCGGCACCGACAGCGCTTGCGTCGTCACCGACATTCTGCGCAACGCGGAGCCCGAACCCCGCGCGCGCGAGTGGGTCGAGGCGACGGCGAATTGGCGCACCGGAGCGGAATTTATGTAGACGGAAGCATATCTCGAGTTTTCGGGGCGTCTGCCGCGTTCACCCGGTTTGAATGCGTCGATCGGGACGCCGGCGCTTCGTCGCGCTTTGCGGCGTGAACCTCCCAACTCTTCGCTTTCCGTTTCGCGCCGGAGTTTGCTAAGCCCTTGCTTGGGAAGGACGCTGTTTTGGGGCGAGCCGTTCCCTGGGGAGACGGCTCAATGCTCTCGGTTATTCTTCTCGGCTACGAGGTCCACCGCGCCGACGGCGGACCGCAGCGCGACGAGTTGGTTCTGCGCAGCCTGGCCTCGCTCGTCGAGGGCGCCGTGGATGGGCTCATCGCCGATGTCGCGCTGGTCGGCCCCAGGGGCGCCGGGTTTGGCAAGATCGCCGACGAGGCCGGCTGCGTCTTGGTCGAAAACGACGCGCCCGCCAAAGGGGTCGCCGAGGCGCTGGCGGGGGCGCGGCAGTCCAATGTGTTTTTTTTCCTCGCCGGTCACGCCATAGATCGCGGCTTCATCGAAGAGGCCCGCGACGCTATCGCCTTCGGCGGGCTAAAGGCGGCGCGGGTGCCACGGGCGGCGCCCGAGAGCCTGTTGACACGGTTGGCGCCGAGTCTGGCGCGACCGGTCGGCCTACTCGCGCGCAAGGAGGTGATCATTCGGGCCGAGGCGACGGACCTGCCCAAGCTGGCGCGCCGGCTGCGCGGCGTCGATCTTGCCGCGCATGCGCGAAAATGCATATAGATGCGCGCGCGTGCGCGAAAATGCGCGCCCCTATTGCCTCGAAAACGTGTTGCAGGAGTCGATCTGACCCGATTGCAGACCGCGCTGCAGCCATTGCACGCGCTGCGCCGAGGAGCCATGCGTGAAGGAATCCGGCACGACGACGCCGCGCGAGGCCTTCTGCAACCGGTCGTCGCCAATCGCCTGCGCGGTCGCCACGGCCCTTTCGACGTCGCCCTGCTCCAAAAACTGCCGCTTGGCGTTGCCATTGGCGGCCCAAACTCCGGCGAGACAATCCGCCATTAATTCAATGCGTACGGACAGCGCATTAGCCTCGACCTGGCTTCCGGCGCGCTCCTGCGCCTGATGCACTTTCGGCAGAATGCCCAGTTGATTCTCGATGTGATGGCCCATCTCATGCGAGATGACATAGGCGTAAGCGAAATCACCGCCGCCCCCAAAGCGCGTTTTCATGTCGCGAAAGAATGAGGTGTCGAGGTAGATTTTGCGGTCGACCGGGCAATAAAACGGCCCCATCGCCGATTGCGCCGCGCCGCAGCCTGACTGCGTTTCGCCGTCGAACATGACCAGTCTCGGCGGCTGGAACGCGATATTCTTTTGCGCCGGTAGAACCTGCGACCAAACTTCCTCGTTCTCGCCGAGGATCTTGGCGACGAATTGGCCCATCTGGTCGGTCGGCTGGCCGGTCGCGCCGCGCTGACTCTGGCGCGGAGCCGCGACCTGGCCCCCGCCGCGCATGCCATTGAGCATTTCCGCGCCGCCGATCAAGACCGCCGGGTTTATGCCGGTCAAATAGCCGATGATACCGAGCACGACGACCGTGCCGAGACCCAGGTGACCGACCCCGACGCGCGAACCGCCGCCGCCCGCGTCCGCATATTGGTCATCGCCGCGACGGTCTTCGACGTTTTGCGAACTTTGAAAATCTTCCCACTTCATCGCCGAGGGCTCCAGCAGCTTCTTTCAGCCAGCTACATAGCAGCGAACCGCCCCAATGAGTAGAGCCGAAGCCGCCGCCCGCGATTTAGTAGAGCCCCCCGCCGACCTTCTGATCGATGTCCTGTGGCGAGTGCTGCGCCGCGCCGCCGCCTCCGCCGCTATAAGAATCGGGCGGCGCCGTTCCGGGTTTAAACGCCTCGAGAATCGAGCCTTGGCCCGAGGAGCGCATCCCCGAATGCGGATCGACCGAAATCAGTTTGATGCCCGGAGGCACGCGGAAGGGAACGTCAGGCTTGTCCTTGAGCGCGACTGTCATGAAATCGCGGAAGATCGGCGCGGCGTAAAGCGCGGCCTGAGCATGATCGCCCATCGAGCGGGGCCGGTCGTAGCCGATGTACACGCCGACGCACAGATCCGGGGAATAGCCGATAAACCACAGATCCTTGGCCTCGTTGGTGGTGCCCGTCTTGCCGGCGAGATGCTTGCCGACCGCCTTGATCGAGACGCCGGTGCCGCGCTGAATCACGCCTTCCATGATCGAAGTGATCTGATAGGCGGTCAACGGGTCGATCACCTGCTCGCGCTTGTCGATCAGCTTGGGTTCGTTCTGATTGTCCCATTTGGGCGCGTCGCAGCCGAGACATTGCCTGTCGTCGTGACGATAGACCGTATGACCCCAGCGGTCTTGCACGCGATCGACCAGCGTCTCCTTGATCCGCTTGCCGCCATTGGCGAGCATCGAATAGGCGGTCACCATGCGCATCAGCGTGGTTTCGCCGGCGCCCAACGACATCGCGAGATAGGGCGGCATGTCGTCATAGATGCGGAAACGCTTGGCGAATTCGGCGATGATGGGCATGCCGACATCCTTGGCGAGACGCACCGTCATCATATTTTTCGAGTGCTCGACGCCGTAGCGCAAGGGATGCGCGCCGCTGCCGTGGCCGCCTTCGAAATTTTCCGGGGTCCACATGGTTCCGTCGGCCTGCACGATGGAGATCGGCTCGTCGAGAATCTGCGAGGAGGGCGTGTAGCCGCCGTCGAGCGCGGCCGCGTAGACGAAGGGCTTGAACGACGAACCCGGCTGACGCAACGCCTGCGTCGCCCGGTTGAACTCGGATTGGTCGAAGGAAAAGCCGCCGACCATGGAAAAAATACGCCCGGTATAGGGGTCCATCGCCACCATGGCGCCGGAAATCTCGGGGATCTGCCGCAGGCGGTATTGTCCGGGGCGGCCCTGCATGGGTTCGACATAGACGACATCGCCGGGCGTGAGCGTGCCGCGCACCCCGCGGCCGGCCCAGCGCATGCCGTCGACCGGCAGAACGCCGGTCTCCCGCTCGCGCGCCACCTCGCCGGATTTTTCGCGCGGCGGCTGCAGACCGATGCGGGCCTGCGCCTCGCTGGCGTCGAGCACCACCGCGAGCCGCCAGGGTTTCACGTCGCCGAGCGCCGGAATCGCCGCCAACTGCGTTCCCCAGTCGGACGAAATGTCGATGTGATTCATGGCGCCGCGAAAGCCATGCGCCTCGTCGAAGCGCACCAAGCCATCCGCCAACGCCTTACGCGTGAGCGCCTGAATTTTTGGATCGAGGGTGGTGCGGACGGACAGACCGCCTTCGTAGAGCTTTTTCTCGCCGTAACGATCAAGCAATTCGCGCCGAACCTCCTCGGCGAAATAGCCGGCCACGTAAGTGTTTGGCGAGAGCACGCGCGGGTTGACGCCGAGCGGCTCCGCCTTGGCCTTGGCTCCATCCGCGGGCGAAACGAATCCGTCGGCGATCAAGCGGTCGATCACGTAATTTCGCCGCTCGATGGCCCGATCACGGTGCAGGAAAGGGTGATAGTTGTTCGGCCCTTTCGGCAAGGCGGCGAGATAGGCCGCCTCGGCGATGGTCAATTCGTTGACCGATTTGTTGAAATAATTGAGCGCGGCGGCGCCGACGCCGTAATTTCCGAGGCCCAGATAAATTTCATTGAGATAGAGTTCGAGAATGCGCTCCTTCGAATAGGCCGCTTCGATGCGAAACGAAATCAGCGCCTCGCGAATTTTGCGTTCGATCGAACGTTCGTTTCCGACAAGGAAGTTTTTCGCCACCTGCTGGGTGATCGTCGATGCGCCCTGCACGTGCCGGCCGCCCTGAGCGATCACCATCAAGGCGCGGCCGACGCCCTCTGGATCGATCCCGTTGTGCGTATAGAAATTCTTGTCTTCCGCCGAGATGAAAGCCTGCTTGAGCATTGGCGGAATCGCCGAACTGGGCAGGAACAGCCGCCTCTCGTGCGAATATTCGGCGAGGATGGAGCCGTCGCCGGCGTGGATGCGGGTGGTGACCGGCGGCTCGTAGTTGCGCAGTTGCGCCGTATCGGGGAGATCCTTGTCGTAATAAAACACAACGCCCGCGACGGCGATGGCGCCGATGAGGAAGACAATCGTCCCCGTCGCGAATAGAAAGCCCAGAAATCGCACGAGCAACCGCATCAAATCCATCCTCGTCGCGGCGAAGGCGTTCGCCTGGCGGCCTTGGTCATTAGATTCCGTCGTTAGCGTCTCGACGCGCGCCGAGCTTTCGTTCACCGACGGTTCGACGCACGAACCATGACGGCGAACATAGGCAAATCGTGGCCGCGACCATAGCTTTTTTGTGTACGGCCAACTCGGGCGGCCAAGTCGGCGCGATCCATATAAAACCGCGCCGCGTATTCGCTAACCCCTGCTTACATCCCCCGCGCCGTTCGATCTAGGGGCCCGCGCCCGAAAGCAACGCGCTTTCGATTCACGCGCGCTCCCGCGCCAAGGCGGCGCGCTTGGCGCCGATGTGGAGTAATTTCGTGGCTTATTGTGGGCGAGCGATCCGATGGGCCTACTTCGTCGAAGCGCGCGCGGCGCGGTCACGGGCGCTAAAATAGGCGGCGATGGCGTCCGCGGTGGCGCGCGCCGCGCGTTCGCGCCATTCCGGCGAAACAAGCTTGGCGAGATCTTTTTCGCTGGATAAGTAGCCGAGTTCCAGCAGCGCCGAGGGCACGTCATGCGCCTTCAACACAACAAAGCTCGCGGATCGGCTCGGGTTTTTGTTGAGACTGCCGGCTTCTCGCCACTTGCTCACCAACGAAGCGGAAAAGTCTCGTGCAAGCGCGCGCGTCTCGCGGCGGGTTAAGTCGAACAGAATGTCGCCTATCTCCTCGGCCTCGGCTTTTTGCTCGAGCCCAGCCGATTGGTCGGCGAAATTTTCCTTCTGGGCGATTCTCGCGGCTTCGGCGTCCGAGGCGCGCGAGGAGACCGTATAGACCGTGGCCCCCTCGACGTTGGGCGAGCCGAGCGTGTCGGCGTGAACCGACAAAAACAGCGCGGCGCCGTGCTGACGCGCGAAACGCACGCGGTCGTCGAGGGCGATAAAGACATCGCCGGCGCGAGTCAGCAGCACGCGCAAGCGGCCCTGCGATTCGATCGCCGCTTTCAATGTCTTGGCGAATTCGAAGACAATGGACTTTTCCAATTCGCCATGTTTGCCGGCCGCGCCCACGTCGACGCCGCCATGGCCGGGATCGATCACAACGAGCGGCTTGTCTGAATCATCGCCAGCGGGCGGACGCTCCGCGATTGGCGTCGGCGCCGCCGGCACGAGCCTTTCGGCGACGGCGCGCGTGTGTTCTGCCGCGGCTTCCCTGAATTTAGCGGCGTCCACCGGGGCGAGGTCGATTTCCAGCCTCGCGCCCTCCGCGCGCGCAACGCTCTCCGCGCGCAAGACCTTGGCCGGACGGGCGAGTTCGATCACGATCCTGGAGCGGCCCGGCGCGAATTGCCCGAAACGGTACGATTTTATTAGCCACGCTGACGCGCCGGCGGCTCTCGCGGGGACAACCTCTCGGCCCGCCATCGGATCGAGCGGGAACGCCACCTCCGGCAGATCGACAATGATTCGGTCGGGCTCCGCGACCGCGAAAGTCTCGACGCCGACCGGCCCGGAGAGTTCGAATAGCAAACGGGTTTCGCTTCCGCGCTGGTCGACGCGCGCCGCGAACGCCATGACCGCGGCGGCAGGCGCGGCCAGCGGAGGCGAGTCGCTCGTCGCCCCGGCCGGGATGGAAGATAAGGCGAAAGCCGCCGCCAGCGCCCAGACCGTCAGCGAACGTCGCGAATCGCCAGGCAAGCGCGAATCGTGGGTCACTTCCAAAACCCCAAATACTGCGACGCGATCACGCGCGGCGCTGGTTTGAAACGAACTTGAAACACGCGGGTTAAGAGAGAGTTAGCCTCGTCGACGCCCTTTGGCCAGCGCTATTTCGGATTCGCGCCGCGTTTGCCTCGTCTCGCCCCGATTCCGGGCGCTTGCGGTAATCTGGCGTTGGCGCTATGTATAAGACGCAACCCGCATAGGCCGGGCAACGCGCAATAAATGCGCGAAGGCTTCATTCGAGGCCGATTCGCCCGCCAAGAGGGAAAGCCCAATACTTCGGTCGCGCGCGCCGAGTTGTGCCGGTTCCGACAGATAGGCGCTTAATGGTTGGCGTCGAAAGGTTTTTTGTGACGAACTCATGGCCTGTATTCATGGCTATGTCCATGGCGGGCAATTGCCCTGCGACACGCTTCGCGCGCTTGTTAGCGACGTTCGTGCGCTCGGGTTGGCGCGCCATGACTCGTCATTCTGCTCCTCCGCTCGATTCTCGCGGCGGCTCGCGCCGTTTCCGCCTCGGTCGGCCGGAATATCTGTCCACCCGCCGCGGCGCCGGTCAGCGCGTGCGAAGCCACTCAACTTCTTCTCCTCCAGACATATGCGTTTGCGCGAAATGGCCCCGCCGAACAGCGGCCGCCGGGCTCCAGGACGAGTCCGGGCGGATGCCGCCGGCCCTGCCACGCGCGACGCGGCAAAGAGT
>Ga0181533_1003638_pt1 | contig 16541 bp, 16 predicted proteins | sample PEATcosm2014_Bin_45_FD_119772 | JGI IMG/M metagenome (GOLD analysis project Ga0181533, IMG submission 119772) | Peatland microbial communities from MTU Mesocosm Facility, Houghton, MI, USA - PEATcosm2014_Bin11_60_metaG | ecosystem: Environmental > Terrestrial > Soil > Wetlands > Peat | place... | reverse complement strand
AAAGTGCTTCACTCGCTGTTCAACTATTTCTTCGTCCAGTTTCACCTGAAGACGAACTTTTACGGGATCCTCACTCTGTATAATCCCCACAATTGTGCCGTTTTTTTGGACCTTCATTGCACTTGTGCCTTCCGAGTAATGATATAACCGGCGCGATATGATCTGTTCGCTTTGTTGGAAGTGCAGGGAAATTCGTGATGGGAATTTACGATTTCCTTTGAGGGACACGTGTAGAAAGGCGTAAATCGCATTGTGAAACGCATTGTGAAACGCTTGGATCGAATTTGCATTTGCATCAACGCGCCCTAATTATATCGTTCTTGCTGGTCATCATTCTAATCCTCAATTCACAGATCAACATCAGTGCACGGGCAGAGCCTTCTCTGAATGTCGGAAGGTCGATCACACTCCCGATAAAAGTTGTCTTGATGGGTTTCAATCAGGACCAGATAATTCCTTCCGATCTGGTTACGGGAACGAGTGGAACGCCTCTTCCAAGTTCCGTTCCTCAGTTGGATTTTGACAGCGGAAACAATACTGGTGATATCTTTAGGCCAAATTACCAGTTCAATTTGGCGCCTTCAGGTTTCAAAGTGCAGTTTGAAAACTACCTAAACTCAATAGCACAAACCAAAACGGGTAACAATCCTTGGTTCTTTCAGACAGTACGGGATACAACGAACCCTGAGTATATTGACCAGAAACCGGTAGCCGTCACTTATGTTGAATATGACGCAAACATGGTTGAAAATTGGCTTTGGAACAATAGCGCGAGTTTTGGTGGAACGTTATCAGACGGATGGACAATCATAGTATCGTACCTACCAGACTTACCATCCGTAAGCTTTCAGGACGTTCACGACTTCCTGAACAGCAACGGCAAGACTCCCTTAACGACAACCCCACACTACTACAGTATCAACGTAACGAGTCCTGATCTTGGTTACCAGTACCGGTACAGGGATTTCATGAATGCCTGGGGAGGACATCATAGGATGTGGTTTGTTGACCTTAGTGCAGGGCCAGTCTTTAATTCACAATGGGAAGATTTGCCACTCCAAGTATCGTTAGGTGATAACAACATCGACATATCATCCGATTTCGGGCATCATTGGCTCACAGACTATATCGGCGATTATGTGACGCAAGCAACTTACAACTTCATCGCGCAGGGCTTCGTCTACTACCCATATTACGCGAAAAACTACCAAATCGACGTGTATATTCTCGATGACCGGAACCAGTCTGACATGGCTGCGGTGCCAATACAAAGTACGGTTAACAAGGATCTCATCGAATCAGCCTTTCGTGATCTTGTTCCATATTCGAACGTAACAGTAAATGTCACCTTCCCAACAGTTTCCTCCGACCTTGATTCTCTCATCAAATCAAATTACAAGTACACTGATTCATGGATCCAAGGTGCTGTCTTCGCTTCCCCGCAGAGATATGGAGTGGTTAACGTCAAACCCATCTACAACTACATGCTGGACCACATTACCCAGTATGAACCGGCGCCGTTCCTCAAGGGAGATACAATGACTATTCCCATCTTCGCCTTCGCATTCAGCAACGAAACATACTTTACAGATACGTACAAGGCGAACATAGGCCAAGTCGGACAAATCGATTACGAAAACGATGCCCTCCTCGGAGAAGCGCTTCCAAACTGCGTGATGATCAGCTACAACCAATGGGAATTCGTCAGGGGTAACTGGATTACTCCACAACAAACGAACAAGGGCATAGGCTTCACGCAAACGATCATCCACGAAACAGGACACGAATTTGGATTAATGCATCCTCATCAGTATGGTAACGTTGGAGACTTCATCGCGTCTCCTATGGGCTACTTCACTGACGATTACACATTCAACCAGATCGATAAGGACACAATACGGCGGGCACACGTAGACCAACTCTACTCACTCACAGAGTCACTCTTAACCCGCGCAAACTCAACGGTGCAAAATCTCGTAAGCCAATCGAACGCTGATCTGGCTCAGGCTGATGCAGCCTATGAACAGATGAATTACACAGGAGCAATCCAATTCGTATTGAATGCCTACCAGCTGGCCCGACAGGCGGCTGGAAACCCACCTCTTTATGCCGCGACGTCGAGCACGCAAACTCGAGTGCAATTCATCACGCTATCACAGTCTCAAACTGAACAGGTCTCAACGACGCAACTAACGCAAACGACATCAACCGAGGTCGGCGTCCCCTTATCTCATCGACTGATCGGCGTAGCCATTCTTGGTCTCATCATAGGTGCCGTAGTGATCATTCTGCTGGAAAAGAGACGAGAGGGCATGAATAGAACTGCAAGCTCGGATGCTGCCAGATATCAAACTCGAAGCGTGACGTCCGCAAGCGCCTTCTGTACTTCGTGCGGAGCTAAACTCACTCACGGAACGGTATTCTGCAGTAACTGTGGCGTCCGCCAAAGGTAAAGTCAGATAGTCCAATTATTCGGCGCCATCGATGAAAGTGATAAAAAACATTCGAGACGACTCTCTCAGACAGAGAGGCAAAAAAACAAAATCAATAACGTAGAGGATCAGAAGGCAGAGTGAAATGCAGAATGATAAAGTTGCAATACTGCTCCTGGCGTATGGGACACCGGAAACTGAAGCAGACATCGAACCGTATCTAGTGAACGTTCGGAGAGGAAGACCCGCTTCTCCAGAATTGGTGCGGGACCTGAAGCAACGATATAGTAGAATCGGTGGGCGCTCCCCTCTTCTTGAAATTACGAAGGCGCAGGCTACTGCCCTCGAGATGATGCTGCGCGAACAGGGCTTCTCTTCAGCTCGAACTTATGTTGGGATGAAGCATTGGCATCCGTACATCAGAGAAGTCGTTCCTGAAATACTGAGAAATAATCATGATGCGTTAGTAGCGTTGACGCTTGCTCCACACTTTTCCATAATGAGTATAGGAGGATACAAGAACGAGCTCGAGGAAGCACTAGGCCGAGACAGCAAGGTGAAAACGACTTTTATTGAAAGCTGGCACGACAACCCACTCTTCCACAAAGCAGTAGCCGAGAAGGTCAAGAACGCCCTAAGCACGTTCTCTTCTCAGAATGTAAATGTGATCTTTACGGCGCATAGCCTTCCAGAACGAATACTCGAAATGAAGGATCCATATCCTGAGCAGCTAAGCGAGTCGAGCGAAGCAGTCGCGAAACTCGTTGGCCTTGAAAAATGGAGCTTTGCTTACCAAAGTGCAGGACAGACAGGAGAAAAGTGGCTAGGGCCAGACCTCTTAGAAGCACTGCAAGAGACCAGTGTCAAGACTGAAAATGCTCAGGTGCTAGTTGTCCCAATCGGTTTCGTTGCCGATCACCTCGAGATCCTTTTTGACATTGACATTGAGGCTCAAGAATACGCAAAGAAACTCAAAATCACCCTGAAGAGAACTGAATCTATGAACACTACTCCAACCTTCATCGCAGCTTTAGCAGATGTCGTAGGCAAACGAATCGGATAAGCACATTTCAAACAACGCCAAAGTTCTCTTCTTGTAGTGCACTCTACGAAACGAGAATTAATGGTAAACTAGTTCAATCATTTGCCATGTGCATCGAGACACTGATCGCTAAGGTCGTGAAAGAAGTAGAGTATTGCCAGGTTCACACACGTTTTTTTATTAGGCATACCCGTCTGTTCTCGAAGTTGAATGATGAATGAGCATCAACTACAGAAAACACAACTTTTGCAGCTCATGCCAACAGACTTATCCTAAGACCGTGGAAAAATGCCCGCAATGTCGGCACTCCCTTAGAAGGAAACCAAAAGTGAAGACTTTAGGTCGATATCTTGAGTGATTCCTACACCAGCCCCTGAGACCTTATCAGAATCGTAATAGATGAAGTGGGAGCTAACCAAGGCGGGTGTGCTGATGAATATAGCATATTTAAAATGTTCCTTGTGTGGCGCCGAATACCCCGCTGACAAAGTCAAGTATGTGTGTCCGAAGCACGGGGATAATGGACTGATGGATGTAATTTACGATTACGATAAGATTAAGTCACAGGTCTCGCCGTGGAACATTTCCAAATCAGATGAATTCTCCATCTGGCGGTATTGGGACCTCCTGCCAATTGAGAGCCATGCTTCTGTTCCTCAACTTCGAGTTGGATGGACCCCGCTCTACCGCGCATCGCGTTTGGGTAAACAGCTCGCTGTCAGAGAGCTCTTCCTGAAAGATGATGGCCTAAACCCTACAGGTTCCTTCAAAGATCGTGCGAGTGCAGTGGTGGTTGCTAAGGCTAAGGAGCTCGGTGTCAATGTCATCACAACCGCAAGCAGCGGTAACGCGGGCGCAGCTTTAGCCGGATTATCTGCAAGCGCGCAAATACCCGCCGTGGTTTTTGTGCCTTCCACTGCGCCAGAAGCGAAAGTCGCACAGCTGCTGATTTACGGCGCGCATGTCTTCTTAGTAAAAGGCACATACGACGAGGCGTTCGACTTGTGCCTAGCTTGTTCAAAGCAGTACGGTTGGTACTCACGTAATACGGGCTATAATCCGTACACGACCGAAGGCAAGAAGACTGCATCGCTAGAGATTTGTGAACAGCTAGCTAAAAACGCAGGGTCCAGAGAATGGGTCGCACCTGACCGCATATTTGTTTCAGTAGGAGACGGAAATATCATCACGGGGATCTGGAAAGGCCTGCGCGACTTATTCACCTTAGGTTGGATAGATAAGGTTCCGAAACTTATGGGAGTTCAGGCTGAAGGATCAGCCGCATGCTACAATGCTTGGAAAGCTGGCACTGAGACCATCAGGCCAGTAGACGCGCATACCATCGCTGACTCGATCAGTGTTGGACTTCCGAGGGACGGAACGCGAGCCGTCCGTGCAGTTCGCGAAACGGGTGGAGCTTTCGTAACTGTCAGCGATGACGAAATGCTTGACGCAATGCGAAAGCTGGCACGTGAAGAAGCTATCTTCGCCGAACCCGCAGGCGCAACTGGCTACGCTGGACTCGCAAAGGCAATGGGTAATGGAATTATCGAAGGAGATGAGCAGATCGTGGTCGTTATAACTGGCAACGGACTGAAGGATGTGCCATCCGCTGTTAGGGCAGCTGGCAAGGCGCCATTGATTGAGCCAAAGCTAGAATCCGTTCCGCGAATTTGATCCCAACACCTGTATGAAGAGAATTCAAAAAATGCTCCGTGTGATCTGTTGATTGACAGAAACGCCTATGCCGGTGCGTCCTAACTGTACTAGCCACGTACGTCACCGTTAATGCTAGAAAAGCTGGATCCCAAGAATCTACACTAAATGTGAAGAATGCCGAAGAGTTCTGATTCCGATAAGATAACGGAGTAATGTTCAGTAGAAGTGACCGTCAGGGTCAAAGTGATTCCGCTTTCCGGTTAGACACGCGTGAAGAAATACTGAATGGTACTTTGTAGAGGTAGATCTCGTGAGAGTTGTATCGATCTCTAACTGTCTCAGTGCTTGTGGGCATCCATCCACGGATAGGGAAGTCATGAGATACTACTCGCGAACCTATTTTCATTTCACGTTCAAGCTTGGGCTTAATCAAATCGTTCACTGAAGTCAAAAGGTAAAGGGTTACAACGTCTGCCTCAGCCAAGCTTACATCATTAAAATCTCCTCGAATCACGTTCACTGCGTCTTCGATTCGTTCGCTCCTTAGTCGTTCAATAATGCTCTGATACCTTGATGGATTCAATTCCACTCCCAGTGCTTTGGCTCCAAAGTTCCTCACCGCTGAGGAGATTATTCGTCCGTCACCCGCACCGAGATCGTACACTGACTCTCCAGGCCTGACTTCTGCGAGTGTCAACATGCGTTGCACGACAACGTCTGGAGTCGCTACAAATGGAACTATTAATCTACCAGAGCTCAAGGTCAATCCACTCGACTGAGTAGAGCCAAACATGAATCTAACTTGAGTGTCCATGTAGAACATGAATCGTATGTGTGCGCTACTTGAGCCGCTTGAAGCTCCAAGTTCCTGCTACGATCATTACTGCGGTAAATCCTGACAGTGCCATGAAGTCGACCATAATCGGCAATTGTGCAGTTCCGAGGAGCAATCCGCGAAGTCCATCCACGGCGTATGTGACTGGGTCAAGAATCGTGAAAGCTAGCAAGTATTTGGGTAGATTTCCAATGGGAAATAGTGCGCCACTGAAGAAAAACATGGGAAAAACCAGGAAGCTGATGATCAACTGGAATCCTTCGATGCTTTCCATGTTGGATCCGATGATTAATCCCAAGCTCACCAGCCCTGCCGCGAGCACGAACATAAAGGCAAACGCCAAGCCTATGTTCAGAACAGAGTATTTCACGCCTAGAATAACTCCGAACAGAAGCATGGCAGTGCCCTGAATCAGGGCGTCAATGCTACCTCCGACCATTTTGCCCGCGAATATTGTTGTGCGTGATAAAGGCGCCACGAGTACTTCCTTGAAGAAGTCTATTTTCTTATCCCATACGATGTATAATCCGAAGAAAACTGAGGAGAATAGGATTGTCATCGCGAGGATTCCTGGGAAGATGAAAACCTGGTAGTTTATTCCTCCAAGTGACACGGCGGATCCCAAACCGCCCCCGAATACAACTATCCATAGTAGAGGTGTAACAAGCGATGAAACCACACGAGATTTCTCGCGCGTGAAGACTTTGATTTCTCGGTACCATAGGGCGTAGAATCCTTCTAACTCGCCCATCAGTTACCTCTCCTCATGTGCGCTATTCTCTCCATTACTCCCCCTTCGCCAGCCTCCTCGCGGATCTCGCGTCCTGTGTAGTGCAAGAAAACGTCGTTTAATGTCGGAGTTCTGATTTCAACAGACTCGACTTGACCGACTTTGCTCAGAATTTCCTGAAGATGAGCGTTGGCATTCTTGACGGTCAAAACCACTGCCTTGTCGGTCTTGTTGACTGATGTGACGTAGTCAAGTTCCTTTATTTCATCGAGCGTCGGGGACCGCGTTTGAAGCTTTATGACCTCACCTCCCATTTTTGATTTCAAATTTGACGGTGAGTCTAGTGCGACGACACTGCCGTGATCAATTATGGCGACGCGGTTGCATAGTCGGTCTGCCTCTTCCATGTAATGGGTTGTTATGATTATTGTGACTCTCTCTGTTTTCACAAGACCTTCAATGTATTCCCAAATATGCTCTCTCGTTTGAGGATCGAGACCTAGTGTGGGTTCGTCAAGGAACAGTATCCTTGGGTTATGTAGAAGTCCTCTGGCAAGTTCAAGCCTTCTTCGCATCCCGCCTGAATATTTCTTCACGATGTCTTCGGCTCTATCCTTAAGGTCTACTAGCCCCAAGACGTAATCGATTCTTTTCCTTCGTTCCTCTTTTGGGACACCAAACATGAGGGAATGTAAGTAGAGGTTTTCCCAGCCAGTAAGTATGTCATCGCTGCTTGGGTCTTGGAATACGATGCCTATAGATCGTCGAACTTCGGACGGCTGCGAGATTATGTCATAACTGTTTACTCGCGCTGTTCCCGTTGTGGGCTTCAAAAGGGTAGCTAGCATGGATAGAGTAGTTGTCTTCCCCGCCCCGTTCGGCCCTAGTAGCCCGAAAATCTCTCCCTCCTTGATTTGTAAGTTCAACCGGTCGACTGCTAGCAGGTCGTTGTACTTCTTTGTGAGGTTTTCTGTCTCAACTGCAAAGGTCACTATGGTTCAACTCGCTTTTCAGATCGTTCGGAGATTGTATGAGATGTGATTTAAATTGACTGAGCATCAATGTTTAGCCACCAGTAATTTTACGCCATGAGCTATGTGCGTTCATCATTAAACCTGGCTTACGGCTTGATGCTGCACTATTCTAGACTCTAATCCATGCGTTATGAAATAATTCTTAAGCGCTATTGACGATTAGTGCTTGCGATACAAAATGGGAGTTATTGGTAGAGAGACGGGAATACTCCTGCTGAAAGAAGGCGATCAGGTGAGAGTGAACGATGACGCTACTCTTGCTCCTGATATTGTACGGGGAGAGATAGGCGTTGTTAGAAGGATCAATCGCTACGTGACGGAACCTAAGCCAAATGATGAAGGAACAATACTTGTAGACAAGTATCAACAGCTTGTCAAACAGCCACAAGAAACGGAAATTCTTGGTTTTCTTGTGCAAGTTTATCTCCCGAAGCTGGGAGACTCTTTGGTGTTAGCTTCGAACGAAGTGACCCTATTATCGAAATTCGAGGAGAGAGTTCACAATGTTGAAAAAAGACTACTCGAACATGTGACCGATCCCAACCAGTTTTCTGTCCTCGGAGATGGCGGGCTCGATGTTTCTTTCATAAACCAGACATTCGACGCTCCTTTCTTCGGCGATATCGTAAGGTACGTTCTAAGACCTAATCTCAGTCGTAACTCAACAAAAGTGCTATCTCCCGAAGCTTCTGGTCCACCGTTGGCCGCTGTGTTCGCAACGATGGCAGGATTAAACTTCGTCAGGGCCGTCAAAGTGTACGACAAAGCACACCCTCAAGTCGCAAGAACGTGGAGAGGAACAGTAGTCGGAGACGTCAGAGTTCCGTCTGCAACGAAGAGAACTGAGCACTACTTTGCGATTCCAGAAGGGGCGATTTCCTCTAGAGATCAAGTTTTGATTTTCGACGACGTCGGATTCACGGGCAGAACTCGAAAGGCCTGCGTTGAATTGATCGAGAGTCTAGGGGCGAAAGTTTCCGGCATAGTCAATATCATAGAGAAATCATACGGTGAAGCTGATGTGCCCGTCAAATCACGCGCCATTCTAGGAGTTCAAGGGTTTAAGCCGGAAAACGATTCTACGTGCAGCCTTATTCTGAACCAACTGCTGATGAAGCGTCTCGACACGCCTAGGACGATTCGTGGAGTTCACTACGAACCCAAAAGATCATTGTCCACCCTGCAAATTTAGCATGGACGGTAAGAATGCAAGTAGAGTTCTGCGAATTCCCGGATGATTTGCTATACGATTTCGAGAACAACGTATGGGTTCGAAAGGAAGAAGATGGGCACGTAGTCCTAGGGATAACCAGCATTCATTCAGCACTTGCAGGTGTGCTCACCAAGGTTGACATCAAACCCGTCGGCTCCGTCGTAGCAAAGATGCAAAACTTAGCAACAATCGAGAGTTTGAAATATTTCGGCGCCGTAAAGACGCCTCTCTCATGCCGAATAACCGAGATTAATGAGGCGTTACAGTCAAAACCGAAGCTCGCGAATGACCACCCATATTCTGAGGGCTGGTTCGCCAAACTGCAACCCACTTCCCTGGACCGAGAGATGTACAGCCTCTCAAGTCCTCTTGGAGCTGAAGACAAAATTCGGTGCACAATTCGTAATCTTCACGTAAGATGTTTCAAGGCTTATCCGGATTACGAATTGTGGGAGATTGGTGTGGAGTGCGCGGCTGTTCTGGTTAGGTTAAGCGAGTTGATCAAGCGATGCGCGGTCGGTGAGGTCGTTCATGTTGTTTCTGATGATCCTACGGCGGATATTGAGATGGTGAGATGGTCAGATCAATCGGGGCAGGCAGTGTTGGAGTCTAGAACAGAAGGGAATCTCATGCATTTCATTGTGAGAAAAGTGAGGGAGTAGTTAGGTTTTCTCGATAGGGTTACGTACCATATTGCCCCACTCAGTCCAGGATCCGTCATAATTCTTAACGTTCGGATAGCCTAACAAGTATTTCAGTACGAACCACGTGAATGATGATCGTTCGCCAATTCTGCAGTAGGTTATTACTTCCTTGTCAGCGGTCACTCCTTGACTTTGGTATAATTTCGCTAAGTCCTCTGCAGCTTTGAAAGTTCCATCTTCTTTCACCGCTTGGGACCACGGAATGTTTACTGCTCCTGGGATATGCCCACCTCGCTGTGCATGTTCGTTCGGATATTCAGGTGGAGCGGTTATTGCTCCGGTGAATTCCGCCGGGCTCCTGACATCAACTAGCATCTTCTTGGGCTGTTTCAATGATTGCTTCACGTAGTCAAGATAAGTGCGAACATTCTCATTCTGACTCTTCGACTTGAATGAAGTCTGCTGATATGACGGCGTTTCTTTGCTTATTGCTCTGTCTTCATCCATTTCTTTCGTCCGCCATTCATGAGCACAACATTCTCGACACCGTAGTAGTTCAGAATCCAAAATGCAAAAGCTGCGAACCAATTGTTGAAATCCCCATAAAGGACGAGTTTCGTGCTGGGTGTTACACCGGCTTTGCTTAAGAGTTCGTCAAGTTGCGTCTGGTTCAGGATATCACGTTTGACCGGGTCATTCATGTCCGTCTTCCAGTCTAGAAGAACGGCGCCCGGAACATGACCGAGATTATAGTTGGCCGTCGAATCGTAGTCAACCTCTGCGATTCGAATTGACTTATCAGTCAGGTGGTCGTTTACCCAGCTAGTTTCAACGAGTACCTCGGGATGCTTATAATCCGCCATTGCGATCAGAAAAACAATGCCATACGGCATATTTAACCGATTATTCCAATCATAATAAGATTAGCACGTCCAAAGTCGCTCGCGCCAACTTTAAATTCGTACGCTTGAGTCTGGCACATTAACGGGCACATTATTGATGTCCGGTGAATCGGGATTTTACGGAGCATCGAGGTTCGCGTTCCGCTAATCTTGTTTTGCAAAACCAGGAAGGAATGATAGGAAATTTGTCATCAGTCAATATCACTGAAGGCTTAACGTTCGACGACGTCCTGCTTGTCCCTAAGAGGTCGCCTGCTCGCTCGAGGAAGGACGTTGACACTTCCGCACACCTTTCACGCCATTTGGAGCTGAAAGTTCCTCTCGTGAGCGCTCCAATGGACACTGTTACTGAACACTCAATGGCCATCATAGCCGCGCAGGCCGGAGGGGTCGGAATCATCCACCGGTTCATGACCGTTCAACAGGAAGTGGAAGAGGTGTTGAAAGTCAAACGGTCGGAGAGTATAGTGATAGATCAACCGTACAGTCTAAGTGCTAATCAAAAGCTGAAAGACGCAAAACGGTTGATGGGGAAGTACGGAGTCACCGGGTTATTGGTCGTCGATCCAACCGGAAAACTGCAAGGCATAGTTACTTCGAGAGATATTCTCTTCGAACGAGACGGAGAAAAAAGAATCGCCGAACTAATGACCGGGATGAAAGATATGATCACAGCACCCGCCGACATCAACCTTCAGGAGGCAGAACGGATCTTGCACAAAAACAAGCTTGAGAAATTGCCATTGATTGACAAGGATGGCAAGCTTCGAGGCCTCATCACAAGTAAGGACATGCTAAGCTTGGAGGAGCATCCTGATGCCTCAAAAGACGAGAGAGGCCGATTAATGGTCGGTGCTGCAGTCGGCGTGAGAGGAGATTATTTGGAACGCGCAAAGGCTCTTCAAGAAGCGAGAGCAGACGCCCTAGTAATCGACGTCGCTCATGCACATTCCGATATCACTATTGATGCTCTTCGCGCTATTCGGAAAGAACTACCGAACGCTGAGCTTATTGTAGGCAACGTGGCTACCAAGGAAGGAACCGGAGACCTGATAGCAGCCGGGGCTGACGCGGTGAAGGTGGGTATCGGATCAGGTTCTATCTGTATCACCCGGATTGTTAGCGGAGCAGGGGTACCACAACTAACAGCCATAATCGAATGCACGAAAGTAGCTGACAACGCAGGTGTACCAATAATCGCAGATGGAGGAATACGTACCTCAGGAGACATCACTAAGGCTATTGCCGCTGGAGCTTCAACGGTAATGGTCGGTAGTCTCCTCGCGGGTACCGAGGAGAGCCCAGGAATGACAGTCATGAGAGAAGGCAGAAAATACAAACTGGTCCGGGGTATGGCATCCGTGGCAGCTTCCTTCGACAGATCCTCACGTGAACCGGGACAAAACGACGAAGAGAATACTACAAGCCTAGTAGATTATGTTCCAGAAGGCGTTGAGGCCTTTGTGGCGTACAAAGGGAACGCGACAGAACTGATAAGCCAACTCGCAGGAGGTCTGAAATCTGGAATGAGCTACTGTGGCGCAACCCGAGTTTCGCAATTTCGAGGAAAAGCAACATTCGTGAAAATATCGGCTGCAGGTCTGAAAGAGAGCTATCCACATGATGTCGAAGTCATGAAGTGAACGCGTTCTCACCTTTGCCAACCAGCAAATCGCTGTTCACGGTGGGCCACTCAACTAGGTCCTTGGATGAACTGATTAGAATCTTACACGCCAGCAATGTGTCTATTCTAGCGGATGTCCGCAGCTACCCAAAGTCACGCACCAATCCACAATTCACCTCCGATGCTATAGCTGATGTTCTCCCCCAACATGGCGTAGAGTACGTGTGGTTGCAGAAACTTGGCGGACGGAGAGAAGGTTTAGGGCGCAAGTCGAAAAACACCTGCTGGAAGAACCAATCATTCCGAAACTACGCTGACTATATGGAGACCCAGCCCTTTCTAGAAGGATTCGCCGATTTGGCCGGATTAATTCGGAAAGGCACGGTCGCCATAATGTGTGCGGAGGCACTCTACTGGAGATGCCACAGATCAATGATCTCGGATTTTGCTAAGTCAAGGGGCTTTCGGGTTGTGCATCTCATTGGAGATAATCAGTGGTCAGAGCATAAGTATTCAGAGTGCGCGAGGATCGTGAATGGTGCGCTCACCTACCGCGTCAATTCGGAGATTTCAGATTTCGTTACGCGGTAAGTCTCGCCAGATCTGCGGAGAGAGTATCGTAAGCGACTTCCCCTGGATAGCTGACTGTAATCCGCCCATTCTTATCTATCAAGAAGAATGTTGGGGTTTGGTTAACCCCATACATGGTGAATGCGCTGTTTGAGGAATCATAGACAAGAGTCCACGTCACCGAATATGCTCTGATAAACTGCGCAGCGTCATCTGCAGTTGCACCATTCCAAGCCCCAGAAACTGAGAGGAAGATAACGTTCTGACCGAACTGCTGATACAATTTTCCCAACACTGGAGCCATCTTCTGGCAATGAGGACACCATGGCACCATGAACTCCAGTAAGATAACCTTGCCATGGAATGATGATAGAGATATACTCTGACCAGTTAGTCCAAACTGGTCGACTATGGGCAGCGTGAAGTCTGGCGCTCCACTTGGTTGAGGTGAAGTGGTAGTCGTTGTTGAAGCGTGAGGGACAACAAATGTGTAAGCTGCCCAGATTATTACGATTAAGATTATTCCAACGATTACTCCGTCCCCCAAGCTGAACCGTTTTTCCCTTGCACCTTTCTTCTTAGCCTGCAGAGTGTATCAGCAAGACCGCTGACCGCTGTCACCTTCTTAGCAATTTGGTTATTACAGAATATAACAGGCTGGAGGTACTGCACTGATACCCAATCCAAACTGCGATAATCCTAGCGATAAGTTCGATAAACTCAGTAACGTCCAACTCTAACTCGATTATCAGACTTAATTAGCCTCTAGATCGCATCATACTACAGATAGCCGTGGATGCCTCTCATATTGAATCGAAACTTTCAACAGCCATATCGGAATTCAGAAAGAGATACGACAGTTTCGAGCACGCGTACCGCAGCTACACCGACCAGTATGGAGATCATTCCGTCAAGACTTATCCGCCTTACAAGATTAGTGGAACAATAGATCCCGTGGTCATAATTCTCGGACGAACAACACCGCTATTCTATCGAGACTCCCGGAAAGTAATCTCTGGAAGCATCGGCTCACTGACGATCGAGCGAGGAAGCGTCTACATACTAGGCAGGCGCGAACCTCCTGATTCAAAACTCGTTGGCTGGTCTTTGGCAGGAGAAACTGAACTGGAGCAGTATGACAGTCGAGTGAGAGTTATCCCATCCAGAATTCACGCAGGGATTATCAGCAACGATGACAATGAAATATGCTTCTCAGACCTGGGAAGTACCTCCGGCTCAATTTTGGCTGGAGAGAGTTCAAAGCCAGAACCTTTCATAACTCTCTACGCCACTTCGACCATTGATATTCATAAAATCACCATAGATACCAAGTACGCGGAAATTAAGAAAGGACAAAGTTAATTTGGCGCCGGGAGGTGGGACTTGGACCCACCTCAACGCCCGCTCTGACTCATTCTACCTAATTCCGGTCTGAGAGTTGAATTCAAAAGATCTTCGCTCAAATCTAAAGCAATGACGATATCAAGAGTCAACTAGTTGAACGCAAGGTAAGTCTAAATCTCAGTTAGTCAAATGTAAGGCTTGAAAGGTGCAGGGGGAGCTGGGGATTCCCGGCTGAGAGGACGGCCAGGGCCGTCGACCCTCAGAACCTGACCCGGATAATGCCGGCGGAGGGAAACGAATGAAATTTCGAATAGGCTTCATGAACGTATTGTCGACAGCGGATTCTTTGCGTTGGCCATTTCTGAGGTTGTTGCAAATCTTTGAAGGCAACTGGACATTGCATATTCAAGCAAATTCAACCTCCCTCTCATCCCGGAAACGCGTCACAAGGATCACGCAATCTGCTGTTATGTCTGCACTAGTAGCCGTGTTGACCATCATCTCATTTCCCTTGCCACCACCGCTATCCGCGATCACGCTGGCCCCGGCGGCGATTTTCGTTGCTTCAATATTTCTGGGTCCCAGGGTTGGATTGATTTCAGGGCTCTTTGGATCTGCAATCGGGTTTACAATCGCAGCAACAGTTGGCACTGTCGGCGGAGCTGCGCCAGGTTCCGCGTTGTTCCCGATCTTCCTGTTGGGGATAATTGTTGCGAGGGGACCTGAAGGGTATATTATCGGTACACTTAGAAGGAGAAATGAAATTCTGGCAATGGTTCTTGGGACCATCTATGAAACGCTTGTATTCTTTATGATCGATTTCTTCTACACCTACCCAGTCCTGCTCGGAATGGAACGTAGCTTTGCATTTCTCGACCTCGGAACACTAATGGACTTAATCTTCATCGTTCCCGCGGTTGGTGCCCTGCGTTACTTGCGCGCACAGATAGGTGTCAAGTATTACGACGAAACATCCTCAGCGAGTGGCGTGTAATCATGTCTGAACCATGGTACCTGCAGGAGGATATCGTGAAGTCTTATGAGTCGTGGTATGATGGAAAAGGGAAACGCGCTGATATCTTGGAGAAGGAGCTCCTCAAGGAGTTGGTGGATTATGTTGGTGCAGTCAAGATGATGTTAGAAGTTGGAGTCGGCACAGCCCATTTTACTCGTTGGTTCGAATCTTTCGGAATCCAATGCATAGGATTGGACTTCTCACCGATTATGCTGAGAGAAGCAAAGAAACTCTGGCATGGTCACCTAGTCAGAGGAGATGCTCATCACCTGCCGTTTCGTGAGAAAGAGTTCGATTTGGTCACTTTCATCACTTGCATGGAGTACATGCACAGTCCGACGGATGTGTTAAGAGAGGCCAGCCGAGTTTCTAGGAATGGCATTTTATGGGGAATAATGAATAGATGGAGTCTTCCCACTCTCCGTCGAAAGATCCAGGTCCTGTTGGGTAGGAACCCATTCTATAGTAATGCCCGGTTCTATTCGATCAGAGACGCGAACAATTTCATGCGAAATGCTCTGGACAAGATCAATTATAGGATGAAATGGTCAACAACCGTTTATCCTAGGATTCTGCTAATCAAGAGATCTCGAATCCCATTCGGCGCATTCCTAGTCGTTGCAGTGAAGTTTACCGATTCAGGAGAGTAGCTATGCCAGAACTCGGCAAGCTTTCTCCGGACTTCCTGCAAAGAGTGATACTTCGCAAACTGGGCGCGGATCGATCCGAACTGCTTCAAGGCTCGAAATTCGGAGTCGATAACGCTGTGATTCGCGTCGCGACTGGGACGGTTGCGATCTGCAAAACCGATCCAGTGTCTATTATTCCAGCCTTGGGAGCAGAGAATTCAGCGTGGCTCTCCGTAAACCTGCTAGCTTCGGACATAACGACTAGCGGATTCCCCCCAGCGTTTGCGGTGTTTGACCTGAATCTGCCTCCTACCATTGAAGACGTAGAATTGGAGACGTACTGGGACGGGATTCATCGAGCCTGCAAGGAGTTGGGTGTCGCGATAATTGGCGGGCATACAGGACGGTTTGTCGGATGCGACTACACCATAGTGGGTGGAGGGTTTATGTTCGCGCTGGGGTCCGAAGAAAAGTACCTTACATCGGGGATGGCTCAGACAGGTGATGTTCTGCTACTGACAAAGGGCGCAGCTATTGCAACCACAGGGATTCTAGCATACGCTTTTCCGAACACAATTGAGAGAGCGTTCGGCGGGAGATTTCTTAGACGAGCACAGAGTTTCCTAAAGAGCTTCTCGACGGTCAAAGACGCGTTGACTGCATCTTCAATTGGCGTTAGGACAGATGGGGTGACCTCAATGCATGATGTGACTGAGGGAGGCGTTTTGGGCGGGCTCTTTGAATTGGTCTCGGCATCTGGAAAGGGCGCAAAGATCAGTAAACGTGTGATTCAGATAGCAGAGGAAACCCGTCAGTTATGCGAACTCTTCAAGATAGACCCTATGAATGCGCTTGGTGAAGGTTCTTT
>Ga0181533_1003635_pt1 | contig 16559 bp, 16 predicted proteins | sample PEATcosm2014_Bin_45_FD_119772 | JGI IMG/M metagenome (GOLD analysis project Ga0181533, IMG submission 119772) | Peatland microbial communities from MTU Mesocosm Facility, Houghton, MI, USA - PEATcosm2014_Bin11_60_metaG | ecosystem: Environmental > Terrestrial > Soil > Wetlands > Peat | place... | reverse complement strand
AGCAATACCGTGATTGCAACCGTGCCCGTGGGAGAAAATCCTCAAGGCTTGGCTTATGATTCTGGCAAAAGCGAGATATTTGTAGCTAATCTTGCTTCCAATCAGGCTGCGTCAGGTGTTCTTTCAGTCATAACGGACAGCAATAATACGGTGGTTGCAACAGTACCCGTAGGAGACGCGCCGGAGGGCGTAACCTATGATTCTAGCAAAAGCGCAATCTTCGTGACCAATTTCTTTGACAACAGGACCGCCGGCGGTTATTTTTCCGACACAGTCAAGGTTGTTTCAGATTCCTATCCTTTGGCTGCGCCCTTAGTGACATCTTCTCATAGCACTTTGGTTAAGGGTCAGACTTCAAAATTGACTTCTGCAGTAACGACGGGCGCTTCGCCCTACACATATCAGTGGTTCAGTGAGGCTCCTGGCGCATCCTCCTACTCTTCTATTGGCGGCGCAACATCATCAAGCTATAGCTTTACAGCCTCAACTTCTACGGCTACTGGCAACTGGAGCTTCACACTTCAGGTAACAGATAGCACCGGAGCAGCCGTGAATTCTACCGCGACCACAGTGATAGTTAATTCAAACCCAACTGTACCAGAGTTTAGCACCGAGACTATCATTTTGGTATTGTCAGTAATGGTGGTAGTGTCCTTTTGCGCGCTGGTGATGGTAGGAAAAAAAAATCGACTAGAACTATCTCCGATTCAAAGTACACAAAAAAATCGCTAGAATGTGCTTGTTGCGACACTTTGTGCTTCACCGCTGATGTCGTTCGCAATGGTGCCTTTTTGCCCGTTTTTAACGCTGTAAGATGTTAAAATCACGATGTTGTAGGTGATTTTCGGGTTTCCTGTGGTTGTGCCTTGTGGACCCCAAATAACTGTTACTACGGTGCCGTTGAGAACGTCATTTAGCAATGCTGCGTTAATTAATCAATCTATTTTGGGTCGATTTTTTATGTGCCAATACAACCGAGCTTAACGTAACTGCGATCATTAGCGTAACTATTGAAACGAATGCCATACTGCTGAACTCTGGTACAGTTGGGGTGGGAGATGAAGACGCGCCAGAGTCAACCGATATTACAGAAACAGTGCCCAAAAAAGCATTTGGTACGAATGCCTCATCCTTAGTAGAATCGTACGCTAAGCCTGAGCCAGAAGAACCTGAACCGCCTATCGCTACGTTCTCAATCACTGTATTGGAGCTATCGGATATGACTGAAAAAGTGCCGACAACCGATAAAGGATCTGTAAGGCCTGTTCCGTTTGAGCAAGTGACGAAAAGTTCGTCTTGTGAAGAATCATAAGCTATAGCATAAGGATATTGTCCCATAGGCACTGTCTTAATCACTGTGTTACTTTTATCGGATATGACAGAGACAGTTTCAGAGCCTAAGTTAGTCACAAATATTTCATTTCTGCCGGAATCGTAAGCTATACCTTCTGGAGAATTTCCCACCTTTATGTTTGCAACAACTGCGTTACTATTGTCTGATATAACAGAAATTGTGCTAGACACAGCGTAGGGATTAAGGTGATTGGGCGTTGGGACATTTGTTGCGAATATCTCTCCTTTCCCAGAATCATAAGCTATAGCTAAAGTGCCATTTGGCACGGTTACAGACGCAATAACGGTATCAGTCTCATCAGATATAACCGAAACATCAGTTGACATTGCATTTGCAACAAAAATCTCTCCTTTAGCAGAATCGTAAGCCAAACCTTCGAGTTGCCCCTCAACAGGTATCTTACTAATAACAGTATTGTTGCTATCGGAAATTATCACTACCTCCCCAGAAAGAGAGACGAAAAGTTCACTCTTGCCCGAATCATAAACAATCGCGCTAGCAGCTCCGATTGGAGCGGGATTTCCCAGTGGAATAGTAGCAACTACAGTGTTACTATTATCAGAAATAACGGAAACTGTCCCAGCGTTAATGTTGATTACAAAGATTTCGCCTTTTGCAGGATCATAAGCTACACCTGCGGGCTCTTGTTGAACAGTTATTGTGCTAGTTACTCCAATTGCATGGGCCATGATGACTGATGACAAGACAAGAATTATACCGATTAGAATTGGAGCAATGAACATTTTCTTTGAACTTTTCATAAAAGTCAGTTCAATTTCAATGCCTATAAGCATTTCATTAATTTCGGACAAGTATCTACTAAAAATAATGAGGTGATTTGATGAGTGAAGAAAAAATTCGATGTTGAAGGTTTCGAGAAACTTAAAGCCGCATTTGACGAATACGAGGCAAAGCAGAAAGAGCGTTTCAAAAACTTCAGCGTAGGCCTGCTCAAAAGTAGCAAGGTTCCACAGGAGGCTAATGTGCCTGGCACCGGATGGGTCAAATTCGAATTGCTAACCCATAACGAGCTAAGCGACCTAGCGAAGTTTTACAAGGACGATCAGCGCGAATTTGAACTGCAGGCGCTTCTAAATGTTGCTCAGGATATTTTGAAAATTGCTGGGCTGTTCAACCGCTATGGTACTTTTCAAGTAGCCCGTTCTAACTGGAACTAAAGTGTTTGCTGTAGCCAAAATGTTCTGGGCAACATTCCTCATAGCTTGCCCAACAGCCTCCGGGCACTGCTCACAAAGACACGCTAGACAATTGCTAAGCGCATCAAAATTTGACAAGTTAACTGAAATTTGAACACTCAACAAAATCCCTTCGCGCCTAAAACGGTGGCGCTGTACCCGAAATCCATGTTGGCACAATTTGATAACTCGTTACATTTGTGCTGTTAGTTCCCAAATACAGGGTATTGGTTCCACTTTCTCCACTGGCAAGGACTGTTCCAGAACCTATATAAGGTCCAAAAAGTGGCGGAATCGGCGGACCATATGATAAATCCATAGCGTTAATTTGTTGGCCACCGCTAAATAATTGAGCCATTAGGTAGACCCATGCTGATGTTGAATTAGATGTAGGAAAAGGATTTGGCAGTGGATACTCTGTTGAATAATCATTGCGTATGGTGACACTTATTATAACGCAAGGTCCACCCCACGTAACTTCCGTGCCATTAGAATAAGTATACGTTTGAATCGGATAGTAACCGTAACTTGAATTTGTTGAAACTACGAATATTTTACTATAATTACCCTCATAGGGTAAATAATAGCCATCGCTGATCTGCGAAGAATGGGCAAGTTTGCTTTGAAAAACTCCTGCTTGATTATACTCGTATACTGCGGCTGCTGAACTGGCAATTAAGAGAGCCATGAGCAGCAAAGCAACTGGTTTTAAGCCTGCTTTAAAATTAAAACGGTGTATTGACTTTTCCTGTGATATCGGCTTTTTATCGGTTGCATTCTCCACTGTTCGGACGGTTAATAAGGCGTCTTTTCCTTGGTCGGATAGGCAATACTTGCCATATTCGTCCGTCTTTATCAAACCGTTAAGTTTGGTCAAATGATGTTGAAGGTGTCCGCCGCTTTCAATGCCTGTTTTCTTTTTCAAGTCGGCAAAACCGATAGGGCCTTCACTTAGAACCTTTAGGATAAGGATGCGTGTTGGGTGCCCCAATGCATCGAAGACTTCTGCACGTTGTCTGTCAGTCTCTACCTGTTTTTCGTCTTCCATTTTTCTCTCTGCCTCGACCTGTCTTGTCCATGTCATATCCATTAGCCTATTTAATCCCTCTATTGTAGACCGAATGGAAAAGTCGATTAATGCTTAGTCCAGTTTTCTGGACAAGACTTAAGTTACTGACCTTTCTCGAGCCAACGTATACCTTTCTACCTCATTCATATCGCATTGCTTCTGCTGGTCGGGTTCTGGCTGCTCTCCACGCTGGGTACAGGCTGCCCAGTGCACCTAACAATACAGCAACACCTAATCCAAGCAGCACGAGTTCAGGAGTTATGGTTACGGAGATGGAAGCTGACGAAGCCGAGCCGATGGATACGCCTGCGGTTGATACTGTGCTATTTCCAGCTTGAGTTGGATGGGGAAGCAGCAGGTTGGCAAGCGAGGTTGCACCGACTGTGCCAATTACTATACCTACTATGCCAGCGATTAAGCTCAGCAGTATGCCTTCAAGCATAAACTGCCCCAAAATCGCCCAGCTACTGGCGCCTAAAGCTTTCAGGGTTCCTATTTCTCGAGTTCGCTCCCGAACAGTATATAACATGATGAATAGCACAATTGCGGCAACAACTACAGTGACAACAGCAATCTCCATTGTACCAGTGCTTTGGATTTGACTCATCGAAGATTGCGCCATCTGCAACTCCTCGCTGGTCTGGGTTTGCATTTGAATCACCGAATCTATCAGGGATGAAGCTATCGAAACCGACAACTTGGGGTACATGACGGCGATTTCGTTGGCGGCGCTCTGTACGTTGGTAACGTTGTCGGCAAAAACTTTAAAGTCCGTTACGTTTCCTGCGTTGTTGGTTATCGCCTGTGCATCGTTGAGGTTCATGTAGGCGGCGGTTTCGTTAAGCGGCGTGTACCCATCTATACCGACCACTTGAAAAGTTCGGTTTAAAATGTCAACAGTCCCGCCAACCTGAACATTGAAATGATCCGCAACTCGCTCCTGCAGCACAACCACGCCGCTATCGCCTACCTGCAAGTTTCTTCCAGCCGTAACGTTTGAGGGCAAAATCAACGAGTACGCACTTAGCAGTGAAGCATTATCTAACGGTATCCCATAGACGTTAAATGCAAAATCGCCGTCGAATTCTGTTTGGTCTAGAATAGGTATAACATTGGTGACATGCTGAATTGAGGTGAGGTTGGCGTAGTAATCTGTCACGTTCATTAACGGCTGCTCAACGATGGTTTGATTATCAGGCCCTGCGCCGGGAACTGAGACTGCCGGCAGGTGGCAGTCTATTTGGGTCGCCACAATATTTACAGTTGAATCAACCGTTTTTGCAGTAGCTGCTAAGTTGTCAATGGTTTGTTGCGTGGTTGCTTTGCTTGCGGCTATGCTGGGCGGAATAGAGATTAGCATAGCCAAGGCAAAGCTCAATACCACAATCACTAACAGTGATCTGGTTTTTCTTCTCGAGATGTTTTTAGTCGCTCTGGTTAGTATCCCCGTGAATTTTTCCTCCTGATTTTAAACCATAAAAAAGATTGTAAGTTTCCGTTGGACCTTAGGTTTCTGTGCTTATTTTTGTCGATTTGGATTTTCCAGCTTTTTTCATTGCAATGATAACTAGGGAGAGGACTATTATGATACCGACAAGCAACGCGACTGCTAACGATTGGGGAGAAAACTCTGGAACGGTAGGCGTTGGTGATGATGCGCCTAAAGGATTTGAACCCGTTAAAGGAATTGCTACTGGTTCATTTAACACGCTACCCTGAATACTCCCATTTGTGGAAACCCAATAATTATTATAAATAGTTTCAGAGATACTCTGAAATACGTTAACACCGCTGCCTATGAGGTTATTTTCTGTTATGGTATTGTAGCTTGCGCCTTCTACCATTCCGATTGATTCTGTAACGTTTGAACCGATAAGAGTGCAGTAGGTAATGTTATTGTAATCGCAGTTGCCAATTAGCATAATGCAGGCGTCACCTGAACAATTAGATAGGTAATCGTCATAGAAAGTGAAGTTACTGCCTCCGTTAGAAATTATTCCATCACCGCAATTAGTGATATACAAGTTTTCGATTGTCACGTTACTGACGGGTAGCGTTGGATAACTGTTTGGGTCATTTAAGTCAATTCCGGAACTTCCCTTACCATTAAGCGTGTATCCTGACCCATTTACAACAACATTGCTTTTCTGCACTTCAATATTGCCAGTAATATTAGCGGTTAATGTGTAGGTATTGCCAACTTGATGAATGCTATTTGTTCCTGTAACTGAACCATCAGCATTGATTATTATGTAACCGACTGATTGTGCATTGATTACTGAACCGCTAAAGGTAGACAACAACATGAATAAGATAAGGCTGATTACCATTGCTAAATTTTTGTTCATACCATCCACCTCTCCAATTTGTTGTTAGAACACTTGAAAGATATATGGGAATTGATCAACATTCTTTGACTAACCAGTTCCCAATATTTAGTCAAACTTTCTTGACGTGGTTTTTTTTGATGCCTAAGCATTGCAGCAACAGCGAATAAGGAAACTATTAGCGGTATAATGAACAGCAATGATGGAAACTCTGGAACTGCAGGGGATGAAGAAGAGGTTGGCTCCGTGCCGGTACCTGTGCTAATCACTGAAACAGTACTGTTAGATCCGTTTGCAATGTAGGCGTATGCTCCGTTGGGTGTTATAGCCACGTCATAGGGATAGGCTACAAGGGGTATCGTTGTTGTCACTGCGTTCGTGGCTGTGCTTATCACCGAAGCAAAACCCAATCTATTGTCTAAATCTTGTTCTGTAACATAGGCATATTCACCGTTGGGGGTTAAAGCTACACCATAAGGCTGGCTTAAACCTATTATGGTCGTCGTTACTGTATTGGTAGCTGTGCTTATTACTGAAACTGAATCGCTGCCTGCATTTGTAACATAGACATATGCGCCATCGGGGGTTATAGCTACACTTTGAGGCCCGATTCCAACGGTTACCGTTGTAGCCACCGTGTTCGTAGACGTATTTATCACTGAAACTGTACCGTTGTCCTCATTGCCGCTACAAGCTACATAGGCATATTCACCGTTGGGAGTTATGGATACAGCTGTGGGAGAGCCTTCAACAGTTATCGTCGTTGTTAGTTTGTTGGTGGCGGTGCTTATTGCCGAAACTAAACCGATGTTTCCATTTATCTGACTATTTTCTGCAATGTAGGCGTATTCCCCGTTGGGCATTATAGCCACACCCGAGGGAAAGCCTCCAAGGGTTATCGTCGCCATCACCTTATTCGTAGAAGTACTTATCACCGCGACCGAATTCTTGTCACCAGTTTTAGGATCAGAGACTGAGCTTGTAACATAGGCATATTTACCGTCAGGCGTTATAGCTACACCGTTAGAACCCTTAAAGTTCACCGTTGCCGTTACCTTATTGGTAGACGTACTTATCACTGCAACATTGTTAAAAATCGGAACATAGGCATATTCACCATTGGGCGTTATAGCCAAAGCAAAAGCGTAGTACGGAATAGTTATCGTCGCAGTTGCTGTAGGAGTAGCTTGAACTATTTGAGGCAAGAATGTTAAACCACAGAGAAAGATTGCAAGAAAGATGCAGCCAACGCTCAGAGTCTTTGTTTTTAGCTTCATTCAAAAGGTCTCCTTTGATTTTGATTGACTGATAAAAGGAGTTTCTATTTGGGCTTGTTTATCTTCGCTTATTTTTCCGTCGCTTAGAAACAGCTTACGTTGAGTCTGCGCTGCAACCTGCTCGTCATGGGTTACCATTATGATGGTTGTGCCCTGTTTCTGGTTAAGGTCTGCCAGCAACTTCACAATCTCCTGCTTGTTGGCTATATCCAAATTTCCCGTAGGTTCGTCAGCCAAAATTATTGCTGGATCGTTAGCTAAAGCACGTGCAATCGCAACCCTCTGCTGCTCTCCTTGGCTTAATCGTTGGGGTCGGTGTTGTTCTCGTCCTGATAAGCCTACGGTGGCAAGGAGGTCTTTTGCTCTTTGTTTACGTTGTCCCTTAAATTTGCCTGCAAGTTCCATAGCTAATTCGACGTTTTCCCGAGCGTTCAGGTACGGCACAAGGTTGAAGTTTTGGAATATGAAGCCTATTTTGTCCCGCCGAATCTTGTAAAGTTTTGATTCAGGAAGTTTTGCAATGTCTACGTTGTCGATGAGTACTTTGCCGCTTGACGCTTTGTCGATGCAGCCGATAACGTTTAAAAGCGTCGTTTTGCCGCTACCCGACGGACCCATGATAGCGGTGAACTCTCCCTTTTTGACTTCAAGGTCGAGGTTGGTTAGAGGCTGGACATCTCGTTTACCTAGTTTGTAGGTTTTGGTTAGATTTTCAATTTTTAATACTAAATCACTCATATCTCATTGCCTCCGCTGGTCTGGTTCTTGCTGCCTTCAAAGCAGGATACAAACTGCCCAAGGCACCTAGCAGTACTGCCACTCCCAAACCTTCTAGAACAAGCTCTGGAGTTACAGTTGCATAATTAGTAAACCACAACATCATTCCTGAGTTCGAACCTGGTGCTGACGGAAATATAATCGTTGGATGCGGTAACAGCAGTTTAGCTAATGTTGTTGCGCCGAATCCGCCAATTACTAAGGCGACTACGGCAGCCATTACGCTTAGTAAAACGCCTTCAAAAATGAATTGGCCAAGGATTGTTGTGTTACTAGCGCCCATTGCTTTGAGTGTGCCGATTTCTCTGGTTCTTTCCCGAACGCTATATAACATCATGAATAATATTATTGCTATGTCTGCAATGACGGCGATGCTTATTTCGATTAAACCGTTGTTTTGTATTTGGTTCATTACATTTTGGGCAGTTTGCACTTGTTGGTTGACTAAGGTTAACACTTGTTGGACTGAGTTTACCTGAGATAAGCCTTCTGAAACTTGCAGTTTAGGATATTCACTGGTGATTCGTGTTGCAACGCTGTTCACGTTGTCAACGTTGTCAACATAGATTTTGAAGTCTGACGCTTGACCAGTCGTGTTAGTGAGAGCCTGAGCGTCAGCTAGACTCATAGTGACGTAAGTTGTATTGACTGCTTCCGGGCCTTCGATGCCTACTACCTTAAAGTTCGTCCCTGAAATGTTAAAGGTACTCCCGACAGTGACATTGTATATGTTTGCGAGGTTCTGTTGCAAAATGACGACACCGCTGTCATCCGCCTGCAAGTTTCTTCCCTCAATGATATTGGCGGGCAGAATTGATGGGTAATCCTTTAGCAGAGAAGCGTTATCTAACGGTACGCCATCGACTTCACCATATGTGAGTTGTGGGACGTTTTGCTCAAGCACGGGTATAACTGTGCTTACATCGGGAATTTTGTTTAAGCCCGAGTAATCCGTGATGCTAACGGTGTTGTACTGGGTGAATACTTTGGTGGTGTTTACATTTCCGTAGGCGCCGTTTAGGAAAGAACCGAGGCTGAAGTTGGTTCCGAGGTTGCCGTCGATTTCTGTTGCTGCCAAAGTTACAGTTGAATTAACGTAGTTGGCATTAGCCGTTAGAGCATTAATTACGCCTTTGACATTTTTGGTGCTTACGTTAATGTTTGGTGGAAGGACTATTAGCAATGTTAGGGCGAGGCTTAGTGCGATGATTACTATTAGGGCTCTGGTTTTTCTTCTCGAGATGTTTCTGATTGCTCTTGTTAGGATTCCCATTTTTTTGCCTCCGGATTACGCCTACTATTAGTAGTGGTAGGTCTTATAAGGCTTACTATCACTGATAGTAGGCAATGGCAGAACCTAAGAAAGATCATTTCACCGCTCATAGCCTAATTGCGGAAAAGTTAAAAGCCTACCATCCCTTATGGTACTTGAGGAAGTAAAACGTTCGCAGACAAGAAAACAGCTGTGTCGCAGTACAACGTTGAAGGAAAACAGCTGGAAGCCTTCTTAGGTCCACTGGAAGCAAGTATACTTCAAACGATATGGTGCTCCAAAAAGAGACCCATAACAGTAAGAGAAGTCCTCGAAGAACTCAAAAAGAAAAAGCCAGTCGCCTACACAACCATTATGAACACGATGGATAGACTCTACGAGAAAGGTCTACTTGACCGAAAAATCGAAAAGAGCAAAGGCGGCGCCTATCTCTACTATGTTTACTGGCCCAAACTTGAAGAACAAAAATTCAAAGAAGATGCAGTCCGCCAGGTATTAAGTAGCCTCATAGACAACTTTGACGAACTTGTCACCAGCTGCCTTGTCGAAAAAGCCGCGGCCAATGGCCAGCAGTTGGAAGCTCTGAAAGAAAAAATCGATAAAACAATAAAGGAAAAGAAGCAATGACCACGTATGGTAGGCTTAAATGATTTTCTGTTTCAGATCTTTCAGCCATACTTCTTCTATTCTTTAGTGTTTCTTTCTATAGCTTTTGTCGGTGTCAAGGTCTTTTTGAAATTTAACCCCTTCATATCGAGGCGGATTCAAAGCATCATATGGCTCATACCGCTGTTCGTTCCAGTTTGCGTGTTATTGCAATTCCACCCCCAAACAGAAATAATCCCATCGCCTTTTGTGCCTCAGATTTCAGTTCCAGCTGGCATGGGCGTTGCTGCTTCGGTTCCAAGTTTCTTCTCGTTCACAGGCTTAATGTGCATTAGCGGAGCAGTTGCAGCCACAGCTTATCTCCTATTCATGATGTTTTTCGGAAGGAAAATAGCCCTCAAGCATTTCCATGTTGTTATGATGGCTAAAGACGAGAACGGGTCTCTTCAAGAAAAAGTGAAGGAAACCGCCCGCAAGCTCCGTATTTCTGAGCCAAAAGTTGGCTTAATCGATGATCTACTGCCTAATGCCTTCACAGTCGGCTATGGGCGAAATACAGTGATAGTTTTCTCATTGGGTCTTCTAAACATGCTTGACCTCGATGAATTGACGGCTGTTGCGTCCCATGAATTGGCCCATGTCAAAGCAAGAGACTACATCTTCAAAAGCACGACATACGCGTTGAACATTCTTTCCTTTTTTAACCCACTCTCATATTTTACGGTTTCCCAGTCTCAAAAGGAACGTGAGTTGCTTGCTGACCAGAAAGGTGCCGCTTTACTTGACAAACCTGCGCTGATGGCCAGTGTACTTACAAAAGTTCAAGCAGTGGTGCAGGAGTTTCCTAAGCCCAATCTTGCAGATAGACTTTCGTCCGGGCTGTTTCTTGTATCCCCTCTTGCTCATAGACCCGCAATACTTGCGACACACCCGCAAATATTCCAAAGAGTACAAAACATAAATGCCGTCGTTTCCAGGCCTTCTAAAAAACGTAGATACATGATTGCCACAGCCTTGTTATTGGGCATTCTTGTTTGTACAGCTCTGATATTAGGCTATTCAACCATGCAGGTTCAAAAGACCGTTTTCCAAAAAGAAAACGCCGCCTTAGCCAACGGACAAAGTGTCTTTCTTTATAATGAATCCGCTTCCTTCGATCCTGCTCATCCAACGGGTATCTTTTTCGCCAACGAATCGAGCCTGCAACTTTTTATATCATCTTTACCGCAAGGCAGCTCTTATGTAGGCTGTTATGTAGATGGCAACGGAATAACTCACACTTATACATCAACGATACCTAACATTGTTGAAGTAAGTGGGCAAAGTGTCTTAGTCAATGGGCATAGTTCCTTTATTGGTAACGAATCCTATCCTGTAGATACTGCTCACCCAACGGGTAACGCTATCATCACCGAAGTCTACTTTCAAGTCCCGTAGGGCGAATGCAATGCAAGCTATGGCATAATTTGATTGAACCGATTTCACATATTGATGATAAAGTTTCTTAGCGATATTATAGCATAAGACTAATCAAACAGTCATCTAAGTCTAAATTCATTTTGAATTTTCAGAAGCCCATTAAGATACTAACCATCAGTAACTTTTCGTTTTTCGGTTAGAGATTAATATGATTGCTGTAATCGTGCTAGCGGCTGCAATACCTACAAAAAATATGTTTGTTACTATATTGACCATTATGTTGAGTTCATAGATCGCAAAGGGCAAAGCAAAGAAAAAGCCTAACAATAAGCCAAGAAAAGCATACAAAATTAATCTCGGCTGAATTTTCATTTTTATCATCCAATAACCCTTTCTTTCAAATCCTTATAGCTCTATCCATGGAACACTTATGTTCTAGTACTAGAACAGCATCTAAACAGCTTTATCCCTTACTCACCAAAACAATTAAACTTTAGTTTGCAATAGCAACCAAGCGATTTTGATAAGCCTGATTATTTTAACACACTATCTGGCAGTATATAGACTCAAAGATCTTGGTTACAGATTGCACCTGGTAGTTGATGTCAAAAGTGAGTTACCAATAGCTATGATTGTTGTGTCTGCCAATGAAAACGAGAAGAAACATTCCATCAGCCTCTTGAGAAAAACATCAGAGCATGTTAAGCCAAAGAAGCTGCTCGCTGATTCTCAATACAGCGCAGTTAATCTAAGGAAGATAGCAATAGAACGCGGGGCATTGCCTGTTATTCCTTACCCTAAGAACCAATCCAAGGGTGCTAGAGGTATTTTGAGGGTTGATAGGAAGTTTAGAAGCCATGGGCCAACAATTTTCAAGGTTGCATACAGAAAACGTGTCGCTGTGGAGCGTGTTTTCAGCCGCCTTAAGAACCTTGCCAGTTTAACTCAGCATAACTTGAGAGGATTAGCCAAGCTTACGTTTCATTCTCAACTCTGCATTCTAATTATGCTTCTCACAGCCGAAGCAGCTGTCAATACGCATAATAACGCTAAATCAAGGAGCATAAGGTACTTTGCAAACTAATCTAGGAACACGTGCACCGCTCAGGTGGGAGTAGTCACTTCCTAACTTCTTAGGAACTATCCACTCTGGAAAAAGTAGGTTGAATTGGGCCGAGTGCTCGATATTTCTACATTATTGTCTAGGCAATGATTGAGTCATTGATAGCAAAAATAGTTGTTCGATGGACTCCAAAAGGGGAGATTAGGCGGTTTGGTTCCATGGGTAAACGTGCTGGTACCGGTCTCCCACTGGGTAGGCTGGGTCGTTGTAGATTATGTCGAGTTTTGAGCCGTACTTGCCTAGGGCTGTCTGTAGGTTGCTCCAAACCTGCTGCGAAGTGCTGTTACCCGGCCATAAACCCCATATGTTATCATTTTGGTTACGAAGTCCACCACCGAAGTCTGTGGGCAAAACAAACGCATCCACCGCTGTGACGTTGTTTGTTTCTCTGGGGTTCTCTACCACATCCTTCCAGAACTTTTGAATTGCCGCTAACTGCTCCTTCTGCAAAAGCCCCGTTCCGTTGTTGTCAGGAGAGTAGTTGAAGACGACGACGTATTGGGCGCCAGATTCGTAAGATTGCTTCATTGCATTGTACATTTGGTTGCCGCTCATCAGGGTAGGTGGCGATAGGTACTGCCAATCAATCATTGTGCCCCAGCTCTTGTTCTGCATGTCCGCGGCTCCCCGAACCAGCGCAATGTTCTGGGTAGTGGGCTGGTTCCAGCCTAACTCGCCGAGCACCACATTGTAACCGCCTTTGTAATCAAACCAATCAAGGCCATAGTCTGCAGTGAAGAGTGGAACGTCTGATTGATTGCCGATTGAGCCTATGTTATGATGGTCTGTGTCGAGAAATACGTTTGCGACCGCAGTGGAATCTTGTAGTGGCGTCGAATCCCAAACTTGTTGGTAGGATTCAAACTGGGAAATGCTGCCTGGATCAACAGTAACTTCTTCTGACTCATCAATCGGCACGGAGTCGGAGTTTGAGTTAGAAATACCTACGTCTTCACGGTTTTCGATTGTACGTGTTCCGTCTGGTTGATTGGTTGCGGCTTCTCCTGCCTCGTTTAGAACGGTGCCATTGGGTAAATAGTACAGTGTTTGCGGATGAACTATTTCATAGGTCCCATTGCTGTACGTATAACTACTGGATGGAGTGCTCCCGATTGTGCCGTTTGGAAAATAAATCAGACTTGTGCTGGAACTGACAATGACGTTGCTTACCCCCTCAACTGTCGTGTTTTCCGCTGGAGAACTTGAGCTCATGAGGATTTCTCCTGATGGATAGAACTGGTAATCGTTGGAAGCATTCGAGGGGTACACCATTATCTCTCCACCATTCCCCTGCTTCACTATCGTATCATTGCTAACATAGAGGTTTGTTGTTGCGTCAAGCATCTTTCCGCCGGGCTCGTCGTCAAAGTATAAACCTAGAAAGTTGCTTCCCCAACGTGATTGAGCCATGTTCAAAATGGAACCTACTACGGCGCCGTCCCCGCCCCTGATCTCGCATAATATAACGTTTAGCCCCGCGTTGACGGCATAGTCGCCTATCTCTTGGGTTCCGTTGACGTCAAGCATAAACGTTGCTGAATCCAAAACAAGCAGGTTAGTGTAACTCTTCACTTTATCGATAAGCTGCTCTGCCTCGGTGATGGAGCTGCCGCAGTAGGTAACGCCCACGTAAAATGGCTTCTTGGCAGCCACTGGTGATTGGTGTTGGGTGTCCATCGTGACAAAAGCCGAAACAACCAAAACAACAATTATGACAACGGTTATAACTGCAGCTGAACCTTTTCTCATCTTAAACCATCCCTCAAGTTATACCCGTCCAAAGTCTCTTCTTTATGCTTGACAAAACGACAGTTAAATGCTTTACTCCAAATTAGCCATTTCACTCGGCACACGCAAAAAATCTAATTGTTTGTACATAAAGCTGTTGCCTTCAAAGTTCTAGCCACCGTGGATTTTTCCACTGACAGTCTGCGTGTTTAAGGCTGATTCTAACGCGGCAAGTATTTCTTTGTTACCCAACTTTGTTACCCCGTTCAATATGCTTTGGATTAAGCTTTCGATACAATGCGATTCCCTCAAGTGAGAAGAGGGCCATGGCTACTCCAGTCATGCCCGTTAAGAAGTAGAAGCTGATTTGAACCACAAAGCCCTTTAGTAGGGCGCTTGCCAATATTATTGTCATCTCGGCTGCAAAAGCCCCGAGAAAAAAGAAGGAGTAGAACATCAATCGTGGCACGAGGTTTCGTCCAACCCACACGTGCCCGTTGATGTTTGTTTTCTCCTTTAGGATGTAGTCGCCATACTCATTTTTTTCGATTAAACCCATTTCCTCAAGTTTCTGCAGATGCCTGGATGCAACGCTTGTACTGCTAAGGTTTGCGCCCCGTGTGACGTCCCTGGTTCCCACTGGTTTTGCTGCGTGGACGACGTAAGCATAGACAGTTAATGTGTTGCCTTCAAGTTCATCGTTAGCCAAGTGTGAAGCGACCTAAGTGATTCTATGGTGTCTCTACTGGGTATGGTACGGTTCCGGGTGTATAGTTTCCATATACGAATTCGTTGCCTTCTTTTGTAAGGACTATGTGTTGCAGGATTTGGTTGCTTGCAGGTGTAGTGACGGTGGAATTGCCGTCGAGTGTGACTGTTGATATTTTGCTTACGTCAATGTATAATGTCTGGGCGTTTCGGAGGTCAGTGACAGCTTGTGGTAGATTATTGGCGTCGGTTCCGAATATATAATCGCTAACAAGTCCTGTAGTAAAACCGCTATTCAGTGGATTATAATTCACGCCTTGACTATTGGAAGGAACAGGACCTGAAGTCAGACCGTAACTTAAGGCGACTATTCCTGGTCCTATGACGACAACAGTGTTATTGTTTGGGTCCTCTGCAACATAGTAGGTCATGTTAACGATTGGTCCTTGGTCAGATGAAACAGCGAATTGGTAATATTCAATCTGAGCATCTTCGTTTGGCATTATAGCTGTAGGATTCAGAGTGAAGTTTACGATAGCTTCAATATCAGCACCGTTAAGTGTCATCGTATCGGTCTGACTGATTTTGTTAGGGTTGCAATAAGCGTATGTGACATTGACATTGAAGAGAGGCTCAACCGTTGGTAGTCCAGTATTCGCTTGCTGAGCGTTTTCTTGGGCTTGCGCTGCCATTAAGTATTCCATTGGTATGACTGTTGCAATTCCGATTGCTATGGCGAGTATTGAGCATAGTATTATTTTTTTTTCTATCATTTGGTTTTCGCCGCCAAGTTAACCCTCGAGGCACCTAATAATGCTCACTGAAGAACAAAACTGTTCTCAAAGAGAACACCCTGAATGTTAGGAAATTAACTATGGCTTTCATGCTAAAGTCTTTCCATGAAGTAAAATGAAGTAAACTCCTAATCTAAAATTACATATTTTCGGTTTGACCCCCAAGATTCGCGCGCTAGAAAAATTTAGCCTTAGTATCTTCCGCTGAAGCATAAATTAAATGCCGAAAAAAAAATTAAGGATACAAAATATCATCAATGGCAAATAAAAAAAAGAAGAAGAAAAGAAGAAAAATTCTAAGTTCCACTTGCTGTTTTTGCTTCTTGTGCTGATCCGTCGATGTCGCACTGGGCACAAGGCTGCCTAACAGAGGCCTTATATGTCGTCATACCCGTGATCAACGTAGGCTTGAAGGCTATTACCTGAAACAGAAAGCCCATAAACTAGACAATTGCTGTTGCTATCATGTCCCGTAGCATTTAGATGAGTAATTACTTCAGAAAGCAACTGAATCATTAATGTCCTGAAAACAGGACTTGGTTTTATTCGGAAGTCTTCAAACGAGGCATTAAATATCTAAGTGTAGTGAGTGCCTTGAGGTGCACGATAATGGAAGAGGAACAAGATATCGAAAGAGACAGACAAAGAGCAGAAGTATTCGACGCCCTTGGTCATCCCACAAGAATTGTTATTCTAAAGGCTTTAAGTGAAGAGCCTCTTGGATTTGCCGATTTAAAGAAGAAAACCGCCATTGAAAGCAGCGGGCAGCTCCAACATCATCTTAACAAATTAGGAGACTTAATCAAGACTGACGAACATGGGAAATATTGTCTCTCCAATCAAGGAAAGGATGCACTATTAACCGTCCAAACTGTAGAGAATGCTTCTCTGGCAAGAAAAGATTCCGT
>Ga0181533_1003633_pt1 | contig 16574 bp, 17 predicted proteins | sample PEATcosm2014_Bin_45_FD_119772 | JGI IMG/M metagenome (GOLD analysis project Ga0181533, IMG submission 119772) | Peatland microbial communities from MTU Mesocosm Facility, Houghton, MI, USA - PEATcosm2014_Bin11_60_metaG | ecosystem: Environmental > Terrestrial > Soil > Wetlands > Peat | place... | reverse complement strand
GACATGCGAATGCGGGCCGCCTTCCTCCAGAACGAGGCCACGAAGCCGCTTGCGGTCGTAATCGAGCAATGCCGCTGGACCCATCGAGCGCGCCACCAGGATGGCGTTCTCCGGCAAGCTGTCCCGCGACGGCGCGTGATCGCGGCCGAGGAGCTGGCGCATCAGCCGATTGGCAAGGTCGTCGAGATCGTGCAGCCGCTCGCGCAGGAACGGGTCGGTCTGCCGCAGCATCCGGGCGCGGGTGTCGGATTGCACGCGCTCGACCGCGGCTTCGGCGGTCAGGCCGGTCATCACCGCCTCTTCGAGCTTGTGCACCCAACCGCGGTCATAGGCGAACATGCGATAGGCTTCGAGCACGTCGCGGTGCTCGCCGCCGTCGACCACGTCGCCATGCTCGAGCAGTTCGTCGAGACTGGAGCGCAAAGTCTCGACCGCTCCGCGCAAATGCTCCAACTCCTTCGGCACGTCGTCGGCAATGAAATTGGTGACGACGACGCGCGGCTCGTGCAGCACGACGTGGCCGAGCGCGATGCCCTCGCTGAGCGCCGTGCCCTTGAAGTGAACCGAACGCCGCGCCGCCGGCTCGGCGCCGGGCATCGCCAGCGCCGACAGCTCGCCCGATGCGATCATCTCGGCGAGCACCATGGCGGTGGTCTGCAGCGCTTCGACTTCTTCTTCCGAATAAGTGCGCCGGGCGCGGTTCTGCACCACGAGAACGCCAAGCGTATTGCCGGCGCGCAAGATCGGCACGCCGAGGAACGAATGATAGATTTCTTCGCCGGTTTCCGGCCGGTACGAGAAGGCCGGATGGGCCTGGGCGTTCGACAGATTGATCGGGCTGGCCTGGCTCGAAACGAGGCCGACCAGGCCCTCGTCGGAGCGCATCACCGTATGGTGCACGGCGTCGCGGTTAAGGCCCTCGGTGGCGTAGAGTTCGAGGGTCGAATCGACGCGCAGCACATAGACGGAGCAGACCTCCGCAACCATGTTGGCGGCGATCAGCACCACGATTTTATCGAGGCGTTCCTGCGCGCTGACCGGCTCCGCCATCACTTCGCGAAGCCGGCGCAACAGCACGCGCGGACCGCCGAGCGCGCCCCGCATGGCGAGAGGTCCCTCGGGCTTGGCTTTGACCGGAACGGAGCCCGCGGCGCACCGGTCTTGATCAAAGAGGAATTCGCCCAGGTCCCGGCCCGCGGCGAATGTCCTTAAAGCCTATATCGAATGCGGCACGCAAACCGCAAGCCAGAGATATGACGCCGCCGGATATTGTGCAGCGCAGCGTGAAAGCGCCAGTTACGCCGCTTTGTCGAGGCCGTAGAGCGAATGCAGCGTCCGTACCGCCAGTTCGGTGAAGGCCGCATCTATCAAAATCGAAAACTTAATCTCGGATGTGGTGATGGCGCGAATATTGATCGAGCGCTCGGCGAGAGCGCTGAAGGCCTGTGCGGCGACGCCCGCATGACTGCGCATGCCGATGCCGATGACGGAAATCTTGGCAACGTCGGTGGCTCCGTCGAGTCGGGAGTAACCGATCGCGGCTTTCGCTTTGCCGATGACGTCGAGCGATCGCTGGTAATCGACGGCCGGTACGGTGAAGGTGAGGTCGGTCGTCTTGCCGTCGGCGGAAACGTTCTGCACGATCATGTCGACATTGATATTGGCCGCCGCGAGCGGACCGAAGATGGCGGCGGCGACGCCCGGCTTGTCCTGAACCTGGCGGATCGAGATTTGCGCCTCGTCCCTGGAGAAGGCGATGCCGGTAACGGTTTGATGTTCCATGATCTCACCTTCGTCGCAAATAAGCGTACCTGGCGGCGTGCCGTGCGGGTCGATTTTTTCCGGCGGGTCGAAGCTCGATCGCACGAAAATGCGCACATTGTGCACCATGCCGAGTTCGACCGAGCGGACCTGCAACACCTTGGCCCCGAGCGAGGCCAGTTCGAGCATCTCCTCGAATGCCACGCGGTCGAGCCGGCGAGCCCGCGGCACCACCCGCGGATCGGTGGTGTAGACGCCGTCGACGTCGGTGTAGATATCGCAGCGGTCGGCGCGGATCGCGGCCGCGACCGCGACCGCCGAAGTATCCGAACCGCCGCGGCCGAGCGTGGTGATGCGTGCGGTTTCCCGGTGCAGCCCCTGAAATCCGGCGATCACCGCGACCTCCTTGCGCTCCTTGAAGCGCCGGATCAATTCGCTGCCGTCGATGTCGAGAATGCGCGCCGAAGCATGGGCATCCGAGGTCAGGATCGGCAGCTGCCAGCCCAGCCAGGAGCGCGCGTTGATATCGAGGTCCTGCAGCGTGATGGCAAGGAGCCCAGCGGTGACCTGTTCGCCGGTGGCGACCACCGCGTCGTATTCGCGGGCATCGAAAATACGTCGTTCTTTGAGCGCCGCCTCGCACCAGGCGACGAGTTGATTGGTGGTGCCCGCCATGGCCGAAACCACGACGGCGGCCTCATGCCCGGCATCGACCTCGCGTTTGACATGACGCGCGACGTTGCGGATGCGGTCGATATCGGCGACGGAAGTTCCGCCGAATTTCATGACGAGGCGAGCCATGCGGTATTGGCGCTCTTACGTTAGGGGGCGCGTATAGATACCGGCGAGGTCGGTTGGCTGCAACATCAACCCTCCACCGGCAGCCCCGCTCGCCTGCTATCTTTTCGTCAGCAACGCCGAGCCTGAATGAACACAATGTCGAGGTTGAAGCTGCCGTCGGCGCCGATGTCGAAATATAGCGTGACGCTTTCCGACATGGCGGCCTGCAGCGCGCGGATGGCGTCGCTCTGCACTTTCGGCGTCCGCATTCTTTCTGTCCAGACGGCGAAATTCATGCGCAAGCGATGCTGGCTCGCCGCATCGGACATAAGTCCGGCGCGATTGAGCGCGGCGTCCCATTCCGTTCGCGAATAGCTGCGCACATGGGACGGATCTCGTAACAGCTCGACGGTCTGCAGATAGGTGTCGAGCAGGGGCCGTCCCGGAGCGACACTGTCCACGAAGGCGGCAATGCCGTCGGGTTTGAGCACGCGCGCAACTTCGCGCAGTGCGGCGTCGAAGTCGTGCCAATGATGGGCGCTGAAACGGCTGAGAACGTAATCGAAGCTGTCATCTGCGAACGGCAGGCTTTCGGCCACGCCCTGCCGCGTCGTGACGTTGCTCAAGCCGCGTTCCGCCGCGACGCGGGCGACGACATCCAGCATTTCGGGCGACAGATCGTAGGCGACGACGTCCCGCACATGCGGCGCCACGTGAAAGCTGACATGGCCGGCGCCGCAGCCGAGATCCAAAACATGCCCCTGCGTCCGGCCCTGCACCAAGCTGGCGAGAGCCTGCAAATCCGCACCCTGCGCATGCACGGCGCTATCGAGATAGGCGGCGGCGCGCGCGCCGAATTGGCCGCCGACCAATGCCTCGTGTGTCTTGCTCTGTGTCATCGCGCTCTCCAGCTTCAGCTTCAAAGGCAAATTCCGCCGAAAGTTTCTAGCGCGTTGGAGATACCGGTTTAAGCTGGCTTCTTATACTGGTATAAAATCTAACATGGCCGCAACACGATCTTTCGAACAGCGCCGTGAATTCGGTGATTCCGTCCGGGCTCACCGGGAAAAGGTAACGCCGGCCGCGATCGGACTGCCGCCCGGGACTCGCCGCAGGACACCCGGCCTGCGGCGGGAGGAACTGGCGCAACTGTGCGGATTGAGTACGACCTGGTTCACCTGGATCGAGCAGGGTCGCGACGTGTCGGTGTCGCCCGGTGCCCTCGCCCGATTGTCGGATGCGCTGCGGCTCGACGGTGCCGGGCGTGCCTATCTTTTCGATCTGGCCGGAAAGCGCGATCCGGCTCACGGCCGGGGCGACACGGAGAATATTTCTCCGGCCATTCTGGCCTGCGTCGATGGTATCGGCTCTCCGGCCTATGTGCTTGACCGCTGTTGGAACGCCCGCGGCTGGAACGCGCACGCCGAACGGCTGTTCGTGGGATGGTTGGATGCGCCGGGCGAGCGCAATCTTCTGCGATTCGTCTTTCGCCACCCGGCCGCGCCATCGCTGATCTGTGACTGGGAGGCGCGGGCCCGCCGCATCGCCGCGGAGTTCCGCGCCGCTTCAAGCGCGCATTTCGACGATCCGAAGCTTCGTGCGTTGATCGCGGGGCTGCGGCAGGACAGCGAAACGTTCACGCAGTTTTGGGATCAGCACGGCGTTTTGGGCCGCGAAGGCGGCGAGCGAACGTTCAATCACCCGACCGACGGTTTTCTCCGCTACGAACAGGTAACATTCAACCTCGCCAATCAGCCCGATCTAAAATTGACGGTTTTGGTTCACCCGAGCGACGATAGTGCCGAGCTCCATGCGCGTTAGGGAGCGTGGGATTCGCTGTAATTCCATATCGGAATGGCCGTTAATCTCACAAGTCATATCTCGCAGTATGAATGGCAGCGTATATGCGGTCGTCGACATTGGAGCAGCACGTCGCCGCGGAAACCGGCCACATCTCGCCGCGGCCGTTTCCACCGCAATCGCCCTGCTTAGCTCGGGGCGCCTTAACGTTCTGCACCAACTGGTTTCCCGGCCGCTACGCTCGCGCGATCTCCCAACATCCTCATGGCATCCCCGCTTGCTCGGCGCCTGCGCCTAAACTCTGGGCAACGCCACATCATGCGCGTTCCGCTCCTTCTGGCGCTTAAATTGCTTACACGACCGACAGAGACCCGAGTCCCAGGCGCGATCGGAGACCAGCGATGAAGGCCGACATCCCAACGACCGGCAGAGCAACGCCGGCCTTTGGGTCACGCAGCCGGACAATCGCGTTACTGGTCGCCGGCGCCTTCTTCATGGAAAATCTCGATGGCACGGTGATCGTCACTGCCATGCCGCAGATGGCGGCTTCGTTCGGCGTCCATCCGATCGATCTTAACGTCGGCCTTTCGGCTTATCTGCTGACTCTCGCCGTGCTGATGCCAGCCAGCGGCTGGATGGCGGACAGGTTTGGCGCGCGTCTTATCTTCGCAATTGCTATTGTGATCTTCACGGTCGCATCGGTTCTTTGCGGATTATGCCAGAATCTGACCGCCTTCACGCTCGCCCGCATTTTGCAAGGGACCGGCGGTGCCATGATGGTGCCGGTAGGCCGATTGGCGGTGCTGCGCGCGGCCTCGAAACACGAGTTGGTCAATGCGATCGCCGTCATCACCTGGCCCGGACTTGCCGCGCCGGTGCTCGGGCCACCGCTGGGAGGTTTCATTACGACCTATGCGTCCTGGCACTGGATTTTCTTTCTGAATGTGCCGCTCGGGCTGATCGCGCTTCCTTTCGCCGTGCGCCTGATCCCGCCGCGGGCGGACGAAGCACCACGGCCTTTCGACGGCATTGGCTTCGTCCTCATCGGCGTCGCATGCTTTACGGTCATGTACGGCGTTGAGCTCGTGGGCCGGGGCGGCGCATCCTGGCCGCTCGCGAGCCTGTGGGTTCTCGGCGGCATTGTCGCCGGCACGCTCGCGGTGCTCTACGGTAAGCGCGCCGCACACCCGCTGGTCGACCTCAGAGCGCTCAGCGTGCGCAGCTATGCCACGACGATTCGGGGCGGCTCGCTCAGTCGCATCGCGATCGCCTCCATTCCGTTTTTGCTGCCGCTGTTGTTCCAAGTCGGGTTTGGCCTCAGCGCTTTCGCGTCTGGATTGCTGTTGCTCGCGGTGTTCGCCGGCAACCTGATGATGAAGCCTTTCACCACGCCGATTGTGCGCCGCTTCAGCTTCCGCGCGATCCTCATCACGAGCGGCCTGTTGAATGCGGCATTGATGTTCAGCTACGCCCTTTTGACGCCCGCGAGCCCTACTGCGGTCGTGATCGTCTTGCTCTTCGCGGGCGGTCTGACGCGGTCCCTGCAGTTCACGGCTCTCAATACGCTGGCCTTTGCCGAGGTGCCGACGGAGCGGATGAGCGGCGCCAATACCCTCCTCAATATCGCGCAGCAGATGTCGATGGGCATGGGCATCGCCCTGGGAGCCGTTGCTTTGAGGGTCGCCGGGCTCTTCGGGACGAACGCTTCCGGCGGCATCCTGCTGTCCGATTTCCGCGTGGCCTTCGTCATCGTCGGCGTCATCGCGCTTATCTCCATCTTCGACGCGCTGACGCTCAGCCGTACCGCCGGCGATGCCGTCCGCGTCCGCAAGTGAGATTGCCGTCCAGTTGGAGCGCATCAGCTTCGCTGTCGTGAATATCGTCGCACGACGATTATCTGAAAGCGCGGCGGAATCGTCGAAGCCTCGCTAATACGGCAGCCCCACATAGTTCTCGGCGAATGCCGTCGCCGCGGCCTTGGAACGGAACAGATAATCGAGTTCGGCAAGCTGCAGTTTTTGCTCGAACCGGTTGTCGGAGATGTTGTGCAGCGTCATGGTCATCCACCATGAGAACCGTTCCGCCTTCCACACCCGCGCCAAAGCGCGCGCGGAATAATGGTCGAGCCCGGCGTCGGACTTGTCCGCGTAATGCTCGATCAGCGCCCGCGACAGATATTGCACGTCGCTTGCCGCCAGATTGAGCCCCTTGGCGCCGGTCGGCGGCACGATATGGGCGGCATCGCCGGCAAGGAAAAGCCGGCCGAAGCGCATCGGCTCGGCAACGAAGCTGCGCAGCGGCGCGATGCTTTTTTCGATCGAGGGTCCGGTGACGAGTTGCGCGCGGGCCTTGTCGTCGAGCCGCGGTGCAAGCTCGTCCCAGAATCGCTGGTCGGGCCACGCCTCGATGTCCTCGGCGAGGCTGCATTGGATGTAGTAGCGGCTGCGGGTCGGCGTGCGCATCGAACAGAGCGCGAAGCCGCGCGGATGGCGGACGTAGATCAGCTCCTCCGAGACCGGCGGCGTGTTCGACAAAATCCCGAGCCAGCCGAGCGGATAGACGCGTTCGTAAGCCGTGATCGCGCTCGCCGGGACGCTCTGCCGGCTGATGCCGTGAAAGCCGTCGCAGCCGGCGATGAAGTCGCAAACGATCTCATGGGCTCTCCCCTCGGTCCGATATGTGACGCGCGGCTTGGTGCCGAAAATATCATGCACGCTTACGTCATTGGCGGAGTAGATCGTCGGGGCACCGGCCGCGGCGCGGCCGTCCATGAGGTCCTTGGTGATTTCGGTCTGACCGTAGACCATCACCGACTTGCCGGTCAGGTCCTTGAACGAAAGGCGATGGCGCGCGCCGTCGACGCAAATTTGAACGCCGTCGTGGACGAGCCCGTCGGCGTGCATGCGGGCGCCGACGCCGGCCTGGTCGAGAAGATCCATCGTGACCTGCTCGATGACGCCGGCGCGAATGCGTCCGAGCACATAATCGGCGGTCTGCCGTTCCAGGATGACGTTGTCGATGCCGTTCCGGTGCAGGAGCTGGCCGAGCAGCAAGCCCGCCGGGCCGGCACCGATGATGGCGACCTGCGTGCGCATGGCTTCGAGTTTCCTCCTTGATAGTCCAGTCTAAAGCGTGGATCGCCAGGTTGCGGCGTTTCGATCAAATTCAACGTATCTTCTTATCGTGATTGCAACGGCATCGGTGTCTTATAGTGCGATGCAGACTGTCGTACGAGCAAGCCCGAGAGTGCCTTCCTTGAACAAATCCGGGAGCGATGTCGGCACCCGTTCGCGTGCGGGCGGGCCACGGAAGGCGCGCCAGGACGCCGATGGACCGACATCCGTGCGCGCCGTTATCACTTCCTCGGCGTTTCTCGTGGTATTCGCGGTCGCTTTGCTGGTCGGAGGCCGTGCGGCAATCGATCCGCTGTTGCGCGCTGCGGTGGAAGCGCGCGAGGCGCGCGGCGTCGGCGACATCGTCTATTCCATGCCCGATGGAAGATTCTGCCGGCACATGTCTTATGACAATGCCACGGCCCAAATGTCCCAGGGCGAAGTCGTCGCCTGTCCGGATAGCGTCACCAGGGGCTTGTTCCGCAGCAATCGCGGCTTTGCCTGGGGCGAGCACTGACCTGTCCTGCCGCTGGATTCAATCGCGCAGGTTAACCGGACGTAAATCAATCGTATTTTCGCCACCTTTCGACCAGCAGGTGTAAACGCCGCGGCGGGGTCGGCACGCAAAATTTGCGTTGAGACCATCGACGGCGCCGCCCGCGACGGCTACCGTTGCCGCGCGGGACATGAATGCTCCACTCTGGGGGAAATGCGTATGCAGATCGCACGTTTCGTTTGTTCGTTGGCTTTGTTGGCCGGCGCATTGGTTTTTTCTCTCGACACTGCCGGCGCTCAGGGCAGCGACGCCGAGCGTCAAGCGTGCACACCCGATGCGCTGCGCCTGTGCTCCGACTACATTCCCGACGTGGACAAGGTCGCCGGCTGCATGAGAGCGAAAAAGGCTCAGCTCAGCGCGCCGTGTCGTGTCGCGATGAACACCGGCGGCGGGTCCGGCGGCGATCGGCACGCGGGGCGCCACCACCATGGGACCCGGCACTGCGGCAAGCACAGCCACCATTGCGGCTGAATATCCTCGCGCGTGCGAAGCTGCGACCTGACGTCGCCCGGGCGGGCGCTGCCTTGAGCGTCCGCCGGGGAAAGTGTCATGGTTGCGGTTTACGGTCCGGCGCGGCTGGGCGCCGAGATTCGCGGGGGAGGGGGCATGGCTGCGGCCAAGCGGCGGGATAACCGACCGCTCCTGCATCGATTGTGGTTCGGCGCCGTGCTGGCCGGCGTGCTGATCGCGGTTCTTGCCGAGCCCAGAGCCGAACCGGCACCGGGCGACGACGCTGTCGTGCTCGCGGCCGACGCGACGCTGGGCGATGCGGTACGCGCAGGCGACAGATCGACGGTGCGACGGTTGCTCGCGCTGCAATTCACCTATGCGGACGAGAACGGCAGAGTTTATGAGCGGAAAGAGTTTCTGTCCGCTCTCAAGAGCCTTGCCGCCGTCCCCGCGGCCGACGCCAAGGCGACCGTTTACGGTTCTGTCGCGATGGTCACGGGCCACCGCAAATCGGCGGCGGATAACGACACGTTCTTCCTCGACGTCTGGGCCAAGCAGAAGGGCGCCTGGCGCGCGCTGACGATTCAGGACGTCCTGCTCGCGGGCGAAAGCCAGCCGGCCGCGGCGCCGGAACGGCCGGGCGCGCCGGCAACAGAAGCCCAATCCCACGAATGCAAAAATCCCTGTCAGTCGATCCCTTACCGGGTGCGTTCGCCGGCCGAGCAGGATGTCGTCAACGCGTTCCAGGCGATCGAGAAGGCCAGCATCGCGCACGATGCCGAGGAATGGGGTCGGCATGTCGCCGGCGAGTTCGTCCTCTATCGATCCGGCCATACGCCGACCGCGCGGTCGGAGCGCATCGCCGCGATCCAGCGACAGCAACAGAATCACGGCGCCGTGACGGTCGGCGAAGTGGAATCCATGCGGCTTGCGGTCTATGGCGACGGCGCCGCGATGATCGCCAACCACGCCGCTCCGGACCCAGCGCGCCTACCGTACCGCGCCACACGGGTCTGGGTGAAACGCAACGGCCAATGGCAGATGGTCATCAGCGTGCAGACGGACGTGAATACTGCCCAACAACACTGACTTAGTTCTGCGGCAGCGGCTCGATGCCGAGTTTCTTGGCGAAGTCCGCGACCTGGGCGCGCTGCCCGTCGATCGATTTGGCGAATTCATCCGGGCCGCCGATGTTGAGGATCTGGCCGGTGGTGGCCAGCCGGTCCTTGATGGTCTGATCGGCGACCGCGCGGATGTCCGCGGTGATGCGCTGGCGCAGTTCGAGCGGCATTCCGATGGGTCCAAACAAGCCGACAAGGCCGTCGACCGTAAGCGCCGGCTGGCCCGCTTCCTGGACCGTCGGCAGATTGGGCTCGCTCGGCGAGCGCACGGTATTGGTCACCGCGAGGACCTTGATCTTGCCGGACTCCACCTGCGGCCGCACGATCGCATAGGCCGATTCGAAAAGCTGGACGCGGTTTTCGCCGAGGTCGTTGGCGGCGTCCACCGGGTTTTTGTAGGCGATCTTGGTGATGTTCAAATTTTCCTGCTGCAGCCAACCGGCCAGCAGGAAATCGAGCGCTCCGGTCATGCCAGCCCAATTGAGCTTGCCTGGTTCGGCGCGGGCCAGCGCGACGAGCTGGCTCAAGGAATCGATTTTCAAGGCTGCAGGCACGGCGATCGCGACCACGGTGTTGGACACGCGCGTGATCGGCAAGAGATCGCTCGGCTTGTATGGCAGGTTCTCGTGCTGGAACATGTGCCCGGTGAACGACGATGTCGGGGTGAACAACAGGACATGATCGTCGTGCGCGCCGACGAAGGCGTTGATGGCGACGATACCGTCGCCGCCGGGGCGGTTTTCGACGACGACCGGCTGCCCCCAGCGCTGGCTGAGCCGGTCGGCGAGCAGGCGGGCGCCGATATCGGCGCCGCTGCCGGGGCCCAGCGTCAGGATGAATTTCACCGGCCGCGTCGGCCAATCGGCGGCCGCCGATGCGGACGGCGCGCCGAGCGCCGCAGCCAGAACGGCGGCAAGACCAAACGCGAGTGCATAAAAGCGACGCAGCTTCAGGCGCATACACTCCTCCCTCGTTCCGCCTTCGCGGTTATCGGTTACTCTTGAGCATGATCCGGAAAATGCCTGCCCTCGGACTTGATCCGAGGGTGGATGCCGGTTTTCCGAAAAGATCATGCTCCAATGGAAAATCCCGACCCTGATACAATTCAATCGAATTGGGTCGGGGTCTAGGCCCGTTTCGATTTCAGCTTTCCAGCCCGGTCGGTACGTTCTTGTTCTCGCTCGAAAGCTTCATGCCGGCGGCGAGCGCCATCGTCTCGGCGAGAGCCGCGAAATCCTTCGCCAGATATTCTTCGGGATTCTTCTGCAGCGTGGCGGCGCCGAAATGGCCTTGCACCACTTCGCGCGTCGCCGCCGTCACCGGCATCGGCACGTCCATTTCGCGAGCGAGTTCGAGGCCGAGATCGAGGTCCTTGCGCAACAGTTCCGGGGTGAACGTCGTCGTCCAGTCGAGATTGACGAGCGCCGGCGATTTGTAGGCGGTGAACATCGAGCCCATCACGCTGTTGTTGAGGAAGGCGAGGAAGGCCTCGCGCGGCACGCCCATTTTGTTGGTCAGAAGCGTGATCTCGATCAGGTTCTCGATCACGACGCCGAGCATGACATTGTGTGCGATCTTGCAGACCCGCGCCAGTTCGCCGTCGCCCACATAGGAGGCCCCGCGCGGCGCGAAGACCTCGACCAGCGGCATGGCGATCTTGCATGCGGCTTCGGGACCGGACACCACCGAGGAAAGCTTGCCGGCTTTGATCACCTTGGCATTGCCGCTCACCGGCGCAGCGACGAAGGCCGCACCGAGCTGCGTGAGCTTGTCGCGGATCGCGGCCGAATCTTCGACCGAAATCGTCGAGCAATCGACCACGATGGGGGGCATTTTGCCGCCCTGGCTCGATACGCCGTTCTTGCCGTACAGGACTTCCTGAACGTCCTTGCCGGTCGATACGATGGAAAACAGCACGTCGACCGACTTCAGATCGGACAGATGATCGACCACTTTGCCCCCGATCTTCTCGAGCGGCTCCGCTTTCGCCCGGGTCCGATTCCAGATCGAAACGTCGTGGCCCGCTTTGATGAGGCGCTCGGCCATCGCGAAGCCCATGCGGCCCATGCCGATCCAGCCGATCTTCTGCTTATTGTTCGTGGCCATCGCAAACTCCTGTGCCAATTCCTTTAGCGTCGGCGGTTTCCTAGCACAGGGCGCAGCCGCTGCAACGCCCAGAGCATTTTCCGGAAAAGTGGACACCGGTTTTCCGTAGAAAATGCGACCAGTAAAGCGCTCTAGGCGCCGGCCGCCCGTCCCGGGCATGGCTTGTCCTTTGCCAAAGGCTCGCATTATCCTGAACGCAATGCACGACCTTGCCGAGCTTCATGACACCGTCACGGGATCCCCCGCGGTCGACGCCGGCCGTTTCCGGCGCGCCGCGCGCAATGCGTTTCCCTTCGTCGTCGTCGGCGCGATGTGGGAGGCGGTTGCCCACTTCGGTCTGTTCCCGCCGCGTCTGTTCCCCCCTCTCGAGGCCGTTGCCGCCGCTTTGGTGCGACTGACGCGTGACGGCATCTTGCCGCATCATGTATTCGACACCCTCGTTCGCCTCGGTGCCGGCTTCGGTCTCGCCGCCTCGTTTGGCGTCACCATCGGTATTCTGATGGGGCGCTCGCGGCGCGCCGAGGATATGCTGCTGCCGCTGGTAAGCATCGCCGCGCCGATTCCGGGCCTCGCTTATGCGCCGCTGTTTTTGCTGTGGTTCGGGTTGGGCAATTTCGCGACCGTGCTGCTGGTCGCCTTCGTTGCCGCCTTTCCGATCATCTACAATTCGTGGACCGGGGTAAAAGCGGTCAAGGACATCTGGGTGCGCTCCGCGTACGCCATGGGTGCGGACGACCGGCGCCTGTTCCGTCACGTCATTCTGCCGGGGGCGCTGCCCTATATCATGACCGGGCTTCGCCTCGGCCTGGCGCAGGCCTGGCGCATTCTGGTCGGGGTCGAGATGCTCGCCGCGGTCCCGTGGGGCCTCGGCTGGCTCATTTTCGGCGCCCGCGAGTTCTTGAATACCGACGTGATGCTGGCCGGCATCGCCGTGATCGCCGTCATCGGGCTTGCCTTGGAGAAGCTGGTGTTCCAGCCGCTCGAGGCAATGACGGTGGTGCGCTGGGGCATGATGACATGACGGCGGATCGCATTCGCTCGCTGCGCCGCGGCTTGTTCACTCTGATCGCCGTGGCCGCGGCCTATGAAGCCACCGCGAAGAGCGGCTATTTCGCGCCGGTCTTGATGCCGCCGCTCGGCACCGTGGCGCGAACCCTCCTCGCCACCATTCTCGACGGCAGCATGGTGTTGCATGCCGCCGCCACGCTCTATCGCCTGTTGCTCGGCTTCGGGCTCGCGGTCGCGGTCGGGCTGCCGTTGGGCGTGATGATGGGCCGCTTCCGTCCGGTCGAGAATTTCGTTCTGCCGCTCTTAAGCGCGCTGATGCCGATCCCGTCGCTCGCCTGGGTGCCGGTGTTCATCCTCTGGTTCGGTCTCGGCGATACCGTGACCATCCTGATCGTCTTCTACGCCGCGCTGTTTCCGATGCTGCTCAATACCTGGACCGGGGTGCGCGCGGTCAATCCGATCTGGCTGCGCGCCGCCGGTGCCATGGGCGCTACCGAGCGGGCGCTGTTCTGGAAAGTGATCGTGCCGGGCGCCTCGCCGTTCATCATCGCCGGGCTGCGGCAATCCTTCCTGCGCGCGTGGATCGCCGTCATCGGCGCCGAAATGCTGGCGGCGTCCGATTGGGGTCTCGGCTGGGTGATCTTCGACGCCAAGGAATTCCTCAACACCGATGTCATGCTCGCAGCCCTCGCGGTGATCGGGCTCATCGGCTTCGTCACCGAACGCCTGGTGTTCGGCTCGCTCGAACGCGCCACCATCTACCGCTGGGGCATGGCGCGGACGGCCAAGACCTGAAGCCGCGGCTCTAGACCATGATCTTTTCCGAAAAGCGGCGAGAGCGCCAGTTGGCGTAAGTTACGCCCATTATATCGAGGCTTTTTTTGGGAGGGGTCGCTTCCCAAAAACCGCCATGGGAAGCAAATGGGAAGCGCGTCCATGCGCGTTCGGGCCGGGGCAGGATAGGCCGCCGCCGCTATCGCGCGCGCATGGGGCGGCCGCCTGAAGCGCTCCTTGGTGCTTGGTGGTGGCGCGTCGTAAAATTGCGGTGGAAGTGCTACCTGCTATGTTTAGTTTGGAGGGGGCGATGACAACACACTTGATGCGGATAATGCTCCGGTCATTGGTCGGGCTGCTGGTTATCGGGGGCGCAGGCCGCACGCTTGCGGGACCACTTCTCATGGTGTGCGAGGGGAAAAACTACTTCCAAACTGGCCCACAGCAAGCGCGGAGCGTTGACGATACGGTGTCTGTGACGATCGACATGGACGCAGCAAAGGACAACAGCGGCTTCAATACCGGGACCGCCCAAGTCGGCGGGTACGGAGAAGCCATGGTATTGGAAACACCAAACGACAAAAACGGGGTGTCAATTATTGGCGACCTCCAAGCAAAGTCAGGGTTGAAGAGCGGAACGCTCGACCGCGTGACCGGCCACCTCTATCTCGATCTCGGCACGTTTCAGGGCTTGCCAAAGTCTTTCATCGGCACCTGCCGAGCGGGCAAAAAATTGTTCTAAGCTGCTTGCAAACCTGACCGCATACAGCGATCATTTTGGCACGGGTTTGTAGAGGCGCTGCGATTCGCATCCGGGGGTATCCTCGGGACGGCAAAAACCGTCGATCTCCTTATCCGCACTTCAAAAGGAGACAGACGATGGTCTGTGTTTTTTACCGCGATCACTTCACCGATCTTGAACAAGACGCACGGGGCTGGTGGCGCGCCGTTGCCATCACTCACAGCCACAAGGGATCGAGCCTCTTACCGCCAGCTTTCTCTTATCCAGACCAAGCGACGGCGGAACAATATGCCAAGGCAGCTATCGACACGCAGCTTTCTACCCGTCGTCGGTAGCGGCGGCCACTATGCCGACTTTCGTCAGCAATACTTGCCCATGCCGGCGCGCGCGGGCGGCCAAAACCTGAAGGCCCGTCGCGGCTCTAGGACAAAGCCCATCGGTGTGCTTGAAAGAGCCCCGGAAACGTCCTGCGGCCGGCAATTACGGTGACAGTGCATTTAATTTCGACATTCGACCGGACAAACCGCGGAACAAAAGCGGAGTAAAGGAAGTCATTAAATGCACTGTCACCATAATACGTGTCACGTAATACAGCAGGGGCCAGCGCGCGCGGCCGTGTGCATAATTCAAGAATTCTGCACAAAAAACAAGTCCTTGACGGGCAACGGCTTTTTTTGTGCATGAATGACGTCCAAAAGTCAGGGGTGTTTTGGGCTGTCCCGGCGAAGCCCATTTGTGGTATAAAGGCGCATGACCGAACTGCTCGAACGCGCTGTTGAAACCGTCCGCACTCTGCCCCCTGAAGCACAGGATGCCGTCGCGCGCTTCCTCTTGCAATTCGTTCGTGACGATGAACCGGTGCTTCAACTGACGCCCGAGGAAGAGGCCGACCTTGCCGCCGCCGACGAGGAAATCGCGCGGGGCGAGTTTGCGACCGACGAAGAGATGAGCGCCATCTTGGCGAAGCATGGTCTGTGAGGCTGCGCTACACCAAGCGCGCCGCCGGACAGATCGACAAGGCGCTTGATTACGTCGCAGAGAGGTCACCACAGGGCGCGGTGCGCGTTCGCGAACGTTTTCTAGCCGTGGTGACGCTGCTTCAAATTCATCCCCGCGCTGGACGTGCGACGAGCCGCGCAGGTGTTCGACGCTTTGGCTTAGCGCCCTACCCCTACTTCATCGATTACCGCGTTGTCGGCGACGATCTTATTGTCATGCGATTCCGCCACGCCGCTCGAAGGCCAGACGAATGAATCCATGATCTACGGCTACGCCCACGTATCGACGGCCGGCCGGCGTCGGAGGCGGTCGTGCGCCTCTACCGGCAGGCGTTTGCCGACTTCGGTCCGCGCGCGCTGTGGAACCGGCGTGACTTGGAGCATCCGACGATCACGCAAGCGCTGGCGATCGCCGCTTCCTTGAAAGCCGAGGGCAATCTCAAAGCCAGAGCTTTAGCGGTCGGGGTCGAGCAGGCCTGTCGTGCCGCTCTCTAACCTGCAACGGGAAATCCTTCGTACGCTCGCAGCGCAGCGCAACCCGGAAAGCTACATCGCCGGTTCGTCGCCACTGCATCGCGACGGTCCGCGCTTTTCCGGCGACATCGACATCTTTCATCACCGCGAAGAGCGGGTGGCGGCGGCGGCATCAAGACCCTGGTCGGTAATCACACGTTCCGCGCGACCGGCATTGCGGCAAATCTGAAAAACGGCGGTACGCTGGAAAAGGCCGCCGCGATGGCGAACCACGCCTCGACCCGCACCACGCAGCTTTACGATCACCGTTCGGACGACACCAATCTTGATGACGTGGAGCGGGTTTCGATTTGATTGAATGCGATCACTTCCGGGGGTTCTGACATAGCGGCCCCTCGAGATAGCGTACGACGAAGCTTCCTCCGGGCCGCCGGCGTCACTCCGCCTTCAGGCCCGCTTCCTTGATGATCTCCCGGTATTTCTCGATCTCGGCGCGGACGAAGTCGGTGAATTGCTCGATCGAGAGCGCCCGCACTTCGGCGCCGTCGTCCTCGAGCCGCTTCTTGATATCCGGCTCGAGCAGGATCTTGTTGATTTCGGTATTGAGCTTTTCCGCGAGCTCGGGCGGCGTGCCGTGCGGGGCAAAAAATCCGGCCCATAAGGTAAAGTCGTAATCGGCGATCCCCGTGCTTTCGGCCACCGTCGGGATGTCGGGCGCAATGAGCGAGCGCTTCGCCGACGACACCGCGAGCAATTTGACTTTGCCGCCTTGCGTCAACGGCAGGGCGGCCGGGAAGCCGGGGAAATAGAAATCGACGTGGCCGCCGACCACGTCGTTCAAGGCCGGCGCGGCGCCTTTGTACGGCACATGCGTGAGCTTGCTGTCGAGCT
>Ga0181533_1003631_pt1 | contig 16579 bp, 14 predicted proteins | sample PEATcosm2014_Bin_45_FD_119772 | JGI IMG/M metagenome (GOLD analysis project Ga0181533, IMG submission 119772) | Peatland microbial communities from MTU Mesocosm Facility, Houghton, MI, USA - PEATcosm2014_Bin11_60_metaG | ecosystem: Environmental > Terrestrial > Soil > Wetlands > Peat | place... | reverse complement strand
GGGAGGCGCAAGAAGAGGAAGAAATTCAGTGCGGAGGGTCGTGCAAACATCGCTGCCGCTCAGAGGGCAAGGTGGGCGGCAAGGAGAGGCGAGGCCCCGGCAACTGAAGCGGAGAAGCCAGCAAGGCAGCCGAAGAAGACGAAGAAGCAGGTGAGCGAGGCAAAGCTAAAGGCATTGGCCAAGGCCCGGGAGGCGAGGTGGGCAAAGGTCAGGGCGGCCAAGAGGTCTGGGGTCCAATCAAAAGAGGGCCCGCCAACCGAAACAGAGGAGCCAAAGAGGAAGAGAAACATCAGTGAGGCCGGGAGAAGGGCGATGTCTTTGGCTGGCAAGAGGAGATGGGCAAAGGCGAGGAGGGCGGCCAGATTGGGTATGTAGATTTCCGGATTTTGACAAGGCGCAATGCTCTTCAGCGGGGGTTGCGCCTTTTGTTTTCTTGTCGTGGACGCAAGATCAGCCAACACGACGAAAATGGAGGACCAGGGCCAGCAGGTAGATGATCGTGCCGGCTATGAATGGGGCGACTACAGCCCACATCAAGGACATGGAGAGGTGAGGCGGATTTTGCTTGTTGGCCTGGACCGTCGCGTAATGGAGGCCAATCACGAAAAGGACGGCCAGGCACGCAAACCAAAGGGAACCGCGTAGCAGGTAATCGGATGTCTCTCTCCGTCTCTCAGGGGCCAGCCAATAGTTGCGGTGGGGGATGTTGACCAGGAAGGGCGGAAGGAATCGAGTCGCGTAGTTGAGGACCACTATGAACAAGGGGAGGGTCAGACCGAAGACCAGCATGAACTCCTGATCGGCAGCGCGGCTCATCCATCCATTTGACTCGCCGTGGACGTTGAAATGGGTCGCCACTCTTTCGGGCAGTTGAGGTCCAGACCAGTCCCAGAACGCCAGAAAGCATGCGCAGAGGAGGGCCAGGATGATCGCCGGGAGGAGCAGGGATTTCATGAGGCCATTTCGGTGGCGCCTTTAACGCCGGAATATTCACGTCTTCTTTATCGGCTCCGAAACGACAAGGAGGAAAGTGGAGAACGGGCCCAGAAGCAGGGAGAGAAGCCACCACGCCAGACCACTTCTGCCTTTGGACTGTGCGAGACCTGCGTTGATCAGGGAGAGGGTAAACCATCCCACAGCATATTCACCAGCGTTCGTGCTCATGTTCGATAGGCAGAGAATCGCACAGGAATCCCAAACAGTCGATTATTAACCAGTTCACAGTTTGGAATCCCTGTATGCGGTGGACTCCTGTTCAACCGGGAGCCTGGGACGATGGATTTTACCTGGGTTTCTCTGCGGTGAACTGGGATTGATTGACCGGGGAATGGGGATTTTTGGGGGGACATGAGGCTGGGACTTTTGGATTTCGAGGGAAGATTTCTTGCCATGACAGCGGCAAGAAGTGTGAAGGCCAGCCAGAAAGACCGACTTGACGCTGCTTCTGAATTGTGGTGAAGTCGGGTGGTCACCAAGCAGAAGTCATCGATGGGCCTTCAGGGTTTGACGGCTTCGTGGCGGTGTTGTTCGGTGGCCAGTGCGTTATGAAATTGCCAGCGGGAATTCAGAGGTCTGTGTTGGGCGAGCATGAGTGGACTGCTCACCACTGCGGAGTTTATACCAATGGTTGGCGAGTGACCCTGGCGTCCACCGAAGTCACCTATCCTTCCCTGATTGCAGAAACCGGGAAAGCCCTTGCAGCGCGCCCTGGTTGCGGAGTACCAATGAGTGGATTGACAAGTCGACTGAGTGTCGTGCAAGCAGGTTGGACGGCCGCAATACCGGATCGGTCGCCGGGCCAGCAAGAGCATCCTCAAGCTCAAAATGTTCGAGCAGTCGGAACGTGCCGTTCCCCTTGAGTGGATGGATGTGCTCAGCGGTAGTGGCGCCCGGCGCCTTTGACTTCGGAAAAAGCAAATTCCAATCGGTTGACTAGCTCTTATCGATAATGCGTTATGAAGATCTTTGCGACCATGGTTCGCTGTGCGGCGCTGGCGTTCGCTTTTGCTCGCGTCGGAGGAAATAAGGCCGATGCCGATCCGGCGCCCGGACTGCAGGACGTGTCACCCGCACAACCGGACATTCCGGCCAAAGTTTTCAACTTCGATGATTTTGGCGGGCAATCCGATGGAATCGCCTCGAATACGGACGCTTTCAGGCGCGCTATCACATCGGTTGAAGGGGCGGGAGGGGGCACGCTGATTGTGCGCGCGGGAATTTATGTGACCGGAGCATTCAGTCTGTGCAGCAGGATCAACCTGCATTTAAACGCAGGCGCCTTGATTTTGTTCTCGCCCAGCGAGGTTCAGATGGAGAATGCCGGCGTCTATCCAGCCTTGCTCATGGCAAGAAACGCCCACGATATCGTGATATCCGGCGCAGGAACAATATTCGGGAGCGGCGAGGCGTGGTGGCCCAGGGTTCGCGAAAGCAAAAGGAACCGCACGGCGGAGCCGCGGCGCCCCGACCTGGTGTACTTCGACTCCTGCCAGCGGATTCGTGTCGAAGGTGTCACCCTCACGCACGCCCCGGCCTACAATCTCGTGCCCTTTCGCTGCACGGATGTGACCATCAACGGCGTCGCGATCTATAATCCCGCCGATGACAATCCCGAGACCGACGGTGTGGAGCCTGCTCAAGTGCGAAAACAACTGCTTAAGGAGTACGCCGACGATTCTCCCAATACGGACGGCATCGACCCCGTGTTCTGCCAAAGGCTCCTGATTTCTCATTGCACGATCGACACCGGTGACGATGGCATCGCCATCAGCTCCGGCGGGTCCGAGACCGGCCTCTCCCGGGGCATACTCGTCACCGATTGCACGTTCCTCCATGGCCACGGCTGCTCGATCGGCAGCGAGACCCGCGGGGAAATACGCGACGTAACGGTGCGCCGGTGCGTCTTCGAAGGGACGAAAGTCGGAATCCACCTCAAATCCGCCCGCGGCCGCGGTGGATCGGTCAACAACATCGTTTGTTCGGATCTGACTATGAATCACGTCGGAGAGGCGATTCTGATCAGCAGCTACTACCCGTTGGTCGACATTAGCATCTATTTTCGGCCCTATCTCAAGAAATCTTCCATCGACCTCGCGAACGGAGGCCCGGACGGCGCGCAGCCCGTGACAGCGGAAACTCCCCATTGGGACAATATCACGCTGCGAAACATCTCGGCCACTTGCACTTGGGATGCCGGGCTGATCCAAGGTTTGCCGGAGGCGCCGGCGGATACCATCGTCCTGGATCATGTGAGCATCGAGGCGCCCGAAGGGCTCCATATCAACTATGCCCAGCACATTGTGATTCACGACGTGGATATCAAGGCGAGGCACGGCCGATCTTTGATCCCTGGCGCGGGGGTCGATGGAATGACACAGTGATTCCAACATGAACACAACACTATACTCACTGTTAGTGGCCGCCATACTGTCGGCCGCCGCTGACGGCGAGTCCTTGGTCGGGCCGGACGCGATTGTCGCACAGGACGGGTCGGGCCAATATACCTCGGTACAGGAGGCCATCGACCATACGCCGGCAAGGTCCAGCAAGAACGACCGGCGATGGATCATTCTCATCAAACCCGGGACCTACCGGGAGGTTGTTTACATTGAACGGGAGTTCAGCAACCTCGCCATTATCGGGGAGGACGCCGAGCATACGGTTCTTACATACGATCTAAACGCAAAGCTGACTGGTCTCGATGGCAAACCCATCGGGACATTCAGAACCCCGACGCTTTACATTGATGCGGATGGCGCCGTCTTTCAGAACCTGACCGTCGCGAACACCGCGGCACCGGGGGCTGGACAAGGGCTTGCCTTGCGCGTGGACGCCGATAGAGTTGCGTTCCGAAATTGCCGTTTTCTCGGATTTCAGGATACCGTTTTGCTGAATCGCGGTCGTCAATATTTCGACGGTTGCACGATCGAAGGACTGGTGGACTTCATCTTCGGCGGCGCTACCGCTTTTTTCCAGCACTGCCAAATTCGCTGCCTTCACACACGCTTCAGCGGATTTGTCACCGCGGCATCCACGCCCGAGGGCCAACCTTTTGGTTTCGTCTTTGGCGACTGCCGGATAACGGGCCCGGTGCCGGACAGGAAATCGTTTCTCGGGCGCCCATGGCGGAATTACGCCAAGACAGTATTTATAAACACCGAAATGTCGGCAGTCATCTCCCGCGCCGGTTGGGACAACTGGGACAACCTCCAAGCGGAAAAAACAACGTTCTATGCTGAATATCACAGCACGGGACCCGGTTCTGATCCCGCCGGCCGGGTTCGGTGGATAAGGCAGCTGACCGACGCCGAAGCGCTGAATTACACAGTTTCGAACGTCCTCGGCGGTTCTGACGGATGGAATCCTGAGGCCTCACTCATCCCGAAGGCTAAGTGAACGCAATGTTCGTTTTGTAAGAAAAAAGGCTTTGACGGAATTCACGTTGTATTTCTCTTTTAGGGACTCCCCAAGGTACCTGGTCTCGATCAATTCAGCCGTGCTTCTGAGTGGGCAATTCCGCTTCGATTTGCCCACGGAACCCGGATACACTTACGCGATTCAATCCACTGACCATCTAGCGAATCCGGCAAGTTGGACGACCCTCCTGACAATAATGTCGCACCTTTAATCCCATCCCAATTTCAATCTCCTCCTTGGCCGGTCCGGCAAAAGGTCTCGATTGAAATGGCGTGACGTGGTTCAGCCGGCGCCAACTCTGATAATGCGCGTACAGGTCGACCGATCGCAACTCCGCACCCCTGTTCTTCGCCAGGCAAGATCGGACAAACGCATTTGGTGAATCAGGCGCCAGCAGCGGGTTCACAGTTCGGCCTCTCTGCTCGGGATTTGATTCCGGACGAACGCCGCGAAACCCGGGAGGCCACGCTCAGGGCTTTGGATACCCGACCGATTGGGCCAGAATAATCACCTGGTCGGGCCGTAGTTTCATTCTCGACCCCAGGGCTGCTCGATCCACTGAACCCCTTGCCCCGGTCGCCAATCCTTCCGAGGCGCAGAAGAGATATACGTTCTGGGAGATGTAGCCGACATTGACGTTGGCGGTGTTCTTCTTGGACTCTGCACTTCCATCGCCCATCTTGGAGAGGTCAGCGACAAAAACAAGAGTCACTGGTGCGTTGGTCACGAAATCCTGGGTTCCTCCAAGCTTGCGGATGTCTTCTGCCAGGACCGGGTCGAGTGTGTTCGCCTTGGCGTCGTAAAGGTAGGCCCCACTCTTCAGGAGCACGTAAATGTCGGTCGCCTGCTTATTGTCCTCATGTGTGTGCGGTGAAGGGCCTAAGTTGCTATTCCCCGGCGTCCTGCTGTTTCACCGCCCACAGGTAATTCCTGGAGGGAACGTAGAGCGTTCCGTTCGCCACCACAGGGCTTCCCCACGCTGGCCCACCCAGGTTGATTTGGCTTAGGAGTTTCAGCTCCTTTCCGGCAGCCAGGATGCTCAGACGCTTTTCGTTGGGCAGGTAGATCTTGCCGTCCGCCACCATCGTCGAGGCAATCGTCCGGCCTTTGGAATCGTAAACCCAATACACTTTGCCGGTCTCCGCGTCCAGGCAGTGCAACCGACCGGCCACGTCCGCGATGTACAGCAGGCCGTCGGTGATGGACACTGTCGAAAGTGAGCGGTCGAGTCCCTGGTAGGTCCAAAGTCTGCCGGTCTTGGTGCTGTCGTCGGCCTGATTGGCATCCAGGCACAAGAGGGCGCCGCGTCCGCGCCCGTGGTCCGGATCACGCCCGATGGCCACATAGACTCGGTTCTTGTAGAACACCGGCGTGGCGATGATCTCACTCATGCCTACGAACGATCCGTCGTTGAGTGTGTTGAGGGTGTCTTTTCGCCGCATGTCGCCGAGTGTGTAGTGGACCATCGGGTCCACGCCGCCGAACGAACGGTATTCCCGCGGATTGCAGTCCACCCACCAGGCGGTCTTCAGTTTGACCGGGTCTCTGGGCACGCCGGCAAGTGCCTCGAACCCGTAGCAGTTGCCGTCACCACCTCCCAGGAACACCAGCTTCCGCCCTTGCACTGTCCCCAGCGACGGCGACGACCACTGCCCGTGCAGCATGTTAGCCGCGGTAGGCGCGGTGTCCCTGGCCAGAAACCGGCCAGTCCGCTTATCCAACACGATGAGGGTGGGCGCGTTCGGCGCGAAACACCGGCGCGCCGCATCCTCCTCGATGGGTACCTCGATGATGCGGTCGACACCATTGGCGGTAGTGACGTAAAGCAAATCGCCGTCAATCAGCGGAGAGCCGTTGCAGGCGTCTGACGGGCGAGACCCCACCGCTTTGTCGGCGTACATGTCGAACGTCCAAATCACTTTGGCTTCGCCTGCCTCCGTTCCTGCCGTCGGCGATTGGCCCTGAGTGTCGAGGCAGTCAACCACGCAGTTCTGGTCCACGAAGTAAAGCCGGTCACCGTCGACCGCCGGGGTCGAGCAGACCCCCAATGATTTCGGAAACTGCCGGAAGTTCATCGCATCCTCCTTCAAATCGCGGCGGCACGGCTTCATCCACTGCCAGAGCAGCTTCCCTGTCGCCTCGTCGAAGCACTTCATGACGCCCTCCCTCTCGACCATCCCGCCGATAAACACCTTGCCGCCCGCCACCGTTGGGGTCCCGCAGGAGAAGTTGCCGAGCCAGGCGACCCACCTCACATTCCTGGTCGTGGCAAGGAGAATTCCTTCGCCCTGGGTTCCCTTTTCTCCCGGCACGAAGGTCTCTGGCAGATGTCTCTCCGGTGAAACCATGTTCTTGGACGCAGTTCCTCCCCATTGAGGCCAGTCGGCGCCGTGAAGGAGTCTCCATGGAGCCAGCAGCAAAACAAGGAGGAGGAGACGGTTTGGTCCCATAACGGCTTCGTAATCGGAGACGTTCGGTTTCATTTGATCGGGGTCCGCCATTAAGCCGACCCTGTTCTTTGACGCGAGTTGTCCATTAACCATTCCGACCCAAATGCATACACCTGGCGAATCGCGAACTCAAGAAACATAATCGGGCCTGACAGACTTGTGGAACCTACAGATAAGCCGTTGTTATACGTTTGCCCTTTCCTGATCACCATTTGGCCCAGGAAGCGCCTTGACCTCTTGCCGGTACTCTGAGGTGGTCGAGGCCGGAGGAACGCCCTGGAGATCAAATATGCGCCATTCTGGATTATCGGGGCAGGCGGCGAGACGGTTTCTTACGTGCCCGAGTGCCCAATACCCGCTTTTCGAGTTCCTGGGCAGCCAAACCTTTCCAGCCGGCAGTTTGTTTGTGGCTGGCCTGGTCAATTATGTCATTTCGAAGCCCGAGGTCGAAGGCGTCTCGAATCAGGGGGGCGAACATCCCTTTGAATATGGTCCTCTTCACCGGCACCCTGCTTTTCTGCCTCAGGAACTCGGTGAAAATCAGGTAGGCGTTGGTCAGGGTCAGCACCTCCCCCTGGCCGCCGCTCCAAGACCTGCTCAGGAGACATTTTGCTGAACCATTCGGCTACGGCTCCAAAGATAGACTTGACGCCGCTTTTGGTTTGTGGTGAAGTCGGGTGCTCACCAAGCAGAAGTCAGCGATGGGCCTTCAGGGTTTGCTGGCTTCGTGGTGGCGGTGGTGTTGCGTGGCAGGTGGTTTATGAAATTGGCGGCGGGAATTGTGAGATCGACCTCGGGCCAGCAGGCACGGACGCCTCACTATTGCAGATTTCATACCCACTGGACCAGTTCAGCGACCGACAGAACCCATCCCAACAAGGCAAACGGAATCCCGAGTGTTTTATGAAATCCAAACTCCACCGTCCATCAATCGCGCTGGCCTTGCTGGCGCTATCAACCATCAACTGTCAACTCTCAACCGCCCACGCGCAAGGCGCCGCGTTCACCTATCAAGGCCAGTTGCACAGCGGCGGCAGCCCGGCCAACGGCGATTATGACTTCACCTTCGCCGTCTGGAACGCCAACAGCGGTGGCGTCCAACAAGGCGCTACGTTCGCCACGAACGCGGTGCCCGTCACCAACGGTTACTTTGTGGCCACGCTGGACTTTGGTAACGTCTTCACCGGCAACGCGCTCTGGTTGGAGATTGCCGTGCGAACCAACGGCTCAGGCCCTTTCACTACGCTGAGCCCGCGCCAGGCGCTCACGCCCGCGCCCTACGCATTGTTTGCGCCCAACGCCGGCTCCGCCGCCACCGTCGCGTCCAACGCCGTAACCGCCGCCGGGATTCAAAACGCTGCGATTACGGCCGCCAAAATCGCCCCGAGCCAGGTCGTGAAGTCCCTCAACGGCCTGGCGGACAACGTGGCGCTGGCCGCAGGTCCTAACGTGAGCCTGGCGACCAACGCCGGCACGCTTACCATCTCGGCCGCCGGCGGCGGTGCGACCGGAGGTTGGACCACGACCGGCAACAGCGGCACCGACCCCACTGTGAATTTCCTCGGCACGACCGACGGCCAGCCGCTGATCCTCCAAGCCAACAACGTCGGCATCAACACCAACAAACCCCGGGCCACCCTCCACGTCGCCGGCACGGTGCTGGCCTCGCAGTTCGCCGGCGACGGCTCCGGTCTCACCAACCTCCAGACCACGCTGGCCACGCCCTTCACGTTCGTGAGCCTAACCCAGACAAGCAGCGGCGGTGACGCCGGTTACGCCTACGGCGTGGCAGTCGCCGGCCATAACGCCTACGTGGCCAATGGCTCGGATGGCCTGCGCGTGTACGACGTGTCGTTGCCCGCTCAGCCTGTCAACATCGGCTATGTCCCCGGAACCCAACTGCCCGCAAGCGCGAAGAGCGTCACCGTGTCCGGCAATCTCGCCTTCCTCACCGACGACGATGGACTGGCCATTGTCGATATCACGACGCCCTCGCAGCCGACGGTCCTCGCCCAGATCGCCATCGTGGGTGGCTCCGCCCACAGCGTGGCCGTGTCCGGCCATTTCGCCTACGTGGGCGCCAACACGGCCTTGTGGATCTATGACGTCTCGGACCCGAGCAACCCGGCCCAGGTGGGCCAAGTCAACCTGACCTACAATGTCAATGGCGTGGCGGTTTCCGGCAACTTCGCTTACCTGGCCAATGATCTCGATGGCCTGCGCATCTACAATGTCGCCAATCCCGCCAAACCGACCATTGTCGCCCACGTTGTGCCCCCCTCCAACACCTCGGGCCAGAGCGTCGCGGTGTCCGGAAACCTCGCTTACCTCGCCAGCACTGACATCGGCCTGAGCATCTACGATGTCTCCAACCCCGCCAAGCCGGTCCTCCTCGGCTCCGCCCAGGAGAGCAACGCGGATTGTGTGGCCGTGTCAGGCCACTATGCCTTTCTGGCCTGCTACCCGGATGGGCTGCTGATCTATGACGTGTCGGACCCGACCAACCCAGTGACCTTGGCCGCAGCGCCCGAGGACCCCACCGGTCTGGCCTATGCGGTGGCCGTGTCGGGCAACTACGCCTATGTGGCCAACGGCGAAAGCGGGCTGTGGACCTGCTTTGCCGGCCCGCTGGCCAGCGTGCCGGGCGGTGTCGCCGCTGCTACGGGCTACTTGGGTGACGGTTGGGGCCTGACCAACCTGAACGCCGGCGAACTCTCCGGCCAGCTTGCCTCCCCGATTCTCGCGGGCCTCTGGCAATCGACCGGCAACGCCGGCACCACGCCGGCCCAGAACTTCCTCGGCACTACCGACAACCAACCGCTGGAGTTCAGGGCCGACGATCAGCCCGTGCTGCTGCTCCAACCCGGCGGCGAGGTGACCATCGACCCGGGGAGCGTCAACGACGGTGCTCTTCTACCCGGCCTCACCTTCGGCGCCTCCAGCGGCCAGGGCATCGCTTCCAAGCAAACCAGCGGCGGCAACCAGTTCGGGCTCGACTTCTTTACCGCCTCCACCTCCCGGATGTCGATCGACACGAGCGGGAACGTCCAGATCGGCGCCAATTCCCTCAACGCCATTCTGGACGTCCAGAGCAATACAAGGATCAACGACAATGACATCCTGCTGCGCGGCGGCAGTGATCAGAACCATGGGATCGGCTGGTATGGCGACGTGAAGCCCTTTGGCCTGAGCCAGCCGGATGGGCCGGTGGTTTATGGCTACCACGGGGGTGCGCTCGGGACAACCCTCGGCGGCCCAAACGCCAGCCTCGGCTGGGATTCGACCCAGGTGCGGGTGGCCAATGACCTGAACGTGGTCAATGACGTGAACGTGGGGGGCAAACTCACCGTGGCCGGCAATGTCACGGCATACAGCATTACTGCCGACAACGAACCAGGGGTCAATTGGGACCAAACCGGGGGGGGAGGGGTTACGAACGTTTCGGACAGCGCGGACGTGATTCTCGCCAGTTGCAGCAACAATGCCAATCACCCCCTCGGGGGGTTTTTTGTCATCTTGGGCTCGGCCACGGTGGACACGGGCGCCGATGACTTCCAGTTGATCCTTCAGGACATCACCGACCCCGCCGTCCCGCTTAAACTCACGAGCGCGCGCTACAGTAGCGTCGCAATATTTCCCGCTGTTCTGGGTGGCCACAGTGGAACGGTTGCTCTGACCTGGGTCGTCCCCCTCAGTGGAGCCGCCTCCCAGGTTTTTGCGCTCGTAGGCCACGTGGATGGCGGCTCAGCCAATGTTAACGATCACAATCTCACGGTCATGTATTTCCCGCGAATGAACAACTGACCCAGGGACTCCTGCCATGAAAAAGTGCTTCCTCCTCAGCTTCCTCATCTGCTGCGGCGTTGCGGGCGATGCCGTGGCCCAATACAGCATCGACTGGCACAAGATCGCCGGTGGCGGCGGCACAAGCGCGGGCGGGCTTTTTTCCGTCAGCGGCACCATCGGCCAGCACGACGCCGGCGGGGCGATGACCGGCGGCAATTACTCGTTGACCGGCGGCTTTTGGAGTCTCATCTCTGTGGTGCAGACGCCGGGGATGCCCAACCTGAGCATCGCGCATTCGGGCAATAGCGTCATCGTCTCCTGGCCAAACACGGGTAGCTATACTTTGCAGCACAGTTCCAATCTGGGCATGGGAAGCTGGACGACCAGCGGCTATTCCATCACCACTGTTAACGGAACGAACAGCGTCACCATCACCCCTCAGGCGGGGAATCTCTTCTTCCGCTTGCAGCAGTAGGACCCGTGGAACTCAAGACCGAGCAGTGGTGCCTTCATGCATCACTGTCTCAAGTGCCGCCCAAGTACCAAGGCGTGCGATTTTTGGATCCTTGGAGACATCGGGAGAGACGGGATGGCGGGTTTATGCAATTCCGACATTCTCCTGACCCAACACGCCGGCTTCAAGGTCGAGGGCACCGATCCCTTTCCAACCATCCCCTTGTTTCTGCGTTTCCGGGTTGATTATGTCGTGGCGAAGGCCCACATTGAAGGCATCACGAACCAAAGGGCAGAACATCCTTTTGAAAATGGTCCTCTTCACCGGCACCATGCCCTTCCCCCTCAAATATTCGCAGAAAATGAGGTAGGCATTGCTCAAAGTCAAAAACTCCCCCGGCTGCCTCTCCAGGACCTGCTCAACGAATACCCTTGCCAGCCGCTCGTGAATCTCGGGCCCCTTCTGCCTTTGGTGTCTGGATTCCACGCTGAAGAAGGTGTGGTCAGCCGCCAGGATGGATTTTGCACGGTGGATTATGGCCCTGATGGTTTTGTCGGAGCGGAATTCGAGGAACAGGTTGAGTTTGTGGACGGAATCTGGCAACTCCTCGGCACATCGGATCAGGTAGGCTCGAAGCAGATTGGCCAATTTCTCATCGGTGGTCGGTTTGAAGAGTGTGTCCCTGGGATCGAGATAGTACCACTGCATCTCGCCCTCCAGATAAATGACCTTGTGCTCCAGTTTTGAATCGCCGCCCAGGATCGCAGCCAAAAAGTCCAGGTTTTGGGCCAGGGGGTTGATTCTCCTCAGGCCGTCAGCCCGATCCTCAACCAACTCGATGAAAGGGCACCCATGCGTTTTGGCCTGCTCCGGAAACATCTTGGAAAACCATTCTGAGGGCGTGGTTGGCTTCCGGTCAAAGGCATATTCCAGCGGCGGCCAAGGTTCAGCTTCCCATTTCTTCAGATGCAACCTGGCTGCGCTGAGCTGGTCGTGGATTACATTTGGTGCAGGTGATACCATTGCAGAATCTCCTCGTCAGTTGGCTTAGAATCGGAGGGTTGCTGGCTTTCATGGCGCGCGTTCTTTCGGGTGCTGGGTTTGAGGTGTGAACGGAAGAGAGGGCCTGCCAGGAGCACCACTTCCCAGCAGGCCCTTGCTTTACCACCAAAGACGCTGCTCCAAAACGGCCTCTGTGACCTGGATATCCCCCTTGGCAAGAAACTCCTCGGCGAAGCCCCGCGGTTCAGCACCCGGTGGTCTCTCGCCCCTGGATGACATCAACTCGCTCGCCCGCCGCCACCAGTGGTTTTGGCGATGAACTCGTCAATGGAGGCTTTTGAAATCCGCTTGTGCCGCAAAGCAGTCTTTTGCACGAGGAGTTGCCCTTGGGCCGGCGGTCAGGATTCCTGCGAAACCAGTCCGTTGCGCAGGGCGAAGCGCACCAGTCCTGGGACATCGAAAATGTTCAAGCGCGCCATCAACTGCGCGCGATGGTACTCGACGGTCTTGTCGCTGACTTTCAGGACCAGAGCGGCGCCCTTGGCGGTTTGGCCTTCGGCCAGCAGTTGGAGGACCTCTCGCTGGCGGGAGGTCAATTGCTCGAGCGGGCTGGTGGAGCGGCCGATGTGCCGCAGGGGGAACTTCCTGAGAAACTGGCTGGCGATTTCCCGGCTAAGGTAGATTCCGCCGCCAAGCACGGCTTGGAGGGCCGCCGCCAATTCGGCGGTGGCGGCGCGTTTGAGCAGGTAGCCGGCGGCGCCGGATTTTAAGGCTTGCAATACGTACTCGTCGTTGGGGTGCATTGAGAGGATGATCACCCGCGCCTCCGGCATGTCCCTGGTGATGCGCGCCAAGGCTTGGAGGCCATTGAGGCCGGGCATGGAGATATCCATCAGCACCAGGTCCGGCCGCTGCGCTTTGACGAGGTCAAGGACCTCCCGGCCGTCACTGGCCTCGCCGATGACGTCCACTCCCGGGAGCCTTTCCAGCAGAGCCCGGATGCCGCTCCGCACGAGCGTGTGGTCGTCGGCCAGCAGGACCCGGCTGTGTTTAGCAGGGGCCGTCACATTACTGGAAGTGTTCATATCGCTCCGGACAAGACTGCGGGCTGCGCCCACTTTAACGGGAACCAGGCGTGGACCTCGGTGCCTCGGCCCGGAATGGAATCGTACTCGACCCCGCCGCCCGCCATGGTCGCGCGCTCTTCCATGCTCAACAAGCCCAGGCTGGCGCCGCGCACGGCTTGTGCCCGAACGCTGGCCACATCAAACCCGATGCCGTCATCGCGCACGGATAGATGGATCTGCTCCTCCTCATTGTTTTTGCTCAATTCCACGGTCACGGTGTGCGCCTTGGCATATTTCACCACGTTGGTCAGGGCTTCCTGCGCCACCCGGAAACACTCAGTTTCGATGACCGGGTCCAGGCGCTGCTCCAAGGGGTCGGCCCGGACCTCGGCCTTCAGGCCGGCCAGCGCGGCCTGCCGGTCTGTGTACCAGCGCAACGCCGCTTCCAGGCCCAAATCGTCGAGCATGGACGGGCGCAAGTTCAGCGAGAGGTCGTGCACTTGTTCCTGCACGCGCCCGACCACATCGAGGCTCTCCTTCAAGCGCTGCGCCAGGGACTCGGCGCCCGGCATTTGCAGCATCGCTTGCAGGTTCAGCTCGGCGACGGTAAGGGACTGGCCGATTTCATCGTGGAGCTCCCGCGCCAAGCGCCGGCGTTCTGTTTCCTGCACTCCCACCAGCCGGCGGGCCAGCAGTTGAAGTCTTTGGCGGGATTCCTTGAGTCTCCCCTCGGCCCGCTTGCGCGCCGCTTCGCGCTGCTGCAATGCCTCGGCCATCTGGTCAAAGGAAAGCACCAGTTGTCTCAATTCATCCCGCCCGCCGGGCAAGCCGGTGCGAGCGGCGCTGTCCCCCGCGGCCAGCCGCGCGGTGAACTTCACCAGCGCCTGGATCGGACGCAAGATCAGGTAACGGCTGCCGACCCAGCCGAGCACAAGGAGCAAACCGGCCACCAGCCCCACCGACGCCAGATTGCGGGTCATCACCCGGTCCGGTTCGGCAAAGAGGACCTTCTCGGGGATGCTCAGGATGCCGGTCACGTCGCCGGCCACGAGCGCGCTGCGGGTAGAGGTGAAATCATAGAGAACCGTAACTCCTTTCGGGTCCACCGCCTCCAGGACGCCGTTTTTTTGGGCCAGGAAAGCACTCAAGAGCGGCCTTTCCGGCAGTGGCTTGCCAACCAGCCGCTTTTCCGACGCCGGATGACGAACGAGGATCGTCCCGTTGGTGTCGATCCTGGTCCAGGTGGCCCCTTCGGGCAACAGCTTCTGGAGCGCATAATCCGAACCGTCGAGCCAGTCCAAATCCAGCGCGGCGAAGACCACGGCCCGGACTTGGCCAAGCGGATCGAGAACCGGATACCCAAAACTGACGGAGCGCGCGCCGGAAATGGGGTCGGCCTCATAGTCGCCCATGGAAAACGCGCGTGACGAAACGGCGCGTCGGAAGCAGGAACCGTCGGCCGCGTTGAAGGTCTTTGTCACCGGCAGAGCGCAGGCGGCGACATCCCCGTTGGCCTTAACGACTCCCAGGTTGGCATAGCGTGGGTAGTCCGCGAAGAGCGCGCGCATCAACTCGTTGCACTCGCCCCAACGGCCCAATTGCACTTGTGAAGACGCCGCCAACGCTCGCAGCAGTTGCTGCGTCCCGAGGATCATCTCCTCCTCCTTCCGGGCTGAGAGCTTGATTATGTCGCGCGAACGCTGCCTCAAAGCCGTGATCTTGTCTCGCCGCTCTTGCCGGGCAATGTGGAGGGCCAGCACCACCGGCGGCAGCGAAGCCAGCGCCGCCAGCACCACCAGGCGGAAGCGCAAACCGGAGAATAGCTGGCTCATAGTGCGCAGGGCGCCCTCCCGTTTCAAATCGCTCACTGTTTGACCGCGAGCTTGTTCTCGACTCTTTTCGCGCCCGGGACTTTGCCGGCGACCTCTCCGGCGGCATTCCTCTGACCCATCGTGTTAACAAACCCGCTTAACTGGACGACCCCATCGCTAACGGCGACCTTTACTCCGTCGTACCTGTAATCAGCGGTTGCCGCCAGGGCCTCCCGGACCCGCTCCGCCGTGCGATTGTCCTCAATGCGCTGGTCCGTGATCTGATTGTAGCCACGCACTGCCGTGGGTTCGTTGTCAGTTCGGTGGCCCGCGTTTTGAATGGCTCTGCCGACGCTTTGAACGTCCTTGCCAAAGCCGCGGGCAGTGTTGCAGCCGGCCCCGGCAATGGCCAGGAAGGCGGTGGCCAATAGCCGAACAACGATGCGCTCAATCAACATGCTCATATTTGAGCTTGGACGCGAATGCGAACCCCGATCTCCGGACCACGCAGCCAAGGGATCAGGACAGGGCTTTCTGAGCCGGCCGGGCCTGTTCCCGGACTCGCTTTAGCCGACGCGCTCCTTACCAGTTTTCCTAATTCTAGTTCTTTTGAGCCGTAATCGGTTTGCGGTGCGATGGCCACCGCGGACCCGCTTGCGGTTCGTTGTTTCTCACCGATCTGACTTCTTCCACTGATTCGGCCTTTTGTCAAGAGGCGCCGGTCAACTTCGCGCGGCCAACTCGGCTTGCATTTTGGCGGCGAACTCGGTTTCCCGCGCGCGGGCATAGTCCTCCGTCCCTTGCGCGGCGTCCTTGGTTTCGGTTTGTAACTGTTCAGGTTTCGGCGGTAGGGCGGGCAGCCCTCCGCCCGCCGCCGGCAGTGGCGTCGCATCCGGTCCGCCAGGAAGCGACGGACGGCGCGCACGGAGTGTCGCGCCCTGCCGTTGAGAGCTGAATAGTCACTTTGGCTTTCAGTTTGCCGAACTGCCTTGCCGGCAACAACCGCCATGGGCAATTCCGGCTGGAACGGTTCGAAAAACGATGAGCCGAAGGAACGCACGCCGCACCTTTTCCAAGGAAATGCCTAGGCGCGCCCTTTCTTAGACTCTGATAAGAATGAGGCGTATGAGTAAAGGTTTATCAACATTCTCGCGAGTTGCTTGGTTTCTGGGCCTGGTCATAACCCCGGGGCTGATCTCCGCCAAGGACATCTACATCGCCCAGACCGCCCAAGGGTCCGGCAACCGCACTGCCGCCGCGAACGCTTACGCCGTAAACTGGTACTGGAATTGGGACATGAAACTCCTTTTGTGCTTTCTGCTTTCTGCTTTCTGCTTTTCGGCGCTGGCCGCAACAACCTGGGTCGTGGCCCCGTCCGGCGGCCAGAGCACGACGATCAACGGGATATGGAGCCAGAACATCCAGCCGGGCGACACGGTCGAAGTCCAAGCCGCGACGCCGGGGGGAGTACAGACCTATTACGAGCAGGTCGAGCCGACAAAGAGCGGCACGGCTGGCAACCCGATTCTGCTGACTGCAAGGGCCGGAGACTTCATCGTGATCGACGCCCAACTGACCCGCAACGACTGCGTC
>Ga0181533_1003627_pt1 | contig 16595 bp, 11 predicted proteins | sample PEATcosm2014_Bin_45_FD_119772 | JGI IMG/M metagenome (GOLD analysis project Ga0181533, IMG submission 119772) | Peatland microbial communities from MTU Mesocosm Facility, Houghton, MI, USA - PEATcosm2014_Bin11_60_metaG | ecosystem: Environmental > Terrestrial > Soil > Wetlands > Peat | place... | reverse complement strand
TTCTTCATCATCCTTCTTCTGCTGGTTTCCAACGCCGTGGTCGGGTTCTGGGAAGAGCGCCAGGCGGGCAACGCCATCGCTGCCCTGAAGGCCAAGTTGGCGGTCAAGGCCAAGGTGAAACGCGATGGGAAGTGGACCGACCCGGCGGCGCGTGAAGTGGTGCCGGGCGACGTCATCCGCCTGCGTCTGGGCGACATTGTGCCGGCGGATGCGCGTTTGCTGGCGGGCGACCCAGTGTCGGTGGATCAGTCCGCGTTGACGGGCGAATCTTTGCCCGCCGAGCGCAAACCCGGAGAGGCGGTGTTTTCGGGGTCGATTATGCGCCGCGGCGAAATCGAAGCCATGGTGTACGCCACGGGCGCCAACACCTACTTCGGCAAAACGGCGCAACTGGTCGAGGAGGCGCACACCGTCAGCCATTTCCAGCGTGCCGTGCTGAAGATCGGCGATTACCTGATTGTTCTGGCGGTGGCTCTGGTGGCGGTGATCATTACCGTCGCACTCTTCCGTGGCGACCCGATCGTCTCCACGCTGCAGTTCGCCTTAGTGCTGACCGTGGCCGCGATTCCCGTGGCGATGCCCACGGTGCTGTCGGTGACAATGGCGGTGGGCGCTCGTCTGCTAGCGAAAAAAGAAGCGATTGTGACCCGGCTGGCTGCTATCGAGGAACTAGCTGGCGTGGACGTGCTGTGCTCCGACAAGACCGGCACCTTGACCCAGAACAAGCTGACGCTGGGCGATCCGTTCAGCGTCAACAATATCCCTGTCGACCAAGTCATCCTCTACGCCGCACTAGCTTCCCGCGCGGAAGACAAGGACACCATCGACCTGGCCGTGATCGGTGGCCTGAAGAACGATCAAGCGTTAAAAGGCTATCAGGTACTCCATTTCCAGCCGTTCGACCCGGTGCATAAGCGCACCGAAGCCACCGTCAAAGGAGGGGACGGAAAACAGTTTTTTGTGGCCAAGGGAGCGCCGCAGGTGATTTTGGCGATGTCGACCAACGCTGGTGAGGTAAAGCCCGCCGTCGAGAAAGCCGTCAATGAATTTGCAGGACGAGGCTTCCGTTCCTTGGGCGTGGCACGTGCGGATCAGGAAGGCAAATGGCAGTTCGTTGGCGTCCTGCCATTGTTCGATCCGCCTCGCGAGGAAGCCAAAGCAACCATTGCGAGCGCCCGGCAGATGGGCGTGGACGTCAAGATGGTTACGGGCGATCAAACGGCGATCGCTCGAGAAACCGCCCGGCAACTGGGGATGGGTACGAACATCCTGGATGCCAGTGGGTTGGGCGACGTCAAGCATCAAGAGTCGGCGCAGTCGGCTGAGGCCATCGAAAGAGCGGACGGTTTCGCCCAGGTATTCCCCGAACATAAGTTCCACATTGTGGACGTCCTGCAGCAGCGGGGCCACATTGTCGGCATGACCGGCGACGGGGTAAATGACGCCCCCGCGCTGAAGAAAGCCGATTGCGGCATCGCGGTTTCAGGCGCGACGGACGCGGCGCGCGCGGCGGCGTCCATCGTGCTGCTGGCGTCCGGCCTGTCGGTGATTATCGACGCGATCAAGGAAAGCCGGAAGATCTTCCAGCGGATGAACAGCTACGCGATCTACCGCATCGCCGAGACGTTGCGCGTGCTGTTCTTCATGACGCTGGCGATCCTGGTCTTCAACTTCTATCCGCTGACGGCGGTGATGATCGTGATGCTGGCGCTGCTCAACGACGGAGCCATCCTGTCCATCGCCTATGACAACGTTCATTACAAGGATAAGCCCGAGGCCTGGAACATGCGCATGGTGCTGGGGGTTTCCACCGTGCTGGGCGTCATCGGTGTCGTGGCCGCGTTTGGTCTGTTTTATCTCGGTGAGCGCGTCTTTCACCTCGACCGTGCGCACATCCAGACGCTGATGTATCTGAAACTGTCCGTGGCCGGACATTTGACGATTTTCCTGACGCGCACGCGCGGCCCGTTTTGGTCCATACGCCCCGCGCGGATTTTATGGGTGGCGGTCCTCGGCACACAGACGGTGGCGACTCTAATTGCGGTTTACGGGCTGTTTATGACGCCCCTCGGCTGGGGATGGGCAGCGTTCGTTTGGGGCTATGCTCTGGTTTGGGCTCTCATGAACGATCGTGTGAAACTGCTCGCCTATCGGATTTTCGACCCTACGAAAGCCCCGCTGTTGGCCAAGAAGTCGCTCGACCTTACACCCCAGATCGCCACACGAGCCTATGCACTCTACGAGCAGCGAGGCCGCCGCAGTGGCCAGGCGGACCAAGACTGGCTTGAGGCGGAGCGCGAGATTCGGAAAGGTCAGGCGGAATGAAGATGAAGATCGATTCAGAGGATTTCCGGGTGCGGCCCAGAAAGAAGGTCCAACTCAGTGAGTGGCCGACGATTGTAAAGCCCTTTTGCAGGTCGCAGGAGGAGTATCAAAAACTCCTGGGAGAACACGTTGAGGAGTTGAGCTCGCTGCAACGCCTTCACTACGCGTCCGACCGCTATGCGCTGCTGCTGATCTTTCAGGGGATGGACGCCGCCGGCAAGGACGGCGCCATCCGGCACGTCATGTCCGGAGTCAATCCGCAAGGCTGCCAGGTCTTCAGTTTCAAACAGCCGAGCGCTGACGAGCTGGAACATGATTTTCTCTGGCGCACGACGCGATGTCTGCCGGAACGCGGGCGCATCGGCATATTCAATCGTTCGTATTACGAGGAAGTACTGGTTGTTCGGGTGCATCCGGAGATCCTCCGCAGCCAGGGGCTTTCGGAAGAGTTGCGCGACGAGAAAACCATCTGGGAGGAGCGGTATCGCTCCATCCGGGACCTGGAGCGCCACCTATATCGCAACGGAACGCGGACCATTAAGGTATTCCTCCACCTTTCGCAGGGAGAACAGCGAAAGCGATTCCTCGAGCGCATTGACGATCCGGACAAGAACTGGAAGTTCAGTCTCGCCGACATTCACGAGAGGAAATACTGGAAGCAGTACATGGAGGCTTATGAGGCCTGTCTGAGCGCGACCAGCAGCCATCACGCGCCCTGGTACGTCGTTCCCGCCGATGATAAGGAGAATGCCCGGTTGATTGTTTCCCAAATCGTCCTGGATGCGCTCAATGAACTCAAGATGGCATATCCCATGACCACCGCGAAACGCCGGCGGGAATTGAAATCTATCCGCAAGCTACTCGCAACTTAGGGAACCTAAAGCGCAGCAAAAACAGAGAGACTACCCGTTATGAAACCCATAGCCCACCAGGCCAAGGCTCCCGAATCGAAGCCCGATGCGAACGAAAATCTGCAATCCCTGCCCTTGCCGGAATTGCAGGCAAGACTGGGGTCGTCGCCGGATGGCATTAGTCAAGTCGAGGCGCAGAATCGGCTTGCCCAATATGGACCTAACGAGATCGAAGAAAAGAAAACCAATCCGTTCCTCAAGTTCCTAACCTATTTTTGGGGTCCGATCCCTTGGATGATCGAAGCGGCGGTGATTCTATCCGCGCTGGTGCGGCACTGGCCGGACTTTTTTATCATCCTTGTTCTGTTATTGGCCAATGCCGCGGTCGGTTTCTGGGAGGAAAACCAGGCGGGCAACGCCATCGCCGCCCTCAAGGCCAAGCTGGCGATTCGGGCCCGCATCCGGCGCGATGGGAAGTGGAGTTCGGTGGCAGCGCGGGAACCCGTGCCCGGAGATGTAATTCGCGTTCGTCTGGGCGACATCGTGCCGGCGGACGCCCGCCTGTTGGAGGGCGACCCCATGGAAGTGGACCAGTCCGCCCTGACCGGTGAGTCGTTGCCTGTCACGCGCGAGTCCGGCGAAACGGTCTACTCGGGATCGATTGTCCGTCAAGGCGGGAGTGACGCACTGGTCTATGGCACGGGTCAGAACACCTACTTCGGGAAGACCGCCCAACTGGTGCAGGAGGTGCACATCGTCAGCCATTTCCAACGCGCCGTGTTAAAGATCGGCGATTACCTGATCGTGCTGGCGGTAGTGCTGGTGGCCCTGATTCTCACGGTCGCTCTGTTCCGCGGGGATCGCATGACCACTACGTTGCAGTTCGCATTGGTGTTGACGGTGGCCGCGATTCCCGTGGCGATGCCCACCGTGCTGTCGGTAACGATGGCGGTGGGGGCGCGCGTGCTGGCAGCCAAACAGGCGATTGTGAGTCGGCTGGCGGCCATCGAGGAACTGGCGGGCATGGACGTGCTTTGCTCGGACAAGACCGGCACCTTGACCCAAAACAAGTTGACGCTGGGCGAGCCGTTTTGCGTGGAAGGCATCGCACCCGGGCAGGTCATTCTCAGCGCCGCGCTGGCTTCGCGCGCGGAAGACCAGGACACCATCGACCTGGCAGTGCTGAGCGGGCTGAAGTACGATCAAGCCTTGAAGGGCTGCCAGGTGGTCCACTATCAGCCCTTCGACCCCGTGCACAAGCGCACCGAGGCTACCGTCAAGGCCGTCGACGGCCATATGTTCAAGGTCACGAAGGGTGCGCCACAGGTGATGTTGGAGTTGGCCGCCAATGCCGTGCAGGTAAACCCCGCGGTCGAGAAAGCCATCAACGAATTCGCAGTGCGCGGCTTCCGTTCCTTGGGCGTGGCGCGGTCGGACGCGCAGGGGCAATGGCAATTTCTGGGCGTCCTCCCGCTCTTCGATCCACCCCGCGAGGATTCCAAAGCGACCATCGCCACCGCGCGGCAGATGGGCGTGGATGTGAAGATGGTCACGGGCGATCAGTTGGCCATCGCCCGGGAAACCGCTGGACAACTGGGGTTGGGCCAGAACATCCTCGATGCCAGCGGCTTCGGCGATACCCGCCATCACGAGACCGCGCAGTTGGAGGAGTCCATCGAGAAAGCGGACGGCTTCGCCCAAGTGTTCCCCGAACACAAGTTCCACATCGTGGATGTCTTGCAACGGCACCATCACATCGTCGGAATGACCGGCGACGGCGTGAACGATGCCCCCGCGCTGAAGAAAGCCGACTGCGGCATCGCCGTATCGGGCGCGACGGACGCGGCCCGGGCGGCGGCGGACATTGTTTTGCTGACACCGGGCCTGTCGGTGATCATCGACGCGATCAAGGAGAGCCGCAAGATCTTCCAGCGGATGAACAGCTACGCCACGTACCGGATCGCCGAGACGATTCGCGTACTGCTGTTCATGACGTTGTCGATTCTGGTTTTCAACTTCTATCCCGTGACGGCCGTCATGATCGTGCTGCTGGCATTGCTCAACGATGGCGCGATTCTGTCGATCGCCTATGACAAGGTACGCTACTCCGACCAGCCGGAATCCTGGAACATGCGGGTGGTTCTGGGGATCGCGACGGTACTAGGCGTGGCAGGGGTGATTGCGTCGTTCGGGCTGTTTTATCTGGGTGAGCGTGTGTTTCACCTCGACCGTGCCGTGATCCAGTCTCTGATGTACCTGAAGCTGTCCGTGGCGGGGCATCTGACCATCTTCGTCACGCGCACGCGCGGCCCGTTCTGGTCGACACGCCCCGCGCCGGTCCTGTTCTTCGCAGTCGTGGGAACGCAACTGGTGGCCACGTTCATCGCTGTTTACGGCCTGTTCATGCCGCCGATTGGCTGGGGTTGGGCATTGGCCGTTTGGGGTTACGCTTTGGCGTGGTTCTTCGTCAATGACCGGGTGAAACTGGCTGCGTATCGCGTCTTCGATCCACACCAGATCGGGCTGTTGGGTAAGGCGCCCACAGGCCGCCAGCTCCGGCAAGGGAGCGTGGCGTGACAAGCAACGTGTTAACTTCGAGGATGATCCGATAGGAGAGATATGTTTCGTAGCCTGGGAGATTTGATCGGCGCGTCCATGATCGCGATAGACGGCGAGTTAGGCAGGATCTGCAATTTTCTTTTTGACGACCAGTCGTGGAAGATTCGCTATCTGGTCGTTGATGTGGGACATTGGCTCACCCGGCGAGAAGTCGTCATTTCTGTGAGCGCGATCGACCAGCCGGATTGGAAGACAAAGACATTGCGTGCCCGCTTGACCAAGGAACAGCTTCGACATGGACCGGACGTGGATTCGAAGAAGCCAGTGTCCCGGCAGCAGGAAATCGCGATGCGGGAGTACTTCGGATGGCCTGCCTACTGGGACACCATTGTCGATAAGGTGTTTCCTCGCAGTTCGATTGCAGCCGGGCGGGAATTCCCGGTGCATACCGCGGAAGACAACCACCTGCGGAGCTGGGAAGACGTGATCGGCTACGAGGTGTGGGCTAGCGATGGCGTAGTCGGGTGTCTGGAGAGCTTCGTCGTGGATGACGCGGTCTGGCATATTGGTTACCTCGATGTGAAAACGGGCGAGGGGCTTCAAAGTCGCTCGGTCCTGGTCCCCACGTCTTGGGTAAAATCCATTTCCTGGGCCGATCACCACGTGAATTTGCAGGGATCCCGAGAGCGGATTTAGGATCGATCCTCATCGCGCCCCGTCTTTGTTAATCTGAACAGTAAGTTCTGGGAATCTCCGCGGACATGAACTCGGCCCGGCCACAGCCCGCCTGGAAACGCCGCCTGAAGAACTGGTCGGACGCGGAATGGCTTCACCAGCACGAAGATACTGTCCTCCTCATCCTGACTCTGATCATCGGAGCCGTGGTTGGCCTTGTGGTGGCCGCCTTCATCTACGTCACTGAGAATCTCGGTTCGCGGATGTATCCGGCGGGCGGCGCGGCCTGGCGGCGGCTCACGATCCCTGTTTCTGGCGCTCTCTTCACCGGGTATCTGCTCTCGCGCTATTTCCCCGACGCCCGCGGCAGCGGAATCCCGCAGACCAAGGCGGCGCTGTTTCTGCGCGACGGCTTCATTAGCTTTCGGACAGTGGTGGGGAAGTTCTTCTGCTGTTCGGTCTCGCTGGCATCCGGCATCGCGCTGGGCCGCGAAGGCCCGTCGGTTCAGGTTGGATCGGGCCTGGCATCGGTCATCGGCCGGCGGCTGGGACTGGGACCGGAGCGCATCCGGGCGCTGGTGCCCATCGGAGCTTCCGCGGCCCTGGCGGCTGCTTTCAACACGCCCGTCGCGGCGGTCCTTTTCACGCTCGAGGAAGTGATGGGAGATCTCCACGCGCCGGTGCTGGGTTCCGTCGTGCTCAGTTCGGCCACCTCGTGGATCGTGCTTCACCTGCTGCTCGGCGACGAACCGTTGTTTCACGTCCCCGCCTATCAGCTCATCCATCCCGTCGAGTTCCTCTTCTATGCCGCCTTGGGGCTGATCGGCGGCATCGTTTCCGTCTGCTTCGTCAAGCTGCTGCTTTTCATCCGCCAGCGCTTTATGCAGTTGCCCAAGTGGAGCGAGTGGCTGCAGCCGGCGGTGGGCGGCTTGCTGGTGGGCATGATGGGATGGTTTGTGCCGCAGGTCCTGGGGGTCGGTTATGGCAATGTCAGTCTGGCATTGAATGGCCAGATGGCGCTTGGTCTCATGCTTCTGCTGGTGCCGCTCAAGCTCATCGCCACCGCATCCTGCTACGGCACGGGCAATGCGGGCGGCATCTTCGGCCCCAGCCTGTTCATTGGAGCCATGATGGGCGGCGCGGCGGGCAGCGTGGCTCACCACTTGCTGCCGGATTATACCGGCAGCATCGGCGCCTACGCGCTGGTGGGAATGGGAGTGGCGTTCGCGGGCATCGTCCGCGTTCCGCTCACTTCCGTGATCATGATCTTCGAGATGACGCGCGATTACTCCATCATCGTGCCGCTCATGATCTCCAACCTCATCAGCTTTTACATCTCATACCACTTGCAGCGGGAACCGATCTATGAAGCTCTTCAGCACCAGGATGGCATTCACCTGCCCGCGGGAGCCCGGGACCGACAGGAGATGCCGGTCGTCTGGGCCGCACTGACTCCCGCCGAACACGTCTTTTCCGCCAGTGGCACGGTGGAGGATGCGGCCAGATCTCTCGACGAAGAGCGTAATGCCGCACCGGTCGTGGGCGAACACGGCCTGCTGGGCATGGTGTCCCTGGCTCAGTTGCAGAAGCACGTGGCGGAGGCGCACGGCAACTGGACGCTGGCCCAGATTCTGCCCGGCTACGATTCCCGCGAGCCGCTTACGGTGCAGAACTTTCCTCACTTGCACGTGGATCAACCGCTCGATGCGGCCTTGAGACACATGGCGCAAGCCAAGCTAAACGTGCTGCCGGTAGTGAGCCGGACCAACCTTCGCAACCTGCGTGGCGTGGTCACTCTCACCGGCATCCTGCGCGCCTATGGAGTTACCGAGGCGGAGGAAGCGGTTCCGGAACCGGCGCATTCCGTAACTCGCCGCTCGGGTGCGTTCCTGCCCAGCCTGATTGCCGCCACGCTCGGGGCGCTGCTGCTCGTGGGTTTTCTGAATTACTACTTCCGATCCGAACGCGCGGCCCGGGCCGATCGGTACTTTAAGGCGGGCAACGACCTGGTCCTGCACGACCGCAATCAGGAGGCCGTGGAGCAGTTTCGAAACGCGCTTTCCGTGTCGCCCGATAACCGCGAATACCGCCTGGCCCTGGGCCTGACGCTGGTGGAAACCGACCGCCTGGAGGAAGCCTCCGTGTACCTGGAGGAAGTGTTGCGGCGGGACCCCACCAACGGGCGCGCCAATCTCGGGCTAGCCAGGATCGCGGCTCAACAAGGGAGAACGGCAGACGCCGTCACCTGTTACCATCGCGCGATTTACGGCTCCTGGCCAGCCGATCAGGCCGCCAACCAGGTGCAGGTCCGCTTTGAGTTGGCTGCCTTCCTGGAGAAGGCGGGCTCGAAAACTCAGGCAACCGCGGAGTTGCTGGCGATAATCGACCGTGTTCCCCACGATACCGCCTCCAGGAAGCGCGCCGGGCGGCTATTGCTCGATTCCGGTTCACCGCGACAATCGGCCGACGTATTCCGTGGCCTGGTGCGCGAAAACAATCGCGACGCCGAAGCGTACTCCGGGTTGGGAGCGGCCGAGTTTGCCGAAGATCGGTACGCGGCCGCGCGCGAGGCCTTTCGCAGCGCCTTACGGTTGAACCCCTCCGATGAAGCAACCCAGCGGGAGTTGGCGCTCTGCGAGCGGGTTCTGGAACTGGATCCGACGGTTCGCGGGCTCGGTCCGGCGGAGCGATACCGGCGCAGTGCGGCGCTGCTCGAAGCGGCCCTTGCCAGGGCGGAGCAATGTCTTCCGAAGGTCAGCCAAGCCGCGGACGCTCAGCCTCTTCGGACCTGGGCGGACACGGCGCGCCAGTCGCTCGCCCGCCAACCGGCTCGCCGGGCGTCTGACGGTGCCGCCGAGTCCGATCTTTCGCTAGCGGAAGAGCTGTGGGCAGCCAGCCAAAAGTTGTGCGGCGCGCCGTCCGGTCTCGATGCGGCCACGGATCGCGTGCTGGCCGCCTTCTCGCGAAATTGACCGCTTCAACGGGATGCCGTCATCGCCACGATGTGGATCCGGCGGTTCTTCTGCCAGCAGGCCTCGTCATGTTCCTGGCATACCGGTCGCTCCTTACCGTAGCTGATGATCGAAAGCTGGTCGTCGGGAATGCCCACCTGGACCAAATAGTCCTTGGCGGCCTTCGCCCGGGCGTCGCCCAGAGCCAGGTTGTACTCGGCTGAGCCGCGCTCGTCGCAGTTACCCTCAATCGTCAGCTTGTAATCCGGAAAATCCTTTAGGATGTCGCGAAGCTCCGTGGAGTCGGCCTGGAGCGCGTTGATATCTGGGCTGCGGTCCCAGCGCGAAAAGACAATGACCTGTGTGTCGCTCAGGTCGGGAATAGCATCGAGAGGCAGCGTGACCATGGCCCACCACCCGCCGATGCAGGCAACCACGATGATGGCCAACACCGCCAGCTTGTGCTCGACGGAGAAGTCGATGATTCTGTTAATCATCGGCATCTCCCTGGTACCCGCTGGCTGCGCCGGCGGGATCGTTCTGGAATTTCAGTATGTACTCCTTGGCACAGAAGTAATAGGTGGCGTCATGATATGCCAGAGTGTTGCCGGTAGCTGTCGCCTCGGCTGGATCGCTGTGGGGCGTCATCGATGCTGACTGCTCCTCCGGGCAATTGCGCCAGGAGCGTCGTCCGGATTCGATACGCCGACGGATCGCCTGCTTGCCACCCTGCGACGAAAGTGACCGCTTTAGCGGGATGCCATTGTCGCCACAATGTGGATGCGGCGGTTCTTCTGCCAGCAGGCCTCGTCATGTTCCTGACATACCGGGCGGTCCTTACCGTAGCTGATGATCGAAAGCTGGTCGTCGGGAATGCCCACCTGGACCAAATAGTCCTTGGCGGCCTTCGCCCGGGCATCGCCTAGCGCCAGGTTGTATTCCGCCGAGCCGCGCTCGTCGCAGTGACCCTGGATGGTCAGCTTGTAATCCGGAAAGTCCTTCAGGATGTTGCGAAGCTCCGTGGAGTCGGCCTGGAGCGCGTTGATCGCGTCGGGGCGCAAGGTGTGCTTGTTGTAGTCGAAGTAAGCGTCTTCAATCCTGGCCAGCAGCTCGTCGATACGCGCTCGCGTCGCCGCATTCGGATAGCGCGGCGCTGGCGCGGTCGCAGTCTGGGTCGGCATGGGGTTGGACCGCACAGGCGTCGTGGCCCGCGCGGGAATGCTCGGGGCCGTAGCCGCGGGCGTCGGCGGCGGCGACGGTCTGATGGCAACCTTCTTCGTGCACGCGGCGCCGATCAAGGATATCGCCGCGACAGCGACTAGCATCACTTCGCGATTCTTCTTCATCTGCAATGTCCCTCCATTACGATTCATACCGTTTTCACGGCGGCAATCCTATCCTGTCCGGACAGGATTCTTTTGCGCGCCCGGATTGACTACACTGTGGTTGAAAGGACGCGAGATGCCCGAATGGTCCCGCGTGGGCGGGTTGGAGGGGAGTGCTGGCGGAACTCGACGCAAGCCCCCGTGGCTGGTGCTCTCCCTGGGCTTCGGGGGCTTGCTGGTCTTCATCGTCGCCGCAGCCACCGGCACGCTCGTTGTGCTCGACCGCGTCCGTCACCAGGAAACCCAGATCCGCCAGGCATTCCTCCAGCGTCTCAGCGCGCTTGACCAGATCCGCGCCCAGATCTATCTGTCCGGCACATACGTGCGCGATTTCCTTCTATCTCCGGACACCAGCGGCGCACAAGCGCAGACCTCGCGCCTGGCCGCCCTGGAGCGCGAGACTCACGCCGCTCTTCAGGGCTACTCGCGCATCCTGGAGGCAGAGGAACGCGAGCCATTCCGGGCCTTACAGAGTCAAATCGATGCCTACTGGGGCGTCCTCGACCGCACCGTGGCATGGTCTCCGCAGCAACGCAACCGCCTGCGATACTCGTTCTTCTACGATGAGCTGGTCCCGCGCCGCACCGCCATGCTGCAGATTGCGGATCGTATCGCCGCCGTGAACGAGCGCGGCCTGAGCCGCGCCGAGGAACAGTTGGCCGCTTCCTCCGACGGTCTGCGCCGGTCTTTGGTCCTCACGTTTGGAATCGCGCTGGCCGGCGGCCTGGTGCTGGCGCTATTGACCATTGGTTACACCCTCCGTCTTGAGCGCGAGCTGGAACGCCGCCTGGAAGAGAATGCCCGCGCTCGCGCCGACTTGCAGGAGCTCTCCGCGCGGCTCCTGAGCACGCAGGAAAACGAGCGCCGCACGCTCGCCCGCGAACTCCACGACGAGGTTGGCCAGTCGCTGTCCGCCATTCTCATGGAGGCGGAAAGCGCCTCGTGTTCGGGGGATCCCGGCGAAATGCGCGACCACCTGGCCGCCATCCGGACGGTCGCGGAAAAGACCGTCAACGAGGTGCGCGACCTCGCCCTGCTGCTCCGCCCGTCCATGCTCGACGATTTCGGACTGGTCCCCGCGCTCAACTGGTACGCGCGCGAGATCGCCAAGCGCACAGGGCTCAACGTGGTGGTGCAGGCCGATGACGCCGCCGACAATCTGCCTGACGAACACAAGACCTGCATTTACCGCCTGGTGCAGGAGGCCGTGAACAACGCCGGCCGCCACGCCAACGCCCGCACCGCCGAGGTGGTGGTCAGGCGTGACAGCCATCGGGTGCTCCTCACGGTTCGCGACGACGGTGCGGGTTTCGACACCCGCTTCGTCCGCGGGCTGGGCCTGCTCGGCATGGAGGAACGAGTCCGGCGCCTTGGTGGGAGCTTTCGGATCGACTCGAAACTGGGGCGCGGCACCGTGATTGAGGCCGAGCTGCCGGTGGTCGAGTTCGGGGCGGCAAATGGACATGATGCCTATTCGCATTCTGCTGGCTGACGATCACACTGTGGTGCGCGACGGCTTGCGAGCCCTGCTCGAGCGGCAGCCGGATATGACTGTCGTGGCCGAGGCCGCGGACGGCCGCGATGGCGTCCGTCTGGCCGAGGAGCAATCTCCCGACGTGGTCGTGATGGACATCACCATGCCGAACATGAACGGTATTGAAGCCACTCGCCGCATCCTGGCGGCCAATCCGCGCACCGCCGTGGTGATCCTGAGCATGCACCAGGATGAGAGCTATGTGCTGCGCTCGTTGAAAGCCGGGGCCAAAGGCTACCTGTTGAAGGACTCGTTGCGCAGCGACATCCTCGACGCCATCCGCGCGGTCTCACAGGGACGCTCTTTCCTCACCCGCAAAATCAGCCGCATGATGCAGGAAGATTACGTGCGCCAGATGGAAAGCCGCGGCGTGGAAGACAGCTACGACCTGCTCACTGATCGCGAACGCGAAATTCTGCAACTGGTGGCCGAAGGCAAGGCCAATAAGGAAGTAGCCGGCCTTCTGAACATCAGTCTCACTACCGTCGAGACGCACCGGACCCACATTTTGCAGAAACTCGGCCTGCACAGCGTTCCGGACCTGATCCTCTACGCCGTGCGGAAAAACATCATCTCGTGAGTGGACTTATGTCATCGCCTGGCGCCGGAGCTGCCTGAGAGTCCCGCCGCCCGGTCGTGGTTAACACGGCGCGACCGTAATAACATCGGGATAGTCGACAAGATCGAGTGGCGCGTGGTGTTTGCGGTAGCCAATAGTTCTCGACCCTACTGGGGGGATGCCCGCCGCGAGGGCCGAGGTAGTTGCGGTGTGCGGAACCACAGTGGCGTAAGACGGATGGACTCAGGCATGCTCGTATTGGAGTGCGAAATCTCTCAAGCTTGCCGGTGTCCCGTCCTCGGCGATCGCGAAGAGAACGCTCCGGTCCTGTCTGAGAAAGTCGACCGATTTCGTGCTCTTGTTAGGAGCACATATCGGGCCAGTGTCGTCTTCGGTTGAGCCGCGTCTACGCCGAGCGGGTGACGCCGAATCGCCTACCCCGGCAGATTTTGCCTTTCAAGTGCAAGAGTTGCGTCCAGGTTCGAGCCTGCCAGTCGCGGGCACAGCCTATCGCGATGGGCGGTTCGCAACCTTGAACAATGTGGGCGATGATTAGAACACCTGCATGGGGCTGGGCCTGTGGAGCGGTGGGATGAGCGATCTGGTTCAATACTTGCTCAACCTGACGTTTGGACCCAAGGAAGCAGCGACGTGCGCCTTCTACTGGCAGGAGGAAGCTCGCCCTACTGCATGTGATCGATAGCAGCAAAGCCCGTGCGGGGTCTTTATCGAAGGAAGGAGCGCGAAAATGCAGCTTGGAATGATCGGTTTGGGGAGGATGGGCGCCAGTATGGCGAGCCGCCTATTGCAGGGCGGCCATGAATGCGTGGTCTTCGACATGAAGCCTGACAGCATCAAGGACTTGGCCAGCAAAGGCGCGACGGGGGCCGCTTCGCTCGACGATTTCATGGCCAAGCTGAAGCCGCCGCGCGCTGTCTGGTTGATGGTGCCCGCGGCGGCCGTGGAGGTCACTGTGCAGGACCTTGCCGCCCAGATGCAGCAAGGAGACATCGTCGTTGATGGAGGCAACTCTTACTATGTTGATGATATCCGGCGAGCCAAAGAGTTGAAGCCCAAAGGCATTCGCTATGTCGATGTGGGGACGAGCGGCGGCGTGTGGGGGATCGAGCGCGGTTATTGTCTGATGATCGGAGGTGAGGACGATGCCGTATTGCACTTCGATCCAATCTTCAAGACGCTTGCTCCGGGACGCGGCGATATCCCGCGCACACCTGGACGGGAAAAGGTTCGTGGCACGGTCGAGGAGGGGTATCTCCATTGCGGGCCTTCCGGCGCCGGCCATTTCGTCAAGATGGTTCATAACGGGATTGAATACGGATTGATGGCTGCCTACTCCGAAGGACTTAACATTCTGCGGCATGCCAACGTCGGCACGAACAGCCGGACCGCCGATGCCGAGACGACGCCCCTACGCAACCCGGAGTTCTATCAATATGACTTCAATCTAGGCGACGTCGCCGAGGTTTGGCGTCGTGGCAGTGTGGTCGCCTCGTGGCTGCTGGACCTGACCGCCATCGCATTATTCGGGCAGGCCGATCTCTCCAAGTTCTCGGGCCGAGTGTCCGACTCTGGGGAGGGCCGGTGGACTATTACCGCCGCCATCGACGAAGGGGCCCCCGCTCCGGTCTTGAGCGCCGCGCTTTACCAGCGGTTCGCATCGAGAGGCGAAGAAGACTTCGGAGACAAGTTGCTCTCCGCCATGCGATTCGAGTTCGGTGGTCACATCGAGAAGAAGCAATGAGAGCTTCCCGTTCGGACGCACTGGTACTCTTCGGGGTGACGGGCGATCTCGCCCACAAGATGATCTTTCCGGCGCTTTATGCGATGGTGAAGCGCGGCACCCTTAAGGTCCCGGTAATCGGCGTCGCCCTCCCGAAGTGGAGCCTGGCCCGTCTGCACGAACGCGTGACAGAAAGCATAGAACGATCGGGCGGGGTTGACAACCAGCCTGCCCTTCATCATCTTCTGTCCCTGCTCAAGTACGTGAGCGGGGATTATGATGATCCGAAGACGTTCGCGGCGATAAAGAGCGCTCTGGGCAGGGCCCGGCGCCCGGCGCACTACCTCGCTATCCCACCCTCGCTCTTCGAGATGGTGATCAAAGGGCTCGGTGCCGCGAACTTGGCCGCGCATGCGCGCGTCATCGTCGAAAAGCCGTTCGGACGCGATCTGGCCTCCGCGCGGGAACTCAATCGCGTCGCGCGGATGGTGTTCCCGGAAGACTCGATCTTCCGCATCGACCATTTTCTCGGAAAAGAGGCGATCATGAATATCCTCTATTTCCGCTTCGCCAATTCGTTCCTGGAGCCAATCTGGAACCGCAACTACGTGGCCAGCGTCCAGGTAACCCTATCCGAGGATTTCGGCGTCGGGAGCCGTGGGTCGTTTTACGAAACCGCCGGCTGTCTGCGCGACGTGGTGGAGAACCACCTCTTCCAGGTCGTCGCGCTACTGGCGATGGAGCCGCCGTCCGATAGGGACTTTGGAGCCGTACAAACCGAAAAAGCCAAGGTCTTTCGAGCCATGCGCCCTCTCAAGCGCGACGACTTGGTGCGCGGCCAGTATGCTGGCTACCGGAAGGAGCAAGGCGTGGCGAAGAACTCCGACGTCGAAACCTTCTGCGCCATGCGGCTCTTTATTGACTCTTGGCGCTGGGAGGGCGTGCCTTGGTACCTGCGCTCCGGCAAGTACCTCGCCGAAACCGCGACCGAGGTCCTGGTGGAGCTGAAACCGCCGCCGCAGAGGCTTTTCGCCGACTCAGCGCCGCCCGCCGGCCCGGCCAACTACCTGCGCTTCCGGGTCTCCCCCAACTCGGCCGTCGCCATCGCAGCTCGCGTCAAACTCGCCGGGAAGGAGTTCGTCGGGGAGCAGCGAGAGCTCTACCTGTTCGAGGAACGGACGGGAGAGGAAGCGCCCTACGAGCGGCTCTTGGGCGACGCCCTAGCCGGCGATGGTGCACTCTTCACTCGTGAGGATGCGGTGGAAGCCGCCTGGGCGGTGGTCGACCCAGTCCTTAAGGGGCACCACAAGGCCCGCCCCTACAGGCGCCGAAGTTGGGGGCCGAAAGAGGCTGACGCGATTATCGCTTCGGACGGCGGTTGGCACAACCCCATACCCGCCGCCGACACCAATCAACGCGGCAAGAATTCCGAGAATGTTTGCCCCCTGCCGGTCTGATCTAAACGAAGCCCCCATTCCGGACGTCGCGGTCGTTGGGCAATCGCCGCAGTCTTTGCCGAGCAGGTAATTTCAGGCGAAAATCGTCAAGGCGTCCATCCATGGAAGGACACTTCAGTGCGAGGGTTTCAATGACCAACGTACAGGGGGGAATGAGGTGCAACCCTTGCGGGGAAAAGAAGGGTGATCCAGTTGGGGATGCCAGGCTGCAACAGTTGCCGCAGGCCTTTCGGGAAAAAAGAATTCTTCGGCCCTAATCTAAAGTGGCAACCGAGAAGTGCTGGCGCCGACTTCGAAGGTGGGCTTCCGCCGTAGTTTCTGGTATCAGTCCCAGCGTGCAATAGCGTGCAATGCACGACGGCGGGGATGGCAAACATGGCAATCCCGGCAACCGAGAATCTGCAAGTTGCAGGTTTGATTGACCCCTCAAGTGTCCGAATCCCTCTCTCTCCGCCAGCTTAGAATCAACCTTGTCTTCACCTTGCCCGGAACGACCTTTCAATAGTGGCCATGGCTAGGAAGAGCCTGTTGGGGTGGTCAAGCAGCGGTATGAATTCG
>Ga0181533_1003624_pt1 | contig 16604 bp, 19 predicted proteins | sample PEATcosm2014_Bin_45_FD_119772 | JGI IMG/M metagenome (GOLD analysis project Ga0181533, IMG submission 119772) | Peatland microbial communities from MTU Mesocosm Facility, Houghton, MI, USA - PEATcosm2014_Bin11_60_metaG | ecosystem: Environmental > Terrestrial > Soil > Wetlands > Peat | place... | reverse complement strand
TTTCTCCGTGGGCACGGAAGAGCGCAGCACGACAACCCGGAAACCGGCCTGGCGCAGAATCGTCTCCAGGCGCAGAGTGACGTCCTTCTCTCCGGTGTAGGTGGCATAGATCTGGCAACGCCGCCCCTGGCGCAACTCCTCACTTACGTCGGCGATGAGCGCACGCTCTTTGGCAAAGAGCTGGTCCTCGCTAAGATTTGCAGGCGTGGCAGCGAGAAACCGTATATATTCGCGAGTCTGCGGATCAAAGGCCCGCGCCCATATCGCATCGAACCCATAGGGATGATCCGGGTAGAGCAACAACGTGTTGAGCAGAATGCTCATCAGGCTCTTGTTGCCGCGGTGCTGGCGCATCGCCGAGCGAATGTCGTCTTCGAGTTCCTCGTAGCCTTTGGCAAGATCGGAGTCCATCTCGACGGAGACGACGCTCTCGTCGTAGCGCGGCAGGTTGTCCGCGATGTCCTCGAGCGAGAGAAAGGCCGTCGTATTCATCAGGAACTTGCCGAACAGAAGCGGCGATGCTCCCGGCTTCCGTACCACCTGAATTGTCTTCTTCGTGGACCGCGAGCAGGCGTTGTCCTCCTTGCGCACCTTCTCGATGGTTTCGAGTACGCCGTACTGCTCCTGGAAGTCGCGCCGCCCCTGTCCGCCGTAGGCAAAGCCCTCGCTCGCCATCGCGTGCGGTTCCATGCGGTAGAAGATGTTGAAGAGGTCGTCAGCGTAGCCGCCCATCAGCGTGCCGGTCAGCGCGATCAGTTTACGGGCCGCGCGTTCCAGTACACCCAGACCGTTGCCCTGCGCTGTGTCCCCGGCTAACTGGTGCAACTCGTCGGCGATGGCGAAATCGAACCAGCGCCGCATATAGCGGCCCGCGAATTCGATAGGAGCCATACGTTGAATTCGGCTGCGGTCGGCCTGCCACAAAGCAGAGTACTGCGTCGTTCCGTCCTGTGGCCGAGTCAGCATCTCCGAAAGCTTCACCTTGTCTCCAAAATCGAGATAGGTCAGCTTTTGCCGTTCGGAATCGAGGAAGGCAGCACCAGTGTCGGGATTGACGACACCGCCCAGGTTCGGCCCCGACTTCGCTTTGAGAAAGACGTGCTCCCAGAAGTAGCCGAGTTTGCCCTTGTCTTTGCCGGTGATGAAGAAGGCTGGCGCCGGGCACTTGCTGCGCCACTCCTTGCGGCTCATCCGCCGCAGATCGGACAGAGACAGACGCATTCCTTCATAGACAATCCGCCCGTTGCGTAGCTTGACCTCGCAGACGCCGTGCGCCTTTCTCGGGTCGCCTCCGTTGCGTAGATCCTCGATCAGAAAGGCGCGGGCGCGCGGTATGGTCACCAGTACCTCTCGCGCCCATTTGTGCGTAATGTGCGAGGGGCACATCACCAGCGTCGTCGAGGGCCGCCCGTCGGCGAGTACGTGGATCGCTCCCAGCGCCATATACGTTTTGCCCGCGCCGCATTCGGCCACGATGCGCGCCGCTTTGGCCTTACGCAAGTACTTCGCTGTCCCGGTAATCGCCAACGCCTGCGCAGGTAGAGCCTTGCGCAACATGGTTGCAATGCGCGGCGCAACGGGGTCTGTTGTGTTCTGTAGAGGGGGAAATGTACTGAGGATGCGCGATCCCAATTCGTTGGCGTTTGCCCGAAGGTACGAGGCAATATCGACGATGCTCTCTTCGCTCATGTATGGAACCTCGCGACGGAACTGTGGAGTTGGAGTGCGACTTGAGGGCGATCAGGCGGGAGAGCTATTATTCGACCTCCTCCCGAATCCGGCGCAGAATCTCGAACAACGAGTGCTTCGGCCACTTGATCGGCCCATTCTCCTCAGGAAAGGCAGCAACGCCGGATTTCAGTGCAGCCGAGATCCAGGCGACCAACTCGTCGGCCGTGGCCGTAACCAACACAGGCTCACAACCGATGCCGTGAAGTGGCTGGAAGCGGCTTTCGGCTTCAAGAGTCCCGCAGATGTGCTCTGCCCACTCGGGCACGGCGGGAAGGCCAAGAAAAGTCGATAACCACGACCAGGCTTCGTTGGGACTTTTACGGGAAAGGATTGTCCGGCCCGCGGTGCCATTCGCGTGCAGCTGCTCGGAGATGGCCACTAGATGGCGTACCGGATGTTTGCGGCCCGGCAGCACCACCGAACTGCGATAGCACGAGGCGTGTTCGCCGAGCGTGATCTCCTTGATTGCACCATCGGGAAAGGTCAGCGTGAAGTTGGCCTTTTCGTGAACTGCCGCGGTAATGGCGCCGATGTCGGAGTCGCTTCCGAAGACCCCGACGAGATGTGCCTGCTCATCTTCTCCTATATAGGAGGAAACCCTCACACGAATTCTGGTTGATGTCTTCTCTGTGATGCGGTGGTACTCAAGCAGCCCGAGCCTCAGGTGCGCATTCTGCATCGGCATCTTCCTCCTGCCGTATCGGCGTTTCGGTCAACTTCAGCGTTCTTCCATCGGCGTAGACCAGCCGCAATTCGTTGGCCCACCGCTCGCGGTGATGGACAATCTCGTTTTCTTCGTCGTGCTCGACAAAGGTGGTGACGTGCTTGACCGACCGCCAACGGGCAATGTGCCGGTTGTCACCCTGGCCGAAAACACCATTCAATAGGCCTGCCGTGCAGAGCAGCCCGACATGGCCTCCATGCAGAGGCGTGATCGGCCGCCCGGTGGCCACGTCTTCGTGTGGAGCGAGAAACGGCATCACCTGCTTCCACGCGCCGGAGTGCGGCAGCAGGTCTTCAAGCAGGTCGTAGGGCAGGCCGCGGTAGCTGAGAACTGTTTCGTCTGAAGGTGGGATTCGATACGGCTCGCAGGCATCGGGCGCCAACTCTGGCAACTCCTGATAGCTCCCGTAGAGGCCAATGCGCTGCAACAGGCGCTTATTCGCGTCAATGGCCGAGCCTCGTACGTTCGAGCGCACGCCGAGCACGGCGATCTGGCGGAAGCGCACTGATTCCTCGTCAGTCATGCGGAAGACATTGAGCGCGGTGAAGTTCGAACTCAGCAGGCCTGCGCAGTCCATCAACCGCTCGAAGGGAATGACCATCGCCAGCACGCCATCCATCGCGAGCCAGCGGTAGGTGTGGTCGAGAAACAGCCGCTCCATGCGGTTGTTCGCAACCTGACCAATCTCGGAGTCGTAGGGCGGATTCAGATAGAGCAGCGAAAACGACTCCGGCTTGGCGACGGCATCGAAGGCATTGCCCTGGATGGTCTCGATGCCTTTCGACTGAGCGATCAGTGCGCGCTCGGCATCGAGTTCGACGCCGTAGCGGCGCACCTCCGCGCCTCGGGAGATGATGTCGAGCGCCGTTCCTTGTCCCACGCAGGGATCGACGACCGACGCCGTGCCGGTAAACTCAAGCAGTGCGCGAAGCCGCACGGCCTCGCTTATGGGAAGCGGGTAAAAGCCCATCTTCAACCGCGCCGCGTTTCTGGCCATGGTTCCTCCGTGGGCGATAAACTCTTGAATTTGAGTGGCTGGTGTATTCTTCGAGGGGAGGTGCTCAGGCGCACCATGGTGAAAGATATTCTTGCGGCAATCGACGCCGAGATCGCGACCCTCGAACAGGCCAAGGCTCTATTGAGAGCATCGGGCGCCGTTGTCGCCAAGCGCAAACTCGGTCGGCCTGCTAAGGCGGCTTCAGTTGTTGTTCCGAAGGTTCAAAAGGCCAGGAAGCGACGCAAGATGAGTGTGGAGGCACGGGAGCGCATCCGGCAAGCGCAGATCAAGCGTTGGGCCGCGTTGAAGACCCCCAAAGAGAACCTAAACGCCAGTGTCGCGCCGCTGCCCAAGGCGAAGAAGAAAGCCGCGAAGGCTGCTTGATCGGATTGTGTAGCCGGTGTCGATGAATTCAGAACACGTGGTCCGGAATCACGAAACCTGGATGAACTGTTTTCACCAAGAATTGGCCGATCAATACCTGCGCATGGGAAAGAAGTCTTAAGGGGCTTGGGAAATGTCAGAGTATCCAATTATTGTCGGTGACCGACCAGCAGAACTTCAAGCACTTCAGATTCTTGCGCTGTCTTTGGCCGGGGCTGCTTCTCGTCTATCGTCGAAACGGCCCGACAAAACGCCTGAAATCGTTCCCCCCGAAATCGTTGCCGCCCCGTTGTTGATGGCAACTGCGAGAGCGCTTTCACTCGGCTGTTGCGCTGGACTTGACACACCAATTGAGGTGTTGGCGCTATCCGCCAGGAATACCTTTGAACTCTGGCTTAGGCTTATGTACATTTTGGAAAGCGACGCGAATTGCCAAGCCTGGAGGAACGAGGCGTTTACTGACCAACTACAGGTGTACGACGCAATTCTCGCTTTACAGGGACCAGACAATGTAAAGGATGTCATTCGTGGGGAAATCCAACGCGTAAAGCAACAAGCTGTCACACGTGGTCTGGCTCCTGGATCGAAGCTAATGAAAATGCCTGATCTGGCCAAGGCAACAAAATGTGAAGAGGAGTACGGAGCGTTCTACAAGTTATATTCGAAGCTGGTCCACCCGTCTGCATGGTTCGTAAACATGCCAAATGCTGTTTCATCAGAGATGTACCGCATGACACTTATTGTCAATGCACAGGTATATGGATGGCACATCTTGAAAATAGTCGAGGACAAATTTGGCGTATCTTCGAATCAGTGCCACCAAGCCGCTAGCGCGCAATTCCAAGTACCCAAATCTACGGTCGTACATTAACCGTTGACGCCGATTGCATTGAGGTCCGCAAAGAAAACGCAATTAGCTGCTTGTTGAATTCACCTGTGACTGTCCCAGTCCTTCCGCGAGAAACGCGCGGGCGGCGTTAAGGATGGCTGGCGCCACAGCGTCAATCTCGTTCTCGCGCATCAGGCGCAGCGGCACTCTGTCTCCCAGTTCCGGATTCACACCCGTCAGCCAGGCCTGCGCAACCGCGGGCGAATCATACTCGCTCAAGGCGCGCGCTACTTGAAAGACGAAGCGCAACCGGCTCTCCGCGCCGCCGTAGAGCTCGCCGCCAGCAATCCAGCGATCGACGGCGCGCACGTCCTTGACGCCGCCAATATAGGCGGTCAGTTTCCGCCCCACGATCTCAACGAGCCTCTCGACGACCTTCGAAGCGGAAAGGCGGAGCGCTTCGCGATGAGCGAACAGGTCGAGTCTGGGGAACGATGTTGTGTCCATGGCGGACCTCCTGATTGAACCTCCTTCAAATAGCGATGGGCTGCGAACCAAACGGGGCTACTACGCCGCTCTGGCCAATTCGATTTGCATAATGGGCGCAAAGCGCCGCGCCGATACCGAGCCGGAGTGCGGCCCCATCGGCGGATGCGGCACCAACTCGGCAAGTGGCCACACGGAGATGTTGCCGCACACGCCGCAACATCCTCCGCTGGAGTTCGAGACCGAAGCGCAACTCTCGCAGTAGACGGCTTCGACAACCGGGATACTGACGAGGTTGCGCCGCGGACGCAGAATGCTGATCTCTCCCATGATTTCCTCCCGGTGCTGAACCGCTCGCTAGGCCACCTGCTGGTTGGCCAGGGATTCGAGTTCCTCGACCAATTGCTTCAACGCCGCCAGGCTCGGCAGTTCGGTGACCGATGCGATCTTGAAGCGCTCCGCCACGGCGAAGAACTGTGCGTCGCCCGCCATCTCGGCCAAGTTGCGCAGCCGCTCGAAACCGCGCGTCGCGGCCTGCATCCACTCGACGGTCTGCTTCTGCCTCTCCGCGTTGGGGATCGTCCGCGCGTCAGCGCTGTGCCCGGCTCGGCGCAGAATCTCCGCGTAGATCGGCTCGCCCAGCGTCCCGCGAAAACCCTCGATCTCGGCCGTCAGTCGCTGATCGACCGGTCCGCGCGTGTCGCCGACCAGGCCGTTCGCCTGAGCGATGGTCATGCCCGGCGGCAGCGCCCACTCGGGCAGGATGGGAATCGCAACCGGCTCCCCACGGGAATTCAGCCGCACGCGGGTCTCCCCGAAGCGGTAGAGGTAGCGGCCCAGCCCAAAACAGGTGCACGCCCGCTTAAAGGCCTGGGCATCCGCCGAAGTAACTGCATTTTCGCGGTCGGCCCACTCTTCGCCGGTGCCTGTGTGGCTGCCCAGCCGCGTGATCGTCACGGCGGTTGCCACCAGCACCTTGCTGGTGACGATCGACTTTCCCCGCTCCATGCGGCACAGCGACGGTACGGTCGAGATTGTGTACTCGCGCGTCCATCCCGACGGTGTGAAGAGTTCGTTGAGCCGGTCCGTGTAGGCGCGCGGATCGGCAAAGGGCAGGATGACGCCGCTCCGTCCATCTGCGGAGCTGCGCATCACCCGCCACTTGATCAGCGCCGGATCGAACGGCGCTTCGAGCTGCGCGAAGAGCTTCTCACGCTCGGCTTCTGTAAACTTCGGTGCGGCCATACCTCACCTCCTTGGGCTGTGGGCCTGCGTTGCCAGCACTGTAAAACTGAGAGCGCCGCTGGGGGCACACGTGACAACTGCAAAATTGAATTGGATCTAAAAGAAGAGTTTCTTTGCGCGCGGCGACGCTCGGCCAGATAAGTTGCTGATATTATTGAGGTTGCTTTCTGGAAAGGGATCTAACCTGTGATCTTAGGACACTCGCCGTAATTCAGCGTAGCAATCCGAGATCCTCGACTCCCTCGGTACGGAGTATCGCTGACGGGTGAATTTGCCCAGAAGGATTGGGAAGCTATTCTGCCTGAACTTGTCATGGGACAAACCTGGGCGAACTTCAATATTGAGGCGGCAAGATTCTCGCATTTGCATCGGAGTCCAGAGATTATCCTGATTCTTTACTTGAAATATGGGTAGTGATGTGGCGGCTACAGCGATAGGGGGTGACCATGCCTGAGAGTGGTTCTAGATTCGTCCGGTACTTTCCGCTTCTAATAGATGCCTTGCGTGCAAAGCATCCAGATCCCATGCGTCCGAAGGAAGCCCTCGCATGGATTCGCTCCAAAATTACTATTCCATCCGAAGACTTAACGCGTCACATCCAGAACGGCCAACAGACGATCTTTGAAAATGATGTCCATTGGGCACGGTTTTATTTGGCCGAAGCAGGGATTGTGGATCGCCAGAAGCGAGGCTGGTGGGGCCTGACCGAGAAGGGGTTCATGACAACATTGAACGTTGACGAAGCTCAGCAGCTTTTTGAGGATATTCACAAGAAAAAACAGGTTGAGCAAACTGTGTCAGAGGATAACGCAGCTCCGGATATTGAGGACGCCGATGAAGGTGTTTCTTATTGGTTCGCCGGTGCTGTGTGGAACGGCACAAATGATCAACTGCCGCGCTTTCTAGAGCATGGTATTTGGGAGAACGGCTACGATACTGAATTTACCGACCAGGTTAAGTCTGTTCAGATCGGAGATAAGATTGCCGTTAAGGCAGCTTTTACTCAGAAGAAGAATCTCCCTTTTGAAGTTGGCGGAAAGGTTGTCTCCGTGATGCGAATCAAGGCAACAGGCACCGTCACAGGGAACCCCGGAGATGGAAAACAGATTCAGGTCGCTTGGGATAAGCAGGAGAAGGCGCGAGACTGGTACTTTTACACCTACCGGACGACATTGACTCGTGCCGACACTTCAGAAGAAGCATGCAAGCGGCTGGTTGGTTTTACATTTAATGGTGCAAAACAAGATTACGCATGGTTCCTTGATCTTCCTTATTTCAAGGGAATCTACGGCGATAAGGCAAAGGTTCTGAGTGAGAACCCTGTCACTGAAGTCGGTGGTAAGGAAGACGAGGAAGTAGAGGATACTTCGCCTTACTTGCTAGAGAATGTCATCGATGATGGCTGCTTCTTAGCTATCGAGAGACTTGATAAGATTCTGGGTTTCTGGAAGCAAAGGAAAAACGTCATCCTACAGGGACCACCCGGAACAGGAAAGACCTGGCTTGCGAGGCGTCTCGCACTTGCGCTTATTGGATCGACGGCTGAGCAGGTGACGCAATCCAGGCTACGATCAGTGCAGTTCCATCCATCCCTTTCCTACGAGGACTTTGTTCGCGGCTGGCGTCCAACCGGCAAGGGAGAGTTGGAACTGAAAGATGGAATCATGATGGAGGCCATCGATGCGGCGCGGGCCGGAGGAGATGAGCCATACGTTCTAGTCATAGAGGAGATCAATCGAGGAAATCCTGCACAGATACTCGGGGAAATGCTCACGTTGCTGGAGGATACGAAGAGAACTTCGGATGAAGCGATTTCGTTGGCATATAAAAAGACACCAAATGAAAAGGTCTACATACCGGAGAATCTATATGTAATTGGCACGATGAATGTCGCAGATCGCTCTTTGGCAATCGTTGATTTCGCCCTGAGACGTCGTTTTGGCTTCTTTGAGCTAGAGCCTCAACTCGGTCCAGCCTGGCAGAAGTGGTGCAAGGCAAAAGGGCTGCCGGACGATATGATCGAGAAGATCAAGGAGCGGATTGAGAACCTTAACACCTCGATTCAGGACGATCATTCCCTTGGTAGGCAGTTCAGGATTGGCCACTCGTTTGTGACGCCAGACAAGCCTATAAAAGAGGATCCAGCCCAGTGGTTTCGTGATCAAGTGGAGTATGTGATCGCTCCTCTCCTTGAAGAGTATTGGTTCGATAAGCATGAGCAGGCAGCGAAAGAGAAAGAGAAGCTCTTGGAAGGTCTCTCATAATGGCATCTGCCGTACAACCTCTGATTCATAAGGTTGGAAGCATCCCGGTCCAGAATCTCTGGCTCATGATGCTTTATGCATCTCAGCTTACCCGCTATCCAAATACAGCGAGGATTTTGCTCGAAGACGACTCGGCCGACATTCCAGATCTGGTTTGCGAATTGCTGGCCCTAGAGGTTCAGCGTCGTCTCCGCCGAAATCTGACCGCGGGATACGTGAATCGTTCGTGTGAGCTTTCACGTGTCAGAGGACGAATCGATTGGTTGAAGACTGAAACCGGGATGCTGCTTCCCAAAGGAAGAATCTTCTGCCGATTCCAGGAACTCAGTACGAATACACCTCGTAATCGGCTTATTCGTGCAGCGCTTGAGCGAGCGTCAAGCATTGTGAGTAGGCCCGAATTGGGTAGGCGTTGCGATGCATTAGCGCTATCCATGGCAAGGATGGGAGTCCAGACTTCACATGCAGGCTTGAGAGACGCGCGCCTAGAACAATTAGGAAGAAACGATCAAGAAGACAGGGGTGTTCTGGCTCTTGCGGCGCTCGTATTTGATCTTTCGCTTCTGACTGAACAAGAAGGTGATAAGCCGCTGTTTTCGCCAAGCCGAGATGAAGTGCTCGTGAGGAGGCTATTTGAGAAGGCTGTACTCGGATTTGCGAGAATCGAGCTTGGGTCTGGTGGATGGGGCGTGAGTGGGGGAGCACAGTTCATTTGGCCGATTGAATCACCCAGTTCTAACCTCAAAACGTATCTGCCTCAAATGAAGACGGATATCATTCTCGATCCCCCAAATGGCGGACGTCGTCTCGTCATCGATACCAAATTTGCATCGATTTTCACGTTGCATCTGGGCCATGAGAGATTTAAGAGCGGATACCTTTATCAAATATACGCGTACCTGCGTTCTCAAGAGAATACTCACCCCGATACCGATGGCATGCTGCTCCACCCATCAATTGGGGAGTCGGTTTGTGAGCACGCTATCATTCAGGGGCACAAGATCACATTCACCACAGTGAATCTCGCAGGGACTACGGCTTCTATCCGTCAAGAGTTACGAAACATTCTGACTCAGAACGAATCCCACAAGTAAGAAATCATATGGTCAGAGACCTAGTTGCCGAAGCGCACGGCGATTCGGCGCACCCTCGGTGATCATCTTGAATCCGGCCATACGTGATCAGGTTTAAGACCAGCCATACAGAGTGGGCGGAGACCATCTGGCTTCTGGGATAAGCCAGTGCGATAAGGATTTCATTGGAGAAAGTTCGCGCCGCGACAACCAGATTGGTTTTGGGGGATCGGGCATGGTCCAATCTTCTCAAATTTGGAGCGTTTCACCGCTATCAGGGGTCAGTAAGGCACCTCCTGCTGCGTGATTTCCGGTTCCTGACCAAACTCGGACTGCGCGAAGCCCTGTCCGCTGACGTAGTGCTCCACATCATCGCTGCCGCCATCGGGCGGAGGCGACAGAAGGCTGATCTCCGTTACGACGATTTCTGAGCGATACCGGCGCTGGCCGGTCTGCCGGTCCTCCCAGGAGCGCGTCCGCAGCGAACCCTCGATATAGAGCCGCGATCCCTTGCGAACGTAATCGCGCAGGATCTCTCCGACCCGCTGGTAGCCGACCAGGTTGTGCCACTCCGTGTGTTCCTGCCAATCACCGTGGATGTCCCGGTAACGCTCGCTGGTGGCGAGCGACAGGTTGACGATGGTGCCCGTGCGCAGGATGTGGACCGCCGGGTCCTTGCCGGCGCGTCCCAGAAGAATGACCTTGTTCACAGTCCGTCCCATAATCCCTCCTTCATTGGTTTTGGCCGTAGACAGAATCGAAGGCATGTCGCCGGTCGATCTCGACGTACTCGTCATTGGCATAGCGATAGAACTTCCCCGTCACCGCGTCGATGTTCAGATAGCGCCGCGTCAAGCGGTGCTTGTAGAGCACGATGCCTCCAGCCTTGCCCATGAACATAAAGTCTTCGCAGAACTCGGGCGGCATGGCGCTTTCAAGAGGCCGCCAATCTGGCTTGCCCACCTCGATGGCACACTTCATAGCTCACCGCCTTTGTTCGTGGCCGGAGTCACGGCGACATGCGTGTGCTTGCATCCCGGACATGCGACGGCGCCGGAGATATTGCGAATCGCCTTGTCGAAGCGCTCCGGCAGATCGAGCACTTCGCCGGCCGCGGTGTAGAAAAGCGGGGCAACCGTCCCGCGCAGGGATTTGTTCGCTGCATTCCAGAGTTCGACTGCGAGCGTTCCCTGATGACCGCGGAAAAGTGGCGCAGTAACGATTGCCGGGCGCGTGTGGCCTTCTTCGGACTTCAGCCAAAGTCGCGTGATGGCCAGTTCATAGGTATGGCCGATACGCAGCATCTCGATCCGCACCAGTTCCGGCGCGATCACGATAGCGTGCCGGCCGTTGCCAGAGATCGAATCGATCTGTTGCAGCCACGGCGCCGGACTTCCGTCGGCATCGAGATAAGCGCAGTAACGGCCCATGTCTGCGACCGCTCCGCCGGACTCGACGCCGCGTAGCACGTACCGCCGAGCCAGATGCTGGTGCTCGATTGAGACGCTCGGCTGGCAATAGATTCCGCGCTTCTCCAGGGCGCGAAGCGTCTGCATTGGAAGTGACAGGCCGTATCGCGCATAGCGATTGGCATTGCTTGTGGAGATCTTCGCTGGGCTCGTCATCGGCATCGCCTCCTCAGACCGCAACCTTGCGGCGGATCGGCTGGCCCAGCGCCGCGCGAATCTCTTCCTTCGTGCAGCCGGCCCAGCATTTGTAGAGGCGGGGATTTCTGATCTGGATGGAGAGGTTGTCGCCCGAGCGGTCGTGCCCAGCCTGGGCGCACGATGGGCAACGCGCCCACCAGTTGCGGCTGTCCTTGCGCGTCGTGCGCACATAGTCGAGAATGCGGAACTCAGTGCACAGGGTCGATGCAGCCGATGGTATATATGGGTGGGCTACGACAGGTCGATAGGCTTCAGGAAGCGTCATTCCCTGGATGAAGGTTTTGAGTTCCGCCTCGGTGAGCTTCTTCAGGCTGTCGAGGTAATCGAGTTGCGCCTCCGGCGTGAGGGCAGCCTCGTAGAACCAGTACCGCTGGTTCGTCTTTCGGTGCACGCCGAGCGGGGCACGGATGGCGTTGCCGTATTCGCTGTCCTCGATCCGGTCCTGACGCGGGAAAACCTCAATGCCGTCTTTGAGGCCGCCGCCTTTGACCGGAACGCCGAGCCGCAGGGCGAGGTTGTAAATATAGATACGGCACTCCGACGCCAAGAGTGGCGCATCGGCGAAGATCCAAAGATGGCCACCGCGGCGAGATTGTTCGAGCGCGGCCTCGATGCCATCCTGCTTCAGTTCCCAATGCAATTGGAAGAGGGCCTCGATAGCGCCGTCAAAGTCGGCGTCGATAGCGACCCACTTCGAGCGTTGTGTCTCCGGATTGATAGCGTAGAGATTGATGGTGATGTCGCCGTTCAGGTGCATGCGCACCACGTCGGCGTCGAGAGGTTTTGGCTTCTTGGTCTGCCAGTCCCGCGCCAGGTAGTACGGAACCGAACCGTTGGGCAGGGGATGGGCAGCCTGCATCCCGTAGGCGCGCCGGTTGACGAAGAGCTTGATGAACCGGTCTGCCGTCTCGCGGCTTACACAGAAGGTCGTATACATGGATCTCGCTCCTTCCTGAAGTTCTGTGTTTGTACCCCGGTTCCAGAACTCGGTCAAGTCTGCGGCGTGCCGGCTGATTGGCTGTCTGTGTGTGAGAAAAGGATGGCCCGGAAGAAGACGCCGGGCCATCAAAGCAGCGACGAGGTTGGGGTTCTTCAGGACTGGTGGGAGAAGCGCAGCCGGCCGTGCTTGAAGACGGGCGCGGGTTTGCGGTTGGTGGCGAGGGTGTTGGGTTCGACGCGGAGGCCAGGAAAAGCGGCGGCCTCGGCCAGGGCGTAACGAGTCGCGAGCGAGCGGATGCGGCCAGCGGATAGGCGCATGGGATTCCTCCTGGTTGTGATTGGGATTTGGTGCGGTGGGTGGTTATACGACAGGGTGAAAAGGTCAGGCAGTTGCCAGCTGCATCTGGGAGAGCAACAGGCCGGGCTGATCGACGTAGTTGAACAGCTTGTACTCGGAGAAGACGCGGTCGAAGAGTTCAGTGGTGAACCGGTCTTCGCAACCCTCGAACGAGAGCATGTACCAGTCGTCGCGCTGCCGGTCGAAGATGTAGATTGCGCCGGATGCGTTGTTATCGGGAACCATCTGTAGGAGCATGACGCCCTTGCGGGTCTGAATCCAGCGGGTGGCGACCGCCTCGCCGAGTTCGAGGAAGGCTTGGACGGTCTGTTGGATGGTGTTGGCGGCGCTATCGCGCCAGTTGAACAGCTTGTAGACGGACATCTTTCCCAGGCTGCGGGGCATGGTAACTCTCCTCTCTTTGAGAATTGGGTTGGACGGGTTGGGGGTTAGCGCGGCCGGACGGTCAGCGCCAGATACCAGGTTCTTGCCAGTGAAGCGAACAGGGACACGAAGAGCAAGACGATCCCGGTAAGCCAGATTGGGTGATGGGCGGAGAGGTGACAGAGCGTTCCGCCAAAGGCGACAACGGCCCAGAAATCGAGCACGGTGAGCAGGATGCTGATTGCCACAGGCGCTGTGTTGCGCGGGAACAGAGCAGACTCGGCTACGACGGACGGAGATGCAATCGACAGTGATTCGGGCATAGTGATCCTTTCCGAAGGGCTGGCTTTCGATGGGTGGGATGAATTGTGGGCTGCTTTTGGAAACCTGAACGGGATCGGAGTTTGGGTTGGGACTACCGACAGGTATACGTTTGTCTTCGGTGAGGCTCAGACGCACTTTCAGAGATTCCGTGGAAAAGGGAAGAAAATCTTAGCCAGTCATCTGCTCACATGCGCTTCTGCTGACCATCTTCCTCCTTCTTCCAACAACTCATTTCAATCATCATCCAAAACTATCGACAAACAAGGGGATAGTCAGAATGCATCTTCTTGAACCGCCGCGGGTTGTCACCCTGTGGATCAGTTCAATAGGAAGACGAACGGAAGACAATCGGAAGGCAATCGGTATTCAATGCCGGATGAATAGCAATTGACGCACCAAAGACGGCCAGCCGATGGCCACCTTCAGAAGACAGGCCCTCTTACCCAAAGAGAAACTCGCGGAAGGTGACGACATCGTTGGCCGATGTGTTGGTGAGGACGTTGGTCGAAAGCAGGCTAGAACGAAATGCCCGGCTCAAAGCGAGGCCGATTCGTTTGTTGACCGAGCGCAATTCGACGGCGAGAAGGTAGAGGATGGACGGGTCCGGTGTCAGATAGAGGATGGTGTCGACGCCATTTGCAGCGTCGAGAACCTTGCGCAAATCGCCATAGCGGGCCGTGCCTTTGGCCGTTCTCTCAAACTCGATTGCGAAACCTTTGATACGATTGCCGTCGGAAACCTTGACCAAAGCGTCGAAGTCTTTCGTGCATTCGCCACCATAAACGAGGTTTTGCGAGAGGACTTCCAGCTCCCATTGCCACGATATCAGCACATGGGCAACGGTCAGCGCCGCGCAGATTTCGGCCAGTTCAACCGAATGGAGTACCTGCGATCTGCGCACAATATCCTTAGCCGTCGATGGCAAAGAGACGAGCGCATGGCCACGCAACTCAAGCAATTCAAGTCCCGAGCGCGTAACAGCAAAGACTGGTTCAGAAAGCAAACGGCCACAATCGATGCGCTCGACGAGTCCGTTCCGCTCTAATCTGTCGAGTCGCCAGAGCACCGAACGCCGGCAGGTTTCCGGTCCATTGTTGAGCAGTAGTGCGCAAATCTGATCGCAGGTAATGGCGCGGGCATTACGAATCGTGACGAGCATCGGAATGTCGCGATCGTCCGAGAGTGCGATAAAGCCGCGCCGGTATCTCATGCAATACGCTCCGAAGGCCTGGTTACGAGCTCAATCCGTCTGCCATCCGCCGACAGAATCCACCTGCCGATCTCTGTTTCGACCCAATCCACGGCGCCGATCAGCACCATCGCTTCGTAGCGAGCGCCGCGCACACTGACCGAGATGGGTTGAACGCCAGCCGATCTCCATGCACTGGTTGCGAACGAAAGGTGCCCATGCGTGCGCTCGTTGAGCGTGACCAGAAAGCGATCGGGAGCATTGTTGTTGGCAGGAAGACGGAATAGAAGATGTATCTTGCCGTCAAAGAAGTTTGGCCCCGAGCACTCGAATGTCCTCCCGATCGACCGCAGCGGACGGTCTGGATCGAAGTTGCTCGTCAGGTTGAAGCGGACTTGTCCGGGGAATGCCCAGCACATGCGCAGCCTGCGGCCATACTTGAGCCCTGCCGAGTTGAACCATGCCGCGTTCCGGCGGAAGCAGAAAGGATCGTTCAGGTCGCACGAGTGCGCGGCCCACCAGTTGGTTCCCAGACCAATTATGCGGACGCGCACGGCTTTAGGGCCTCAATCAGTCCCTGCACGACGGCGCGCGCCTGGAGATTCCGTTCCGGTCCGCGCAACCAGTTGAGGAACCAGATTCGCTCGTACGCAAGTGGCGGCAGCGGGAGATTGTTGTCGCGATAGTGCGTGAGCAACTGCCCCAACCGCCCAATCAACACCGCATATTCTCCATCAAGTTTCGCGCTCTTGGGCAAATCCAAACTATGAAATGTGGTGATGAACTCCTCCCAGGGACGCCGCTCAGCGGAATCAGCAGAACCTGTATAGTGACGCCAGAACCTATAGCAAGGGCTCGTTCGCCCGAGGTGATCGAGCAGTGTGTCGATCTGTTCACGCGGATCAATTTGATTGTCGGAATGGTCGGCAATGACCGCGGCAGAATGGCATTTCGACATCAGTTCGATCGTGGCCGTTGCGAGCAGCAAGTCATTGAACGCTTCGAGCGCCTCAGTTCGCTCCGGTTCGTTGAGCGTCGCGATGCGGTCAAGTTCCGCCTTGATTTCAACAGGCGGTTTCATTCCGCGCAGTCTATAGAAGCACAGAAAGAGTTGCGTGCGCTCGAACGCCAGCGCATAATTGACGTCCTCATCTGGGACGAATGCGCGAACATATTCGCGCCACTCCGCTGGATCGGAGAAATCCTTGGACGATTTGATCTTCAACTTGTTTGTCATCGCTTTATCCATTGGCCCCTTTGAGGGTCCGATTGCGTCTCCGTTCGTCGTCCAACTGCGTGTTCGCCTGGTTAAGCCGCTCCCGCAGATTGCGCTCGCTGTTTCGCGTAGCCTCAAGGCTGTTCTTAAGGAACTGCACCTGCTCTTGCACACTCATTGTGCAATTCACGGCACGTGAGGGATCAGCCAAACTCGTAGCCAGAGCATTTGAGGAATTTCCAGCAGCAGCTTCGTCGTTTGCGTTAGCCATCTGTGCAAGGGCATGGACCGTGTCTTTGAGATCCGTCGTCTCTGGCTCGGCCGCTGGATTGGGTAGCTGCTTCGCCATCAGGGCGCGCTCGACTTCAGCGTTATGCTGTTCGGCCAGTTGGTTGAACTGCTCCGTGCGGCGCACAATCTCGATCTTGTCGCTGACGCGGCCGTTCCAGAGTTCCGCGATGATGGTGGCGGCAACGATCTCTTTCTTTGCCGCCGAGCGCCACTCGAAATAGATGATTCCTGCCGCGCAAACGAGCAACCCGAGCGTTACGGCGTTCGACCAGAAATAGAGATCGTCGACGGTATGGCCGACAAGATCGCTCCGTCCGTTTGCCATCGCTGTGCCATAGTCGGTGTTCGAGGGGTTGATCTTGCCCAGGGCATAGTCGAGGAATCCCTGACGCTGGCGTGCGGCTTGTCCGGTTTTTTCCGGCTGCACGGATTGCGTCTGGACGGCCATAGCCGGCACAGCAACACAGATAAACAGGAAGATTACCTGCAATCGAATGGCTGAAAGGAGTCGCATCATCAACCTC
>Ga0181533_1003616_pt1 | contig 16626 bp, 14 predicted proteins | sample PEATcosm2014_Bin_45_FD_119772 | JGI IMG/M metagenome (GOLD analysis project Ga0181533, IMG submission 119772) | Peatland microbial communities from MTU Mesocosm Facility, Houghton, MI, USA - PEATcosm2014_Bin11_60_metaG | ecosystem: Environmental > Terrestrial > Soil > Wetlands > Peat | place... | reverse complement strand
TCCTGCACTTCGTAGAAGCGCAAGAGCAGGTTGGTGAGGGTGGTTTTTCCGGCGCCGGTGTGGCCCACCACCGCCACCGTTTCACCCGGCTCGATGGCGAAGCTAATGTTATCCAGAACTTTGTGGTCGTCCTTGTAGGCGAACCCGACCTTATGAAATTCCACCTCCCCACGCGGGTACGCGAGCGGATGGGGCTGCGGGGGGTCGACGATCGCCACGGGTGTATCCAGCAGCTTGAAGATGCGTTCCGAGCTCGCCATGGCGGCTTGCAGCAGGTTGTACTTGTCGCTCAAGTCTTGAATGGGCCGGAAAAATCGCTGCGAGTATTGAATGAACGCGATGGCTGTCCCCACGCTGACGGCGCCGCGCAAGGCCATCCCCCCGCCCATATAGAGAATAATGGCGACGGCAATCACTCCCACCAGTTCTACCGCGGGATAGAAGAGGCCGTAAGCCAGGATGGAATCCTTGTAGGCCTCCATGTGGGCGCGATTGGCGGCCTCGAATTCATCGAAGCTGCGGTCCTCGCGGTTATAGAGTTGCAGCACCGTCATGCCGGTGAGGTGCTCCTGCAAATACGCGTTGATGCGCGCAATCGCCGTTCGAATGCGCCGGTAGGACTCGCGCACCGCCCGCCGGAACGAGCCGGTAACGACCGCGATGATCGGCAATACGGCGAAGGTCAGCAACGCCAGCTTCCAGTTCACGTACAGCATCACCACCATGATGCTCAGGAGGGTGAAGAAATCCCCGAAGATCGCTACCACCCCGGAGGCAAAAAGGTCGTTCAGCACATCCACGTCCGTCGTCACCCGGGTTACCAGTCGGCCCACCGGATTGCGATCGAAAAAGCCCATCTCCAGCCGCTGCAAGTGGAGGAAGATCTGCTTGCGCAGGTCGTACATCACCTTCTGCCCCACCAACTGCATGGCGAACGATTGGGAAAATTCCAGCCCAAAGCTGATTACCACAGTGGGGAGGAAGAGCGCGAAAGCAATCTGCACAATGCCCACCATGGGATCGCGGCTGAGATAATGCGCGAGGGCGGAGGGAAGGTGCTGGCCGCGGGCGGGATCCAGGTAACGGTCCACTTCCACTTTCATCAGGTACGCCGGGAGGGCCTGAAGCATCCCGTAAAGAAGCGTGGTGATGAGCGCGAACAACGTCATCCGCCAATACGGACGAAGGTACTCGATCAATCGCCGCATCAGCCGCGAGTCGTAAGCTTTGCCGATAATCTCGTCTTCTTGATGACTAGCTGCCATGATCCTTAGCTGGAAGGAGTCAGAAGTCAGGAGTCAGAATGAAAAAACCTGGTGTTGCGTTCGGTAAATACGATTACTCATCCCAGATGCATCAATTCAATGTAGCGCCGGCATCCTGCCGGCAAATGCGGCCAAGATGGCGGCGCTACGTTCTCCACCCAATTGCCGGACACTACACTAGCTCCTAAATCCTGGCTCCTGACTCCTGTCTCCTGACTCCTGCCTTACGCTTCCTCTTCCAATGCTTCCTCAATCAACTGCTTGTTGTACAGTTCCGTATAATGGCCGTTCAGGGCCAGCAATTCCGCGTGAGTGCCGCGCTCCACGATCTCCCCGTCGTGCAGCACTACAATTTCATCGGCGTTCTGGATGGTCGAAACGCGGTGCGAAATCAAAATGGTAGTGCGGCCCGCCAAGACCCCGGTGAGTTGCCGCAGGATGGTCTCCTCCGTGTAGGTGTCCACGCTGGAAAGCGCATCATCCAGAATCAGAATGCGTGGATCGCGGATGACCGCGCGGGATATGGCCGTCCGCTGCTTCTGCCCGCCGGAGAGTGTCAGCCCACGCTCCCCGACCATGGTGTCGAACTTCTTGGGAAAGCCGTTAATCTCCGGGAGAATATTGGAAATTTCTGTGGCGCGCTCGACTTGTGCATCGGCCGCCTCCGGCGCGCCCAGCCGGATGTTTTCACGAATCGTCTCACTGAACAGAAATGTTTCCTGGGGCACAAATCCGATGTCTTGGCGCAGGGTGTGGAGAGGAATCTGGCGGATGGGGACGCCGTCGATTAACAGTGTTCCCGGTGGAGCATCGTACAAGCGGGGGATCAAGCTCACCAGCGTGGATTTTCCCGAACCCGTGGCCCCCACCACCGCCACCGTCTTGCCCGCCGGAATGTGCAAGTTGATATTCTTTAGAATCGCGTGGCCGTTGTAACTGAAGCTGAGATGGCGGAACTCAATCTCGCCCATCAGCGCGGTTATGGAGTCTACCGGCACCTCGCGGTCGTCGATATCGGGTTGAGCATCAAAGATGGTCATCAGCCGTCCCTGCGAGGCCAACCCCCGCTGTACCAGGTTGGTCACCCAACCCAGCGCGACGATGGGCCAGATCAGATTGGCGAGATACACGTTGAAGGCGGCAAATGTCCCGAGGGTAATAGTTCCCTGCACCACGTGCTGTCCACCCTCGACCAAGACGATCATGAGCGCCACGGCGAACATCAATGCCAGGGCCGGCCACAGGAAGCTGGTGATCCAGATCAACCCCTTGTTCTTTTCGACGAAGTCCCGGTTCATCACGTCAAACGTCGCCATTTCCGCATCTTCCTGGCAGAAGGCGCGAACCACCCGCACGCCTGAAATGTTTTCGCGCACCCGTTCCGTGAGCTCCGAATAAAGCGCTTGGATTTTCTCGAAGCGCTGGTGAATTTTGGCCCCGAAGTATTTGACCCCTAGGGAAACCAGCGGCATGGGGGCAAGCGCCATCAGCGTCAGCTTCCAATCCAGGTGAATCATCAAGCTGATCGTAGTGATGCCGACCACCACCGTGGTGGCGGAATACATGATGCCCGGGCCCATCATGTTGCGGACGGCATTCAGGTCGTTGGTGAGCTTTGACATCAGGTCGCCGGTGCGGTGCTCGGTGTAATACCGCGGCGAAAGGCGCAGCAGGTGCCGGTACAAATCATTGCGCAAATCGTATTCGGCGTCGCGGGAAATGCCGATGAGAATCCAACGCATCCAGAATTGGAAGACGGCCTTGATCAGCGACAAACCCACGAGTACGCCGGCCACCACCGCTAATTGTCGAATCAGCACGCCGTGTGTCAGGTCGTCGACTCCGGCTTTGATGGCCAGTGGAACCAGCGCTCCCACGGACTGCGCAATGACCAGGCAGACGAATCCCGCAACGAAGCGCGCCTTGTAGCGAGCAAGGTACGGCCGAATTGGACGGAAGCGGTCGAGCATCCGAATCCTTATGACGCAAACCCCTTGATCTTGTCCCCAAGAGGAAGGAGGACCAAAGTATTAGATTATAACGGAGGGCCAAGGTTACCGGTACATGGTTTGTCCGGGGAGGGCGCGCGGAAGTCCCGCGGTCTCCTGGAAAACCTGGCGGGTTGCGTGTACGATGGGGCCACACTTGGCCGTTCTGCAACGGAGGCCAAGCAAATTTTTCCCTCGGGAGCCCCGTATGGCAAATGATGAATCCAACGACGACCGTGAGAAAAGAATCAAGGAGCTGAAGCGCCGGGCGGAAGAATTGGCCGGTGGAGAGATGCAGACTGGTGGGTTTGAGGATTGCCCCCCTGATGTTGAAGAAGGATTCTTGAAGCAGATGCTGGAATATGAGGAAGCCCCGTGGACGACTCACTTCCAGCAATTGGAGCGTGCCGGTGTATCCATGCCCGCGCCAGAAACGCTCAATGACCAAGAGGTGACCGCCAAGCTCTGGGAAGTCATTAACAAAATGGCCCAGATGCGCATCTTCCTTGAAGACACTGACCATCTGAGCGACCGCGAGCTTTACACGGAGCTTTGGAGTGACCTACTGCGCGAGGAAACGAAAGACATCATGCTCGACCAGGACTCCGCTTGTCATTATCAATTGCTGAGCGGTGGCAGCGACGAAGACACCCAACTCTATCTCAAATATTTCGCCGACGAGGAATGGCGCGAATGGTGGCACAAGGAATACCCGGACGATCCCATGCCGGACCCCGAAGACCCGCCTTACGATCGCGACCGCCTTCTGCCCCAACCCACTTACGGGCCACCTTCTGATGATTTGCCCATCGCCTAACGCGTCACATCTCGCGGCGGCCTTCGATCGCTTTCATCATGGTGACTTCGTCCGCGTACTCCAATTCCGAGCCCACGGGAATTCCCATGGCGATGCGGCTTACTTTCACGCCCAGGGGTTTGATAAGCCGGGAAATATAGACGGCAGTGGCTTCACCCTCGACGTTGGGGCTGGTGGCAAGGATCAGCTCTTTTACCGTGCCGCCCCTCAGGCGCTCGAGCAAGTTCTTGAGCTTCAGTTGGTCCGGCCCAATTCCTTGCAGCGGCGAGAGGGCTCCATGCAACACGTGGTATTGTCTGCGGAACTCGCGGGTCTTCTCCACGGCGATAACATTGTATGGCGTCTCCACCACGCAAATCACTTCGCCGTCGCGCCGGGAGTCCGTGCAGTACTCACAGGGATCGAGTTCCGTCAGGTTATTGCACACGCTGCACAAACGGATTTTGTCCTTGGCGTCGATGATGGCCGCGGCCAGGCGCTCCGCATCTTCCCGGGAGGCGCGTTCCAGGTGGAAAGCGATGCGCTGGGCGGATTTCTGCCCGATCCCCGGCAGACGTTTCAACTCATCAATCAAGCGAGCCAAAGGCTCAGCGTAGTCTTTCATAGGCTTGGCAACGGGAAATTCGAATTTCGAGTTTCGCTCTTGTCAGGTCAAGCCTGGAAGGTTGAGCCCGCCGGCCAGGCTGCCCATTTGGCTGGCCATCTGCTCGTCCACTTTTCGCGAGGCTTCATTGACGGCAACCAGGATCAGGTCCTGCAACATTTCCAGATCCTGCGAGGCAAACACCTCAGGATCGATGCGCACTTCGTGGAGCTGCTTCTGGCCATTCATTTTGACCGAGACCATGCCCCCGCCCGCCGTGGCCTCCACCACCAGCTCATCCAGTTGCTTCTGCAATTGTTCCTGGAATTGCTGGACCTGCTTCAGCATCTGTTGCATCTGCTGCAAATTTGGCATGGCTCACTCCCGGCTCAGGTCCTTAACATCCAACAACGTGCCGTCAAACTTCTTGCGAAAGGCTTCCACGGTCTGATCGCGCTCGGCGCGTTCGCGCGCGCTGGGCCGTTCCCCACGAGCTTCGACTTCCTGCTCTTCAAGTCTAACACAAATTCTCACGGGTTGGCCCAGCACTTGGGCGCACACCGTCCGGAGTATTTCCTGCTGCTCGCGGCTCTTGAGCAGATCCGCAAAAAAGGAATTCTTCTGGGCATAGACAAATGTGGCTTCACCATTTACGAAGCGCCAACGGGTCATGTGCTCCAGGCAACTACCCAGAAAATTCGATTGGCCGTAGACCTTGGATTTGATCGCGGCCAAGCGCGCATCTTCATTGGCGGGCGCGGCGGCTTCCACTGGTGCCGCCAGGCGCGGCGCTGCCATCTCCGGCGCGGGGCGGGATTCTTCCGCCGGCGGTTTTTCGAAACTCTCGGTGCGCACCTTGGGCGGTGGTTCCGCAGTCAAACGCGCGGGTGAAGCTAGGGCGGGACGCGGAGGGGCAGGAAAGCTTTTGCCCGGCACTCCTGCGCCCCCCAGCCCGCTGAGCAGCGTCTCCAGCGATGCCAGGCGCCGCGCGTGTACCATTTTCATCAAGGCCAGTTCCAGATGGAAGCGCGGTGCCAGCGCATAGCGCATCTCGCTTTCCGCGCGCAGCAGGATATTGAAAAACCGCGAGAGGTCTTCTTCGCTGAAGCGTCCCACCATCTCGCCGATCTGCTGGCGCTGGTCGTTGGGAACCTGGAGCAGCGTGCTTTCAGCGCCGCACGTGTGCCCAACCATCAGGTCGCGGACGAAGCGCGTGAGTTCGCCGCAGAAGTGCGCGAGTTCATAACCTTCCGAAGCCAGTTGTCCCACCCGTTCCAAAACCCGGCGAGAGTCCGCAGCATCGATGGCTTTCACGATGTCCGCCAACAATTCCGTGGGGACCACGCCCAGCACTTGGCGTACACGTTTTTCGTCCAGGTGTTCGCCGCAGGCGGCAATCACCTGATCGAGCAGCGAGAGGGCGTCGCGCATGCTGCCTTCAGCCGCTTGCGCCAGCGTGGAGATAGCGCCTTCATCGGCCTCAACTTTTTCCTCTGCGATTACCGCGCGGAGTCGCGCATAGATTTCCCCATAATCCAGCAGGCGAAAGGCAAAATGCTGGCAGCGCGACTGGATGGTGGGCGGCAGTTTGTGCGGCTCCGTGGTCGCCAGCATGAAGAGCGAGCGCGGGGGCGGTTCCTCCAAGGTCTTCAGCAGCGCATTGAAGGCCTCCGTGGTCAGCATGTGCGCTTCGTCAATGATGAAGATCTTGTAGCGATCGCGCGCCGGCAGGTAGCGCACCGATTCCCGCAGTTCGCGGATTTCGTCGATGCCACGGTTGGAGGCGGCGTCGATTTCCTGGACGTCCACGGAATTCCCCGCGGTAATTTCCACACACGAAGGACACGTGCCGTCGGGAGTCACCGTGGGGCCCGCAAAGCAGTTGAGCGCCTTGGCCAGGATGCGCGCCGTGGTGGTCTTTCCTACGCCGCGCGCCCCCGAGAAGATGTATCCGTGGGCGACGCGATCCGTCAGGATGGCATTCTTTAGAGTATCGGTTACCAGGCGCTGACCCACCACGTCATCGAAAGTTTGGGGGCGATATTTCCGGGCGATGACTTGGTAAGACATGGGAAGGAGAAATTAGGATTTAGGATCTGGGATTTACAGATTTGCCGTCCGTTGTCCTTGGTCCCTTGTCCGTTGTCCTTAGTCCGTTGCACAAATTGGTTAAGGAGCAGTCCTCAACCACGGTGTTTACTACTCCTCGGAACGTCGGCACCATGCGCCAACGGGCTTTTTGCTTGCAACGGACAACTGACAACGGACGTCTTTAATCTTAAATTGATCAGACTTCGGGTGATCTGCGGCACCCGGAGAGGCTCGTTACCGTTGCTTCCTTCCGGACCTGGCGGGGTTCGCGAACATCCGTCGCACAGAGCCCGAAGTCTGACATGTTTTGCCCATTCCTCTTGCCATGGCAATGAGCAAACTCAACTCGATGGTAACACGCGCCGCGGCTCGCGTCGATATCTTTGAAGTGACGAGTGGCAAGCATCAGGCGAATTCCGAAGGGGGAAAGGCGGGCAGCCTCGACGGTTCAGTTTATGGTGATTCCGTCAAAATGTAACCCATAATTCCCCTATTTTTTGTGCTATAACTTTATGGTTTCACAAATGACTCGGGGGCAAAGTCTATCGCCGGTACGCGAGTTGTGTGTAGCGCCCAACGCCGCCGATCGGCGAGAATAACGTATCTAGAAAAACCATGGAGGGTTCTAATGGCGTCAGTGAAAGTCGGCTTTTATGGCCACGTTCGGCAGTATCACAACCTGAAGAGTGAAATCGATGCGGCCATTCATGAGGTTCTGGAAAGCGGCAGCTATGTGATGGGCCCCAAGCTGAAGCAGTTTGAAAAAGACTTGGCGGTGTATTGCCACACGAAGGAAGCGGTGGGCGTGAACTCCGGCACCGACGCGCTCTGGTTGGTGTTCATGGCGCTGGGAATCGGGCCCGGCGACGAAGTCATCACCACGTCGAATACCTTCTTCGCGACGGCTGAGGCCATCTGGATCGCCGGGGCCACGGCCGTTTTCGTCGATTGCGACCCTAAGACTTGCAATATCGATGTGAACTTGATCGAGGCAGCCATCACTCCCAAGACCAAAGCCATCGTGCCCGTACACCTCTACGGCCAGCCCGCCGAAATGCGCGCCGTGGCGGAAATCGCCAAGAAGCACAAGCTTTTTGTGATCGAAGACAACGCGCAGGCGCTGGGGGCGCGCGGGTCGGACTTCACTCTGGGCGAGCTTTCCGACGCCATGTGTACCAGTTTCATCATTCAGAAGAATCTGGGCTGCTTTGGCGACGGCGGCGCGGTAGTCACCAATCGCGCTGACATCGCCGAGGACGTACGCAAGCTGCGCAATCACGGCTCGGTAAAGCGCTCCGTGCACACGATGGGTTACAACAGCCGCCTGGATGACCTGCACGCGGCGGTGCTGAGCGTGAAGCTGAAACAACTCGACAAGTGGAACGACCTGCGCCGCAGCTTCGCCAAGCAGTACGACGAGGGCCTGAAGGGCACATCGCTGAAGCTGCCCAGCGCGCTGCCCGGCTACCGGCACATCTATCACCTTTATGTTGTCGAAACCGAGGGCCGCGACAGCCTTCAGGAATACCTGAAGGAACGAGACATCACTGCGCTCACCCACTATCCTATCGCCATCCACCAGCAGGAAGGATTTCCGTGGGGCAAGGGCGCGCGCATCGTGGGCTCGCTGAAGAATGCGGAAGCGTCGGCGGCGCGGGTGCTCTCGCTGCCCATGTTCCCGGAGCTGACCCGCGAGGAAGTGCAGGCGGTGACCGACGCCACGGTGGCATGGGACAAGGGAAAAGGATAAAGTGTAAAGGGTAAAGTTTAAAGCGGCGCCAACCTCTATGTCGTCTTTTGCTTTACCCTTTATCCTTTAAACTTTACCCTTTACATCTTAACTTTCAGCCGGAGTCCCGGGTCCAGAATTGGTGATCCATGAGTTCAATTGAACAGTACACCGTCGTCGTCGCTGGCATGGGCAAGCGTGGCACGCATCATGCCGACGCTTTTCAGAAGAACGGACGCTTCAAGCTGGTGGGACTTTGCGATATCGACGCCGGGCGTCTGGAGGCTGCGGCCAAGAAATTCGGCGCGAGCGAAACCAGCGCCGACGCCGCTGCGCTTGTCAAGAAAGCCCGCCCTGATATTTTCTGCTTCTGCACGTTGCCCGACCTGCGCCTGCCCTTGATCCGTGCGGGCGTGGAGGCGGGCGTGAAGCTGATTGCCTATGAAAAACCCACGGCGCTTTCCACCAACGAAGCGCTGGAGATGATGAAGCTCACGCGCGCGGCGGGCGTGAAGACCGTAGTCAGCCACCAGCACCGCTACGGCGAACACTACAAGAAGGTGAAGGAGATCATCGCGAGCGGCGCCATCGGCCGCGTGCACACCGTCTACGGCACCGCCACCGGCTGGATGATGCACATGCTGACGCACCTGATCGATTACACGCGCTGGTACAACGACTACGCCGAGGCGGAATGGGTGGTCGGGCAGGCGCACGGGAAATCGAAATTCGCGGATAATCACCCTTCTCCCGACTACATCGGCGGGCTGATTCAGTTTGCGAACGGCGTGCGCGGCATCGTGGAGTCGGGCGATGGCGCTCCGGACGTGCCGGAAGTGGAGTACTGGTGGCGTAAGTGCCGCATTGGTGCGCAAGGCACCGAAGGTTTTGCCGAAGTCCTGACGGGGGGCGGCTGGCGCGCCGTCACACACAATGGGTTGATTTCCGGCCCCGGCAGCATGGACTACGAACACGACATGGGGCCGTATGTGCAGGAAATGGCGGACTGGCTCGACGATGAGAAGAAGATTCATCCCTGCAACGGCGAAAGCGCTTACAAAGACCTGGAAATCATGATGGCCATCTGCCGCTCCGTCGTCCAGCGTGGCAAAGTGAAATTGCCCCTCGGCCCCGGCGAGCTGGAACTCGAGGCGCTGAAGAGAGTGCTTGCGGATTAGCGATAGCTGTTCGGTGGCCCGCGAAGCTGAAGGGTTGCTCCAGCCAAGCCATCAACCCTCCTTCCTCAGCCGGGGAGGGGAACCTCGGCTATTTCCACAACAGGCCGAGTCTTCCCAGGAAAATGGCGAGGCACGCGATGGCAAGGCACGCGCCGACGCCGGCAAGGGAAATGATTAGGAGTAGCCTTTCGCCATTGATCATAGTGTTGTGCCTGGAAGTGGAATCTATGGTAGCACAAGCAGAAGGTCAAACTGAATCACTGCCACCCCAGGCAGGCTTGCAAGTGCGGAACCATATGCTATGATGGCAGGGAAAATTGGATAAAATCTCAAGCGAAGATGCTTTCAGGTGATACTGATGGAAGGGGTTACCACAGGGCGGACAGTTCGGCGACGCAGCTTGCGCATTGTCATGCGGGTGCCGCTGTATATCAGCCCGACTGATGCGCCCGCGACCGCCGAATGGGAACCCGTGGAAACGCTGGTGATCAGCCTGCATGGCGGGATGATCCGCAGTCGCCAGCGCTTTCCCGTCGGCACGACGCTGGATATTCGCATGCGGAACAAGCAACGATTCACGCGCGGTCGGGTGGTTTGGACGGCCGCGGGGGCAAGAGACCTCGCTTTCGAAATCGGTTTTGAAATCTTGGAGCCACCGGGGTTTTGGGAGATCAAATTCCCGGAGGACAGGTGGCCCGAGGGGGAAAATTCCTCTTTCCACCGGAGCTGAACGGGGGCCGTCCGTCCACTCATGCCAAAGGATATCCCTATGCTGGTTCGTGACATCATGACCACCGATTTCATTACTCTGCGCGAGGACGAAGCGCTGTTGGACGCAACGCTCATCTTTGCCCGCGCTGGTTTCCGTCATATTCCGATTTTGAACGGCACGCATCTGGTGGGTGTTGTCACCGAGAGGGACTTGAAACATTACACGCCGTCGATCCTCTCGGGGATTCCTCCTGAAGAGTACAACCGGCTGATGGAAACCACGCCGCTATCCAAGATCATGACCCGTAACCCGGCCACCATCGAGCCCAGCAAAACCGTCTACGAAGCCGCCCAAATTCTCTTCGACCGCCGCATCGGATGCCTACCGGTGGTCGAAGATGGCGAATTAAAAGGGATTATCACCACCACGGACATGCTGAATTTGCTCCTCCAATTGCTGAGAGAAAAAGGTTTCGTCCCGCCGGGGCTTGCAACCTGAGGCGGCCCGGAGCCCAAGTGTTCCTTGGATCCGCAGCCCCTGGGTGACGATTCGCGACAGTCATCATCCTTCACCATGAGCTCGCGCCACCTGCCGCGCCGACCTGAACCGGAAATGAGGAGCCATCAGGAGGAATTGAACATCCGCCCGCATGCCCCTTTGCTGCATCGTGTGCAAGCTCGTGGGGGCGCACTGGTGCGCGTATTGATTCTGGCGTTGCTTGGAGCGCTTGCCGGCGGCGCCTTGGCCGCCAAGGACAAGCCCCCGGTCCAATATCAAATCCCCATCCCCACGCTGCCGGATTTCTCGGCACTCGATTGGTTGCAAGGTCAATGGGCCGGCAAAACCCTCCCCCACAGCCCCTTCGGTGAAGGGCAACTCTCCGTCAGCCCCGACCTGGAAAAGCACTTCCTGGTTTTTCGTGGCGAGGTCTCACTTGCGGCTACCCGAACCGTTCCGGCCACCAAGGAATCATGGATGGGAATTCTGAGCGCCAGCCCCGACCGGGCCGGATTCATTTTACGCGTATTCTCCAGCACCGGATTCATCACGCGCTATCGATTGACGGTGGACGGGGCCGACCTTCACCTGAATCCCGAAGGCGGCGACTCCCCTCCGCCGGGATGGCTCTTTCGAAGGATCTGGGCGCGAACCGGGCCCGATGAATTCACCGAGACCGTACAGGCGGCTCCGCCGGGCAAAGCGTTCTTTGACTATTACTCCGCCAAGTTCACCCGCGTTCTCCCTCCCGCCAGGACCAACCCCACCCCATAAACGAGCGCTGGAGGGAAAAACGGTGTAGTATTTGGGCAGCCGATTTCGGAGCTTGGCCTTCCGCGTAGGGGCGGTGGGTAGCCTTCTGAAATCAAAAACTCCCCAGGAGAGTGCGCCATGTCCAAAGGGAAGAAGGTTGCACTTGTTGTGGTGATCGTGCTGGTCCTCATCGTTGTGGGGCTTGCCATTATCATTCCCATGCTCTTCAATATCGATCGCTACCGGCCACAGGTGGCCGCGCAAATTCAGCAGGAGACAGGGAAACCTGCCCAAATCGGCCGCCTGGCTCTGACCATCCTTCCGGTAGTCGCCATTCGCGTGGATGATTTCTCTTTGGGAAATCCCTCCGGCTTCCCCACGGGCGATTTTGTGAAAGCCAAGAAGATTTACGCGGTGGTTAATGCGTTTGCCCTGCTGCATCGCAAGGTGGAAATAACTTCCCTGGAGCTGGACGATCTGACGCTTGATATGTTGGAGGACACTCACGGCAAGTGGAACTTTGAAAACCCACCCGCCAAAGCCCCCACGCCGCCCGATCCGCAGGGAGACAGCAGCGCATCGTTCACGCTGGGGATCATCTCCAAGCTGACCGTCGTGCGAGGGGAGTTTACGGCGGCAAGCCTGCTGGCGTCGGGAGTGCCGGGCCCCTCTCTCATGGAGGTTCATGGGGCCGCGATCGACTTGCGAGAGGTAAACTTGAATGCCATGACCACTGCATCGCTCAGGGAGCCCGCATCCGCGCCAGGTGAACTCGCTGCCCTGGCAGGTTGGCTCGACACGATCGTTTACGCCGCAGATCCAGAAGGGCCGGCAGTGGCGCAGGGAACCATCAAGGTAGACGCGTCGCAGTTTGGCCCACTCGCCGTCACCAAGTTGAAATCGAAGTTCCGCCTCTTTCCCAAGCAGGCCTTCTTTGACGATCTGGATTTGAAATGCTACGGCGGCAGCGCCACGGGAAATCTTTCCCTGAATTTCGGAGGCGCGAATCTGGCTTACAGCGCGGACGCGCAGATCAAAGGCGTCAATGTCGCGGAATTTCTGGCCGCCTTTCCCCAGTCCAAGGGCATGATGACGGGCACTCTGGATGGTTCCGCCAAGATGAACGGCTTGGTCACGCACGCCTCCGATCCCTTGGCCGGCGTCACCGGCTCCGGCCAGGCAAGCATTCACAACGGGCGAATGCCCAGTTTGCAACTCGGCAGCAATCTGCGGAGCTTGGCGAAAATGGCCAACGTCGGCCCCACCAATGGCGACCCCTCTTCGTTCTCTTCCCTTTCCGCGGATTTCCGCATTGCGGAGGCGAGACTTTCGAGCAACAAGATTACTTTGGTCGGCAATGGCGTGGATGTGTATGGCTCCGGCAGCATGACCATGGCCGGGGAAGGGAGCCTGGATTACCAGGGCGACGCCAGTCTCGCCGCCAGCGGCAGTAATCCGCTCGCCACGGTTTTGGGAGGTTTGGCCGGCGCCAAATTTGCCAACGGCAAGATGACATTTCCTTTCACCGTGGGGGGAACTTTTGCAAAACCCAAGTTCTCCCTGAAAGGCGGCGCGGCGGGACAAAGCGGAGCAGTCCCAGCCGCCGCACAGGAACCTGTCAACGCGGTGCGCGGCCTCTCCGGGTTGTTTAAGAAGAAACAACCGTGAGGTTTTTCCCGGGCGATGAGTTATCATGACGAATGAGGGCGCGCCTGCCCCGCGGGGCGCAGTGCTTGGCGCCCAAGGGCATTCCGTTACACACAGGCAATATCCATGAGCCAACCCCTGGATCATCTCCATGCCGTACACGCCGCCGCGCGGCTTGAGCGCGTGCGCTACGCCATTCGCGACATGGCCGTACTGGCCGAGCAACTGGCGCGGGAAGGCAAGACCATCCTCTCCCTGAACATCGGCGATCCCCTCATCTTTGACTTCCGCACGCCTCCCCACTTGATTGCAGCCGTGGAAAAAGCCATGCGCGACGGCAGGAATGGCTACGCCCCCTCGCTGGGAATTCCCGAAGCCGTGCAGGCGATCCGCGCGGAGGCTGAGCGCAAGGGGATTCGCAACGTTCAAAGTGTTTTCCTGACGGCCGGCGTGAGCGAAGCCCTGGACATTTGTCTGACGGCGCTGGTGAACGCGGGGGAGAACGTTCTGACGCCCAGCCCTGAGTATCCGTTGTACTCGGCGGTTCTCGCCAAACTCGGCACGCAGCCCAATTCCTACCTGCTCGACGAGAAGAATGATTGGGAGCCCGACCTGGACGACATTGCCCGCAGGATTAATTCCGGCACGCGCGCCATCGTGGTGAGCAATCCCAACAACCCCACGGGGGCGGTTTACTCGCGCCAGACCTTGGAGCGCATCGCTGAACTCGCCCGGCAGCACAACCTGGTGATCTTCGCTGACGAAATCTACGACAAGCTGATTCTGGACGATGGACCGCACACCACGTTGGCCACCTTGGCGCCGGACGTCCCCGTGGTGACCTTCAATGGACTCTCCAAAACCTACCTCGTTCCCGGTTGGCGAGTGGGTTGGGGGGTGGTCAGCGGCGAGGCGGCGGCCCTCAAGCCGTACCTCGAGGGGATTCACCAATTGCTCCGCGCGCGGCTGTGCTCGAACCATCCGCAGCAGTATGCCGTGCGGCCGGCGCTGGAGGGCTCGCAGGATCACTTGATCGAGGTTCGCGGCAAGCTGCGCGCCCGGCGCGACCTGACCGTTCGCGCTTGCCGCACGACGCCCCACATGAGTTGCGTCGCGCCGCGCGGAGCGTTTTACGCCTTTCCCCGAATCGACATTCCTGACAGCGATGAACAATTTGTGAAGCAGTTGCTGGTGGAAAAACACGTGCTCCTGGTGCATGGCACGGGCTTCGGCCAAGCCCCGGGAACCAAGCACGTCCGCATCGTCTTCCTTCCCGACGAGGCCACGCTCACGCGCGCTTACGAGGGCCTGCGCGCCTTCATCGCGGAACACTACGCGTGAGGGAAACACGATCATGAGTAATGACGCTCCCAAGCCCGCCACCTCCGAACCCGCGGACTCCCAGACCGCCCCGGAATTTCCCAACCAGTTTTGCCCCGTCTGCTCCCGCCGCCTCGAATCCCATCGCTGCAAAATGATTTGCCCCCGCTGTGGATACTTCATGTCTTGCTCGGAATTTGAATAAGGCCGATCGGGCCATCGGCTCATCGGGTCATCGGGTCATTTGTGATTTGCGATGGGTGATTGGTGATTTGCGAGTCTCGATTTTCGATCTTCGATTTGAGATTTTCGATTTTCGCAACCGGCAAATTGGTTCATCTTCTCACCTGACACTGCCGATAGCCGATCCGGGGGAGCGTGTCACGCGGAGGGATTGGTCGTCGGCCCTCCCCGCCTTTCCGCCTTTGGCCCTTGTCTGTTTCTCGTCACTTGTCACTTGTCACTGATCTTGTCACCGGGTCATTGAAAGCCTCCCGTTTTCGCCCCGATTATCGCGCAAACTTTGCGTCTACGGACAATAAGCCCGACCAGTTGTTGTTGATTATGGCGTAATTGCTGCATTTTCGTGGAAAAAGCCTTGTTTTTCACTGGACATTTTGTCATCGTCGCCTTTGTTTTCATACACATCCCCGGTGGTTGTTTCATTTTTAACATCTCTAAGGGTCAGTCCCCCGTTTCGGACCCGGAAGAGCATATTCATGAGCCGCCACAGTTGCCGCAGGCTGGAATCTTCCATCCTTTGCATGAGCAGCGATTTTCCGTCCTGGGGAGCCACGAGCGCCGCCAAGTTCTCCGGTGATTGCATTTCGTCGAGTTGCTCCGCGAACTTTACGCAGACCCTTCGGTATCTCTCCTGGAGCTCCTTCAGTTGCGCCCGAGCCTGGCGGAGCGCCGCCTTCCGTTCCGGGCCTTCTTCCAGCTTACTCAGGGACTTGAGGAGAAGGAAGAATTCCTTCATCTCCTCTGAAGGGTCATCGCCAAAGTATTTCACAAAGGTCTGGATTTCGGCGGGAGTGGGACCGTTCCCGCGGCGCCTCAGCGCCGTGGCCAGGGCCTCGTAGCGTTCCAAGTTTTCATGCGCCCGCAGGCGCTGGGGCATCGTGGTAGCTTGCTGGATTTCCTGGGCGGTTTTGATGCGCTTCAGGGCCAGCCCGTCCCGCATGCGTGCGGCGCGCTTCATCCGCCACAGGGTGTCCCCGATGCGCTCCCGCAACTCGCCCTCCAGGCCCTCCGCCAAATTGTCTTCCAGGGAATTCATGAGATCGGCATACTCCTGCGGGTCTTCCCCCAAGGCGGTCAACACCCCGTTCTGCCCCTTGGCATAGAACCCGTGACGCAAATTGGCCGCCGCCACGCGGGCCTTGCCCTCGGGCGTCACCGCACCGTGCGAGTGGGCGCCGTTGGCGCGATGCGCGGCCAGGTTTTCTTCCGTCATTTCGTGTTTGTGGATCAAGGACATAAGAACCTCCAAGGGGAAGGGGATCGTGGATCGTGGATAGTGGTCAGTCAGCCGTCGGCTATCAGCTATCAGCGTTCCGCCATCCGCAATCGCCAGTCGTCCATCCTGACACCTGACACCAGACACCTAGCACCTGACGCCTAGCCGAGGTGCGCGATTTCACTCCGGCACACTTCTCCCTTCTATAGGCTAGCACGTCGAGGCCCAGAGTCGAGGGGGATGCCTGCGGATTTGCTTAAGAAAGGAATATTCTGTCTGATATTTCTTTCCAAATTCCTACCGGTAGGAAACGTGGAATTCGTGAGTCCGCTATACAGTGCGCCATAAATTGTAACGGCGCTCTCTGAGCGCCGAGCGGCGGTCGGAGACCGCCGCTACAGCCGAACGCGCAGACGTTTATGTCCCTCTGTATAATTCCCCCCTGGATCAGGAGGTCCGGTGCGGCAGAACTGTCCGGTCATTGAATTTTGATTTTGGGCTAAGCTATTTTCATTCATGGGTTTGCTGTTGAAACGAGCCGTTTTCGATTTGAATTTCGGATGCCTTTTTGGCCATGCTGGGTCGG
>Ga0181533_1003613_pt1 | contig 16633 bp, 13 predicted proteins | sample PEATcosm2014_Bin_45_FD_119772 | JGI IMG/M metagenome (GOLD analysis project Ga0181533, IMG submission 119772) | Peatland microbial communities from MTU Mesocosm Facility, Houghton, MI, USA - PEATcosm2014_Bin11_60_metaG | ecosystem: Environmental > Terrestrial > Soil > Wetlands > Peat | place... | reverse complement strand
TTGCCGGAGCTCCGATTTTAAAGCGATGGACCGAAAATTATAAAAAGGAGATTTACAATAGCCGTATTGAAACGACCCGAAAACTGGCCAATGCAATCATTCATGCAAAAGTCAAGCCTAAAGTTTTTATCTCAAATTCTGCAGCTGGAATTTATGATACCCGGAATCTTCATACAGAAGAAAGTACAGGGTTCTCTGATGATTTTTTGGGAAAACTTTGTCATGACTGGGAATCAGAAGCCCTGGCTGCAGTGGAATATACACGTGTCGTTCAATTGCGTCTTGGCGTTGTGCTAAGTACAAAGGGCGGGGCCCTGAAGACAGCTCATGGTCCTTTTAGCTTCGGCGTGGGAGGAATCATTGGAACCGGAGAACAGGTGTTTTCCTGGATCCATATCCGCGACCTTATGCGAATTTATAAAGCGATTCTTGATAATGATAACTTTTCCGGTGTTGTGAATGCAGTGGCGCCGAACCCGACCACAAATTTTCATTTTACGAAAACATTTGGAAAGGTCCTGAACCAGATGACAATTTTTAAAATACCCCCCTGGGCTCTAAGGCTAATGTATGGAGATGCTGCATCGACCCTTATTGAAGGACAAAATGTGATGCCGGAGAAGTTGCTGAGAAATGGGTTTGAATTCTCTTTTCCAACAATTGAAAAAGCCCTGCTGAATCTTTACAGGATATGACGGTAACCAGGTTATTCAATAATCATCATTTCACTGGAAACTGGCACCTTTTCATATCTCATTCATTTTGAACTTAATATAACAAATCTTTTTACCGATATCCAGCCACATCTTTTCATAGTAGGTCTGGATGGAAATTACATCCTCTGAAAAACCTGAATGATAAAGGTCGTTGGTGGAAAATAAAAGGCGATGATGAAACTGGCTTATGATCCCCAGCGTGTAGTTATAAAAATCCTCGTCATCTGTCTTTAAGTGAAGAATGCCTTTGGGGCCGAGAAGGATTTTGTACCGGTCAAGAAAAACAGGTGCGGTGAGACGTTTCCTTTCCTTGCCAACCTGCGGATCAGGAAATGTGATCCAGATTTCTGAAATCTCGCCAGGGCCAAAAAATTTGTTCACATGGTCGACCCGGGTTCTTATAAAGGCAACATTCTTCATGCCTTCTTCTTGTACTGTTTTCGCGCCTCTCCACAGTCTGGCTCCTTTAAAGTCGATGCCGATGAAGTTTTTGCCCGGATATTTTTCAGCTAATCCTACAGTGTATTCCCCCTTTCCGCAGCCCAGTTCAAGAGTGATTGGATTCTTATTGAAGAAAAAATCCTTATGCCAGTTAGAATAGAACCGGAAGTTTTCTTCAATTTCATGATAGCGGGGTTGGAAAAGGTGCGGAAAAGTAAGGTTTTCCTGGAAGTGGATCAGCTTCTTCTTGCCCACAGAAAGTTTTATTTGGCCAGCAACCAGGCCGAAGAACAATTGTTCAGGCGAACTATTGCAAGTTGTTCCATGGCCTCGCTTCGGCTATCATAACTCCCGATACTAACCCTTAGCAAGCCTGTTGTAGTCATATCAAAGATCCCTGCTTTATACCCTTCCTCATTCAGTTTTGCAACAAGGTTATCAGCATTTTCACGAAACCGGAAGGCACCAACAATAATGGCATACTGTTTATTAAGACCGGGAGCAGATGTTTCTTTTACTAAAAGCTTAACAGCTTGTGATACCACGGTGGAAGTTTCAGCTTGTTTTATATCAGCATTCTTTTGACGCGGATGAATAAAGTTTTGTGAAGGAATACGATTCTTTGGAGATTCAGCACTTTTTTTAATAACCGGGACCGAAGTGGGAAAGAGGAACCCTGTGTAATTTTGTTGGAAACTCCGGATCTGATCCATATTCGAAATAGTTAGAAATGCAGCGAGTCCCAGCGGAAGCGCCATAATTGCTGCCCATCTTAGCGTTTTAGACAATTTCCCTGTTCTGGTCAAATTTGCATTACTATAATGTTTCAGTTTTTTCTCCAGTTTCTCTTGCATTCCCGGACGGCGGATTGCAGGAGAGACCAAAGTGGTCAGACCAAAGGCCTCGGGCAGGTAATTGACTGTATTATCCTGCTCAAATTGGAGAATACCATTGGTTTCTTTGATGATTCTGCCGACTTTTTCAATGACCAGTTCTTTCCCATTTTCCAGTTCCCGGTTCCAATCCGCCAACATCATCCGGATCATTTCCATGGCATGCTCATATGGAATATGTTCAGCCTGGGAAATGCAGGAAGCCAGCAAACCATCATTCTGTTTCAGATTAATATTGAACAGTATGGATTTATAAGGAGGATGAAAAGTATGATATACCGGATCAATCAATGCAGGGGAATAGTTGCCGATAAATCCTCCGAATCCTGGAATAATCACACAATCATACTGGTATAAAAGTTCACGTATGTATTTTTCTACGATTGTTCTCATTTTATTTGTGACAGAAATTGATATCTATCTTCAACTGAATGGCTAAGATATAAAAAACAGGAACAATTTGTCAGGGAATGTTCGTAATTTTTAATAAATCACTTGGGGTATCGATGGAAATGCTCTCATAATCAGTTTCCTTGATAAATATCGGATATCCATTTTCAAGCCAGCGAAGTTGCTCCAGTGATTCAGCTTCTTCAAGTCTGGAGGTGGGAAGTTGAGTGATCTTGTCCAAGACCCTAGTACGATATCCATAAATACCAATATGTTTGTAATAATTCGTTTTATTCAACCATTCTGCAGGTTCATCTCCCCTAAAATATGGAATGGGGTGCCTGCTGAAATAGAGTGCCTTATGATTTCTATCAAAAACTACCTTTATCACATTGGGATTTATCAGATCATCAGATTGTGTAATTTTTTTAACCAGTGTACTAATTAGTATTTCTTTCGACAGGAAACAGCCGGCAAGTTGCGATATCTGCTGTGGGTCAATAAGGGGTTCATCCCCCTGTATGTTAATAACAACATCAAATGTAGTTCCCTCTGGAATTCTTTTTACAGCATTATTGCATCTTTCGGTTCCGCTGTTCAGATTTTCCGGCGTCATTTCTACGTTTCCGTAAAAAGATCGAATGCAATCTGCAATTCTTTCATCATCGGTCGCAACGATTAATTCATCGAGGAGAAGGCATTTTTTAGCTTGTTCATATACTCTCTGGATCATGGGTTTCCCCATAATATTTGCCAATGGTTTTCCCGGAAAACGGCTTGAACCGTATCTTGCAGGTATAACACCAAGTATTTTCATATATTAAAAAAGACCATGCAATTCAGCGTTGATGCGCTCAATGACATTGCCCAGGTGATCGGGATTCTCAGCAATGTTCATGTTATCGACATCAACGATCAATAACTTCCCAAGTTCATATCCGGAGATCCAGTCCTCATACCGTTCATTTAACCCTTTAAGGTAATCTAACCGGATGGCATTTTCATATTCCCGCCCGCGCTTCTGGATCTGATTTACAAGCGTGGGAACACTGGCATGCAAGTAGATAAGCAAGTCGGGAGGTTGAATAAGTGAGCTCATCAGAGAAAAAAGAGAGGTATAAGTTTCAAAATCCCTCGTACTCATCAGGTTCATGGAGTGAAGATTGGGCGCAAAAATATATGCATCCTCATAGATCGTACGATCCTGTACTACCGTATCTGTGGATTTCCGGATCTCGACAACATGCCGGAAACGGGTATTCAGAAAGTAGATCTGCAGGTTAAAAGACCAACGCTGCATGTCTTCATAAAAACTGTTCAGATAAGGGTTTGTATCCAGATCTTCATAATATGGTGTCCAGCCAAAATGTTTTGCCAGAAGTCCGGTTAAGGTCGTCTTCCCCGATCCGATATTTCCTGCTATCGCAATATGCATATTTCTGTTTCTAATACATTTCAAACATAAAGAAAAATGTCGTAAGAAAAAAGAAAAGTTAATAAGAACTTATTCAAAGCATATTCTGCATTTTGATTATTTCTTCAATGTACTTCCGGTCGTTTGATAAGCGCGGCACCTTGTGCTGACCTCCTAATTTTCCTTTGGATTTAAGCCAGAAATAGAAAGTGTTTTTAGGCATCTTATGGATAATCGGTTCACCCAGAATCATATCGTGGTATCTTTTAGCTTCATAATCTGAATTCAAGGATTTTAACGCATTATCGAGTGTATTTATAAAAAAACCGAGATCACCGGGTTCTTGTTCAAATTCGATTAGCCATTCATGAGCACCTTTTTCCCCCTGTTTAAAATAAACCGGGCCTGCAGTATACTCTGAAATTATCGCCTGGCATTTTTCACAGGCAATGGTCAGTGCTTTTTCAGCATTATCCATGATAAGCTCTTCACCAAAAGCATTAATAAAGTTCCGGGTTCTTCCCGAAATTTTGATCCTGTATGGATTCAATGAGGTGAATGTGATCGTATCGCCTATCAGGTAACGCCATAAACCCGCATTTGTAGAGATGACCAGGGCATAATTAACTCCCGTTTCAACTTCTTCCAGCGAAAAAGTCTTTGGATTATCTTTTCCAATCTGGTCAATGGGAAGAAATTCATAATAGATTCCATAATCAAGCATTAGCAGCATGTCATCTGCATGATCACGGTCCTGGATTCCAAAAAAACCCTCAGATGCATTGTATGTCTGCAGGTAACTTACTTTAGAAGATGGAAGTAATTGATAGAACTGTTCCCGGTAGGGAACAAAATTCACACCACCATGAATAAACAATTCAAATCGTGGCCAGATCTCAAGAAGGTTTGATTTCCGTGTAATCTCAAGTATTCTTCGGAACAATAAAAGAGTCCATGAAGGGACACCAGATGCACTTGTGACATCGTGGTTGATTGTGGCACGGGCCATCTTTTCTATTTTATTTTCCCATTCATCCATCAGGGCAATGGAAAGAGTGGGTGTGCGCATGAATTCCACCCAAAATGGTAAATTCTGGATTATGATCGCAGAAAGGTCTCCTTCATAATAAAATGATTCATTGTTTATTTCCGTTATCTGGCTGCTTCCTCCCATTGCAATTCCTTTTCCATCGAATAGCTGAGTATCAGGATGATTATTGCAATAAATGGAAAGTAGGTCTTTTCCACCTTTAAAATGACATTCTTCAAGTGCCTCTTCACTTACCGGAATAAATTTGCTCTTATCACTGGTGGTTCCGGATGATTTTGCAAACCATTTTATTTCCGAAGGCCACAGGATATTTTGCTCCCCCTTACGTAATCTTTCAATATAAGGCTTCATTGTATCATAATCATTAAGGGGTACACGGGATTTGAATTCTTCAGGTTTTGTAATGGATTTATAATCGTGCCTACGCCCCCATTCAGTATTTTTTGCCTGAGTTAGCAATTGGGTAAGCCAATCGAACTGTACTTCATGCGGATATTTCATAAAGAGCTCCATTTGATGGATCCTCTGTTTCATCAGCCAGGAAAGGACAGAATTTATCAGCGCCATGATAAGATGGTTATTCCGGAATCAAAAATACAATATATGATGGTTCATGAATCAATAATATTTTATTTTAATTGATTCCAAATAGGATCCGGCATTATGTCCTGACAGAGTAATTTACGTGAATACCTAAAAATCACATCATTCTCGATATATTACAAATCTTTTAGAATTGATTTTAATTATCGTGAATTCGACATAAAGATCAAGACAAATCAATAATTAACTTCAAACTATACCATTATGTCAAAAACACACTTCAATATCTTGATAAACAAAACGTTCAGAAAGCAGGTGGCTTTTATACCCGGGTCATGGTTAAAAAAACCTATGTTTCAATACTCTTAGAAGAATTCTACATCAATAATCAAAAGAAGATAAGGAGATTAACGAAAGAAGGGTGGAGACAGGGCGGACAGAAGGCGGAAACGAGGCGGAGACATTTCACTTAAATATGCACTCGAAAAAATTACAGAATCCTGAGTTCAGGAGAGCAGATTTAAGAAATTTGCGATTTAAACAATATTTAAATAAAAAAATCATAAAATGCACCTTCAGAATTATTAGTTATTCGGCAAATACAAAGATACAACAAACGAAAACAAAAAGCAATAATCTGTTATGAATATTTTGGGAATTTTAATCCGTCTCTGGTAGATTAAAATTTCTTACATCAAACTCCTTAAATTAAATTTATTAATTTATTAGGAATCAAAACTTTTTTGTTATACATTTGTATTCCATAACAATTACAATCATAGCTACAAAAACTAAATCCTTAACTTATTACGACAACTGACAGCTAATGCTGAATCTATGAAAATTTTAGTCTTAAATTGTGGAAGCTCATCCATTAAGTATCAGCTCATTGATATGAGTAAAGAATATGAAGTGCTTTCAAAAGGATTACTGGACCGGATCGGATTGGAAAGTAGTTTGTTGACACATCAGGTTCCGGGGAAAGACAAATATCAAACTACCCAATTTGTCCCTGATCATCAAGTTGGTATTAATCTTATTCTCAGAACGCTCAGAGACCCGGATTTTGGCGTAATCGCAGATGAAAGCGAAATCTCAGCAGTGGGGCATAGGGTTGTTCATGGCGGTGAAAATTTCAAAACCAGCGTAAAGATCACTACTTCAGTTAAGAAGGACATAGAAAAGTGCATTGAAATGGCACCATTGCATAATCCCGCCAACCTTAAAGGAATTCTATCTATAGAATCCATTCTTCCTCATGTTCCACAAGTTGCCGTTTTTGATACTTCTTTTCACCAGACCATGCCTCCTCATTCATATCTTTATCCGATTCCGTATGAGCTTTACGAAAAGTACAAAGTCAGAAGATATGGATTTCACGGCACTTCTCACAAATTTGTCAGTCAGAAAGCATGCCGTTTCCTGGGGAGGGATTTTTACAATGTTAACATCATTACCTGTCATCTGGGTAATGGATCGTCAATGGCTGCGATCAAGAAAGGGCAATCAGTAGATACTTCTATGGGATTTACGACAATTGAAGGACTGATGATGGGGACCCGAAGCGGCGATGTGGATCTTGGTGTAATGCTCTATCTTGCAGAGAAAGAGAACCTCAGCATGAAACAGACCAATGACCTTTTTAATAAAAAAAGCGGAGTTCTCGGGATTTCAGGGATATCATATGATATGAGAGACGTCGAAACTGCTGCAGAAAAAGGAAATGTCCGTTGCCGTCTTGCACTTGAAATGTTTGCATATCATGTTAAAAAATACATTGGATCTTACGCTGCAGCTATGGGCGGTGTTGATCTTATCGTATTCACAGGTGGTATCGGAGAGAATGATGTTGAAACGCGGCGTAAAATCCTGGAAGGTCTCGAATTTATGGGTGTTGATTATGATAATGAACGAAATTCTTCATCGAAGGGAAAAGAACTCATTATCACCCGTCCGGGATCAAAAGTCGTTGTTATGGTCATGCCCACAAATGAAGAATTGGTCATAGCAATTGACACTTATAATATTGTTACAAATTCTGATCTTAAATTTTAATATTCCTTTAAAAAAGATTCATTGAATTCGTTACATAAAAAAAGGGAAAATGGGAACAATTAAATTGTACATTGTTGAGGATGAGATCATCATCGCCAATGATTTAAAAAATCGCCTGACTGGATTTGGATATGAAGTACTGGGAATTGAAGGTAAAGGAGAAAAAGCAATTGAATCAATTGATGCACTTGCTTTAGCCGGTAAACAACCGGATATCATTATAATGGATATTATTCTTGCCGGAAAAATGGATGGGATTGAAGCAGCAAAAATCCTTTCGGACAAACATCAATGCGGAATAATTTTTCTGACATCGATGGATAAAGTAGAAGCATTCAATAAAAGTTTTTCGATCAAACCATATACTTATGTTTTTAAGCCTGTTGACATTGATCAGTTAAAGATATCTATTGAACTTTCCAACTACCAGAGGAACCTTGAAATTTCGCAGAAAAAAGCAATCGAAGATCTGAAAAACGAAGTCGAACAGCGAAAAAAAGCGGAAAAAGAAAGAGAGATGCGTTTACAGGAAAAGCTCAAAGCGGAACATAAAATTAACCAGTTAAACAGGCAAAAGCACCAGATTGAAATGGATCTTATCAACCGCGAACTTGCTACTTCTTCAATTTTTATATCTCAAAAGAACAAGATCCTCGGGCTTATCAGAAAGGATATAAACCGCTACTTCAGAAAAGGAAAGACTATAACAAAAAGCGATTTTGCAAAAATGCTGAAAACAATTGATGAGAATGTGAAGTTCGAGAACGATTGGTACAGGATTAAAGCTCATTTCGAAAAGATCCATCCTGGATTTTTTGATCGTTTGCGCGAAAAGTTCCCTCAGCTGACACCCAATGATCATAAACTTTGTGCACTCCTTCGCATGAATCTAAGTACAAAAGAAATATCACAAATCCTGAAGATCACAGCTCCAAGTACAGAAATCTCCCGAATCCGGCTCCGAAAGAAATTGGATCTTCCCAAACATCTGAATCTCGTTCAGTTCATTTGCATGATCTGACGAAGTCTTTAAATTCTTAAAAAAAGGCTGAATCCTTGGGGTTCAGCCTTTTTTTTCAGTATCTATTGATTACAATTCTTCTATCAATTCATCTGTAAGCGCAAGGTTGTGATAAACATTCTGGACATCTTCATCTTCTTCTATGATGTCTATGAGTTTTAACACTTTTCTTGCTGATTCTGTATCGAGTCTTTCTGTAGTTTTTGGAATACGCTGCAATGATGCACTTTCAGGTTCAATTCCAAGCTGTTCCAATTTTTTCATCATATTTCCAAAGTCCTCCATGGCAGTTGTGATGGTAAATACATCATCTTCCAGACTGATATCTTCGGCACCGGCATCAATGACTTCCATTTCAAATTCTTCAGGATTTAATTGCCCTTTGGGAATCACAAAGATCCCTTTTCGATCGAAAAGATAATTGAGTGAACCATTTTTACCCAGCTCGCCGCCATGCTTGTTAAAATAGGCTCTCATGTTGCTTACGGTCCGCTGGATATTATCGGTTGTAACATCCACAAAGATGGCAATCCCGTGAGGGCCTTTGCCTTCATATGTGGTCTCCAGAAGTGTGGCAGCATCCTTGTCAGATCCTTTATTAATTGCACGCTGGATCGTTTCTTTGGGCATGCTGGCTCCTTTTGCGTTGGCTATGGCAAGTCGCAACCGGGGGTTATGCTCAGGGTCGGGACCACTTTCTTTTACCGAGATGGTGATATCTTTAATGATTTTTGAAAAAATCTTGGAACGCTTTGCATCTAAAGCTCCTTTTTTTCGTTTAATTGTTGACCATTTATTATGACCAGACATAAAAGTTTTGATTTGTCATTATTCTGTAATCTCCTGATTGTTGCAAATTTTCCGTGTAAAAATAATAAAAAATTGTCTTATTTATACAAAACCATTGGTAAATTTGGTGCGGCATTTAAAGAATAAATATTGCTAATGTGATCCGATCTAATTATTTTTTTCTTTCCTTTTTATTTATACCGACCCTTCTATTATGTCGTTGTGCCAATCCGATGGCACCAGAAGGAGGTCCGAAAGATATTAAACCACCAAAGGTAATATCTTGTGATCCACCTGCTTTTTCCACTTATTTCCATAAAAAAGAAATACATATTACATTCAATAAATACCTTCAATTAAAGGACCAGAATAACCAGATTAATATTTCCCCGCCGCTTCTTCCTCATACGGATATACGGCTTCACGGAAAATCTATCTTTATCAGATTTTCCGATACATTGAAATCCAATACAACTTATTCGATCAACTTCGGTGATGCTATTTCAGATCTTACAGAGAATAATATCTTACATGGTTATGCCTATGTGTTTTCAACTGGTTCATATATCGATTCTTTGAGTTTGTCGGGAAGGGTTCTCAATGCATTTGACCAGGTTCCGCAAAAAGATGTGTTGGCTATGATTTATTTCAATGAGAATGACACTCTTCCATTAGATTCACTTCCATTTCATGTCAAGCCGTATTATATGGCGAAAACCAAAGAAAATGGAGAATTTACCTTCAGAAACCTGCGAGATATGCCATTTTTATTATTTGCATTAAAGGACATGAATAATGATTATATTTTTGATTTGCCCGCTGAGAAAATCGCCTTTTGTGACAGTCTTATTAAAGGTATATATATCAAACCGTTACCACTTGATACCCTCAAGAAAGATACAGTTGTAAAGCATGATACGCTTGTCCAGAAAAAAGATACCGGTAATATCAACAAACAAACAATACCTGGTCTTACGTTGATGCTTTTTGAAGAAATCGATTCCACGCAAAAAATTCTTAAAGCCGATATGATAAAAGAGAACCAGATTGGTATTTACTACAAGTTTCCTGTCAAGAAACCGGAATTTGTACCGTTGAATCTTCCTGATACTTCTGGATGGATGATTCCGGAATTCAATTCCAGGAGAGATTCTGTTTTCCTTTGGTTAACAAAAACCAATAAAGATTCTCTTATTCTACGTTTGGGCGATATGAACAAAACCATTGATACAGCCAGAATCGATCTCAGAAAAAAAACGCCCAAAAAGAAAAAAAGCGATAAAGGACCCGACAAAGGGATTAAATTAGGACTGACGACCAATATGCCGGATGGCCGTATAAATCAGTTCAAATATGATCCTATCATCATTCTTTCCTATCCATTGTCAGGCTACGATTTCTCCCGTATCAAAATGGTTGATGGAAAGGATACCATCAGACCAAGAGTAGCTTTTTCTGATTCAATTAAAAGAAAGCTCCGGATTTTTTATAAATGGAAAGAAGATCGCCCTTACCGGTTGATCATCCCCGATTCGATCTTTACGTCTATTAATGGTTACTCGAATGATTCATTGATTTTTCCCTTCAGGAGTTATTCCCTTAGGGATTTCGGATCAATTCAGATGACGATAAGCATCAAAGACCCTTCAGGCAACTATCTTATTCAACTCCTGGATGAAAAAGAAAACATATTGGAACAACAAATTATTTATTCATCCGGAAAAGTGAAATTTGATTATCTTTTTCCTGGAAAATACAAGATCAAAGCCATCTATGACCGTAACAGGAATGGCAAATGGGACACGGGAAAATTTTCCAGAAAAATTCAGCCTGAAAAAGTTCAGTACTATCTGAAAACAATCGAAGTTCGAGCCAATTGGGATATTGACGAATCCTGGGACCTTTGATAGATCTTTTTAATTAACGCCGCAACGGTTGATACAGTCAATGACTTCTGTCAGATGTTCAAATTTCAGGGAATAATAGATCATCTTCCCGACACGTTTCGACTCAAGCAATCCTTTGTTTTTCAGAATGTTCAGGTGATGGGAAGCAGAAGCTTGTTCAAGATTCAGATACTCATAAATCTCAGTAACAGTCATTTTTGAGTTTACTGTAAGTAAATCAATGATTGCAATTCTCATTGGATGGGCAATCGCTCTTAATTTACTGGCCGCTAATTCGAGCTTTTCGACGTCTAATGTTCCTTTTTTCATTAAGAATAAAATTAAATCTGGTTATTATTTTTTCTAATGGAAAGTAAGTTTTATGATCTAATGTAAACGCAAATATAATAAAAAATATTAATCATAAATAAATATATAAATATATTAAAATTAATTTTCGAAGAGGTTGGTAAATGAAAATGTCATTCCGTTAAACAATCCCCGATCACTAAGTTTTAATGTGGGTATAACCAGGAGAGCCATGAACGATAATGTCATAAAAGGTGCTTTCAATAAACTTTTCATCTTTGTTTTTACTAGTTCATCCAGAATTTGATAATGCCCAGCTACTTTGTATCCATCCTCATCAGACATTATCCCAGCAACAGGCAATGGAAGCAGTTGGAGTTCATCCTTATATGCAAGAGAAATGCCTCCCTTTGAATGTACAATTGCATTGATCGCTGAAACGATAAATTCATCATCAGTACCCACAGCGATAATATTGTGGCTGTCATGGGCGACGCTTGATGCAATAGCTCCCGATTTTAAACCAAATCCGTTGATAAATCCAATGGCCGGCGGTGCCTGACAATACCGGTTGACTACAACAATCTTCAGAATGTCGTTCTCCGGAAGTGTCCTGACTTCGTTATTCTCAATCCGAGCATTAACGATCATTTCCTCAGTTACGAGTTGTCCATCGATGGCTTTGATTACTCTCATCTTTTCCCCACTCGGTCTTACAAAAATATCTCTTTGTTCTATCAGGTTTGCATGAAACTTGTTTACAGGTGATATACTGACAGCAGGGATTAATGATCTCCCATTTTCAGCGACTTTCGTGCCATCGATATAGGTTGCAAGAATTTTGAAGTTTTCAAGGTTGTCGACTACGATAAAATCTGCCGGATCACCCTGCTGAAGTAATCCAATGTCAAGATGATAATGGTTTATCGGATTTAATGTGGCGCATCGCAATACTGTTATTTTATTATATCCAAGATTGAAGGCTTTTTTCACCAATTGGTCTATATGACCTGAAACCAAATCATTCGGGTGTTTGTCATCAGAACAAAACATGATCATTTCACGATATTCCGGAATCAATCTGGCAAGTGCTTCAAAATTCTTTGCAGCGCTTCCTTCCCTGATCAGGATTTTCATGCCATACTTTAATTTTTCAATGGCTTCCTGAAGAGTGTAACATTCATGGTCAGTAGAGATTCCTGCCTGGATATATTTCCTGACATGCTCACCAGTCAGTCCCGGAGCATGCCCGTCTATCGGCTTACCATATTGCCTTGCCAGTGCAAGTTTGCTTGCAACCAGTTCATCCCCCGATAAGACGCCTGGAAAATTCATCATTTCAGAAAGGTACAGTATGTCCTCTGATTGCAATAATTCATCAAGTTCCTTGAGCCCCAGGCTTCCGCCTGCTGTTTCGAAGAGGGTGGCAGGTACACAGGATGGCGCACCAAAATAAAACTTAAAGGGTACCTTTTTCCCGTTTTCGATCATGAAGTGAACTCCCTTTAATCCAAGAACATTTGCAATCTCATGTGGATCAGATACAGTGCCAACGGTTCCGTGTACCACGGCCAGCCGGGCAAATTCGGAAGGAACAAGTAGTGAACTTTCAATATGGATATGGGCATCAATTAATCCTGGCAATATGTAAATATTCTCGTCATTATATTCCTCCCTGATCTCTTCAATCCTCGAATTTCTCACAATAATCACTCCTTTAAAGATCCTCTCTCCTACTACATCCACTATATTTCCTCTGAACTCAAGATCTTTCATTTTCACAACTTATTTTGTTCTTTTTAACTTATTTTCTTATTCTCCGCAATTTTGCTGTTAATAAATGCCAGTTGGCCACAGGCAGCATTTATGTTTTGGCCCCTGCTTTTCCTGACATTTACTACCAGATTTTTATTCTCAAGAAATTCTCTGAATGCCCGGGTTTTTTCAGGCGTACTCTGCAAAAAACTACTTTGATCAACGGGATTATAACTGATGAGGTTAAGTTTCACCGGAAAACTTTTACAGAAGACGGCTAGTTCCTTTGCATCCTCAATGCCGTCATTAAAGTCCTTAAAGAGGATATATTCTATGGTGAAGCGTTTGCCGGTTTTAGTATGATAATATATCAATGCGTTGGTCAATTCCTGCAAAGGATACTTTTTATTGAGCGGGATAATCTGGTCTCTTTTTGCATTCGTGGCTGCATGCAAAGACAATGCAAAATGAAATCTGGCTTTGTCATCCGCCATCTTTCTTATCATTCCGGGAATTCCCACACTTGAAACTGTGATCCTTTGCGGCGACATACCAAGTGATTCTTCTGATGTGATCCTTTCAATGGATTTAATTACTTCCTGATAGTTCATCAGTGGTTCACCCATGCCCATGAATACAATATTTGACAATGCTTTACCATGATATTTCCGTGACTGAATGTTCAGGAGCACAACCTGATCAAATATTTCTGTGAAAGTAAGGTCACGACGGAATCCCAGTATTCCCGTAGCACAAAACCTGCAGGCAAGAGCACAGCCTGCCTGCGAGGAAATGCAAGCTGTAGTGCGGTTTTCATCAGGGATCAATACACTTTCTATAAGTGCCTGGTCACCTACTTTAAATGAAGTTTTTATTGTCCCGTCCGGGTCATGGAGTTCTTTTTCTATCTGCAGAACCTGAAATTGAAAATGTTCCTCAAGCAGCTGACGGTTTTTCCTTGAAAGGTTTGTCATTTCACTGAATGAACGGCAGTTCTTTTTCCAGATCCACTCATATACCTGTTTTGCCCGGAAAGGTTTTTCGTCATTCTCGTGAAAAAAGCCTTCAATTTCAGCAAAGGAAAGATAACGTATATCTTTTTTTTTTACCATTCATCCTTCTTTATCACCTTTGGTTTCATTCCTTCTTTCAACTTACTAATCAGATTCTGCATCGTGGTATCAACCTGGTAAAGATAATTCTCCATCTGCGGGTTATAAGAAGGATCATTTTTATTCATCCACTTCTCAAGAGGAATGCGTGAAATCCCTTTCAGCGAAAAGTTTGTCAGCGTATACCTGTATTTATTATCCTTGAATTCAAGCCGGAAATCATAAAAGACCATTCCTGCGTCTGTCCGTGTGTTGTCAGAATTAAAAAAATAAAGCCGTAATCTTCCCGTTCCTTCAATCTTCCCGTTTACCTTATCCTGGACTTTTGTGACACTTCCAGGATTCACGTAATAAGATCTTAACCATTCTGCGCCACGATCGTACAAAACATCTTTGGTTCCTTCCTGGTTGACGACATCTCTGTATAGTATAAGTTTCGTATCAGGATCAACGGGAAGGTCAGGAGCAGGGATATTTGTCTGTGAGAAGCAAATGCCCGAGATTATTGAGAAAAATAAAAAAGTGAGCATACGATTCATAAAATCTCTTGTGTTTGAAATGACTCACAATATTATGATTAAATACGATATTTTTTAATCTTTATTGCAGGAACTTATTAACCGGTAAGGGCTTATATCTATCATTATTCGTGTTAGCTTGAATAAAATTTCAGGCATAAAAAAACCCCAGTTTCTCTGGGGTTTCTTTTTAATAGTAATAAAGTGATTAGTACATATCACCCATTCCGCCACCGTAACCCCCAGGTCCCATTGGCATTTTGGGTTCCTTTTCTTCTTTATGGGTAGCAAGAACACATTCAGTCGTCAATAACATTCCGGCAATGGAGGCTGCGTTTTCAAGAGCTACACGGGCTACCTTGGTAGGATCGATCACACCCGATTTGAGCAAATTTTCAAATTTCTCTGTACGTACGTTATAACCGAAATCATCTTTCCCTTCTTTTACCTTCTGCGCAACAACAGAGCCATCAAGACCTGCATTTTCTACAATCTGGCGTAAAGGTTCTTCCAGGGCTCTTTTAACGATCATAATACCAGTCGTTTCATCGTCATTATCACCTTTCATCTTTTCTATGACAGGAATTGCCCTAATATATCCTACACCCCCACCCGGGATAATTCCCTCTTCGATAGCGGCACGTGTTGCATGCAAAGCATCGTCAAAACGGTCTTTCTTTTCTTTCATTTCAACTTCGCTGGCCGCACCTGCGTAAATCACTGCAACTCCACCGGACAGTTTGGCTAACCGTTCCTGTAATTTTTCTTTATCATAATCGGAGGTTGTGGTGCCGATCTGTGCTTTGATCTGGTTTATTCTTCCATCAATATCTGATTTCTTGCCTTTACCACTAACGATCGTGGTATTGTCTTTGTCAATAGTCACTTTTTCAGCTTCACCAAGATACTGAAGGGTAGTATCTTCGAGTTTATATCCTTTTTCCTCAGAAATCACCGTACCTCCGGTAAGAACTGCAATATCTTCAAGCATTTCTTTTCTCCTGTCACCAAAGCCAGGTGCCTTAATAGCAGCAACTTTAAGTGATCCACGGATTTTATTGACCACTAACGTAGCCAGCGCTTCCCCTTCAACATCTTCAGAAATAATAATCAGTGGTTTGCCAGTCTGAACAACCTTTTCCAGTAAAGGAAGCAAATCTTTCATGATCGAAATCTTTTTTTCATAGATCAGGATGTAAGGATTTTCATAGACAGCTTCCATCTTTTCTGTGTCGGTAATAAAATATGGAGAGATGTATCCACGATCGAATTGCATTCCTTCAACAACTTTCACTGTTGTTTCTATACCTTTCGCTTCCTCGATGGTGATAACGCCTTCTTTTTTCACTTTCGTCATTGCTTCAGCAATCATCTTTCCGATAAAAGTATCGTTATTTGCTGAAACTGAAGCGACCTGTTCAATCTTCTCAAGACTGTCACCAATCTGTTTTGTTTGTTTTTTCAGGGAGGATATTACTTCTGCCACAGCTTTATCAATACCTCTTTTCAGGTCCATTGGATTGGCTCCCGCTGTTACATTTTTGAGCCCGGTTGTAAAGATAGCCTGTGCCAAAACGGTGGCAGTTGTTGTTCCGTCGCCAGCCAGTTCACTGGTTTTGGAAGCTACTTCTTTAACCATCTGGGCGCCCATGTTCTCGGCTGCGTCTTTCAATTCGATCTCCTTTGCCACTGTAACACCGTCTTTGGTAATCGTGGGAGATCCATAAGATTTGTCAATGA
>Ga0181533_1003610_pt1 | contig 16639 bp, 13 predicted proteins | sample PEATcosm2014_Bin_45_FD_119772 | JGI IMG/M metagenome (GOLD analysis project Ga0181533, IMG submission 119772) | Peatland microbial communities from MTU Mesocosm Facility, Houghton, MI, USA - PEATcosm2014_Bin11_60_metaG | ecosystem: Environmental > Terrestrial > Soil > Wetlands > Peat | place... | reverse complement strand
TGCTGCGACGGCTCGTCGCCGATGTGCTATCCGGCGTCCGAATTTCTCGTCGGCGAAAACGACGTGAAGCTCGGCGAAATCGGCGGCGCGCCTTTCTTCATGAGCGCGTCGCAGTTCGATTACTGGAAGCACACGCGCCTCGTCATCGACGTCGTGAACGGCCAGGGCGGCATGTTCTCGCTCGAAAACGGCAGCGGGCTGCGTTTTCTGACGCGCTCCCGGCTGTTCACGGACGAGGAGGCCGCGCGCCTCGCGCCGGTCGCGAGCGGAGCTTGACGCGCGGAGCGGTCATGGCGACGCCTTCGTGTTGGCGTCGCCTGCTTTATGCGTCGCCGGAGATTGTTTTGTTCGTTTCGGGCGCTACTTGCGAAACATGTTTCTCTTTTTAGGGAAGGTGATGTCATGGAACGCCGCGAATTCGTCACTGCGCTCGGCGCCGCCGCTGCGGCGATGTCGGTCTCTCAAGCCTTCGTCACCGAAGGCCACGCGGCCGCCGACCCGGTTCAACATATGCATCCGCCAAAATACAAAGGCCTGATGGAGACGGCCGCCAAATGCGTCTCCACCGGCAATGAGTGTCTGCGCCATTGCTTCGGCATGTTGTCGATGAACGACTCGAGCATGGCGGATTGCACCAAGGCGTCGTACGATCTGGTCGCCGCATGCGGCGCGTTGGAAGTCCTGGCCGCGGTCAATTCGACCTTTACGCCGGCCTTGGCGAAAACGGTCGCCGACGTCTGCATGGCCTGCAAGAAGGAATGCGATAAATTCCCGCAATATGTCGAATGCACGGACTGCGGGAACGCTTGCAAGGCCTGCGCCGAGGAATGCCGCAAGTCGATGGGTTGACGGCTGGCGAGCGCGTTCGCGCGGCGCGAAACGCAATACCGTGCCGCCGAACACAGTCGACTTCGAGAGCGGCGCGGGCGGGAGCGCGCCGACGCCGGGAAGTTCGTTCTTCGGCTTCCCAAATTTCATCTTCGACTAAGCGAGCCCGGGTCGCCGCGGCGGCGGCGGGCGTCCACTTGAAGTCGCTCCCCTCGACGCTAATTGTGTCGACTTAACGCTGGCGCCCTGGCGCGCCGCGCTTTGCTTTCATTGTCGAAGGGTTTTTGACCGCCTTGCCGACCACGGCGCGTTCGCGCGCTTGGAGGAACGAAGTCATGCGTGAAATCAAGCTCGGCGCGGGGTCCAACCTGGTGGTCGCGGCGACCGCCGGGCTGGCGGTGGCCTTGGCTTTTGTCCTGCTGGGCGGCACGGCGCTCGGCTACGCCATCGTCGCGGCCGTCATCGTCATGGCGGTCCTGTGGTTCATTTTCGGCGCGATCGTCTGAGGACGCGCCCGGCGCGCTCAAGCCGGAGGAATTCGCGAGCCGGAGGAATTCGCTCGACCCGCTGACGAGGCCGCGCGAATCGCGGACGGTGACAGGCGGAGCGGAATCCGGCGCGAATTCGACCAATCTGGAGGAAAGCAAGATATTAACGCTGGCGAAATACGAAATACACATGTTTGTAATAATTTAATTGCAGTAGATGTCGACAGCGTGCGCCGTCAGATAGTTGCGGTGGAGACTGGCCCAGCTTCGCTAAAAAAGGCCGACACGACCTTAATCCGCGTTAGATATGAAAGCGAACAAGCCTTGCCGCGCGTGCGTTTTTGGGTATTTTAAGCGCTCAAGCCCGTTGCGATTTTCCGTGTATAGACTGCAAACGTCCCGGCGAATGTCAACGCGGCTCAAAGCATCACAAACAAATCCAAAACATCTTCACGGAAGAAGCGACGATGCGGTCCTTACCCTTGTGTGCGGCCTGGCTGATTCTAGTTGGCGTCAACCTTGAGCTCGGGTCCGTTCGGACTCAGCCTCTGGAGATCATTTTCTTTTTGTTCCTCGCGATATATGCAACCCAGGCCTTCGTCGCCGAGGCTCTGGGCGTCCGCGTGGGCAATGAATCGATCAGCTTCTCGAGGCGATTGGTCTCCGGCTTTCCTTTTCTGGTCTTTTGGCGCGTGAACATCAAATGGGCCGAAATAGACCAGATGATTTCGCGGCCCAATGCGCGGGTTCGCGTGCAAAAGAACACCGGCGAGCGCCTGCAGGTGAGTTTCGGAAATCGCGAGGCGCGGCTGCGATTTTTTCAATTTGTCAGGCAGGCGGCCCCGTCGATCAGCATAAGTCGCTGACATGCGTCATATAAAGCCTTCGGGCGCCGCGGCCCTCGCGCGATTGCCGCGGCCCCGCCGCCTTCCCCTCGCCGGCAAAGGCGCGTATCCTGTGGCGACGCCGAATTGTCGGCGCGCACGCTAGAGCGGGTTCCGCGAGAGCTGATGGAGTTTCGCGGCCGGAACTTGCTCCAGGCATTTCGATTTCGCGCGATTTCCTTTCGCTCGGACGATTCCATCCGAGCGGAGGGCGCGCCAGGGAGAGCGCCATGTTTCTTGTTTTTCTCGGGCTCGCCGCCCTTGTCGGCGTGTGGCTGGTGTCGAGCTATAACGGCCTCGTGTCCATGCGCCAGCGCTATGGCCAGGCCTTTTCCGATATCGACGTGCAGCTCAAGCAGCGCCACGACCTCATTCCCAATCTCGTCGAGACCGTGAAGGGCTATGCGACGCACGAAAAGGACACCTTGGAAGAAGTGACCAGGGCGCGAAATCTCGCGGTGTCCGCGCAGGGACCGGCGGCGCAGTCGGCGGCGGAATCCCAGCTCAGCGGCGCGCTCGGGCGGCTGATCGCGGTGGCCGAGGCCTATCCCGACCTCAAGGCCAACGCCAATTTCCAGCAGTTGCAGAGCGAGCTTTCCGACATCGAAAACAAGATCGCCGCCGCGCGCCGCTTCTTCAACAACACCGCCGCCGAATATAACGCCGCGGCGCAAGGCTTTCCCGGCGTGCTGATCGCGCAGCGCTTCAACTTCAAGCCGGTCGAGTTCTTCAATCTGGAAGAAGGCGAGCGCAAGGCCGTGCAGGAAACGCCGCAAGTGAAGTTCTAACGAGCGAAGCTCCAACCCAAGGAGCCGGCGCGCGCGGCTCCTTCTCCCCGCGAGCGCTGAGAGGGTTGGGGCGAGGGGCATGGGGCTTTATCCGTAACGCCGCGCGCCTCGAACGCCTTGCCGATGTAACGCGCTTCGCGGGCGAACGCCCCGAGCCCCTCGCCCTGCCCTCTCCCCGCAAGCGGGGAGAGGGGGTAAAAACGCCGCGATAGGCGACCCCGCCAGACGACAGGATCGGCGACGATGTTCAAAGCCTATGGGCTTTATTCGCATATTCAAGCCAACCGGATGCGTTCGGTCTTTCTGCTCGGCGGCTTTGTCGTCCTGCTGATCGCGCTGATGTTCTCCTTCGCGCTTATCTTCGAGGCGATGGGCCCGGACGCGCCGCTCGACGTGATCGTCGCGCGCGCGATCCTCGACGTGAAGCAGGGCTGGCCCTTCGCCTTCGGCGCGGCGGGCCTGTGGTTCTGCATCGCTTTTCTCTTTCACCAGAACATGATCGACTACGCGACGGGCTCGGCGGGCATAGAGCGCGCGCAGGCGCCGCGGCTCTATAATCTGCTGGAGAATCTCTGCATCTCCCGGGGCATTCCGATTCCGCGGCTCAAGATCATCGAGGACGGCGCGCTCAACGCCTTCGCCAGCGGGCTGCGCGAGGGCAATTACAGCATATCGGTGACGCGCGCATTGCTCGATCATCTTACCGACGCGGAGATCGAGGCCGTGCTCGGGCACGAGCTGACGCATATCCGCAATCGCGATACGCAGATGATGGTGATCGCGACGATTTTCGCCGGCATTTTCGCCTTCGCCGCCGATCTCACCTTCCGCAACTGGAATTTCCCCTTCGGCTTCTCGCCGCGGCGCGACGATTCCCGCGAGGATCGCAATGGCGGGGGCGCCTTCATCGCCATCGTGATCGCGCTGGCGATCATCGCGCTGAGCTTTGGCGTCTCGGTTCTGATCCGTTTCGCTCTGTCGCGCTCGCGCGAATATCTCGCCGACGCCGGCTCGGTCGAACTGACCAAGAATCCCGACGCGATGATCTCGGCGCTGCGCAAAATCTCGCAGAACGCGACGATCCCCGCCATGCCGTCGCGCATGCAGGCCTTCTTCATCGAGAGCCCGGCGCTGCTCCCCGAGAGCGGCTGGCTCGCGACGCACCCCCCGATCGAGGCGCGCATAGCCGCGCTGGTGGAATTCGCCGGCGGGCGCGACGAGCCGGCGCAAGCTTACGTCGAGCCGCCGCAAGAGCCGCCACCGTCATTCCTGCCGCCGGGCGTCGGGCCGAACGCGCCGCCGCCGCCGGGTCCGTGGGGGTAGCGGTTGAAGGCTGAACTCGGAGCGCTGTTTGACGCATTGAGCCGGGAGGATGCGGGGGCCGGCGATGCGCCAGAAGCGGCCGTTCCTGAAACCTGCCGCCGCGCTCATAGACGCTCGCCCGCAATCTCGGCGACCTCCCGCGCACGCTGGCGACGCGGAAGCCGATCGGGGCTTGGCCGCCGAACGCGGGCGCGGCGAAGCGCCCGCGTTTTTGTTGCTTTACGGGCGATGAAGCCTCGCCTTCAGCGCGGGTTGTCGTCCGAAGGGGAGGCGTAGGCCACGGAGCCGGTCGTCGGATCGAGGAACAGCACGCGCGACTCCTCGCGCTTGCCGTCAAAGTCGAACATGTTCTCGATCATCCCCGCGATCGTGTCGAACGAGCCGCCTGGCTGAATGCGCGCGCCGTTGAGCCAGTTGTCCTCGATGAACTTCAGCACCGAGGTTTGGTCGGTCAATGTGTGGTCTACGAAGTTGCGCCTGGCGTATGGCGAGATGACGAGGAGCGGGATGCGCGTGCCATAGCCGCAGCGGCCCCAGACCGGCGCGCCGAAGCCGCCATTGAGCGGAACCGCCGGCGTCGGCGAGCCCTGTTGCGCGCCTGTTTTGCACAATCCGGGACCGTTAAGCGTATCCACCGTCGGATTGAACGAAGGGTTCACGACCGGCGGCATCTGGTGATCGTACCAGCCGTCGGAGTCGTCGTAGATGATGACGACCGCGGTGTCCTTCCAGAACGGGCTCTGCTGCAAAGCGTTGAGCGTGTTGACGACGAAGGTCTCCTCGTCGAGCGGATCGGAATAACCGGCGTGACCGTCCTGGAAGGCCGGGGCCTTCAGGAAGCTGACCTCCGGAAGGCTCCCCGCCTTCAGCGCATCGAAGAAATCATGGCTGTCATATTGATGATTGGCGGGCTCGGGCGTCGTCGTTCCGGGAATGACGCTGGAGCCGATCGCCGCCGCGGAACTGGGACGCGCATGCGTCGGGTTTCGGGTACTGGCGTAATATTGGAACGGCTGATGGTGCGGGATGTAGTCGGTCGACACGGACGGAACGTTCGGCGCCGAGGCGGGGGTCGAGCGGGCGCAGCCGGTCGTGCCGTTGGCGTTGGTGATCGTCAGATCGAAGCCGCCCTCGAACCAACCCCAGCTAACGCCCTTGGCGTTGAGCAGATCGCCGATGTTCTCGCCGGCCAGGGTGACCTGATCGAGGGCCGGATTGGAGCATACGTCCAGCAAGGGATCGCCGTCGCCGATCACGGTGACGTTCTGGGGCGCATGGGCCGCGTCGCCCCAGGCCTCGTGGGTGCCGTGGAGCAAAGTCGTGTCGCCAGCGCCGAACACATTCAGCGCGGCGGCGACGCCGTTGGTCTGGCCCGAGATTAGATTGATCGCGCCCGGCGTCGAGGGGCCGAACTGCGTCGTATAGGAATTGTCGTTAATTGCGAAATACTGGGCGTAGTTCCACAGCGCCGTGACGGTGTTGCCGTCGAAATAGTCCAGGACGAGGCCCGTCGTCGTAACATTGGCGGGCGGCGCCGATGGCGGCGCGCCGGCGACGCCGACCCAGGCCGGAAAACCGTCCATCTTACCATTGTCGTAGGCGCTCTCCTCGGGGCTCTCATTGTGGCCCTGGTCGTTCGTCCCGGCTTGCGAGGGCGCGAGCCGGGCGGGGTTCGACGCGCCGGCGCCGTTCGTCTTACCGTTCCCGGGGGCCGCGAGATTGTTGTTCGGGTTATTGTACAGCAGATCGACGCCGGCAAGCGGCGTGAAATGATTGCCCGTGTCGAGCGGCGTGACGAGATTGTTGATGCTCGTCGGCGTGCGCTTGGAGGGATAGAACGGTATCTCCCCCGGCTTGTTCAGGGCCGTCGGATAGGTGCCGAAATAATGGTCGAAGGAGACGTTCTCGTTGAAGATGACCACCAGATGCTTGATCGGCGTCTCGGTGGCGGAGCCGTGATCGCGCGAACCGCCGCTCCCGCGATCCTCCGCGACCGCGATCGTGGCCACGATTGAGAAGGCGGCCGTCAGGCAACCGAGTATCTTTGGAAATCTCATCGAAGCGCGCTCCCCTTGATGCTCCCAAGAAGCAAGTCCTTGCGGTCACGCGATGTCGCGGCCGCGTTCAGACGCGCGGCAAGATAGGGAGCTTCTGCAACAAGATTGCTACGAGAAAGCCTTCAACCGACATTCGCCGGGTAGCCGGGAATTTATAGAGAAATCCGCCCCAACTGATGGGCTCCGGCAAGCCTGCGGCGCCGACACGGCGAGTGATGGGGCCGCGGGCGGGCGATTGTCGGTTGACGTCAATCAAGAGTGGTCCCGCGCTAAAAATAATTCCGGCGCTCCTTTTGCCCGCCGCGTCTCGAGCACTTCCGGGTTGCGCCGTTTCCGACAACGATCGAGAGGGTTTCATAAATTCGCAATCAATCCGAATACGGACGGCAACAGTCCCCGCGCGCGATGGCGGTTTTGGGTCTTGGTTGTGTGAAAAATCAGGAGAGCTCGCGCCGCCGAAAAACGTCGATGAATTTTCGAGGCCTCAGGCCGATCAGGAGGAGGAAATTCGCAAAAAATGAGTCTGAGAGCGGCCTTTTTCGACCGAATTTAAATTGGGCATGGCGTTTTCACGGCCAGGGTCATGAGCGGTCATGCGCGGCAATTCCGCGCCCGGGTTCCACGCCGCCCCAGCTCCTTGATCCGACCGGCCCGGGTTCGCCTTGCAAGCATCTCGCGGACCGCGTGAAAAACCGCGTTTGGCGTGAAAGCTTCGTCAAGAGGCCACAATAAATTATCCCTCCTTGGTCACGCTCTCGTCTTGATCAAATCCGGTTCCATGGCCTAGAAAATCCGAGACTGGAACATCCGTGGCCGGTGGCGGGTCGAAGGGGGAAATATGTTGGACAAGGGGCGATTTGGGCGAGCCTTCTCATTCTTGTTCGGGGCGATCTGGCTTTTCGGCGCGGCGGAGGCGAGCGCCGCCGCGCGGCCGAACATTCTGCTCATCCTCGCCGACGACATGGGCTATTCGGATCTCGGCTCCTACGGCGGCGAAGTCTTTACCCAGAATATCGATCGTCTCGCCGCTCAGGGGATTCAGTTCACCAATTTCCATACATCGGCCTATTGCGCGCCGACGCGGAGCATGTTGCTGACCGGCGCGGACAATCATGTCGTCGGCCTCGGCAATATGTCGGAGCTTCTCGCCGACAATCAGTTCGGCAAGCCGGGCTACGAGGGTTCGTTGAATGGGCGCGCGCCGACCATCGCGACGATCTTGCGCAACGCCGGTTATCACACTTACATGGCCGGCAAGTGGCATCTGGGCAAGACCAAGGACAAGTTGCCGGTTTCGCAGGGCTTCGAGGAATCCGTCGTTCTCGCGGAAGGCGGCGCCGACAATTTCGAGAAGAAATCCTACACGCCGGGCTACGCGGCCGTGCATTTTTACGAGGGAGCGAAAGAGATCGATCTCCCAAACGATTTCTATTCGACGAAGTTCTATACCGACAAGATGCTCGACTACATCGACGAGCACTCGGCGGACGGCAAACCCTTTTTCGGCTATCTGGCCTTTCAAGCCGTTCATCAACCGCACCAGGCGCCGGAGGATTATATCCGCCGCTACGAACATGCCTATGACGGCGGCTGGTCGGCGATCCGCCAAACCCGCTATCAGCGGCAGGTGGAGCTCAAAATCATGCCGGAAGGGCTCGATCCTTCCGTCACGCCCGGCGTTCCCGACTGGAATTCGCTCTCGCCGGACGAAAAGCGTTTGAACGCCAAGCGCATGGCCGTCTATGCGGGCATGGTCGAATATATGGACATGAGCGTCGGCCGGATTGTCGATCATCTCAAATCGAAGGGACTGCTCGACAACACGATCGTTCTGTTCATGAGCGACAATGGCGGCGAGAGCGCCGAGCTGGCGAAATTTTTTCCGAACTATTACGCCAAGAACTTCGACCTCTCCTATGAGCGGCTCGGTCAGAAAGGCTCATATTCCGAATACGGCCCCGGCTGGGCCAGCGTCTCGATGACTCCATTGGCGAACTTCAAGGGATCGGCCTCGGAAGGCGGGGTTCGCGCTCCGCTCATCATTCGGTATCCCGAGAAAATCGAAATGGACCGAAAGTCCGACGCGTTCATCTCCGTGGTCGATGTCGTTCCAACTCTCATGGACCTCGCGGGCGTCCTACCGCGTCGATCCGGCGGCGAGGTTCTTATCGGGACCTCGATGGTTCCGCTGCTTTCCGGCGCCGCGCGCGACATCCATGGCGAGCTGGCGTTCGCGCAAGAGGTGGCGGGAGGCGCCGCGGTTTTTCGCGGCGACTACAAGCTGGTGCGTAACGCGCCCCCGCTGGGCGATATGAAATGGCGCCTATACGACTTGCGGCTCGATCCATCGGAATCGAAGGATATTTCCGCCGAGAATCCGCGACTCGCCGAAACCTTGCGCGCGGCCTACGCCGATTATGTGAAGAAGAACGGCGTTGTCGAAGTGCCGAAAGATTACGCCATCGACGGCCAACTCAAGAAAAATATGGCGCGCGCGAAGAAATGAGGGAATGTCCAAGCCGTTGATGTCTGCGGATTAGGGACTGGGGACGCATCGCGACCCCGCATGACCGATGCGCTCGCGCCGCCTTGTTTCGATCATCCGCGGCGGAGCCGCGCGCATTTGTAAGAGAGATGAAGGCGACCGCTGGAGCGCCGGCGCGGGCCCGGTCGAGCCGACGCGGACGAGTGGAGCCTCTCAAATGGAAGCGCCGTGAAGCCCGAGACTATTTTCACTAGTTAATTCAAATACTTATTCAAGATCACCAAATTGCCACCGTTAAGCTGTTCTCTCACGGTCGCTACGCCGTCCGAAACACAGGTTTCGCGCCCTTTTAACGGTAGCCGACCCATCAGCGCGAGTGAACCAGGCTGGTTGGCTCCCTTGAATCGTTGTTAAGCGTCGAAGTTCGTCGTGTGCGCGCGTCTGGTTTTATTGCGCCTCCTTCATGCCGCGGCGTCGCATGTTCGCGTCGCCGTGAAAACGACCGAAGAAGCGCAAAACAAGGAGCATTCAATATGACAAAGAGCATTGTGACGGTCGAAGATCCGCGCTCCGTTCAATTATTGCGGGCCCCCGTAAACTCCATATTGGCCGTGGCGCAGACCGCCCATGATTTGGAGACCACGCATCGGAAGGCCGCCAAGGCCAAAGCCTTCCGACGCGCCCCGAATCACGCGAGTCTAGACGGCGAATTTCGCCCGATCATGTCGGTCAAGCGACGCCATGGATTATTGATCCCGTTCGTCCTGCGCATGGTCCGCCTCGTCGCCGTCCGACTTCGATGGCGCGAAAAAAATTGATGAACGGGGGGAGATGGATCGCGCATTATGCCGTCGATCATGTTCCTCGCGCGGGGCGGCGGATTCGCCGAACTCTCGTCCCCGAGATAGGCCTGCGGCGTTTATCGGGGCGTCGGGCCCAACGCGCCGCCGCCGGGGCCGTGGGGGCATGGGTTGAAGCCTGATCTTCGGACCCCTGCTTTCGGCTTTGAGCGGGGAGGATGCGGGAGGCTGGCGACGCGCCATGGGCAGACGCTCGCGGGACGCGTCATCCCCAACTCATTTGGGCAAGTCGCGTCGCGTCCGCGTGGCGTCGTATGTCAAGAGCGCGGTCACGATCACGTGAAAGGCGACAGCCGGCCACAGCAAGACGCCAGTCAAACCGCCCGCGAAACCGAGGTAGGCAAGATACAGCGCGACCAATGCGCCATAAATCAACATGCCGATGCGCGGCGGACCGGGCCAGCACGCGACCCCTAGGCTGATCAGGGCGATGCCGGCCACGCGCGCGACGGGCATGGCGACGCCCGTCAGTTCCTCGCCCAACAACAACCGCCCGACGAGCGATGGAACGACGAACAACGCCAAGCCCGTTCCGATTTCAGCGACAGCGGCGAAGGTCAGCGTCCATTTCATCGCACAGTCTCCACTCCGCCTCGTCTTTCGCGCGCGCAACTCGGCGCCCGTGACTGAAAACCGCTAGCGGTTCTCCGCATGTTCGGCCTCTCCTACCGCTGATGGGGCGGCGCCGGCGCTGGGCCGTCGGCCGGCCCCGCCTTCGGACTCTGTTCCGGCGCGAAGGGTTCGAGCTTGAAGGTCAGCTTGTCGATCTTGCCGGTGAACTTGAACGGCACATCGTAGCGATACTCGATGAACGCCAGCGGGGTGCGCGTGTCCTGGCCTATGTCGAAGGTTTCGTCTTCCGGGAACGTGATCGGGGTGGTGTGGTCCATGGAATTCTTGGCCACTTCCTGGCCGTCCACGTAGAGCACGCCGGTCCCTCCCTTGCCCAAGCCCGGACCATCGGACTTGAAGTCGAAGAGGATGGTGTGCTTGCCGCCTTTCAACTCAGGCCCTTCCCACGCCGTGCGCTTGAGGTCGAGCAGATTATAGAGGAACACCACCTTGCCTCGGCCGATTCCCAATTCGCCCTTGCTCAGGAACAGACCATAGCCGCCGAAGCGCCCGCCTTGCGTGACGATCATGCCCTCCGCGCCACCCTCGGGAATATCGACCTCGGCCGTGATCGTGTAGGACTTGTCCAATATGTCCGGGGCGGCGCTGGCCGGCACGCCGGTGAGTTCGCCCGAATATGTGAAGACCGTCCGTCCCGCCGTGAGGCTCGGACGCGGCGTATTCCAGCGCGCGAGCGTCGTGTTGTCGAGCGGCAGCACGTTGTGCTTCTTCGCCTCCGAATAGAAGAGGACCTGCATCTGCTTGACCTTCTCCGGCATCTTGGCGGCCAGGTCGTCGTACTCGGTAGGGTCCTCTTTGACGTTATAAAGTTCCCAATTGTAGCCGGTGATCACGTCGGGCGGCGGCTTGGTGCTCAGCTCCCACGGGAGAGTCACCGGCGTCGTGGCCGCCACCCACCCGTCGTGATAGATGGCGCGATTGCCGAGCATCTCGAAATATTGCGTCGTGCGTCGCGTCGGGACGTCGGCGTTCGCCTTATCCCAGGTGTACATCATGCTCACCCCTTCCATGGGGATTTGCTTGACGCCGTTGATCATCTGGGGTTGCGGAATGCCGGTCGCTTCAAGGATGGTCGGGGCGATATCGATGATGTGATGGAACTGGCGGCGGATGCCGCCCAAGTCATTGATGTGGCCGGGCCAGGACATGGCCACGCCCTGCGCCGTCCCCCCGAAGTGCGAGGGCACCTGCTTCATCCATTTGAATGGGGTGTCCATCGCCCACGCCCAAGGCGCCGCGAAATGCGGGAACGTTCGGTCCGACCCCCAGAACTCATACCAGAGAAACTGATCCTTGACGGGCACGGAAACGCCGTTGAAGGTCGTGAACTCGTTCGGCGTGCCGTTGAGCATGCCTTCGGCGCTCGCGCCGTTGTCGCCGCTGATGTAGATGATCAGGGTGTTGTTGAGTTCGCCAAGGTCTTCGACGGCCTGGATGACCCGACCGATCTCATGGTCGGTATATGCGAGATAAGCCCCGTAAATGTCCGCTTGCTTGGTGAAGAGCTTCTTCTGCTCCCAATCGAGGGAATCCCACAGCGGCAGTTCTTTCGGCCACGGCGTCAGCTTGGCGTATTCGGGCATGACGCCCAGTCGCTTCTGGTTGGCGAAAATCGTCTCCCGCAGCTTGTTCCATCCATCATCGAACAAATGCATATCGCCGATCTTCCTGATCCACTCCGGCGTTGGATGATGCGGCGCGTGCGTGCCGCCGGGGACGTAATAGACAAGGAACGGTTTTTCGGGCGCGATTTCCTTGAGCTGCTTCATATACTGGATGGCCTCGTCGGCCATGGCCGTGGTCAGGTTCCAGCCGGGATTGTCGAGGAACGGATAGATGGCCGTCGTATTGCGAAACAGGTTCGGCTGCCACTGGCTGGAGTCGCCGCCGACAAACCCGTAGAAATAATCGAAACCCATTCCGTTCGGCCATTGATTGAACGGCCCGGCTTGGCTCGACTGGTAAAACGGCGTGTTGTGGTCCTTGCCGAACCAGGAGGTCGCGTAGCCGTTCTCCTTGAGGATTGTGCCGATGGTGCCTTTCTCGATCGGGATTATCGAGTCGTAACCAGGGAATCCCGTCGCTATTTCGCCCACCACCCCAAAGCCAACCGAGTGATGGTTGCGTCCCGTGATGATCGCCGCCCGCGTCGGCGAACAGAGCGAGGTGGAGTGGAAATTGGTGTAGCGCAGCCCCTGCGCGGCGATCCGGTCGAGCGCCGGCGTGGGGATCACTCCGCCAAAGGTCGAAGGGGCGGCGAAGCCGACATCATCAGTCATGATGAGCAAGATGTTGGGCGCGCCCTTCGGCGGCACGACGCGCGGGGGCCACCACGCCTTCGACTCCGTGGCCCTTTCCTTGATCACTCCGCCGAATTTCGGATCAGGCGGCGGAAGCTGCTTTCCGGTGATCGTCGTGGTGGCGCTGGGCGAACCTGGGACGCCCGTGACCTGCTGAGCCAATGCCGAGACACAACTAATGGCGAGAAGACCAGCGCCCGCGAACATGCCGAGACTGATTTTCATATCGGAAAGCTCCCGTGGCGTTAAATAAGGACTCGCGCATTTCGTTGGCGGACCGCTCGCGTTGGGCGGACCCCAGTTTGACGCAAACATACGGCCTGGACAAGCTCGGGACGCTTTAACGGCCGAGGCAAATTTGCGAGGAGCAGCCGCGCATGTCCGCTTGGCGGCCTTCCGAGTCATGAGTATCAAGCGCTGGCTTCACGCGACCAGAGCCCCTCACGTACCGGCTTTCTCCCGCAAAAAATCCGCCGCCTGCTCGATCGACTCCCGCGCCTGTGGCATCAGCAGCGCCGCGAGTTGCCAGCAATGCGGCGTTCCCGCCCACAGCGCGACGCGCGCGTCGACGCCCGCCTCCATGGCGCGCGCCGCGAACCTGATGGAGTCGTCGCGCAGCAATTCGATCGTGCTCGCGTGCAGCAGCAGCGGCGGCAGGCCGCGCAAATCGCCGTATAGCGGCGAGGCCAGCGGATTTCTCGCGCTCTCTTCCACCAGATAGGCGCGCGCGGCGTTTTTCAGCATGCGCCGCGAGAACAGCGGATCGCTCGCCTCATTGTCGCGCGCCGAGGCGCCGGTGGCCGCGAGATCGGTCCAGGGCGAAAACAAGGCGGCGGCGGCGGGGAGCGACAGGCCGGCGTCGCGCCGCGCGAGCATCAGCGACAGAGCGAGGCCGCCGCCGGCCGAATCTCCGGCGATCACGATCTCGCCGCGCTCGGCCAGCGCCGCGTATACGGCGAGCGCGTCGTCCAGCGCCGCCGGAAAGGGATGGCGCGGCGCCAGCCGATAGGCCGGCGAGAACACGTCAAAGCCCCGCTCGGCGAGAGCCGCTGAGATCGGGCGATAACGCCGGGGCGACCCCGTGAAGAAGGCGCCGCCGTGCAGATAAAGCAATGTGACGCCCCCGCCCGCCCCCGCCCATTCGCCGGCGACGCCGCCGATCCGCTCGGACCGAAAGCCGCCGGCCGGCTCGGCGTGGGGCAATCCCAGATCGAAGGCGCGCCGCGCCTCGCGCAGCGTGGCCGCGGCTTCAAGCCCGCGCCTCATCCGCCGCCGCAAGAAGGCGTTGGCGACGCGCGGCGATAGGATTTTCATGGCCTAGCGCTTCGGCGGCGGTTGAACCGGCGCCGGAGCCTTCCCCGCCCCCTGTTCGCTCAGCAACTGATCGAGGCGCGCGTCCTGCAAGCCGGCGCCGCGCGCGCGGTCGCGCCATTTCACGGCCTCGGCGAGGTTCTTCTCGACGCCGCGCCCCTCCGCCAGAAGATAGGCGAGCCGGTTCTGCGCGACGGCGTTGTCCAGCTCCGCCGCCTTGCGAAACAGTTTCGCGGCGGCGGCGAGATCGCGCTCGACCCCGGAGCCGTTGAATTGAAGGATCGCCAGTTCGACCATCGCGGCGGCGTGATTGTCGTCCGCGGCGGATTTGAACCATTTCGCGGCCTCGCCGTCGTCCTTGGCGACGCCCTTGCCATGTTTGTAGAGTTCGCCCAGCGCATATTTGGCGTCGGTGTCGCCAAGCTCCGCGGCGCGGCGGAAATAATCCGCGGCTTTCTCGAAATCGGCGAAGACGCCGTTATTGTCGAGCGCCATCTCGCCGAGCAAATTGATCGCGGCGGCGTGGTTTTGGGCGGCCGCCTTTTCGAGCCAGCCGCGGGCCGTCTCGCGCTCCTTGGGGCCGGGCGCATTGGACAGCAGCGCGGCGCCATAGAGATAGACCCCCTGCGCCCCGCCCGTCTCCGCCGCGCGCTTGAACCACTCCATCGCCTGCTTGTGGTCGCGCGCGACGCCGGCGCCTTCGGCGTAGAGCCTGCCGATCAGCGCCAGGGCCGCCGTGTCCTTGGGATTGTCGGCGACGCGCTTTTTCGCCTCGCGCATCGCCAGAGCGTAATCGCCTCGCTGATAGGCGCCGAAGGCGACATCGGGCGGCGGCGACAGGGGCGGCGGCGAGAGCGATGGCGGCGCGAGCAATGTCGGCGCTTGAGCCGGCGGCGCGGGCGGCGTGTTTTGCGCGGCCATCGCGGCGGACGCGCTCAAAGCCAGCAGCAGGACGCAGAGGCGCGTCGCGGCTCGTTTCATGCGCCCTGCTCCGTCACGGCGCGGCGCGCGTCGGCGACCGCCGCGGCGGGTCCGCGCGGATCGCTCCAGACGCAATCGCCGAGCATGACGAAATCCGCGCCGGCGGCGACGAGCGGCCCGACATCCTGGAGGCTTCGCGCGAAGGCGACGCAGGGCGTGTTGAAGATCTCCGCCCACCATTGCACGCGGTCCAGCAGAACGGGCGGGTCCAGCGGCGCGGCGTCCTCGCCGAACAGCACGTAATCGGCGCCCGCCTCGCCGGCGGTCATCGCGTCGTCGCGCGTCGCGAGCCCGCCCGCGCCGACGATATGGCCGGGAAAAAGGCGCTTGATCGCGTCCTTCAGCGGCGCGCCGACGCCGCCGACATGCGCGCCGTCCGCGCCGGCCTCGATGGCCAGCGCCGGGGAACGGTCGACGAGCAGCGCCGCGCCCTTCGCCTGCGTGGGCTCCGCGACCGCGCGAACGAGCCGCGCCGCTTGCGCGTCCTCCAGCGGCCCCAGCCGCAAGAGCAGGCTGGCGATGTCGGCGCTGGCCAGCGCCTCGCGCAGCGCGGGCAGAAAGGACTCCGCCTCGGTGAGGACGGGGGTGACGAGGTAAAGGCCGGGGCTTGGGTCGGACATGGGACTCGCTTGGGAAGAATGGGACTCGCTTGGGAAGAATGACGCTGCTCGTCTCTTACGTCGCGCGAGACCGCGGCGAAAGAGCGGCGCCCGGCATTTTCGCAGTCGACGGCGGGGCTATGCGCCCGCTGCTGCTTCTGGTCGAAATCTAACGCTTGGTTCCCGTCGCGCGGAGCGGCGCATGCTGTTGCTACTGGACCGTCTTTGACCCCAAGCCGCCGTCACCATTGGCCCTGGCCAAGCTGCAAAATAAGGCATCAGTTCCGCACCGGAATTTTGCACAGAAAATGCCATGATTTTTCAATGGCTTGGATTTGGAACGAATCTGTTGATTTCTGCACCTAAAGCGCAAACTGGTGGCGGACGCTTTCGGATTGTTCGGGTTGCGCAAGCCACCGCGTGAGGCCGCTTACGTCGTCCAATATCCATTGGCGACGTGGGGCGCGATGAGTTGGACGTTTTCCTGCGAGGTCGCGAAGGCGACGAGAAGCTGGTCATGCGCCTCGCCGGCGTTGGCCTGGCCGATCCAATAGGTCAGGCCCGCCTGATCCGGCGCGCGGCCAAGCACATTGGTGTACAATTCCGTGACGAATGCCGTATTGGTCGGGTTGGCGCCATATTTCAGCGTGAATTCCGGCGCCGTGAGGAAGGCGTCGGCGAGAGCGATCGCGCTCGTTTGCTGGCTGTCGGCGATCCCCGCCCAGTATAGGAAGCCGCCGTTGTCGGGAGTTCGAGCGTACGCCGCCTGATAAAGCTCGTAGACGAGCAAATCCTGGCCGCTGGTAAGACCGTGGACGACGGTGATCCCGGTTGGGACGAAGCCGCTGTTGGTGATCTCGAACACCACGCCGTCATTGTTCGCGCCACCATGTTGCGTCACGCCGAAGAGGTCGCCATTGGCGTCGGCGGTCAGGCCTTCTAGCGGGTTGGCGCCGTCGGCGCCGCCGGTAAAGCTGTAAACTGTACAAGTTGATACTCGATCTGACAGACGGCGTGAGCTGGCCGTTGTCGCTTCAAGCGGCGTGGCTTTCCTCACCGGCTTGAAGCTGACTTGATTTTTCGCGCGCCAGCGGCAGGGCGT
>Ga0181533_1003609_pt1 | contig 16645 bp, 20 predicted proteins | sample PEATcosm2014_Bin_45_FD_119772 | JGI IMG/M metagenome (GOLD analysis project Ga0181533, IMG submission 119772) | Peatland microbial communities from MTU Mesocosm Facility, Houghton, MI, USA - PEATcosm2014_Bin11_60_metaG | ecosystem: Environmental > Terrestrial > Soil > Wetlands > Peat | place... | reverse complement strand
GGCTCTACAATTTCAAGATCGATTTCCGCTTTAAATAATCGGCAAGGCAGGTCAAATCCGAAATCTGTCAAATTATCTGCCCCTTAAAAATCGCTGCCAACGGGGTTGTGGAGCAAAGCCCAGTGTTGGCGCTGCGCCAACCCTGGGTAATCGCGCGGCGATGCTCGTCAACCCCAACGGGGTTGCGGCCCGGCGGCCAGAAACCCAGGCGGCTGCGATCCCTCCGGCCACAACCCCGTTGGGGTTGACGGCCCCTGCACCGCCGGGACCCAGGGTTGTCCCTTCGGTCCAACCCTGGGCTTTGTTACACAACCGCTTTGCGGTTGAAGCCGCGCACGCCGCTTTCGGCTGGAAATCCCGCAAACTCTGGCCAAGGGGGAGGGACTCCTATGAATTTCCGAAAGGCATTGAGCCTAAACGGGCTGATACCGGCCCGGCTATTCCCCGTAAAAGCCGCGCGTGATCTCGGACTTGAGCCTCTCCACCTCAGTGGGGTCCTCAGAATCCACCATCCGTTGCGCCAATGCCGACAACTCCCTTCCCGAGAGCTGACGTTTGCGCGCCAATTCCATAGCAAACTCAAGGACGCGCGACTGTTCTTCACGGGGAAGATGCAGGATTTCTTCAATAACCGTTGCTGCCGTCATCAACAAAAGCTAGCGGGAATTCAAGCCGCCCGCAACCGCTCGGTGAGCGGTCTGAGCCCCAAGGACGCATCCCGACACTACCCCCGAAATCCAATCTCCCCGCGCAAAGCGCGGCACTCTCCTGCCCCAATGGGGCAGTATATATCAGCCCAGGGCAAGGCCCGCCGGAGCGTAGCGCAGGCGGGCCGCCGCCCTGGGTGCCGCGCAAAAACAGATCGCCCCCCTCCCATGCGCTCCGAGCGCATGGGAGGGGTGAAGGGGAGTGGGCTTCCGTCCACACTCGGGGGCAGTGTCGGAATGCGCCAGAGTTCCGGTGCTTTCCATTCTCGTTTTCGCTCCCGGTTCGGTCGCATGTCCCCCGGCAATGCTTTATCAATCGCCTCCTCAACCAGCAGCTCCACGAGGCTCACCAAGTCCTCCCGTGTCAGCCCCTCCCCGTACCTGACAGCCTTGTTTCCCTTGTCCTCTGCGACAGTTGTCGTTTACGATGTGGGCGACCGGAAAGACATCGATGAGTAACACGATCTCAGCACCGAACATACCGCGGGCGTCCTGGGCGCAATTGGATGCGCAAGTAAACCAGGCCAAGTCCCTTTTGCGCCGGATGCGCCAAACGGTCGAAGACATTGAGGATGCCCGCATCATTGGACGGGCCAAGAGCGCCCACGGCAAAAAGCCGCGCATCCCCTGGTCCCAAGTGAAAAAAGAAGCGGGCCTTGACTGAGCGCCAGCGCCACCGGCGCAGCCCACTGTTTCCCATCCCCTCCGCGTTCTCGTGTTGCCTGTCCGGCCGTAGTCATCACGAAGGAGGAGCCTGTCCGGCCGTAGTGTTGACGAAGGCGGAGCACCCGCCCTACTGGAAGCACGAGGGCCAGATCGGACGCCAACACGCGAACGCTCCGCCTCGACAAGTGCCCGGTCGTGTCGGATTTGAAAGCAGCCTCGCGCCCCGCCCCCCGTTCGCGGAACTGGTTTCAAATCCGACACCACCAGGGCAAATCTCGCGCCACGGCGCATCGCCGGCTTGCGGGGCTCTAACCCGCGATTCTGGCCGCCTCGCCCAAACAAGCAATGGGTCCGGCGGCACTTCCCGCCACCGGATAGCGTCATGGGCAGAAGAAAACCACGAAGCTCACCGCGCCAGCCACGACCTCGGAGCAGGTGACGGTTCTCGTCAGCCGCCCGCGAGTTGTCGGCCGCTCAAATATCCGAGCGGAGTATCCTGGCCCAAGGAACTGAATATGAATGATTTGCAGCATGTATAGGAAGAACAAGACAGCGGGCCTACTCCTAGCCCACCTCCATAGACAGTACGCGGCGAGCGCATATGCAAAACCGTTGGTCGCTCCCAACAGCACGTCGCCCAAAACAGCCGAAACGCGCTCCCTGGTCCATGGTGCCAGGCGTGCAAAGCAGCAGAAGACGTCAGCTCCTAACGCACACGGCGCTGCAATGATCGCCGCAAACCAGATGGGAACAAAGCACAGGGGATACAGCAGAAGCACGAATATCAAGTAACCGATTGCTGCTTTCACCGCTGTTACTCTATCGCTGGCACGAGCACGGCGCAACATCCGAACTCCACCTCGATCCGAGTTTCGCCCTCCGACTCTCGGCCCAAGGCCACCAGCCTTGATGACAGAACCCGGTGCCAGCAAGGCCAAGCCCACTGCCGACCACGCGAGCGCTCCGCCCCCACCGAGTGACTGGCGGTGCCGTCGTTGACCCGAGCCTTACGCCACTTCCACCCGCGCATGGCTCGGGTCAGTCCCGCCAACACCAGAGCAAATGTTGCGCCAGCGGGCACTACCGCCTTACACCCATCGTCCGAGCGGTTCTGGCACGCTGCCTGCTACAAACTGCATCAAATAAAAGACCGTACCGTCTTCTCGCTCAGGTCGATCAAGAGACGGCTTCGCTGCGCCGCAACTTTCAGCCGCTGAGGCAGTCTTCAGGCCCAACCACGCGCCAGCCCCAGTGCTCCGGCGAAACGTCCAATCAACCGGGAGAATTTCTCCTTTGCCACCCTCCGCCCCTTCTGGCACCGTGAAAAGAAAATGAGTACCCCACCCCCTCGACTCTATAAATACAGGAAACTCGACGAACACACCATCCCGCTCATCATCAACGGCGTGATTTACTTTGCTGAACCGTCTCAGTTCAACGACCCGTTCGATTGCCGATTCAGATACGATCTAACGGGCACAGAGAGTGAATGGAGAGAGTTCTTTATGAGACACCTGACACAACTTCGCCTCGAGCTATCCCCGCGGGAAGTCCACAATATGGTGGAAGCCAAAGCCCGGGAGGGTGCTTTTAAGGACACCCGGCTTTTGGGGTCACTTTCAGACGATTGTTCGCGTCACCGAAACCAGCGCCTCGGCATTCTTTGCCTGACGGCCAGTCCAACAAACATCCTAATGTGGAGCCACTACGCTGACGCTCACAAAGGCTACTGCCTTGAGTTTTCCACAGACGCGCCGCCGTTCAAGCGCGCAAGTCAGGTTAGATATCCTCCAAAATACCCCAACGTAAGGTATCTTGACTGCATTGAGAAACCCGACACTCATGTAGAGTTGACAACCCTCACAAAAGCCGGCCTTTGGAAATACGAAGAGGAATGGCGTGTCATTCACATAAAAGGACCCGGTTTGATTAAATTTGATGAGCGCTCGCTTACCGCAATTATTTGTGGCCACTGGATGACAGAAGAGAATGTGGACTTGCTCAAAGGACTCGTTAAGCGCCTCAAGCACAAAGTCCAGCTTTACCGAGCCGCCCCCAATGACAAGGAGTTTGAGATGAAGCTCATGCCTCTCGAGGAAGACCAGGCCATTGACGACCGCCCTGGCTTATCCGGCCCATGCGCACCATGACCGGCAGGCGCGCCAGCGGGATCGCGAACCAAAACCGCTGCGAAAAAAGCTTAGAGGAAGCGGTCAGGTTGAAAGTTCGGCCCCCTGCCCAGGCACCGACCTCGGAAGACAGCCCTCCATCGCCGTTCCAGCCACCTATAGCCCTTGCGCCAGGCAGGCGATGACGCTACGCGCGCAAAGTCAACTCGGGGATTCACGAGCCAAACGCCGCGCTGACACGCACCGCTGCAACGGATGCCTGACATACGGCCGGCACGGCCGGAGACGACGCTTACGAACCGAGACGCTCTGAACAAACGCGGCCCCCAGGCGACGCAGCACGAAGAACAGGGCCTCTTTCAGCTCGACTACCACGCACTTCGCAAACGGAAGCTTCGCACGCACGCCCCATGCTCGACACCCCACAAAACATGCGGAAAGCTTGCAGGCGGCATCCTCCTCTTTCGTCACGCACTTCATCGGCTTCTTTACGTAGGTCCGGACCTCAAAAGCCTCATCCAGGACCTGAAAGTCCGTGCCGCGCCCGAAATGGCAAAGGTCGCCCGACCCGACCACCTCGTACCAATTCCGCGCATAGGACGCGCCCAGGCAATCAGCAGGCGTCCCCGCTCCATCAGCAGCCCGGCACTGCAAGTACCACACCTTGGCCCTCCCCTCCCATTCAGTCCGATGCCGGGATTTGTTTTTGCACGAGCCTTTCATTTGGTGCGTGACTCCTCGGGGCGCGTATGCGAGCGTTTAGGGGATGAGCGCGCTTACATTTCCAAAGCCGGAGGCCGGGGCGCCGGGGATCGAACACTTGGTCCTGGAGTCGGTCTCGCAATGGTCGGCCTTCTGCCAGCGGTTCATGGATTGGCAACGGACCGAAATCCTGGGCCGCCAGCCATCTCCGGAGGACCTGCAAGCGCACCGGGCCGCCCTGAAATGGATGCTCCGTTTTGCCCGCGCGGTCCATGCGACTGCTGCCGACCCGGATTATCCCAGCCGGGAAATCGCCGACGAGTTGCAGGGCCGGGTAATTCAACTCGAGCATTCCTGGCGAATGATCCAGGAACCGATGCCCGACGCCCAAGCCGACGCCTTGCTGCGCGAAGCGTTCCCACAATGAACGCCGAGTTGCAGGCCCTGGTCCTGGCCCTTGATGCGGTGATCGAAGGCCGGACCGGCGCCGAGGCCAAACGGTCGGACGCCTTGTATCAGTCCCGCCTGGCGGATGCGCTGGAACGTTATCCCGCCCTCTCTCGACAGACGCTTGAAGCAATGGTTTATGTCGCATACCGGCGCTGGATTCGGTCCCAGGAAAAGCCGCCGACCCTCCCGCCCAATGCGTAGGCATTCTCCTCGCCAGCCCACCTCTTGACCTTGCCCCGCCCGCCGGCGACTCCCGCCTTGCCAAGCGGCCTCGACGGGCGTATCTATCCGGCATGACTTGGTCCGAAATCTGTGAGGACAAACTGCTGGCGACGCTGCCCTACCGCATCGAGAGCGATCGCTGGGGCAATATTGTTATGAGTCCGCCACCACGCAGCCGGCACGCCGAATACCAGACTGAAATCTCGGCCATCTTGAGGCAGAGAATCGAAGGCGGGCGCAGCGTGGTGGAGTGCCCCATCCAGACTGAAGAAGGGGTCAAGGCTGCCGACGTCGTCTGGGTGTCTCACCAGCGCCGCGCATCCCGGCCCAATGATCCGGCGTATTTGATCGCGCCGGAGATTTGTGTCGAGGTGGTTTCCCCCTCCAACAGCCAAGCGGAGATCAATGAGCGAAAGAGGTTGTTCTTCCAGGCGGGCGCATCTGAGGTTTGGCTTTGCTCCCTGGAGGGCGACATGACCTTTTTGGGTCCCGCCGGGCGCATCCCCGAATCCCGGCTTTGCCCGGGCTTTCCCAAGCGCATCCTCCTCGAGGGCTGAATTGCGCGAGTGTTCGGCCTAAAGATTTCTCTTGCGAGATGCACAACTTAGATGGACTATACATGCATGTATTGCATGAAAACTGGTGTTCCCGGTGCGAAGGAGTCCAGGCTTTACGTCTACCCAAATGAGCAAAATCACACGATGTACGTCTTAACTATCGGGGCGAAAGACAGGCAATCTGAAGACATTAACGAGGCGAAAACACTCGCAAACAAAATTAAATCTCAACCCACGGGTGCATAATGACTACGAAATTCGAGACCACCGCGGAGGCCGCCACGCACTTAGCCGAGAATCCCCAGGCAGGACAGGCGGTGAAGGAGGAGATTTTCTGGAACGAGATGGTATTCGCGCTTCTCTCGATGCGCATTTCAAAGGGGATGACGCAAGAGCAAATCGCCGAGTGTATGAAATGCGATGCCAGCAAAATATCCCGGCTCGAATCCGGCAACGACCGACAGCTAAAGTGGTCGGATATCGTCGGGTACACGAATGCACTGAACGTTCAGATGAGTATTTTTTTCGATGATGAGACTCTACCGGCCGCCGCCAGAATAAAGCAATGCGTGTTCAGAATAGACGACGACCTCAAGCAGCTTGCCCAGATGGCCCAACAATTTGACGGAGATGCCAAGATCGCCGAACGAATTGCCAGCTTTTACCAGGAAGTGCTCTTTAATTTCCTCAAGAGATTCAGCGAGAATCGCGAACGGCTTAGTAATTTCATTCGAATCCAGCCAAAAGAGCGAGCGGCAATTCGGGACGAAGGTGGTTTTGCCGATCATTCGGAACTCTCGCCACTACCCCCCGCCGAAAGATTGTCCAGTCCAAGTCAGCCCTGAATCATCTTGCCATGGACTACAAAAGTACTCTGAACCTGCCGCAGACGGATTTCCCGATGAAGGCGGACCTGGTCCGGCGGGAGCCGGAGCGGTTGGAGAAATGGAGCGCCGCCCGGCTTTACGAGCGCATCCAGGACCAGCGGGCCGGAGCGCCCAAATTCGTGCTGCACGACGGCCCGCCCTTCGCCAATGGGGACGTGCATATCGGCAATGCGCTCAACAAGATACTTAAAGACATCATTGTTAAATACAAGACCCTTCGGGGTTTCCATGCCCCTTATGTCCCCGGCTGGGACTGCCACGGCCTGCCGATCGAATTCAAGGTCACGCAGGACATGCGAAAGGCGCACGATACCGCCGCAACCCCCGCGGTCATCCGCACCGCCTGCGAGGCCTATGCGTGGAGATACATCAACATCCAGCGGACCCAATTCAAGCGGCTTGGCGTGCTCGGGGACTGGGACCATCCCTACCTCACGCTCGATAAGGAATACGAGGCCGAGGAGTTGCGCCTCCTGGCCGACCTCATCGAGCAGGGCTTCGTGTACCGCGGCAAGAAACCGGTCTATTGGAGCATTCCCTGCCGCACCGCCCTGGCCGAGGCCGAAGTCGAATATAAAGACCACATCAGCCAGAGCGTCTATGCGAAGTTTCCCGTCGTGGGGCGGCCGGGGGTTTCGCTGGTGATCTGGACCACGACGCCCTGGACGCTGCCGGCAAACCTCGCCGTCGCCTACAATTCCACCCTCAGCTATTCGCTGGTGCAGGTCGGGGAAGAGCAATTCATCGTATCGGCAATGCTCCTGTCGGCGGTGGCCGAGAAGTGCGGCTGGCAGGGCTACCAAATTGTCCGGAGCCTGGACGGAAGCGACCTGGGCCGGCTCGAGTACCGGCACCCCTTCTGCCGCCGCACAGGCCGGCTTTTGGCCGGCGACTCCTTCGTTGAGAACACAACGGGCAGCGGGTTCGTGCATGTCGCCCCCGGCCACGGCCTGGAAGATTATCTCCTGGGCCGCGAATACGGGTTGCCCATCTATTCGCCCGTGGACGATGACGGCCTTTTCGCGCACACGGCGGACTTGCCACTCGAGGAGCAGATGCCGGCCGAGATGCTCGGCAAGGCCATTCTCGAACACCACGGCAAGAGCCAGGCCAATGAAGCCGTGTTCGAGCAACTGCGCCTCCATAACGCCCTGCTCCACCAGGAGGATTATTCCCACAGTTACCCCCATTGCTGGCGGAGCAAGACCCCCATCATCTTCCGCGCCATGGACCAGTGGTTCATCCAAATCGACCACGTCCCTCCCGTCCTGCCCGGCCAGGCAGGCAGCTCCCCTGCGCAAAATCGCACATTCCGACAGCGGGCTTTGGATGCGATCAACCAGATCATTTGGGTGCCGGACTGGGGCAAGAACCGCATTGAAGCGGCGGTCCAGGGCCGGCCGGATTGGTGCATCTCGCGCCAGCGGGCCTGGGGCGTGCCCATCCCGGCCTTCTATGACGCCCAGGGCAAGCCCATCCTCGATGCCCGCATCGCGCGCCGCGCCGCCGATTTGGTCCGGCAACACGGCTCGAACATCTGGTTCGAGAAGTCCGCCGCCCAATTATGGGCGGCCCTCAAACCGCCCGATTGGAGTGGCCCGGAGGCCGCCTCAAGGTCCAGTGACACGCTGGACGTGTGGATTGACTCAGGCTCTTCCTCGAGGGCGGTCATTGCGCAGCGCCCGGAACTGCGCGGCGCCCAGTTGCCCTTCCAGTGCGACATGTATCTCGAGGGCAGCGACCAGCACCGCGGCTGGTTCCAGTCCTCCCTCCTGCTCTCGCTGGCAGCCAACGGGGCCGCCCCCTACCGCACCGTGCTCACCCACGGCTTCATGGTCGATGAAGACCGTGCCAAGATTTCCAAGAGCAAGCAAACCCAGGGCGGATACGAAAAACCGCAGACGTCCGACGCCTACGTCCGCAAATACGGCGCCGACGTTGTCCGGCTCTGGGTCGCCTCGCAGGACTACCGCAACGACCTCGTCGTGAGCGAAAAACGCATCGAGAAGGTCTCCGAAACCTACCGCATCATCCGCAACGCCCTGCGCTACCAACTCTCCAATCTCTACGATTTCGACCCCGCAAAACACGGCCTCCCGGACGGTCAACTGACCGGGCTGGATCGCTGGGCCCTCGACGAGTTCTCCCGGCTCGAGCGCGAAATCATCCTCGCTTACGACAACTACGAATTTCACGCCGTCTATCAGCGGATCAGCCAGTTCGTCGCCGTGGAGCTGTCCGCAGTATATCACGACGTTGTCAAGGACCGGCTGTACACCGACCCGGCCAATTCGCCCCGCCGCCGCTCGACGCAGACCGCCCTGCATCGCATGGTCGTCGGCCTCTGCAAGATGCTGGCCCCCATCCTCTCGTTCACCGCCGACGAGGCCTGGGAGTTCGTGCCCGGAAAAACCGTCGCTTCAGTCCACCAGCTTGCCTGGCAGCCGATCAATTTCGAGTTGCCGCAAGCCGAGCGGAACAAATGGAGGAACATATTCGCCCTGCGGGAACTTGGGCTCTCCGAGCTGGAGAAAGCCCGGCAGGCCAAGCTCATCGGCAAGGCCCTCGAGGCGAAGGCCCAAGTCAGGGTCCCGGCATCTGCATTGGCCCCCCCTCCCAACGCCCCGCCCGATTGGGAGGCGCCTCTTGAAGTGGGCCCAAGCAACACTCGCTTCCGCCCCGATTTTTGGACTCCGGAGAACCTGGCCATCCTCCAGGAGGTCCTCAATGTGTCCAATCTGAAATTCATGCCTGCCCAGGACGGCAGTGCCGTGTCCATCGAAATTACACACGCCGACGGCCAAAAATGCGAACGCTGTTGGCACTGGGAAAACGATGTGGGCTCCCATGCGGGGCATCCGGCCCTCTGCGGGCGATGCGTACAGGCGGTGAAGGAATGCGCCGGTTTATGAGGTCCTTCACAGCCGTGGTCGAGAGGTGCGCGGACACGGGGCTGTATGTGGGGTACGTGCCCGGCTTCCCCGGTGCGCACTCACAGGGAGGCTCGCTGGATGAGCTAAAACGGAACCTGGAAGAGGTTGTTGCAATGCTGCTTGAGGACGGCGACCCCGCTCTGGAGGCCCGGTTTGTTGGAACCCAGACCATCCAGCTGGGATAGGCCATGGGCGCGAGCGGCCCGCTGGGTTTGGTCGCCATCGGTATCCTCGCGAACGCGACCAGGGCTAACACCGAGCCGCGAGGGTTACGCATCGAGGCTCGACTTCAAATGTTGTTCAACGATCTCTTTAACATAGCCCGGGATGTTCTTCTGGAGACGGAGGGTCCGCTCTTTGAGATGCTCGTAAACCTCGATCTCGGGTCCGGTCCACAGGATGTCGGCACGCCGGGCTTCTCGCATGGCGACATGCGTGTAGCGGTCAGGGTACGCCCAGTAGCAGTCTCGGCAGATCTCCGGCCGCTTTAATTCCAGCCAGTTGACGCAGTGCTCACACGACCAGGACTTGGCCCGGTTGGCCGAGCCGCACAGCAGCATATATTGATCAACCTTCGTCTCTGCGCCCGGGATGTCGCCAAGCACCTCAAAAGGAATGCGATGATCGATCTGCAGTTCCCGCTCCGCGAACGGCTCCAGGTAAATCGCGCAACGCGCTCCGTGTAGCGCCATGAGCTTTGCCTTTAGCTCCTTGCCCAAGACCGTCCGCCCGGCCTGTTTGCCGACTCTCACCCGGCCCGGATTACCAAAGCGATAGGCAGCAATCTTCCGTCCGTCGCTGCCCTCGACCCGGAACATCTCGATGGGAATGCCGTGCTCTTTCACGTCGCGGACAGCCCGGGGCGGGTGGTTGTAGCCGTACTTGTCCTTGAGATCCTGCGTGGTGATGAAGCCATGCCGGAGGATGTGGTCGATGACCGTCTTGGGACGTTTCGCCGTAATGGCTCGGCAGAGCTTGACGAACTCGGGCGGGAGATCGCGTTTGGTCACCGTTCTGCCTCCAGGAGGGCCAACTGCTCCGACGCCCGGCGAGGATAGCGGCGGCCCAGGTGGAGCGGTTCGTCAAGAGCAGGCGAGAGGTAGAGCGATTCCACCGTGACTTCAGCCCGCCCCAAGAGGGTGGCCTGCGAGGAGCGGCCGGCGTCCAGTTCGATGAGGCGCAACTGCAGGTGCTCAGGCAGCTTGCGCCCGTGGATTCGTCCGCCCGTCCGCCCATCGTAGCTGACCATATACTTGATGTTGCGGGAATTGAGCGATGCGAGGACTTCGACGAATTCATCGTAGAGCACGCCCTGGAGGTAACGCGGGTCGCGCTCACCGCAGACGCCCTGGTACGGCGGATCCATGTAGATCAGGTCGTCCGGTGTCGCCTCGGCCACCACTTCCCGGTAGCCGAGCGACAGGCACTTGGTCCTGCCCCGCAGCAGGTGGGAGGCCCCGAGAATATGTGCCCGCATGGTTTCCGGCAGTGCGCCCATCCGCCGGTTGTCCGGGCTTTGATTGAACTCGCCGTTGGAGTTGTAGCGCACCGAGGCCTTTACGCAACGGGCCAGCAGGTAGAGCAGGCAGTCCGGCCGGCCTGTGCTATTGAAGTCGTTGCGGACCTCATCGTAATACCTGCGCCGGTTCTCGTGCTGCGCTCGCCAGAGCTTCTCGTATTGGCGCGCGAGCTTCTCCGGCGACTCGATGATGGCCAGCCATAGTTCGACCAGCGGCCGGTTGAGGTCGTTGATCACGTATCGCTCAGCCAATCCTTGCGCCGCCGCCGCCAGGGTCACGGCGGCCGACCCGGCAAACGGCTCGATCAGGGCGGCGGCTTTCCCCGGGATATAGCCGAGAATAGCCGACGCCAGGTTGCGCTTGCTGCCCTGGTAGGGAATGGGATGCGGGACTTTCATAACTTCACCTTTGGAGCTCGAGCTGCGCCCGGATCGTGAAATCAACCCCAAAGAACGCAAAGAGCGCAGAGAAAGGCGATAGGGGTCCGTCAGTCAGCGGCTCAACGGAGCGCTCGCCGCAGGTGAACTCGCGGATTTCGAATCTGTAGGGGCCGAAATTGAGGAGGAGGCCATGCATTCGATTGACCGCAAAGCTAGCAGGGAACGCAGGGAATAGCAACCATTCCTCTCTTTGAGTTCTTTGCGTTCTTTGCGGTTAAAGAATTTCACCGTGCCGGTCGAACCAATAAAGTCTTGATCCCGGAGCCAATTTGCGTCCTGCTACCGGCCATGAGCAAACGAGCCGCCTTGAGTCTGCACGCCGCTACCCGCCGCGATTTCCTCCGCACCGCCGCTCTGCTTGGACTTGCCGGCGCCAGCGGGCCGATCGAGGCCCTGGCTGCCGCCGGGACGGGCTACCAGCTCGGGTGCTACACGCGGCCATGGGACCAGTTCGAGTACCGCGTGGCCCTGGACGGTATCGCCGAGGCCGGCTTCAAGTACGCCGGCATCATGACGGCCAAGGGCAAGTCCTGGGTCATCATCACCGTTGACTCCACGCCCGAGGAAGTCGCCGCCATCGCCGGCGAAGTCAAGCAGCGCGGACTAAAGACGCTTTCGATCTACGGCGGCGATTTCCCGGTGGCCAAGTCGGTCGAGGCGGGGGTGGCGGGCCTGAAAAAGCTCATCGGTCATTGTGTCCTTTGTTCGTGCCCCAACCTGCTCCTCGGGGGCACCACCGACCCGAAGCTTTTCGGGCCCTACTACAAAGTCGTCGCCGAATGCTGCGATTACGCCGCCTCGAAGGGCGTCGGCCTGAGCATCAAACCGCACGGCGGCCAGAATGCCACAGGCCCCCAGTGCCGCAAGATCATCGAACAGACCGGCCACAAGAACTTCCGCCTCTGGTACGACCCCGGCAATATCTTTTATTACTCCGACGGCAAGCTCGACCCGGTGGACGACAGCGCGACGGTGGACGGCCTGGTCGTCGGGATGAGTGTCAAGGATTTCAAACTCCCCAAGGAAGTCCTGGTGACGCCGGGGACAGGCCAGGTCAATTTCCGCGAGGTCCTGGCGCATCTCAATAAAGGCGGATTTCGCGGCGGCCCCATGATTGTCGAATGCCTGGCGCCCGGCGACACCCCCTCGAAGGTCACCACTCAGGCGAAGAAGGCGCGGCAGTTCCTCGAGGAACTCGCCGCTATTTAACCGCAAAGAACTCAAAGAACGCAGAGAAAAGAAAAACTTGATCCCGGAGCCAATTTGCGCCCTGCTCAGGAGCATGAGCAAACGAGTCTCCTTGAGCCTGAATTCGAGTTTGTCGAACGTGCTCTCAGGGACCGCGCCCGCGGCTCGGTTTCGATCCTACGCTCTGCTTGTCTGGGTGTGTCTGGCGGCCGGCATGGCGGGCGCCGCCGAAGCAACGGGCGCACGGGACTGGCGACAGGAGGTCGAATCGGATTGGCTCCTTCAGGATGCCAAGCGGACGCTGCCGCCCGGTGGGGAGCAAAAGGTCGGCCCCGAGGAGGATGCCATCGGCGGCTGCGACGGTGTCAAGAACGGGCTATGGGGTTTTCATACTGAATACCCCTTTGCCACAGTCCTGGAACGCGGCCTCAAATTGGCCGAGAGCCAGCGCCGTCTCGGGGCCAACGTCGAGAATGAGGCCGCCCTGCTCCGCCAACTCAAGCGAGAGGCGGAGAACCTCCCGCCCGAGGCCTCAGCCCAGGCCAGGCGCGAGCTCTATTTCCGCGCTCACTGGGCCGTGCGCGCCATGGCCCTGCGCAACCCGCTCCTCAATTTCAACACCCTCCTCTTTGTCAAACGCGCGCCGACCATGTTCCCGCACATGTCCGACCAGCACTACGGCTGGTGGTCGCGTCCCGGCGGCGGCGTTTGCCTCCTCGAGGATTTCAAGACGGGCCAGCCCCGGGCGCGCTGCCTCACCTCGGACCTGCCTCCGGGGAGCTTCATCGGCCCGGAGCTTTCTTACGATGGCCGCAGAGTCCTCTTCGCCTACTGCAGGTTCTATCCCCAGGTGGCGGACATGGAGAAAGTGGACAAGGAAAAGCTGCCTGCGGACTGCTTTTACAATCTCTACGAAATGAATCTCGACGGCACGGGGCGCCGCCGGCTCACGCAGGGCCGCTATGATGATTTCGATGCCCGCTATCTGCCCAATGGCGAAATCCTCTTCCTTTCCACGCGCAAGGGCCTGGCGCTCCAGGCCACGCGGACCTTCTCCGATGCCACCCGCTCGGCCGACCTGCCTGACAGCTACGTCCGTTGCGGGGGCGACAGCCACAGGCCGGTCCCTGTCTTTACGCTCCACGTCATGAATGCCGATGGGCGCAATATCCGCCCGCTCTCCGCCTTCGAGAACTTCGAATGGACCCCCTCGGTGGCCGCCGACGGGCGAATCCTCTATACCCGGTGGGATTACATCGACCGGTTCAACGGCAACTTCTTCAGCTTGTGGTCGGCGGGCCAGGACGGCGCCAATCCGCAGCTCGTTTATGGCAACTACACCGTGAGGCCGCAGGTCAAATGCGAGGCCCGTTCCATTCCCGGCTCCTCGAAACTGGTCATCACCGCCGGCGCGCACCATTCCATTACCGGCGGCTCGCTCTGCCTGCTGGACCGCGCCCAGGGAACCGAGCTGGACCGGCCCCTCACGCGGTTGACGCCCGAGGTCTGTTTCCCCGAGACCGAAGGCTGGCCCGAGCATTATTACGCAAACCCCTGGCCCCTGTCCGAGGAGTATTTCCTGGTCAGTTGGTCGGCGCGCAAATTGCCGCCCCATGCGCGCGTTGTCGACGAGCGCAACCCCGTCAACGCGATGGGCCTTTACCTCTACGACGCCTTCGGAAACCAGGAGCTGTTGCATCGGGACCCGGCCATCTCGAGCATGTACCCGATCCCGCTGGCTCCGCGCCCGATGCCCCCCGTCCAGGCAAGCCTCGCCCAATGGGACGGCGCCCAGGAAGGCCGGTTCCTGGTGCAGGATGTCGGCCAGGGATTGACAGGGATCGATCGGGGAACGATCAAACAACTCCGCATCATTGGCGTTCCTCCCAAAGAGCAGCCCTTCATGAACTTCCCCGTGCTGGGTGTCTCCGCGGAAGACCCGGGCAAATACGTTCTTGGCACCGTCCCGGTGGAGTCCGATGGCTCGGCCTGTTTCCGGGCGCCTTCGGGCATTCCGTTGTTCTTCCAGGCCCTCGATGCGATGGGCGTGGCGGTGCAGACGATGCGCTCGCTGACCTACCTCCAGCCAGGCCAGACGCTCTCGTGCATCGGCTGCCATGAATCACGGGAGGCCGCCCCGCGCGTGACCCGCCCCATCCTGGCGGCCCGCCGCGCCCCCTCTCTCATTACGCGCGGCCCCGAAGGCTCCTGGCCCCTCCGCTACGACCGGCTGGTGCAGCCCGTCCTGGACCGCCTCTGCGTCCGCTGTCACAGCCCCAACAGCACCGATCCCCAGGCGGCAAAACCGGACCTGACCGCCAGCCGTTCTTACGACGCCCTCCTCTCCTTCGGCGGCGACGACCTCAGGAAACTGGCCTTCGAGCGAGACCGCTCGATCCCCGGCCAGGGCGTCTGCGCCAAAAGCCGGCTCTGGGACTTGCTCACCGCCCGGAACCCCCACTATGAGACCCGCTTGGATGCCGAGAGCGTGGCCCGCCTGGCGACCTGGATGGACACCTACGCCCAACGCATAGGCCATTTCACCGACGCGCAGGAAAAACGGCTCGTCCAACTCCGCTCCACCCTGGCGGGTTTGTTCGAGGAACGTTGAGCGTGTCGAGCGCGTCGAGCGTGTCGAGCGTGTCGAGCGTGGGAGCGTGAGAGCGTGGGAGCCTGAGAGCGTGGGAGCCTGAGAGCGTGGGAGCCTGAGAGCGTGGGAGCCTGAGAGCGTGAGAGCGTGGGAGCGTGGGAGCGTGAGAGCGTGGAGCGCGACAGTGTGGCATGGAGGCCATTCCGCTCAAGGGTTTGTGCGGTTTCCAGCCCAGGGTGGCATGCACCGCTTCTCAACCGCAAAGCGGTTGTGTAACAAAGCCCAGGGTTGGACCGAAGGGACAACCCTGGGTCCCGGCGATGCAGGAGCCCTCAACCCCAACGGGGTTGTGGCCGGCGGGGATGGGTGGCGACTGGTTTTCTGGCCACCGGGCCGCAACCCCGTCGGGGGAATGGCGCTTACATAAGACCATACGGCGCGAGAATCATTGGGGTTTTCTGGATGTTTCCGGCCTGAAATGGTCTTAAGTAAGCGCCATTCCCCCGTCGGGGTTGACGGGCATCGCCGCGTCATTACCCAGGGTTGGCGCTGCGCCAACCCTGGGCTTTGCTCCACAACCCCGTTGGGGTTGGAGTTTTCCGGCGCGTTCCAGCCGACTGAGAACTTCAGTTGGACTCACGTTGGTTCCTCCAGCAGGGGATTGAAGCCAGCTTGCCGGAAGTGGTGGTCTGTCGTGAAGGAATTCCGGATCCTCAGCTCATGCATCAACTGAGGATATGGTCTATGTCGGCATGCGTGGTTTTGCCCTTGGGACTCGGGGCTGCGCGGTGGCCGATCGTCAAAAATGGGTCGCTTGCCGAGTCGGACGGGGCTGGGGCAGTGACCGGCTCGAGCCTCGCGGCGGGACGCCCGCGGTGTGCGAGAGCACGAACCGCTCTCCCCGGCCCACCCGGCGCAGAATGCCCTCGGCGTTCTTTCGAAACTCCAACATCGTTACGGTCTTCATCAGGCTCGAAGTTTAAGTTTAAGGACACGCAAGCGCAAAAAAACCGAAACTCTCGTTTCGGCCAAGGAAAAATCTGGCGGCAACCTACTCTCGCAGGAGCAGCGGTAGATGGTATGGGGCTTTTCAATCACCCGCGTAGCGTCAAAACCGGCGGCGCGGCAAAAAAAGCGATTTGCTATCAGTTTACCCGTTATAGACATGTTGTTCCCTTTTGTGTTTCATCGAGTAGTTGGGCCTGAAGGAATCCCCCGCGCAAATTGGCCACATCTTCAAATCCATGCCCGTGGAGGGCGCACGCGGCCAGATAACCGCGCTGCCCTTTCTGGCAATAAGTCACAATCCGGCGGTCGTGGGGCAATTCTGCCAGACGGTCGCGCAGTTGGGCCAGAGGGATGTTGACCGAATTCTCGAATTTGCCAAATTCCTCCAGTTCGTCGGGGTCGCGAACGTCCAATAGGTATTCGCCATCGGGTTTCCAGGTTTCCGGCGCAACGGTTGCAAGGTCGCCCCGCGCAATATGGCCCGCGACAAATCCTGCTGTGTTGATGGGATCATTCGCTGAACCGAATGGTGGAGAATATGCGAGATCAAGATTTTCCAGATCGAACACGCTCATTTTTCCAGTGATGGCTGTCGCCAAAACATCCACGCGTTTGTCAATCCCGCGTTCTCCCAAGACCTGGGCGC
>Ga0181533_1003604_pt1 | contig 16666 bp, 14 predicted proteins | sample PEATcosm2014_Bin_45_FD_119772 | JGI IMG/M metagenome (GOLD analysis project Ga0181533, IMG submission 119772) | Peatland microbial communities from MTU Mesocosm Facility, Houghton, MI, USA - PEATcosm2014_Bin11_60_metaG | ecosystem: Environmental > Terrestrial > Soil > Wetlands > Peat | place... | reverse complement strand
TCTCAGTGACATTGGAATAGATGATGAGGTGCTTTCGGAGGGCGGCGGGTCGGTAGAATTTCAGGTATGGGGAGATGGTGTAAAGCTATATGACAGCGGCACATCGCCTTATATAACCTCTGGGCAGCCCGCACAGCATGTTAATGTAAGCGTAGCCGGAGTCGATACTTTAACGTTGGAAGTCCTGGTTGGCTCTTCCTCAAACAATGATCATGCGGATTGGGCCGGAGCTCAACTTAGCAATTGAGCCAGCGTCCGGTAAGATGAAAACCAGGCAAGCTGAGATACGGTAATAACATAAAGTTGTGTTGCGTCTACTAATCAATAGACGGTCAAAACTTTTATCAGGAGACGCCTTTTCTATGCAGTGAAGCATAACCTACATATATATTTTTTTACTTCTGACAAGGTGCAAGGTGTGAACTATAGAGCTTTCGATAATAGGGGACCAGTAATTCAGTGTCCTCAAAATCATACGCACTGATGATTAGAGCCTTCATTAACGTGCACCTCCTTGGACTTCTTTTTCTTTGTTTATTCTCTCGGTACCCTTAACGTCATATTATCAGTATTTGCAAAAATGTCAAATATGTATTACGGAATGTATTACGGAACCGGATGCCGACTTCAGAGGGTGCAACAGTAAGTTCTCGGTCTGAAACTCCAGTTCTGCCCAGCGGACCTTGTAGCCCATGGCTTGCCCCAGATCGTATCTGGCTATGCCCTCCTCACATAACCACTTTACGTTTTCCAGTTGCAATAAGTTGCCGACAGAATAGCTGCTCCAGGCCTCTGCATAGCTGAACTGAAGGCCCCGGTAGTGTCCTCGGGTTATGCCTCCAAAAATAAACCCGATGTCCAGACCGCCATCCCTTGCGAAAATTACCCTTCCCATACCGGAAAGGCTGAGCCGCCGCAGCATCAGCCGGTAGAAGTCACGGAAGGGTTGAACGGTTATGCCGCATTGGCCTATACCTTTCCAACTAGTTTCTTCAACAGTCAGTATACGGGCATAAGTTTCGTCTGCATGTTCTATAGACATAGGCAGGCAACGCTCGAAAACCACATCTCTGTCGGCCAACTGCAAGACTGCACGCCTAATGTTCCGGCGCAGGTTGGCGGAACGCCTGGACAAGTACCCATCGACATTTCCGGCAAGTGAGGCACAGCGAAAAACAGAAGGCTCCAGCCGAATAATTTCGTAATCTCGTTTAAAAATCGTCAGGACCTTGATAAACAGGGAAGATCCGGGAATGAGGCCGCTCAGCAGAACAAACGGCCGGGCATGACAAATGGGTTCTTCCAGCAGCAGCGACGATAGCAGTTCAACCGCATCCGGCCCAAGCAAGGGACAACCAAAGCGCCAGTAGGACTCAATCGGTTCAAGGATATATCCAATATTGGGGAGTTCATAGCCTGCGAAGGCGATCAAACTACTATGAGAATTACGGAAATACAATTTACGATTAGGGCTGAACGCTTCGTGAAACGAGAACTGCCACTCAGTCCGGCAGCAAAAAGGATCGACTTGCTCCGTATCTCCGGCAACCTGATTAAGCAACGAGTTCGCATGATCCAGCCTTTCCTTCGTAAAATGCAGAGACATCCTGACGCATATCCTACTATGTGATCCTACTTATATCCTTCCCTGACCATATCCAGATATTGCATAAACTGTTCAGGCTCTATGGAGTCAACGAAGCAAAGCTTTTTCCCAGCCGGACCTTTAATAATTTTACCATTATGATCAAGAAAGAGCAGGAGGCAGTCGTTCTTGAAATCATACTGGTTGCCAAGGGCTGTTTCCTCTGCCGTAAGCTTTTTAGTCAGATCAACGCGCACAGGGACAAAGTCATCAGCTATTTTCTTCGCTAAAGCAGGATTATCATATACCTGTTTCTGCAGAGACTCGCAGCGAGGGCATCCCTTGCCATAAAAAAAGTCAATGATAACAGGCTTATGCTCATTTGCAGCCATCTTCATGCCTTCGTCCAGCTTATACCAGTGTATTTCAGCAATAGCCGGCATAGCAGCAAAAAAAAGACAAATCAAAGCAGCAAACATTACGCATCTTTTATCCATGACAGCACCCCCCATTATCAAACAATACTAGAATATTATAGCACTTCCCGATTATAACAGTTCCCGTCCAGCCATGGGTGTGAGTCACAGTGAGAAATAAATAGTAAATAGTAAATAGTGAGTAGTGAGCAGAAAAAAAATAAATACAGCCATTCGCTACTCACAATACTTACTACTCACAATACTTACTACTCACTACTTACTACTCACTACTTAATGGGATTGAAGCACTTAGGCGCTATGGAGTAAATAGATGATAAGGAATACTGCGATGGCAAGGAGAGTGAGTGTGACCATTATATCAAGCAGCGAAGAAGGCTGGTAACTGTCTGAATCAATCTGCTTTTCCACTTTTTTGTACCGCACAAAGGAAAGCACCCCCATTAAGGCCCCGAACCCAACGAGAGTGGCCCCGAATATGGAAGAATATCCAGGTGACGAGGCAGCCGGCTGCTTTCCGAGTATAAAGTATAACTGCCTTAAAAAAAGAGCAAATTTCTCCACAACAAAACCGAACGCCATTATCCCTATACTGGTCCTTATCCAGGCCAGGAAAGTCCGCTCATTGGCCATATGTACGCGGCGATTACGGATCTTGGATGTTTGTTTGTCTTCTTCGTTCATCTCTATGGCGCGAGAGTTTCAGGGTTGAAGTATTGCACTTCAAATTCATAAATACGGTTGCATTCGACCGCCGCTACATCATCTCCAGTTTCGTCGCATTCCTTTGCCGTACACGACAGTATGTCTCAGTCATGCGTCTCGCTGGCGCTGCGCATCGACGCTCTCGGCGCGACACCGTATTTATAAACTGAAGTACTTGCCAACAGCACCTTTCCCACGATAATACCGAGGACCGCTCCCGCTGCGACATCGGAGGGGAAATGAGAAAGGTCTACGACCCTCATTAGGCTAATTATAGCAGCAATACAATAAAACGTGATCCTGGACCGCGGGAATTGCTGCGCCAGAATAAAGGCGAAACAAAAGACAACCGCCGAATGTCCGGACGGGAAGGAATCATATCCTCCCTTAATTGAGGGACCTATTATCATAAGGCCTTCCGTAATGCGGGGCCGTGCCCGTCCGATCAGGTGCTTGAGCAGCTGGACAGAAATTCCTGCAGCAAAAAAACTGATCAGCAACGCTTTGCCCGTATAGCAAATGCCTGCGCTGAACTTTTTACCCAAGATAAAAAGCAGGCATGCTGCAACAAGCAGCGTTGTTCCATGGCCGATAAAATTTATGAAAGGGTCCAGCTTCCTGAGCAGGATGTATAAAGAAGATCGACTCTGATCGAGGTGCTTCATCCATACCATTACCGCCTTGTCCTGGAAAGCGAGCAGCAAGACTACAAGTGGCCCTGCCAAGAACAATTCTTTATTTTTTTTCAAAAAGCGCATATCCGGAGTCCATCTCTAAAGCATTGAAACCGAGGGCTTCGATTTTTTCTCTGTCCTTTGTCTTCGCAATAACAAGAGCATGAGGAGGTGTTGTATCCATAAGCGTTTTCAGTTCGTTTTCACTGCCGGCCTGAATAATCTTATGCCCAGAATAAAAAACAATACTCGGTTTGTTTATGCCGTATGTAATAATGCGCTCATCAGGAGGAAGTTTTTCTTTTGCATATAAACTATACCTGTACAATGTTCCCTGGAGATACTCGCCCGCGGCCGGCAGAGCTTTCACTAACAGTACAGCTATGAAGATTCCCGTAAGACAGAACATGACAGTGTACAACCTTTTATTGCGGATGACCGCGTAAAAATCCGCCAGTATAACAGCTGCCATGACCCCGCTTGCGATAATGGTCCCTCCGTCTTCCGGGATCCCGTATCTGATCAGGTATGGTCTTGAAAGCACCAGGCCGCAACCCAGCGCTGCCGCCAGGAGAGCCATGAACAAATAGGCAAAACGGTCCCGGTTCTTTTCCCCTTCATTCATCCCGGAAGCAATCAGTATCATTACCGCAGGAACCGCGGGGAGAATATAATTCGGCAGCTTTGTTGTGGACAATGAAAAAAATACGACAATAAATGCCGCCCAGATAAAGGCAAACAGATTGAGCTTGTCTTTCTCTCTGAAAACGGCCCGGATTCCGGATGGAAGGAAAGCCACCCAGGGGAAAAGTCCGATAAGCAAAGCAGGTATGTAATAGTAGATTGGTCCGCTGTGGCCCGATACCACGCCGGCGTATCGTTTGAAGTGGTGTTTTATGAAAAATTGATCGATAAATTCCTGCCCGTTAATGGCGACTTGAGCGGTATACCAGGGGGCCGACAGAATGAGAAAGATAAGGGCGCCCTTCAGCGTAATTATATTTTTAACGCCGGACTTCCCCCCGGTTGCATACAGATAAACAAGGGCTATACCAAAAGGGAAGACTATTCCAATTAATCCCTTTGTAAGAAAGGCGAGAGCTGAAAAAGCGTAAAACCCGCAGAGATACCTCGACGCCTTCTTCGAACCAATGCTCCGGTAGACAGTGGACAGGTAGAAGGAAAACAGCGAGATGCTGATAAACAAAGTCAAGGACATATCAGTCACGGCAGCACGCGAATAAATAAGGAAGTAGACCGACAGCACGAATGAGAGCGAGGCATAAAACGCCCTCTTTTCCCCATGTGTGTGTCTTATAAATAAAAACAACGCCAATGCGAGACATACGGCGGCAAGAGCAGAAGGGAAGCGCGCAGCAAAGTTGTTGATCCCGAAGGCCTCATAAGAGGCGGCCATAAGCCAGTAAAAAAGAATCGGCTTATCGTAGCGGTTTTCTCCGTTGTAGGTCGGAGTTATCAAGTTGCCGCTCTGTACCATTTCTTTGGTAGCGGCTGAGAAGACCGCCTCATCTACATCAAAGAGCTTAACAAATCCGAGTCTGAAAAAAGACAGGGAAAGAGCTATAATCACGAGTGGCAGGACATATTTAGTCATTAGCTTTAAACATCTCAAGTTAAAGCTGGAACCCTCTTTGGCTAATGGTCAACATGCCAAGAAAATTTTGCATGCTTTCTTTGCAGCTCTCGGGAATATGCTTGAATTCGACCCCCAATAAATAATGCCCATCATGCTTTCTCATACTTCTTATCGTACAGTCTAATTCAACGCTCTCATCCCATATCATGAATGTAAGGTAAAAATCCTTGCCTGGTTCTAGTGCAGACAATCCTGAGGATACCGCCTCCGACGAACAACCCGTTTCACCGCCTGGTCCCATTCCGGATAATTCTTCTTCGGGCGCCACCTCCAACAAACAACCCGTTTCACTTAAATCAGCAATTCTTACGTTATCTCTCATTAAGTCGCGGGTCTCTGTCATTCCCATTATTTTTGCGGGAATGCTTGTTTTTACTCTCGCCGATTTCCGGAATGCCTGACTGTTGACATGTTCCGGATACCGGAAGAAGATAAGTGGAACAGGGCAGTATAGCTTTTTTACCATCTGTGTGTGAAAACCGTATGCAATGCCGTCTTTCAAGAATCTAACGATACAATAGTCATCCGATGTCAATTTTACCTCCTGCAAATCAGTTCCCGTTGCGAAGATAACATTGTCTTTTATCCACCCTACTAAAAACATTTCGATTCTGTTGTAACTGGTGTTCATCTGAACCGACAGCCTCAACCCCACCTGAAACTTATCCTGCAACATCGTCAGTCCCTCTTTTGATCATAGCAAAAGTTTCCTTTGATGAAATCTACCATCCGCATCCCTCGCGCATATCGAGAGTTTTACTTATAAATCCAGATAGTCACATTAGAATTTACAAAAAGGTAACAGATCCTTTTAAGATTATGAAGAATAACACTCCAAAGTGTAACAGACAGCCAGGTAAAAATACAAAGGCGCTAATCGAGAGGGGTGCCATCCCTCAAGTCTTCATAAAGCTGCCTGAGATTGGGCAATTCCTTCGCTGCCATGGCCTTCATACCGCTTCTCGGATGCTCGTTCAGTATGCCGGTAATCATATAGGGAATGTGGTATCCCCATTCAACCTGGGCCTTCAACGGGATGAATAATTCCTGTATGACCTCCAGGACAGGTCCCATGTCGAACTTCGGGTTTTTGAGGAAACTGAGCAGCAGTTCGAGGGGGCAGTTGCCGGCGCCCCTTCCCATACCGTAGATCGTAGCATCAATGCGGTTGATTCCCGCAATGATCGCTTCTATGGTATTGGCAAAGCCGAGCTGCTGGTTGTTGTGGGTATGAATGCCGAGTTCCTTTCCCGGCATGGCTTCAAAGTATTTTTTGGCTAAAAAATGGATCTGCTCTGAATACATGGCGCCAAAACTGTCTACAAGATAAATAACAGGCACACTGCTCTTTGAGAGGTCGTTGAGGGCCTCATCCAAGTCTCTTTCTATCACCTTTGAGACAGCCATCAGGTTAATTGTGACTTCGTAGCCCTTGTCCTGGCAATGATGGGCAAGACTGATCCCTTTGTCTGTCTCGTGGGCGTAGCAGGCCACTCTTATCATGTCAAGTACGCTCTCGCTTTTGGGTGGGATGTCGGAGGGGTCTATCCTGCCGATGTCAGCCATAGCAGAAAGCTTCATGCTGTCGTTTTTTTCCCCTATCACCCGCTTTATGTCCTCATCGGTGCAGAATTTCCATGCCCCGTGTTCAATCCGGCAGAAATATTTCTCAGATGATTTATAACCAATTTCCATATAATCGACGCCGGCCTGGGAGAGGGCCTGAAAGACCTTTTTCACAAAGTCATCACCGAACTGCCATTTATTGATCAATCCGCCGTCGCGGATAGTGCAGTCCAGAACCTTTATCTGTGGACGATACATAATGAAACCTCCTTGATATATTTATTTCCGGTCTTCTTCAGCCATATAAGGGGATAACTCTTGGTTCCGGACATTGTTATATATTAACATTTTTCACTCGCACGATTGCGGAAAGAATCCAAATTGCATCACGCGAAAGCAACGGCGGATCGGAACGATTAGTGGTGAATGCCATCCTGCAGACGCTTATAACCAAATAATTGAGTGGAATGGTACAGATGGCTCCCTTTAGTTTAGTTCCGATTACAAGGCGCCTCAGTAATTATGTCAAAGTCATTACTACCCTGCAGAAATATGACTGAAAATTTCCACATGCATTCAGCGCCCCGGTTTCATCATTAAAAAGGCCAAATACGGTAGAACCACTGCCGCTCATAAGGGCCATAACAGCGCCGTTCTTTAACAGGCGCTCTTTGACAGCCCCAATTACCGGATAGTGTCGTATGACCGCATTTTCAAAATCATTATGCACATTTCCAGCAATACTATAAATATCACCCGCGGCAAGAGCGCGATAAATTAACTGAATATTATCTATTTTATTTTTTGCCAATGCCACGTTGCCTTCCCCTTCCCCGTCAAGTACGCCATAAGCCCATGAGGTAGAAACTGAACAATCGGCTTTTACCAGCAGAAGGACATAGGACTTGGCAACCGGCAAGCTGGTCAATCGCTCACCCCTGCCTTCTGCTGCGGCAAGGGGACCGTCAAAGAAGAAAGGGACATCAGAGCCTAAAGCACCCCCCAGGGACTTAAGTTCAGCTTTCCCAAGATCCAATTCCCATAGATTATTGAGCGCCATCAGCGTATGTGCCGCATCGCTGCTGCCGCCGCCTAGCCCCGCTCCCGAAGGAATCTCCTTTCTAAGGACAATTCGCGCCCCCTTCTCAGTACCTGAATAGTTTTTCAGAAGGGAGGCCGCCTTATAGACAAGGTTCCGCTCGCATGGAATATCCAGATCTGACTCAAGGGTGAGGGTATCGGAAAGTTCAAATTCGAGGATATCATAAAGCCCTATACAATGCAGCAAAGAAAGAATATTATGGTAGCCGTCTTCTCTTTTGTCCAGCACAAACAACGACCAGTTAATTTTAGCAGGCGCTTTTACTGTAAGCATAAAAAACGTCAAGCGTCGGGCGTTGAGAGTCGGGCGTCAACATCAACAAACAAAAAAATATAAAACAACAAGTCATACATATTAGCCTGTCTTATTTCTGACTCTCTACGCTCGGCGCTTTTTATTTTATTATTCATTTATGCTCGACGTCTGACGCCCGACGCTCGACGTTTTTTATCTTGGCTTCAACGCGCTCTTTTACGCCCTCCTCTTTAGACTCGTATCGGAGCGCCGTATTCCAGGCGTTGAGCGCATCAGAGTACTTGCCCATTGCTTCATAGACATCGCCCAAATGCTCATTCAGAACCGGATCATCCTTAACAAGCTCTACAGCTTTAATCAGGGTCTGCAGCGCCTCTTCCAGCCGTCCCATCTTGAAATAAACCCAACCAAGGCTGTCCACGATATAGCCGCTGTCCGGTTTCAGCTCAAGCGCCCTCTGGACCAGCGACAATGCCTCTTTAAGATTTATTCCCTTATCGGCATAACTGTAACCCAGATAATTCAAGGCCTCGGCGTTTTTTGGGTCCAGCTCGATCACTCGCTTCAGCTCTGTCACCATATCATCGAACCTTCCGGTTTTTTCAAATAGTACAGCCCTGTTGAAAAGCAAATCAACGTTATCCGGAAAGAGCTTGAGGCCATCTTTAAAAATTCTGTCCGCCTTCGCATATTCTTTCATTTGGACATAGGTGGCGCCCAGGTAAATGTATACTTCAGGTTTAGTCTTGTCGAAACTGAGCACTTCCTCGTAGATCTTTAAGGCCTCAGGTAAATTGTTCTGTTTGGAATAAATCGCTCCGAGTGTCATGAACGCGTTGAAGTTCTTTGGATCAATATCGAGAATTTTCTTCAGTTCGGCAATTGCCTCATCAAGCTTGTTCATTTCATCGAGCGTTACCACGACATAATATCGGACAGTTATATCAAGCGGCCTCGCCTCAAGGACAATCCTGAACTCGGAGAGGGCCTGCTCATATTGTTTGTCCTGAAGATAAAGGAGCCCGAGCCGGTGGTGAATATCTACATTTGTCGGAGTCTGCTCCAGAAGATGCTCGAGTTCCTGAATGGCCTTACCATATGATTTCTCTGTCACGTAAAGCTGAGTTAACCTCTCGCTCGCGAACGGGTTGTGTGGATTCACTTCGAGCGCTTTATTGTAGTACTCTTCGGCAGATTTCGTATCGTTCCTTATTTCACTGGCAAGGCCAAGGCTCAAATAAGCGGCATCGAAGGTCGGCCGAAGCTCTATGACTTTTTTAAACAACTCCTCAGCTTTTTCAAAATCCTTGCTCTCAAGACTTATAGTGCCCAGATAGTACAGGGCCATGACATTATCAGGGTCTCTCTTAATTATTTCGTTAAGAATGCGTTCAGCCTTTTTCGCCTCCCCTTTAGACAGGTACAGTACTCCCAGGAAGAGAGCCGCGTCGTTTTTGTCCGGAACTATTTTTACCACCTTTTCATAAATAGCTATTGCTTCATCGACCTTCTTCTGTGAGTTATATAAGTCGCCCAGAAGCATAAGGGCGGGGACATAATCAGGGTTTGCCTTGACGACCTCTTCCAGCATCGCTGTTGCATCGGCATATCTGCCAAGCTTTACCATCATGGAGCTTATCTGTGTCTTCAAGTATATTGACGAAGGGTCGAGTTTTAATGCTGCGTTATAATGGCGCTGGGCGTCCTCCCAGTTGCCATCAACTTCCGCTTCGTAACCGAGCATGTATTCCAAATACCCTTTCTCAGCATTAGGCGGCAATTTTTCGACCTGAGGTTCTTTAGCCGCGCCGGCCTGCTGTTGCAATGGAGCGCACGATAACATGCCAAATGCTAATACAAGAACTGCAAAAAATACTCTTATCTTACACATTTTTTTATTATCTCACAGGTATATTAAAAATATAAAGGATTTAACAAAATAAATGGGGGGCATAATAACTACCCCCCGACCGTAAACACTACCCGTTACTCTTTTAATTCCCTAACAGGAGCCCTTGCATTTGCACGTGGTTGCTGTTTTTTTTGCGATCTTCTTGATCACCATAATCAAACACCTCCTCTTCTCAGGAGTTCATTCAGGCACGCAACAAGTCAGAGACTTCTTTAGTGGCGCCTTCCTGCGGGGCTTCAAGCCCTGATGCATTGATTATACCATAGGCAAAGCATTTGTAAATATCCCTCCTGCTTTGCGCCTCTTCACTTTGCACCTCGGAGCATGTGGCCCCTGGAAGATGGTCATCAGGAGTGATTGACGCCCGGAACCTGCATCCCCCCCTGCACGCATCGATAACCGGGCAACGGGACCCGGCACACTGCAAGGCTTCCAATTTCACCGGTTTCAGCCGTGTCCAGCACTTTCGCAAGCCCTCACTTACAGTTCCCAGCGGAGAATGCTCATAAAAGGCGCACTTGGCAACTGCACCGTCAGCAAGCACAGACAAAAGGTGCAGCCCGCATGCATACCCGTCGCCGCCACTGTGCAGGCCGCCTCCGAAACCATAATTCAGGTATTGTCCAGCTTCAGCCGGCGGCATATGAAAGAGCGCATTGTGTTTAAGGCGACCCGTAATGCACGGCACGTCTACAGTCCAGTCTTTAATTCCCATGTTTTTAAAAAGCGCGTCCATTGCAGCAAATTCTCCGGCATTCTTGCCGTGAACCATGCTTGCCACCGAAACTGCTACGCCCAAAGCCTGCGCACCCTCAATCGACTTCATTACTTTTTTGTATGTCCCCTTTCCCCTGAGCGCGTTATGTCCCCGCTCCATTCCGTCCACACTGAACTGTATTTCATCGACATTGAGCGTTCTCATCACCTCTTTGTTCAGCAGAAGGCCGTTAGAAAATAAAATCTTTCTGAATCCATACCTGGGAAGAAGCCCATTAATCGAGTCAAAATCACGGTGGATTATCGGTTCTCCTCCGGTGATCAATAAACGCAAACCCTGCATCGACTCAAATTCATCCAGAACATCCCTTATTACACCTAAGGAAAGTTCATTTTGTTCAGCGTTATCGATATAACAGTGCCTGCATCTCAGATTGCACCGGTCGGTGATTTGCAGTTCAAGATAACGGAGCGAGGGGAAAGTTGAAGGACCGGGCGGAAAGCCGGCGCGCGGGAGACGGACCGTAACACGCATGTCAGACAATATACCTTCCGAAATGCAATATGCGAGAAATTCTTTGTCGGCACTATCGCCGCTGCAGCCTTCGGACTCACTGCATTTTCTCAGAAATTCAAAGGCCGTTTCATCAAGTTCATACAATTCGTCTCCGCTGATATCGTAAAGGGCCGGAGTCTCAAGCTGCTTGAGCACAAAATTGTTTGCAAGATAATATCGCATCGTTTATTTTATTATAATGTATTCCGGTCACTAGAGAGATCAATAATTGGGCAGATAAAGGCGGTTAAAAGTAGGCAGAGGGAAAGGCAGATGAAAAAAAACAGTGATCTTTATCTTTTCTTAACCTTAACCTTTACCTGCCTCTACTGATATGGAGAATTGCTTATTAAGAGGCCATCACCTTATCTGCCTTCATTTCTTTTCGGGCGAAGGCTATGACGCTGCGTTCATCGATAACTTGAGGAAGGTTATTGCAGCCGCGGAAGAGGGCCTTGTTCAGGTGCATAAAGGGGCCGACGCTATTTGTAAAAATTGCCCTTCTCTGCAATTTAACAGCTGCATGCACAACGCCCAGGCCGAAGATGACGTCCTCGCTCTGGACCTTCTGGCCTTGCGTCTCCTTGGCCTTTCATACGGCCAGCTTGTCAGTTGGACGGACATCGGGAACGTGCTTCCCTCAATTTTTAAAGCATGGTATGAATCATCCTGCAACGGATGCGGCTGGAAATGGGCCTGTGAGAAAAAAACTCTATATATGGAACTCATTGCAAAAACGCGCTGACCGACTACGCAACAGCCATATGGAAGGGAGGAGAAAAGAGAAAATATGAAGACTGAAGAAAGCCAGGATATGTTTCCGGTCGGGCCAGACACAACAAAGTACCGCCTTCTGACCCAAAAATATGTTTCAGTAGGATCTTTCGAAGGAAAAGAAGTATTGATTATATCACCTGAAGCCCTTATTTTCCTTGCTGATCAGGCCATGCGTGATGTATCTTTCCTGCTTCGCCCCGCCCACCTTGAGCAGGTGGCGGCGATCTTGTCTGATCCCGAGGCTTCTGACAACGATCGCGGCGTTGCCATTGCCATGCTGCTGAATGCCGAAGTGGCTGCCGGTTTTGAGCTGCCCCTTTGCCAGGACACGGGAACTGCTGCCATCTATGGAAAGAAGGGTCAGCAAGTTTGGACGGGCGTTAATGACGAGGCATACCTTTCAAAGGGTGTCTACAAAACTTACACCCAAAATAATCTTCGTTATTCTCAGACAGTGGCATTGAATATGTATGATGAAGCCAACTCCGGATGCAACCTGCCGGCGCAGATAGAACTCCATGCCGTTGAAGGGATGGAATACAAATTCCTGTTTGTTGCCAAAGGCGGGGGATCGGCCAACAAGACCGCACTTTACCAGGAGACCAAGGCTATCCTTAACCCTGCAAGTCTTGAGCACTTGCTTGTCGAAAAAATGAGGACACTCGGTACCGCGGCGTGCCCGCCATACCACCTCGCATTCGTTATCGGTGGAAGTTCAGCAGAGACATGTTTGAAGACCGTCAAGCTCGCCACCACCAAATACCTGGACGGTCTTCCGGCAGAGGGAGGCAAATCGGGTCATGCATTCCGGGACATCGAATTGGAGAAGAGGATACTTGACGCCGCCCATAAATGCGGTTTTGGCGCACAGTTCGGCGGCAAATACTTTGCCCTTGATGTGCGTGTCATTCGCCTGCCCCGCCACGTCGCATCTTGTCCCATCGGCATGGGAGTCTCCTGCTCCGCCGATCGCAATGTAAAAGCAAAGATCAACAGGGACGGCATCTGGCTCGAAGAGCTGGAACGCGCTCCAGGCCGTCTGGTCCCTGACAAATACCGCGGAGAACACAAACATGGCGTGATAAGGGTTGACCTGAACAAGCCGATGAAAGAAGTGCTTGCTGAGCTCTCAAGATATCCGGTTACCACGCAATTGTTTCTCACAGGGACACTTATAGTTGCAAGAGATATGGCCCACGCAAAGTTCAAAGAGCTGATCGAAAAAGGTGAACGGCTCCCGGAATACCTGAAGGAGCATCCTGTCTACTATGCTGGACCGGCAAAGACGCCGCCAGGTAAGCCGTCCGGTTCTTTTGGCCCGACCACTGCCGGCCGTATGGACTCGTATGTAGAATTACTGCAATCGCATGGCGGGTCCCTGATAATGATTGCAAAGGGCAATAGAAGCCGGCAGGTTACTGATGCCTGTAAGAAGCATGGCGGTTTCTACCTTGGCTCAATAGGAGGCCCGGCCGCTCTCCTTGCTGAGAAGAATATAAAAAAGGTCGAATGTCTGGACTACCCTGAGTTGGGGATGGAGGCGGTATGGAAGATAGAGGTTGTCGACTTCCCGGCCTTCATTCTCGTGGATGATAAGGGAAACGACTTTTTCAGGCAACTCGGCTAAAATCAGTGGCATGGGTTTTCTCAAAAAGTGAAAATTCCCCAAATGCAATTTCAACAAGTTACAGAAATTATTCTCACTCAAAATGAAATTATTTTTCACAAAAGATGAAAATATCCCAAAGATTTTGCGCATAAGATGAAATTTTCCGGGAAATAGTGTCTTTCCCTTGCATGCAGGGCAATTATCGCCTTGAATCTGTTGAGGGCATGGCACTTTTAAGCTCGATGGCGAGACAATCAAGTTGCGTTAAAAAATGAAATAGCTCCACCTGATACTCCTCACTTTAGCGAGGATGCGAATGACGAAGAGTTCGTCCCGTAGCACGCGCCTCAAGATCGAAACCTGATATCCAGCTATGTGTCGGCCTCGGCTTTGATTGAAACAGCCGGCGCTCTCAGTTTCTTTCGGAAATGGACATTCGAAGAGCCCACAATTACAGAAGAGAGGTTTTGTCCCGAACCACGCGCTGGATCATTTGAAGCAAAGAACCATTTTCCAGCAGTGCTGCGATCTCAAGTGCACCGACTACATCACCCTGTCGACATTCCTCCACAGTAATAAATACCAATTCTAATCCTCGCAGCAGGGCCACTATTCAATCTGCATATAGCATGTCGTAATCCGCGTTTTAGAACTGTTCTGCAATAAGAAAACTTCCTTTTTCAGTCCTCACTTTTCAAGGCTGCCCAAACAGTGTAGAGTAGAACCGAAAATTTATGATAGGAATTAGAGCATTTGAGGTTAATATCAGGGCATATAGAACCAATCGATGGTGCAATTTTAAATATGCTATTATAGAGACAAGGTAAAAACAGATGAGAGGGAATAGAATTACCTTACAGGCATCGATGGTATTGGCAGTATTGCTGTTCTCGTTAAACGCATGGGCAGTTGCTCCTCGCGCTTATATTATGAATATACATGACGACACTGTCGACACTGTCTCGGTGATGGATACCAGCTCCAATAGAGTTATTACTACTATCCCTGTGGGAGGGTTTACTAGCCTTGAAGGGAATCAAATAGCAATAAACTCTGTTGGTACTTATGTTTATACTGCTAATGTCAACGGCGTTTCGGTAATAGATACGAGCACCAACACGGTTGTCGCTACAGTTCCAATTGTAAGTAGCAGCCTAGCCATAAATCCTTTGGGCACACTCGTTTATGCTGTAACTCAACGTGAGTTCTCAGTCATAGATACCGGCATTTCAATAATAGATACCAGCACTAATAGTGTTGTCGGCACAATTCCCCTTCCTGCAGTCTTTGCCTTAGGAAATTTGGTACGTGGAGTGGCTCTAAATCCTGAGGGTACTTATCTTTATGTTGCAATGACTGACACTGACGTAACAATGCCTGGTGGTGGTGCTCTGTTAGTAATAGATACAGGCACTAACGGCATTGTTGATACAGTTTTATTTGGGGGAAGGACTTTTGGCGTAACGGTAAATCCCGCCGGTACTCTTGTTTATGTTACTACTGAGGGGGGCGTCTCAGTAATAGATACGAAAACCAATACGGTGGTCACTACAGTTCTGGTGAAAACTGTTCCTGAGGCAGTTGCAGTAAATCCTGCGGGCACTTATGTCTATGTTACCATTGGCGATGGTATCTCGGTAATAGATACGAACACTAATAGTGTTGTTGCTACAATTCCGGAGCCATATTATGCTGTTGGAGTGGGGGTAAATCCTTTGGGTACTTATGTTTATGTTACTGTTGACAACGGCACTGTCTCCGTAATAGATGCAAGCACCAACAGCATTGTGGCTACAGTTCCCGTGGGAGATGGTGCTACTGATATAGCTATAGGAGGGCCTGCCGGTGATTTTTTTGATGTTCCTTCCAATTATTGGGCGTTTAGTTACATTGATACCATATACAAAGCAGGAATAACTCATGGCTGCGGTAATGGCGACTACTGTCCTTCAGAAAGCGTGACCAGAGACCAGATGGCTGCCTTCCTTGTCAGGGCAACACAAGTCAGTGCGGGGGCGCCACCAGAGGAATTTACCTGCAATGGGAACGTAGATTGTTCAACAACAACGCCCTACTTCAGCGACGTACCATCGACAGATGTTTTTTTCAAGTATATTCAGAAGCTGAAGGAACTGGGAATGACCACCGGCTGCGGTAATGGCGACTACTGTCCTTCAGAAAACGTGACCAGAGACCAGATGGCTGCCTTCCTTGTCAGGGCGACACAGGTCGGTGCGGGGGCGCCACCAGAGGGATTTACCTGCAATGGGAACGTAGATTGTTCAACAACAACGCCCTACTTCAGCGACGTACCGTCGACAGAAGGTTTTTTCAAGTATATTCAGAAGTTGAAGGAGCTGGGAATCACTACCGGCTGCGGTAATGGCGATTACTACCCTTCAAAATACGGCACTAGGGACCAGATAGCAACGTTTCTATCAAGGGCGTTCCTGGGACGGCACTAACGGATAACGGAGGGGCGGGTTAGTAAACCTGCCTCCCCATATAAATCCCTATCGCAAGCGAGACAGTCATCTCGCAAAGACTATCTGTTATAAACGAAAATTCTAACTTTCCGCAGTCAGTATTCTTTGATGAGTGTTAGTTGCATCCCGTTAATGCTCCGCCATTTTGAAACTCCAGACTTTATACGTTTACCTTCATCTGTTAGATTCCCATTGACCATCTATTTCCAAAAGAATCTCTCGTCTGTGGTGAAAAAAACACAGTGGCAGGCACAGGAAGACATTGCGAGAGCATGAACGTCATCCAGATCAGTGAAGGTAGTTAGCGTGTTTTGCCCTGAATCACGCAAAAAAAAAGCATCGGCAAAAAATCGAGGCAATATTTGGGTGTCTTCTCTGTTATCCACACTGTCTCTTTTCAAACACAGGCGAGAGATTCTTTTAAAAATAGATAGTCAATTGGAATTGGACAGATGACGGTAACGTGTAGTAATGACAAAATTCAAGGGCAGTGCGGCAGTTTCCCGAGTGAGGTGGACCCCATTGGTTGGACAGTTTGCCGGCTGATTTAAGGTGGAAGCCACCGTTCATCATGCCGCCATAATTACTGGATAGCCTGCTCGTGGCAGTTTCCAGTATGCTTCATGTG
>Ga0181533_1003601_pt1 | contig 16677 bp, 16 predicted proteins | sample PEATcosm2014_Bin_45_FD_119772 | JGI IMG/M metagenome (GOLD analysis project Ga0181533, IMG submission 119772) | Peatland microbial communities from MTU Mesocosm Facility, Houghton, MI, USA - PEATcosm2014_Bin11_60_metaG | ecosystem: Environmental > Terrestrial > Soil > Wetlands > Peat | place... | reverse complement strand
CTCAACCCATCCTACGGGCTTGTCAGGGGTTCGGAAGATATTGAGGGGCAATAGTGCGGTCGCTCGCCGCGATTTGTGCCCTTTGGTTATCCAGTTTCATGCGGCATTGAACATAGGCTAGTGACCAATGCAGAGCGCCGTAGGGCTGGCACTGCGCGTCATCTGCCGCGGCCTGGGCTTGGATCTGGGCGTCGGCTTGATCCTGTCGCTGCGCGAGGTCTTGGGCGCAAGACGCCAAGGGAATTCCGAGTGCGAGGATTACCAACATGCGTAACATAGCCAGTCCCCAGACCCGCTAATTTACAGCCAACTGCGCTCAGAGGCCAGCGAAGCGGGGTACCGATCGTCGCCGTCGATACGCGGGCCTTCGCCTCGATGAAAAACTGTTATCCGTCGTCGACCGGCCAAAGCCGCGTAGCCAGGCCTTTGCCGCAGCGAAGCGTGCCCGGTATGACGATGATTGCGGTTACGTCACGGTAACTGATACATGATCTTGACAAAAGTCTCTAAAAGAGATACATTCCCTGCGAATCATCTCGCTCACGTAAGGGACGCCAGCCGGTGACTCCGGCTGGCAGGAGCGAGTGCGGTTCCCGCGGGCAGGGTCTCGTCAGCCCCGCTCTCGGGCGGCTCCGGGTCAATACGCCCGGCCGGCACTATGACCGGTCTGCGGGGCAACCCGCTGCACTGAAGGACGGCCGGGGGCGGGTAACGCCCGTTCCTACCTAGTGCCGTCCCAGGAAGCGCGTTAGCTGGAGCTGAGCGGTGGCGTTCGGTCGCTGCCGCAAGTGCCGTGGTGGAACGCCGACAGGCGAGCCCCCTCCGTGCCCTCCCGCGGGCCGGGAGGATTCGGAGGGGGCGCCGCGCCCGTATGGCGCGGATCATGAAATATTGCGCCTGCCGGCGTTCCGCTTCCCTTTTTATTTCGTAGCTTGGTAGGGTGGCGCTGAGTGAAACGAAGCCCGCCGTGCAGCGATGGTGGGTTACGCCGCTTCGCGGCTAACCACACCCTACATGTGACTTTCTTTGGAATGGCGTGGCAAAACTCGGGCGCTGAGACGCGTCGCGAGAACGGATGCGCTCATCCAGTCCAACCGCGCGGAGACGTAAAATGGATTGGCTACATCAGCGGGATGAGGTGATGGTGCCCAGGGGCGGAATTGAACCACCGACACCTGCATTTTCAGTGCAGTGCTCTACCAACTGAGCTACCTGGGCCCACGCTGCGGCTCCCCCGTAGCGGGGGTCGCGAGAGCGCCGTCTTATAGAGGCTCGGCTTGGCGCTGTCCAGAATAGGCCAGCGCCGGCAGGGTGATCAGTGCGGCAGCTCGTCGCCTTCTTTGCGCCGCTCGTCCTCTTCCTCGTCCTCGGTCACCGGCGCGGCATAGACGCCGGAGAACCAGCGGTGCAGGTCGACGTCGGCGCAGCGTTTCGAGCAGAATGGCCGGAACATCTGCTCGGCGGGTTTGCCGCAGATCGGACAGGTCTTTTGCTTTTTAGTGTCGGACATGACCGCAATATGGGGCGCTTACCGGCTCGCGCCAGCTCTCCAGACCCTGATCCAATTCGATCGAATCGGATCAGGGTCTAAATTTCTCATTTGAGCATGATCTTATCCGAAAACCGGTTTCCACTTTTCGGGATCATGCTCTCAGCTGCCGGCGTCACAGCGTGTTGAGCCAGCCGAAATGGATCGGATAACCCTCGCCGGACAACAGCGTCATGGTTTCATAGAGCGGCAGACCGACGATGTTCGAATAGGAGCCGACGATCTTGACCAAAAAACTTCCCGCTATCCCCTGCGCCGCGTAGCCGCCCGCCTTGCCGCGCCATTCGCCGGAGGCGAGATAGGCCTCGATGTCCTGGTCCGACAGCCTTTTGAAGCGGACCCGGGTCTCGACATGGCGCTGTCGGAAGGTCTCCTTCGGCGTCACCAGGCAGATGCCGGTATGGACGCGGTGATTGCGGCCGGACAACAGACGCAGGCATTGCGCCGCCTCGTCGAGCAGCTCGGCCTTGGGCAGGATGCGGCGACCGACGGCGACCACGGTGTCGGCGGCGAGGATGTAGGCGCCGCGCAGGTCGTCGTCGATCCGCACCATTTTGAGGGCGGCTTCCGCCTTGTCGCGGGCGAGCCGCGTCGCGCAAGCGCGCGGCAGTTCGCCCCGCTTCGGCGTCTCGTCGACATCGGTCGGGCGCAGCGCGTCCGGCTCGATGCCGACCTGATTGACCAGCGAGAGCCGGCGCGGCGAGCCGGATGCGAGGACGAGTTTGGGGCGGCCGATCATTTGAACCGGTAAGTAATCCGGCCTTTGGTCAAATCGTATGGCGTCATTTCTACGAGCACCTTGTCGCCGGCGAGAACGCGGATGCGGTTCTTGCGCATGCGTCCCGCGGTGTGGGCAATGATCTCATGCTCGTTCTCGAGCTTGACGCGGAAGGTGGCGTTCGGGAGCAATTCCGTCACGACACCGGGAAATTCCAGAAGTTCTTCCTTCGCCATTCGTGTCCCGGAGCTGTTGCTGTCTGGCCGCGAGACTGGACTGGGTCCGGGCCGAAAATTGCGCGGAACCTAGCGGATGACGGGGCGGTTCACAACTGCTGTGAAGCCCGCCGCTCTACTCGTTGCCGGTGCCGCGTGTCGGGAAACGTTGGCGGATGTGGGCGAGAAGCTGGTCGCGGACCTCGCGGTAGGCGTCCAACCTTTGCTCGCGGCTGCCTTCGACGGCGCTCGGGTCGGCGGTCGGCCAATATTCGACGTCGATGCCGCTCGTCCGGGTGAGTTCGAGCGCGCGGTGATGGGCCTCCGGCGCCAGCGTGACGATGAGGTCGAAATTCAACCCCTCCCACTCGTCGAGTTCCTCGAAAGTGATCGGCTTGTGCCGGGAAATGTCGATCCCGATCTCGTCCATGGCAGCGACCGCGAATGTGTCCAACTCGCCTTTGCGCGCGCCGGCGGATGCGACATAGATCGCGCGCCCGAAGATCTGCGCGAACAAGCCGGCCGCCATCGGCGAGCGTACCGAGTTCAGCCCGCAGGCGAACAATACGGCGAGCGGACGCTTTGCTGCTGGCGTCATCGGGCTGTCAGCCCTTCCAGTGCAAGACCGAGATCAGCGTGAACAGCCTTCGGGCGGTGTCGAAATCGATATCCACCTTGCGCTTGAGGCGTTCCATCACCAGGCGCGAACCCTCGTCGTGCAACGCGCGACGGCCCATATCGAACGCCTCGATACGGTCCGGCGTCGCGGTGCGGATCGCGGCGTAATAGCTGTCGCAGACCACGAAATAGTCTTTGACGATGCGGCGGAACGGCGCCAGCGACAGCAAATGCGCAATCACCGGCGTGCCGTCGGTCAGGCGGATGTCGAAAACCAGCCGGTTACCGGTGATGCCGAGCTGCAGCGTGTAAGGTCCGCCGTCATGACCGACCGGGCGGAACTGGTTCTCTTCGATCAGATCGTAGATGGCGACCCGGCGCTCATGCTCGACATCGTCGTTGGAACTGCCGAGCGAAGCCTGGTCGAGCGTGACCGCCGCGAGGCGGCCGGTGTCGTCCTTGGTGCGGGCCGCCGGCGGCATCAGCGGTTGAGCCGAATGGCGACCGAGCGGGCATGGGCATCGAGCCCCTCCGCAGTACCGAGCGTGATCGCGGCGCCGCCGAGCGCGCGCAATTGCTCCGGGCCGCATTTGAGGATCGACGTGCGCTTCATGAAATCGAGCACGCCGAGGCCGGAAGAGAATCGCGCCGATCGCGCCGTCGGCAGCACGTGATTGGAACCGGCGACGTAATCGCCGATCGCTTCGGGGGTATGCGCGCCGATGAAGATGGCGCCGGCATTGCGGATGCGTGCGACAAGCCGCTCGGCTGCGGCGGCGACGATTTCGAGATGTTCGGCCGCGATGGCGTCGGCGAGCGGCACCGCTTCGTCGAGATTGCGCACCAGGATCACCGCGCCGAAGTCTCGCCACGATGCGCCGGCCACCGCGCCGCGCGGCAGCCCTTTGAGCTGGCCCTCGACCGCGCGTTCGGTCGCGCCGGCCAGTTCTTCGCTGTCGGTGAGAAGGATCGCTTGCGCGCTCGCGTCGTGCTCGGCCTGGGCCAAAAGATCGGCGGCGATCCATTCGGGATTGCCGGTTGCGTCGGCGATGATCAAGACCTCGGACGGACCGGCGATCATGTCGATGCCGACTCTGCCGAAGACGATGCGTTTGGCCGCCGCCACATAGGCATTGCCAGGCCCGACGATCTTGGCGACCGGGGCAATGCTCGCGGTGCCGTAGGCCAGGGCGGCGACCGCCTGCGCGCCGCCGATGCGGAAAATCTCGTCGACGCCGGCAAGCTCCGCCGCCGCGAGAACGAGCGGGTTGAGTTCGCCGTTGGGTGCCGGCACCACCATGGCGAGCCGCGGCACGCCGGCGACTTTGGCCGGCACCGCGTTCATGAGGACCGAGGACGGGTAGGCCGCCGTGCCGCCCGGCACGTAGAGGCCGACCGCTTCGATCGCGGTCCAGCGCGAACCGAGTTCGACGCCGAGCGAGTCGGTGAAGCGATCGTCCTGCGGCACTTGCCGGCGATGATAAGCCTCGATCCGGCTGCGGGCGAGTTCGAGCGCGTCGAGCGCCTCGCTGCTACAGGCTCTGCGCGCCGCCGCGATCTCCTGCGCCGTCACCCTCAGGCCGGTCAGCTTCAGATCGAGGCGATCGAATTTGAGCGTGTAGTCCCTGATTGCATCATCGCCGCGGGCGGCGACATCGGCGACGATGGCGCGAACCACTGTCTCGACGTCGGCCGCCGCCTCGCGCTTGGTGTCGAGAAAAGCTCGGAAATCTGGCGCGAAATTGCCGGAGCGGATGTCGAGGCGGATGGCCATGGTGCGGACTGTACAGCCTTTGGTGCCGACTGTGACGTTGCTACGCGCTGAGTAGCAGCCGAAGAAAATTATAACAATTCTAATATTGGCCAATTTTTATTGACAAGAAAGTCCGCTCTTGCGCAACTCTCGGCGCATGAGTTCACCGCAATGGAAGCGCAGCTCGGCAATCAACTCGCATCCTGTACGCAGAGTGCGCGGACAGCGGCTTTTGGCGCTGCTCGTCATCGCTGCGACTTTCTGGCTGGCCGCGGTCACCGTCCGCTCCGACGACACGGTCACATTGTCGGTCACGATCAAGGATCGACAATTCGATCCCGCGGAACTGCATGCGCCGCCCGGCCGACCGATCGCCATCCACGTCAAGAATCTCAATCCGATCGTCTCGGAATTCGAAAGCAGCGAACTGCATTTCGAGAAGATCGTTCCGGTGGGAGCCGAAGCGGTCGTCCATGTTCGGCCGCAGCAATCGGGCCGTTACAATTTCTTCGACGATTTCCACCGTGAGACGCAGGGGGTCCTGGTCGTCCCATGACGGTGCCCAGACTAGTGAAGTGAGGCCCTCGTGCTAGCCGCGCTGCTGATCGTATTCCGCGAGGTGTTTGAAGCCGGCTTGGTCGTCGGCATCGTCATGGCCGTCACCACGGGGGTGGCGGGTCGCGGCCTATGGATTGCCGGCGGCGTCATTGCCGGCGTGTTCGGCGCCTGCGTGGTGGCGCTGTTCACCGGCGGCCTGTCGGGATTGTTCGGCGGCAGCGGTCAGGAAATCTTCAACGCCGGCATTCTCGGTTTCGCGGTGCTGATGCTGACCTGGCACAATGTCTGGATGTCGCGGCACGGCCGCGAGCTGGTCGCGGAATTGCGCGCTGCCGGGGAGGCGGTGGCCGCCGGCTCGAAATCGCTGTTGGCGCTCGCCGTGGTGGTCGCGATCGCGGTATTGCGCGAAGGCTCCGAGGTGGTGCTGTTTCTTTATGGCGTGGCCGCCGCGCAAGGCGGCGCGAGTTTCGCCATGGTCGTTGGCGGCTTTATCGGACTCTTGCTCGGCTCGCTGGTCTGCCTGATGACTTATCTCGGCCTTGTCACCATTCCGGCGCGCTATCTTTTCAGCGTGACCAGTGCGCTCATCGCCCTGCTCGCAGCCGGCATGGCGGCCCAGGCCATCGCTTTCCTCGAACAGGCCAATCTCCTCACCGCACTCGATGAAACGGCGTGGGACACGTCTTGGATTTTGAGCGATTCGAGTTTCTTAGGACGGGCGCTGCATACCCTGATCGGCTATGTCGACCAGCCCACCGCGATGCAGGTCCTCGTCTATGCGGCGACGCTCGCGACTATTGTGCTTCTGATGAAACTATTCGCGGCGCCGGCGGCGCAGCAGCGCCCGCGCTCGGCGTGAATTAGGCCGTCGCCGGGCCGGCGGCGAAATGGTCCGGGCATAACGCTGCGGCCGAGAACTCGCCGAGATCGGCAAGTTCGGCTTCCAGGCACTCGACGTCGAGGCGGATGACGCCGCCACCGGAAAAGGTCAGCGTCACGATGCCGGCCGGGGCATCGCTTTCGGCAAATTCCACGGCCAAGAGATTGAGCCGCGCTTCCTTGTCGCTCTGGTCGAGATTGCGGTATCTGCAGGCATTGACGCGCTCGAAGCGCAGCGCCGTTCGGCAGCGTCGATAATCGGTTTTGGGGTCGATCGCGCTCATCCAATCGAAACGGTTGAGCGCCATGACGAAACGATGCTCGCGCGGTCGCCAGAAAATATCCGCGACCTTGACCCTGGCGTCCTGCACATGGGCCGATACCACCGCGATGTCGTCTTTGTCGAGCGCGACGAGTTTAAGTTCGTCGGGGCACGGTGTCATGACAGCCATGTTCAAATCGAGCCATGTCCGAATTTGTTTCTTCCTTGACACGAAGCTAGGAAGAACAAGCCCCGGCCGCAAGCCCCGGCCGTTCATTGCGCGCCCCTCATCCCACTTATGGGTCAGAACGAAACGCAAGCGGGTCGCACGATAATACCGACGGAGCGCTGACGGAATTCCTCCTTATAGGCGTGTGCCACGGCTTCGAGCCGGGCTTGGTCGTCGCCGTTGCCGGGCAAGACGATTTCGACGCGCTTCGACGGCTCGTGGACGATCCTGCCGGCGGTGGGATCGCGCCATTGGCCGATGGCATTCGTGACAGTGAGGCCGTCGGGGAATCGCGGCGTCAATTCGCGGGTGACGAAGCGTCCCCAGGCAGCCTCGCTCACGCCGAGCCTGCCGCCGATATTGCGGCCGAACAGAAGCTCGGCGACTTGTCTGACCTGTTGCGGCGCGACACAGGCCAGCGCCGGCGCTTCGGCGCGGCTACTCCCCATCGCCGCCATCAGGACGGCGGCGCCAAATACTGGCAGCAATGGCAGACGCATCAGGCGGCTCGCCGGCTAAAACTCCTCCAAGCGGCGAGCCTAGCCGGCGGCGGCATTATTTGCATCCCGACGGCGTCGCTGTCTTGCCCGGCGGGCAACTCGGTGGCGCGGGTTTCGCCGCGGCCGGGGGCGGCGGCGGCGCCGGGTGAGGCGGCGGTGGCGGCGGCGCCGGGTGAGGTGGCGGCGGCGGTGGCGGTGCCGGGTGAGGTGGTGGTGGCGCCGCCGGGTGAGGTGGCGGCGGCGGTGGTGCCGGATGAGGTGGTGGTGGCGCCGCCGGGTGAGGTGGCGGCGGTAGTGGTGCCGGATGAGGTGGTGGCGGAGGCGCCGGTGTTGTGACAGCCGGTGACGGGGTCGCCGGCGCAGCCGGAGCGGGATGCGGCAACGCTGATGGGGGCGGTGCCGAAGGCTTTACGAATGCTGGCGCCGGTCCGGGCGGATGCGGCGGCGGTGGAGGCGCCAGTGGCGAGCCGGGGGGCGGCGGCGCTGGTTTCACCAACGCACTCGGCGGCAGAGGAGGTGGCGGTGGTGCGCCGGATGCACCTGGGTGAGGCGGTGGCGGCGGCAGCGCCGCCGGAGCGCCGAATCCGGGCCGGACGCCGGGTGTTCCGGGAGCAACAGGCGGTGCCGCCGTGCCGGGTGTCGCATGAGAGACGGCACCGGGCAGCGAAACGTAAAATTCCGGACGGCCGCCGGGGGTGCCCGCGGGGTTCGGTGGGGACGGCCGCACCGCAACGGTCTGCGGCGGCCTGACAAAGGCGGGAAGCGCGGCGGCGGCAGGGATCGGCAGCGCGAAGTGCTCGCGCGGCGGCGGCGGTGGCGGCCGCATGCCGAATTCGCGTGGCCGCGGCGGCAGGAAGAATGGCGGCGGCGGCGGCGGCGGCTGGAATCCGGGGCCTTCGAAGATCACGACCGGCTGATCGATAAAGCCCAACTCATCCGGCGGCGGCGGCGGCACGCCGAAATCGTACAATGCAAAAGCCGGCGGCGGCTCGACGAGCACGCCAAGCATAGCGAGGCGCCGGCGCGCATCCCAGGCATGGGGACCGTTCCGGTAACGGCGCAGATACGACCAATAAGCCGGCGGCGTATCGGCCATCACGCAGCGGCGCCAGACGATTTCTTCGCGGCGCACCGCCAGCATCGCGGCGATACGGTGCGAATAGGGGGTGTCCGGATAGAGACCGAGGAATTGCTCGTAGCCGGTAAGGCTGTCGAGGGCGATCGCGGCGGCGTAGGCCTCGTCGGGATTGCCGAAATCGCGCATCGGCCGGTTGCGGATGTCGAGGACCGGCATGGCGTTGGGCGGCGTCGGCGCGTCGGCCGAGCGCTCGGTCATGAAGAACGGCGCGTCGATCTGTGTGGCGTACCAGGGCACTTCGGCGCCCTGCGTCACCTCGCTGACGCGCAGCCGCACGCGCGTGAAAATGTCGTCGAGACTGAGCCCGCCGGCTCCGATCATCTCGGTCAACGCCGTGGCGTAGGCGCCATAGGGACCCTGCTCGTCGGGAGCGACCGTGCCCGGCGCCGCATTGAATGCGATCGCCATGTTGGGAGCGGGATCGACCAAAGCGAGGCCGCTCGCCAACGGCTCGCCGCCGCGCGCGAACGGATTTTGCCGCGCCGCATCGAGAATGACGATCTTGACGCGCCCCGGCATGGCCGCGAGCGGTTGCGTGAAATCCGATATTCGTATTGCCTGCAGCGGCAGATCGACGGCGCGCGCGATATCGGCGTCGACCGGCACGAAATAGTTCTCGCCCTCGAACTGCAAGCCGTAGCCGGCGAGATACACCATGGCGACCGCGTCCGGCCCGGCCGCTGAAACCTGGCCGAGGAATTCACGAAACGTCTCCCGCAGCGTGGCCTGATCGAGGTTGCGCGCCCCGGTGACGGTAAAGCCCGCGGCCGAGAGCGCATCGGCGACGAGGCCGGCATCATTGGCCGGCGTCGCCAGCGTGCCGGTCCTATATTGGTCGTTGCCGATCACCAGCGCATAGCGCAACTCCGCCGCATCGCCGGCGTGCGCACCGAGCAGCAAAGCCACGGCGGCGATAAGATACAATACTGATGCGCGTGCGAATCGGCCCATCGCGGTTCCCTCGAATCGGCATTCTTGTTCGTAGTTTCGGCAAAACAACCTTGCCGATCAATTGGTTTGAATAATGGCCGGCAATGAAATTTGATCGTCTGGCGCCGCCCGCGCCCGCGCCGAAATCCTTCGGGTGTTGCTTGTCGTGCTTGCCTAACGGGCCGCGCTGGTCTAAGAGCGCCGCTTGCGGGATGGCGTGAACTGTTTGGACCGCAAGGTGTGCAAGTTGCATTTGCTTCTGGGCTTTGAGCGCGCTAAGACGATCTAACAAAAGCATTTGTTAACTTGCCTGACGTATCTGCGACGGTACCCGGAGCCGGCCTGCCAACAAACAGATCCATGTCCGGGTCCATTCCTTGGTCGAGTACGCCACACTGGTTGAACTTTTTATCATGCTCAGGCAACTAAGGTTCGACGACCAAGGTCCGACTGCCGAAGGTGATTCCATCTCATCTGTTGGCTTTTCTTTTACTCCCGTAAGGGATACAAACACCTTTCTTGAAAGGGAGGTTTTATGGCGAAGAGGAAAAAGAAGCGGCGCGCGTGGACCTCGGGCGAGGTCCGTGACCTGAAATCTTTGGCGCGCAAGAAAACTCCGGCGTCGCAAATTGCCAAGAAGCTGAAGCGAACCGAAGGTGCGACGCGGCAAAAGGCTTTCAGCATCGGGCTCTCGCTCGACTCCCGTTCCTAGTTCTATCAGGCACGCCTGCTTAGCGCCCGGCGCCGGCCGGCCATAGCGTCTGCCGGTGCGCCGCGCGGCTTATCTTCTCGCTGCCCGGACAGGCGGCGCGATGATGGGTGCCATAAGGATGCGCGCTACAAGGCGCTGGCTGCCGGAACGCGGCCGGCCGTGTGGCGTGCGCCGCATACGGCCGTATAGGAATGATGTCCGCTCAAGCGCGTATCCGGAGCGCGAAACGCTGGTATTCCGAGCGATCATTGTCGGTCGGAATATCGGGCTCGCTTCTGATGCCGTCAGGGCCGCAAGGCATTTAGGGCGGGTGGTTACGCTGCGTTGACGGCCGCCGGGCGAAGCCCGCAGTGCCGGCCGTTCAAGCTAACGGCCGTGAACCTGCCTCAATGCACCTGTAACAAAGATTAAAGTGGTCCCAAATTAATGTCGGGGGATCGCCATTCGGCCGTTTGAGTGGAAGCCGCTTTCTCGCAAGCCCGGGCGTTATTTTCCGCCCGCACGGTGCTAAGCTCGCTCCAGGTACGCAACCTCCATGAGCCAACCCCCCGGCCCGCTGCGCCAGCAGCCTGCCAGTTCCGAGCTTGCCGCGGCGCTCGCCGCCTGCCGGCGGGCATTCCTTGCCATCGGCCTGTTCTCCGGAATGAGCAATCTGTTGATGCTCACCGGTGCGGTGTTCATGCTCGAGATCTACGACCGGGTGCTGCCGAGCCGAAGCGTGCCGACGCTCATCGCATTATTGATCCTGGCGGCCGGCCTCTATGCCGCGCAAGGTGTCATCGACACGATCAGAAGCCGCATTCTGGTGCGCGTCGGTCACAGCCTCGACGAGGCGCTCAGCATGCGGGTCTATGACGCGGTCGTCAGGCTGCCGCTGAAAGTCGGCACTAAAGGCGAGGGGACGCAGCCGATCCGCGACCTTGACGCCGTCCGCGGCTTTCTTTCCGGCACCGGTCCAATCGCATTCTTCGATCTGCCGTGGATGCCGGTCTATTTGGCTATCTGCTTCCTGTTCCACACCTATATCGGGCTCACCGCGCTCGCCGGCGCGCTGATTCTGATCGCGCTCACCGTCCTCACCGAAATTCAGACGCGGCGGCCGACCCGTAGCGCCACCCAATTCGCCGTGGCGCGGAACACGCTCCTGGAAGCGAGCCGGCGCAACGCCGAAGCGATCACGGCAATGGGCATGGTGGGGCGCATTTCCAGGCACTGGAACGATCTCAACCGCAATTACGTCGCCGCGAGCGGTCGCGCCAGCGACGTCGGCGGCGGGCTCGGCGCGATCTCCAAGGTCTTGCGATTGCTGCTGCAGTCCGCGATCCTGGCGGTCGGCGCCTGGCTCGTGATCAATCAGCAATCGACGCCGGGCATCATCATCGCCGGCTCGATCCTCGGTGCCCGCGCGCTCGCACCGGTCGATCTTGCCATCGCCAATTGGCGCGGCTTCGTCGGCGCGCGCCAAAGCTGGCAACGCCTGTCGAAATTGCTCGGGCATCTGCCGCCGCGGGGCGAACCGATGCAGCTCAAGCCGCCGGCACGCACGCTCGTGGTGCAGAACGGCGCCGTTGCTCCGCCCGGCCAGCAAAAAATAGTCTGCCAGGAGGTCAATTTCACCCTAGCCGCAGGCAAGGCGCTCGGCGTGATCGGCCCGACCGCGTCGGGAAAATCCTCGCTGGCGCGCATGCTTGTCGGCGTCTGGGCGCCGCTGCGCGGCACCGTCCGGCTCGACGGCGCGACGCTCGATCAGTGGTCGCCGGAGGCGCTCGGCAAGCACATCGGTTACGTGCCGCAGGACGTCGAATTGTTTGCTGGTACGGTGGCGCAGAACATTTCACGCTTCGACGACACGCCGGACCCCGACGCGGTGCTCGCCGCGGCCCAAGCCGCCGGCGTCCACGACCTCATCATCAACCTGCCCGATGGCTATGAGACCCTGGTCGGCGAGCACGGCAGCGCGCTATCCGCCGGACAGGCGCAACGCATCGCGCTTGCGCGTGCGCTGTATCGCGATCCGTTCCTGGTCGTGCTCGATGAGCCCAATTCCAATCTCGACGCCGAAGGCGACGAAGCCTTGACCCGCGCCATTCTCGGCTTGCGCGCGCGCGGCGCCATCACGGTGGTGGTGGCGCATCGGCCGAGCGCGATCGCGGGCGTCGACTACATTCTGATCATGGCCAAAGGCCGCCAGCAGCAGTTCGGACCCAAGGAAGAAATCCTCACGCGCGTCGCGCCGCCCAATGCGGCGCCGCGGGCATTGAAAGTGGCGGATCAGGGAGGCGCGGGATGAGCGACAAGAGCCCGCCCACCGCCAATCCGTTGCTGCGGATGATCGGCGCGCTGCACCGGGCGATGTCGTGGCATGTCGCCGGACCAGCGCCCGCGCATAGCGCCGACCTGTCGATACGACGGCACATTTTTGTCGGTAGCGTCCTGGTCGCCGTGCTGGCCTTCGGTCTCGGCGGCTGGGCGTCGACCGCCGAAATCTCCGGCGCGCTGATCGCGCCAGGCTCGCTCGTCGTCGATTCTAACGTGAAGAAGGTGCAGCACCCGACCGGCGGAGTGGTCGGCGAGCTTTTCGTTCGCGACGGCGATCATGTGAAGGCGGGCGATATGCTCATCCGCCTGGACGAGACCGTGACCCGCGCCAATCTCGCCATCGTCACCAAGGGACTGACCGAACTCTATGCCCGGAAAGCGCGCCTCGCCGCCGAGCGGGACGGCGCCGATAGCGTTGCGGTGCCGAAGGAATTTGTCGGCCACGTCGACGATCCTGACGTCAAGGAAGCGCTGTCGAGCGAACGCAGGCTGTTCGATTTGCGGCGGCAAGATCGGCTCGGCCAGAAGCAACAGTTGCACGAACGCATCGCGCAGCTGCAGCAGCAGATTACCGGGCTGACTGCACAGCAGGACTCGAAGGACAAGCAGGTCGCGCTGATCGAGCAGGAACTGGAAGGCGTGCGCGACCTGTGGCGGAGAAACCTCGTCCAGCTCAATCGGCTCACCTCGTTGGAACGTGAGGAAGCCCAGCTCGAGGGCGAGCACGGCCAGCTCGTCGCCCAAGCCGCGGAAGCCAGGGGCAAGATCGCCGAGACCGAACTGCAGATCATCCAGGTCGATCAAGATGTCTTCAGCGACGTCGCCAAGGAATTGCGCGAAACCGACAGCAAGATCGGCGAATATGTCGAGCGCAAGGTGACGGCCGAGGACCAGCTCAAGCGCACCGATATCCGCGCGCCGCAGGACGGCATCGTGTTCCAGTCGACGGCGAATACGGTCGGCGGTGTCGTCACCGCCGGCGATCCGATCATGCTGATCGTGCCGGAAAGCGACAATCTCCTGGTCGAAGTCAAGGTCGATCCCAAGGACATCGACCAGGTCCAGTTCAATCAGCCCGTCGTGCTGCGGTTTTCCGCGTTTAATTCGCGCACGACCCCCGAGCTCAACGGCAACGTGGTGCGGATCGCCGCCGATACCACCACCGACCAGCGGACCGGGCAAAGCTATTATCTCGTCCGTATCTCGATGACCGTCGACGAGATCAAGCGTCTCGGCGACCTCAAGCTCACCCCGGGCATGCCGGTCGAAGCCTTCATCCAGACCGGCGAGCGCACCATGCTGTCCTACCTGATCAAGCCATTGCACGATCAGCTCATGCGTTCATTCCGCGAGAAATAAAAATCATCCTGCCCGGTTCTTTCGCACTACGCGGCACGCGGTGAGATTGTTATAAGGCCCCAGGCGCGGTTCGGCGCGGGGCGCGGGGAACTTGCCGGCCATGAACAGGATAGCCCGCTGGGCGCGACAATTCGGCATGGCGCGCGCGGTGTGCCTCGTGCTGTTGTTTGCGCTGGTGCCGTTGCGGATCGCCGATCCGCGGCCGCTCGCGGAACTGCGACTGCGCACCTTCGATCTGTTCCAGGTGCTGCGGCCGCGCCAACAGACCGTGCGGCCGGTCGCCATCGTCGACATCGACGAGGACAGTCTCAAGGCAATCGGACAATGGCCATGGCCGCGTACGACTTTGGCCGATCTGGTGGCGCGCATCACCCAGGCCGGCGCCGTCGCCATCGGGTTCGATGTGATCTTCGCCGAGCCGGATCGGATGTCGCCGGCGATCGCCGAACAAAGCTTTCGCGGCCTCGACGCCGAAACCCGCGCCAAGCTCGACAGCCTGCCGAGCAATGACGACATCATGGCTGATGCCATCAAGCACTCTCGCGTGGTCGTCGGTCAGGCCGGCGCGCCGACGCCTACGCCGCGGACGAAAGACGAGATGGCGCTCCAGACCGGCTTTGCCATCCGCGGACCCGATCCGGCGCCCTATCTCGTGACCTTTCCCGGATTGCTGCGCAACGTCCCGCCGATCGAGGCGGCAGCGGCCGGGCGCGGCCTGTTCTCGATCAATCCGGAAACCGACGGCATCATTCGCCGCGTACCGGTGGTAATGGAAGCGCAAGGCGCGCTGGTGCCGTCACTGACGATGGAAATGCTGCGGGTCGTCAGCCGCGCCGGCGCCATCCTGGTGCGGGTGAACGAGGCCGGAATCCAGTCGGTCGCGGTGCCGGGTCTCGAAGTGCCGACCGACCGGAACGGGCAATTCTGGGTTCACTTCAACAAGCACGATCCGGCGCGCTTCGTCTCGGCGAAGGACGTGCTGCAGGGTCAGCTGCCGCCGGACCGTTTGCGCGGCCGGCTGGTGCTGATCGGCACCTCGGCGACCGGTCTGTTCGACCTCAAGACGACCCCGGTCGAGGCGGCCATGCCCGGCGTCGAAGTGCATGCGCAAATCCTCGAAAACGTGTTGACCAAGTCGCTCCTGGTCCAGCCGAACTATGCCATCGGCGCCGAGCTCGTGGTCGCGATGTTGTGCGGGCTCGCCATCGTCGTCGCCGCGCCGATGCTGTCGGCGAGCGTGGTGGTATTGTTCGGACTCGTGCTGTTCGCGGGTCTGGTCGGTCTTTCGCTCTACCTCTTCGTTGCGCATAATCTGCTGATTGATTTCACCTATCCGTTGATTTCGAGTTGGACGATTTATCTGGTTCTGACATTCGTGAACTATTTCCGCGAGCAGAAGCAGCGCCAGCAGATCCGTTCCGCATTCGGCTATTACCTGTCGCCGCACATGGTCGAACAGCTTGCGCGGTCGCCGGACAAGCTCGTGCTCGGCGGCGAGGAACGGCGCATGACCATCCTGTTCAGCGACGTGCGCGGCTTCACCACGATATCGGAGCACTACAAGGACGATCCGCAGGGCCTGACGCGGCTGATGAACCGTTTTCTGACCCCGCTGACCAACGCCATCATCGAACGCAATGGCACCATCGATAAATATATCGGCGATGCCATCATGGCGTTCTGGAACGCGCCGGTCGACGATCCCGATCAGGAAACCAATGCCTGCGATGCGGCGCTCGAAATGCAGGCGTGCGCCGCGGCGCTCAATGTCGAACTCAAGCGCGAGGCCGAGGCCAATGGCGGAAAATATATGCCGCTGCGCATCGGCATCGGGTTGAATACCGGGCCCTGCGTCGTCGGCAATATGGGCTCGGATTTCCGCTTTAACTATTCGGTGCTCGGCGACACCGTCAATTTTGCTTCGCGACTCGAAGCGCGCACCAAGGACTATCGCCTGCCGCTGGTGATCGGGTCGCGCACTGCGGAGGGTGCCAAGCGAAAGTTCGCCACGATGGAGATCGATCTGATCCAGGTGAAGGGCAAAAAAGAGCCCGAGGTGGTATTCGCGGTGCTCGGACGCGCCGAGGTCGAGCAGGATCCGCGTTGCGGGGAATTGCGCGCGTTCAACGCCCAGATGCTGGCGTGCTTCCGCAAGCAGGAATGGGACGAGACGCTGAAATTGATGGAACGCTGCCGCAAGCTCGCCGACGGCTTCGAAGTGGCAGGCCTCTACGATATGTACGACGAGCGCATCGCGGCCTACCGCGCCGAGCCGCCCGGCGCGGACTGGAACGGCGTCTACGAAGCGGAATCGAAATAGATCACAACGAAGCGGGCGCGGAAGCGGGCCGCTCGGCGGCGAGCGCCGGAGGGGCAAATTGTCGCACCCCGTCGCCGTCGAGCACGAACAGCGGCGCTGCGTCGGGGAACTCACGGTCCTCGACCAGCGTCAGCCATCGATTGTCGAGCACGACCCAATTGCCGTCGAGCCGCACGGCGACGACGGCATGATCCTCATGCGCGGTCGTGTTGCGGACGATGACGAGCTTCACGTCGGTGGCGTCCACGCCCGCCGCCGTCAACGCGACGTATTTGGCAATGGCATAGTCCTCGCAATCGCCGCGGCCGGTCGCAAAAGTTTCCAGGGGCGCGCTCCAATGATCGGTCACGCCCCATTGCGCAAAATCGCTCGTCGGTTCGATGCCGAGATTGATGGCGCGGTTGATGACCCCGATGCGCGCGCGGCCGGTTTGGGCGCGGCCCTGCGCAATGATGGAGAGAAAACTTTGTGCCGCCGTCGGACAGGGCGCGGAGCCGGCCTGGCATCGCGCCAAAATTTCGTTGCCGGCGCGGATCTCGGCCGCGACCTTGCTCCACTTGGTCAGGACGTCCCCGCCGGCCACATGGACGGTGGCAAGGCCGAATGGCTCCGCCGCGG
>Ga0181533_1003593_pt1 | contig 16693 bp, 6 predicted proteins | sample PEATcosm2014_Bin_45_FD_119772 | JGI IMG/M metagenome (GOLD analysis project Ga0181533, IMG submission 119772) | Peatland microbial communities from MTU Mesocosm Facility, Houghton, MI, USA - PEATcosm2014_Bin11_60_metaG | ecosystem: Environmental > Terrestrial > Soil > Wetlands > Peat | place... | reverse complement strand
TCGGCGCGCTCAACCCTGCCGAGTCCGAACCTTCATTGCTGACCTCCACTCCGACAATCACCCGGCTCTCGGTGTCGGTGGCCAGTTGCACATTCACCGCCGGGTTGTATCCCCCGTTGGGCATCTTCATCACCCGCGCTTCCGCATCCGTCGTGCTCACCCGCGGCTCTTTCTCGCGAATCTTCTGCCCGCGTTGACCTTGCCCCGCCTGCTTCGCCGCTTCCTCCTGCCGCCGCTTCAGTTCTGGTAACTGCGCAATCGCCTGCTCCAACCGTTCCTGCCTCTCCCGCGCTGCCCGCTTCCGCGCCGCCGCCTGCCGCGCCGTGAGCGCCGCCGCCGGGCAGGCCGGAGAGTCCACCTGCTGATGCAACTCCTCGACGTGGCGCTTCGCTTCCGCCAGCAGTTGCTCCAAGCGCTCTTCCCGCCGAAAACTGCTCGCCCCCGCCCCCACCCGCACCCGCAGTCCGTCCTGGCTGATCCGGCTCACCTTCACCACGCCCTTGTCCACCAACGACGCCACCACCTGCGTCAGTAACTGATCCAAGGCTTCCCCATGATCGGTGCGAAAATCCGACAGCAAGCGATGGTTCACACTCACGCCCCCGCACAGCCACTGGAACGCCACATTTTCCTGGCATTGCCGCGCCAACTCGCGCGCCGAGCCGATCCCCCGCACGCACGCGTACAACCAGAGCGAGATCAACAGTTTCGGGTCCGTCGCGTCCCGCCCCGCCACCCCTTCCCGCGCCTGGATGGGGGCACAAAAGCCCGACACGTCCAGATGCTCCACCACCTGCGCCACCCGCCGCACCGGGTGCGTCGCCCCCACCAGATCATCCGGGCATTGCACCACCATCGCCATCTGCCGACGCTCCGGCCGCCGCAACCGCACCGCGCCCCCGGCCCGCGGGCGGTCTTCCCGTCCCGCCGGGATTTCGCTCCGCCCCATCTCTAACTGAAAATCATCCGTATGTGTAATGTTTTCCATTCCCGCATAATAGCATACATCAACTTCCTGCCTGCAAGAAAATCTGGGAAGTTGGCAAAATATTTGTGAAATCTCCGGTGAAATTATCCCCAACACTCTCCTTGCCCTTCCCCCTCCCTCTCCACCCCCACCGCCCCACCGGAGCAGCACAAAAAAGTCACAAGCTCTGACTGTAGCCCGCTGGCTACGACCGCCCGCTACCTGCGCAGCGCCACCAGCAAGGTCTGATCCACGACCAGCCCCTTCGTCCTGCTCCCGCAGCCGGTGGCCGCTGCATTGAAGTCCGTTGCGCCCAGTATTTCTGAGTCCCCGGGCCGATGTTCGTCCATATCGCCTCAAGTACCCCTGGTCACTCTTCCTGCCTTCCTCCTGCGGTGTGGAGAATCACTGTCCCCTGGGTGAAATCAGCCGGCAAAGTAACTGAACCGTCCGTGCTGGGCTTTACTATAGTGCCGTTTACCCGTGCAGTTTTCACCGGGCCGCTGCCGTCTATTTGGAGATGCAACCGTCCCTTGCGGAAGCGAAGATTCGCCGTAACTGAGGGGCTGGCGGGATAGAGATTCGGCCTCAAAATGACCTTCCCGCCTTCGAACCGGACTCCCAGCCAATGGTAGATCACGAAGAGGGTTATTTCTCCCGATACCCAAGGGATTAGGGCACTGTCACGGGAGGGGACGGAGAGAATCTCCTCGAACCAAGTATCATCTCCCTGCGGTGTTTGTCAAGAAAGATGTCAGGGCTTGGGGAAGCTCGTTGCGACACCGTAAGTATTCCGTGCTGCCAACTTCCCGTCCCTGTAAACGCAGTACTCCGCCGACATCATGGCGACATCATAAGTGTGTCCGCGGAAATGGTAGCCCACCATCTTCGCTTCGCCCATTTCCGCGTGATAAGCAGGCGAAATTTGAAGAGAGCCATCCTGCGCGGGGCGCAAACCGAAAATTCCGAAGAGAATTGCCTGAGCTCCGCTTGCCGCGGCGATTTCGAGCGGCATGTCTTCAGGTATCTCGCCGAAGTAGTCCGTAAAGGCGTCCTGGGGCAGATAGGGATATCTTTCCGTCCAGAGGCCGCATCGCGCCAGGATATTCCAGCCCAGCTCGCTGTAACCCAAGCGATAGAGCGTTTCGGCGATTCTCAGGGGCATGCCGGTATACTGCCCGCCTCCGCCCCAATCTATATCCATCAGCTCCCAGTGCTTCTCATCGGATTTGGCAATCCCATACATGCCGTAGGGCCCCAGGAATTCCCCTTCCGTAATGTGCGCGACCATCCGCTGCTGTTGGTGGGGCGAGAGCAGGCTCGTGCCCAGGATGTCGAAAAGGTGATAGCTGAAAACGAGTTGATGGCTGCCGTCGGGAAAGAGGTTATCGAACCATCCGGCCGGCTCGTTCCAGAGTTTATCGTTCAAGGATTTCCGCAATTGGGCGGCCCATTGCGCAAACTTCTCGGCCTCCGGGTCGTTCCGCGCTTTCCCCCAGTCCGCTAATTGCTGGAAGGATTCCGCCGCCAGGCCGTTCGTCGCCGCCACCACATTGGTGTAACCATCCGTACGGATTTCCAGAAAGTTGTTGGAGTTCGACCCGAAATCCAGCAGTCCGTCCGGGCGGCCGTACTGCTTTTTGACTTCCACGGCCGCGCGCTTCATCCACTCATACACGCTCGCCCCGCCTTCCACATGATCGAGGAACGGCAAATCCCCCGTCTGCCGGAGATAATCCTGCAGGATCCACATTTTGGCGAAGGGGTCCTGCGCGTAAGCGAATGCCTCCGCCTTGCCGTTCCAGGGAATGTAGGTGTGAGTCAAAAGCCCGGTGCGGATGTAAGTCAGGAACACCTCGCGCAGCCCCGCCGGATCCAGCATGGACAGAAGCTCGGAGGCATAGGAGGTGTCCCAGGCAATCGTGTCAAGCCACGTTCCTATCGCGTAATACGGCCGGGTGATGAAATTCTCACGGTCCCATCGCGTGTCCAGGACACTGAGAATGCTGCGATAGTAGAGGTCATCCAGATGTTTATCCGCGGTGGAGATGCGGGGAAGGTTTTCCATGGCCCAATGGAACCGCTCGCGCAGCGCGTGGTCAGCCCGTGCAATCCTCTCGGCAAGATCGGGCGCGTACGGATTCGGCGCGGGTGAACTGATTTCCTGGGGAATAATGGCAAACCGGGCCGTGCGTGCGGCCTGCGCGGGGATCTCCCAATGCCAGCCCTCCTTCAGGGGTTTTCCCAGATCACTGACCGCCGTAACCCTGACCTTAGGACTTGCCAGCGTGAAAGCATCGAGCTGCTGACCGGCAGACCCCGACGGCGTATTTCCTTGTTCTCCAGGAATGTCCTCCCCCAGCACGGGAGCGCTTTGCTGAGGAATCACCGTCAGCACCAGCGGCGCGGAATTGCGGTTGCGGATTTCCACCTCCATATAGACTTCATCCTTCTCCGCAGAAACACTGGCCTTGGTGCGGATGCCGAAGGAAACCCATTGGCTGCCGAACATTTTGTGGAACGTCCCCGTGCGCACGTAGAGGTTGGGTTGCCAATACGCCCGTTGCAGAAGGACCACGAAGGGCGTATGAGGGAACCAATTGAAACCCAGCGGTTTCGTGTTCTTCCCTGTGGCGGCCAACTCTTCCTGGGCGTCAGCGGTAACGTCCTGGATCAGGACATGGTTTGTCTCGTCGCGGAACGCCAGTTGAAAGTGGTAGTCGCGCGAGTAAATGGGTGGGAACTGCAAAACCTGGAGACCGGTGACACTCCAATCCCGCACGGAAACCGTACCCCGCCCGTTAAACAAGCGCAGGCGGCGCGCACTGAAGACGATTTGCGTACGGTCCATGCCCAGGAGCTCGGGAGCAAGTTTCGACTCAACTTGCAGCGTTGGGTTCTGCGCAAGCTCCTGGGCGGCGGGAGTACCCGCGCCCCGGGCTGCGCCGCCGGCGACAATCAGGACCATCGGGAGCAGAACAAGGATTCGACTCATCGTGAGATCCTCCAGGCAAATAGGGCGTGCAAGGGCTCTTCACCGTGTCTTCGGAAATGGATCCCCGGCATCAAATCCTTATTTCTGAGTCCCCCAGCCGAGGATCGTCCATATCGTCTCAAGTACCCCTGGTCACTCTTCGTGCCTTCCTCCTGCGGTGTGGAGAATCACTGTCCCCTGGGTGAAATCAGCCGGCAAAGTAACTGAACCGTCCGCGTTGGGCTTCACTATAGTGCCGTTTACCCGTGCAGTTTTCACCGGGCCGCTGCCGTCTATTTGGAGGTGCAATCGTCCCTTGCGGAAGCGAAGATTCGCCGTAACTGACGGGCTGCCGGGGTAAAGATTCGGCCTCAAAATGACCCTCCCACCTTCGAACCGGACTCCCAGCCAATGATAGATCACGAAGAGGGTTATTTCTCCCGACACCCAAGGGATCAGGGCGCCGTCATGGGATCGGAGGGAGGGAATCTCCTCGAACCAAGCGCCTGTGCCCCCTCCCTGCACCGTGTTCAGCCATTCGAGGCTTCGCCGGCTGCGTTCGTATAGCCCCGCGTCATGCTGCGCTCGGAGAACGAAGCATGTTGCGAGTGGCCAAGCGCCCGGCGTACCGGGTTCCACGCTGGCATTATAGCGACCGTAGCCTCCATCGCTCCAACGGGCGTTCCAGAGGAGCTCCAGATCATCGAGAGTCTTTAAGGCGATCGAGGAGCGGGGGGCGATCAATCCCAGCGCGATCGGCAAGGCCGACGCGGTATCCGGGTTAAGCCGGTGGTAAGTCTCCGTCAGGGATGGGATATCCGGCTCGAAGTGAGACCAGGAGGGAAGCGCATCGGCCACTTCGCCGGCCACCTTACGCCGCTTCGTCAGGTGACCATCCACCACCAAAGAGCACGCAGGATCCAAAAGCATGGCGTGGAGAATGCGGTCAGCCTCCTGCTTCCACTGCCCCGCTTGAGGTTCGGCGCCGAGCGCCGGAGCCATCTCGGCAGCGTCACGCAGGCCGAGTGCGACGTAGGTCTGATAGGCCAGCTCATAGCCGTCAGCAAAGTTGCGCTCCCAATACTCCCTCCGGTCGTGCACCATGCCCGTCCCATCGCGAAACTGCGGCTGGAGCGGCCGCTCGATCATGGAAAGGAGGGCGGCCCGATGTTCGCGAAGGAGGGAGTCGTCACCGGTCCAGTCCCCGTAAGCTTTCAAGGCGTGAAGGAGTACTCCCATTTGATCGAGCTCTTCCATGTCAGGTTTGTCGAAGGCGCTGGCCACCATGGTCCTGCCTTCTTTGTCGATCATGATGGTCAGGATTTTCTGCAAGATATTACGCCCGACTTCAAACATCCCCGCATGGATGGCTCCCAGGGCAGTGTTGGAACTATCGCGCACCCATTGGCCTCCATACACAAACATGCCGGCATCCATAGTGCCGTCATCAAAAACCATACCCGGAAGACCAATTCGCGCCTTGTCGTAGATTTCTTGAACGGTCTTGTCTCCGGTCGCGAGCACGGAAGTGGCAGCCCACGCCTGCTTCGTTTGCTCTTGTTCTTTCTGCATACCGGAAGTCTGAAGGGTTCGGGCTTGAGCGAGCACCTCATCGGCCGGGCGTGGCGGGATCTCCACGAGAAGCGCCGTTTCCACGGTTACGCGGGCGCGCGGCGCAACCGCGACGGGGCCGATCATAAGCTGGCCCTTCGCCTCGTCAGCCCTTGCCGGCCCCTTCCCCATCGAAACCAGGCAGGATTGAAATCCCTCTCCCTGCTGAAGCAGGATCGAACCTTCGCCGCGCAACGTTCCCCGCGGAACCGACAACCGAAGTTCCACATTCTCTTGCCCGACGAGGTCCGCACCTTCGAGCTGGATGGACCTTTGAAAGATGCCCTTGTCCCCCAGCGCCTTGATGCGCTCTGTAACTCGAATTCCTCCTGCCCACCACACCGCCTCCACCGCCGGGATGCCATCCAGATCGACCCATCGCGTCTCCGTCCGGTTCCCCAGGGCCGTGAACGGAAACCCTCCCAGAACGACTTGCAGGGCGCTGGAGGTAAAGCCCCCCGGTGGCGCAAAATTGAACGCCATTTCTTTCCGGTGGGTCTGAGACGGGTTCGTGGCGTCGACCAGTATAAAGGTGAAGGCCGGGCCGAGGTCGACGCGGTCTGCCTGCACAATCATCTTGGCGCGCCCGCTCCTTAAGACGAAATATTCGCGGCCATAAACGAAACTCAGTTTCTGCAAAGCCAATACGGCAGGACCGCCCTGAGCTGGCCAAGCTTCGCGATTCATCACCAGGAGAAGAGCCAAAAGGCAAATTCGGACACGCATAAGGATCCCCTCCAAAAAATTGAATCTGGAAAAGGCATAACCAGAAGAGGTGCCAGGGGTCGGCCGGAAATGAGGATATGTTCACTGACTCACAGGTATCGCGAAGTCCCTCAAGCGTTGACTAGAGGAGCCTGTCGGAAATGGGATTTTCTCGACGGACAATCAACCCGGTACAGACAAGAGCGAGTCCCTAAGTTGTTGCCGCAAAATCCATCTCCGACAGACTCCGAACTGACCCTAGCCTGAATTGCAGCTTCCAAGCCAGGCCACGGGTCTTGAGCCCCCGACGCTAGAAAATGAGCTTCGCACCCAGGGAGATAGTGCGAGCCTCGCAAGTGCTGCAGATGCTGGTAATCCTGCCAACCGTGCTCGTGGTACTGATGTTCGCACTCGGATTGGCAAACTGTGGATGGTTGAAAGCATTGAACGCATCAAAACGGAACAAGAGGCGAGCCCGTTCACGATAAATGAACGTACTCTTCGACAAGCTCATATCCCAGTTTTGCAGGCCAGGCCCAAAAAGCATGTCGTAGGCGGAATTGCCGAAGTCGCCAACGGCTGGGGTCTGAAAAGCGGAGGCATTGAACCACTGGTTGATGGTGCGAGTGGCCGGATACAACGCTGCTCCCGCCACCCGGTCGGGGCGCCCAGGCGACCAGCCCGTCACCGTACTGTTGATGCTGGTTGAGAAAGGCTGGCCTGACAGGATCGCGGTGATTCCGGAAAGTGACCAGCCGCCCACGGCCTTGGCGACGGGGCCGGTCGACCCGCCCAGCCAATGCTGGTGCGGTCCAAAGGGCAGATCGTAGACGTAGGCCATCATCAGAGAATGGTGGCGGTAACCTGAGATTTCACCTTTCGAATCGTCGTAGTCGTGGGGACTCAGGTAAGTCGCGTTGCCCAGAACCCTGCACCACATATACTCGGAGCTGAACAGCAAGTTCTTGGAATAACGCTTCTGGAAGCCAATCTGCATCTCATTGTCGGTGTTCTGGTAAATATTGGCATCAGTCAGAGTAACGGTGTTAAAGCCATAGGGCGTATTCCAGGGCCGCACTGATTGGGGGTTGACGCCCGGTGAGGGCATAGGCCCATTGATGTCCGGGCTACCCCAAATCTTGTTGTTGCGATACCCCACATACGCCACGCGCAGGGTGGCGTCGCGGAAGATCTCGCGCTCGACGTTGAGATTCCAGTTCAAGGTGTAAGGCGTCTTCGGCTTGCCGAACAAGCTAGCGGTGGGATTGGCGGGAACCGTGCCGGTGGCCTGGAAGGGACCATTCATCGAGATAGCTGGCGTGAGCGGCGCTGGCGTGCCGCCCGTCGCCACCGACGGCACCGCCGTGTTCGTATAGGTGTAGACGGCGAAAAACGGCATCTGGCCTATGTACGAGCCGGAGTTGAAACCCGTGTTCCAGACTTGGTAGTAGACCCCGAAACCGCTGCGCACCACCGTCTTATCGGTGACTTTGTAGGCCAAGGCCACCCGCGGAGCCCAGTCATTCAAGGGGTTCCCACCCATATACTGAATCATGTTGCTGGAGGACAAGCCCGCTTTGGAAGCGAGTTGAATGTTGTACTTGCTTACCAGGTATTGGTTCGTACCGTTTGGATACGTGTTCGGGGCGAAGGGGTGGGAATCAAAGACGGCCAGGGTACCGAGCGTGGGTATGAACATGGCAGCCCCATTCAAGTAAGTTTGCAGGAAGTCAAATTCGTTGCGGATTCCCAGGTTCGCCGTCAGCTTGCGTGTCACTTGCCACTGGTCCGTAAAGAAGACCGTGTCGCGGTTCCCGCGTGAAATGCCGATATAGACGGGTGGAGTATAGAGCTGGGTATAGTCCGGGTAACCCAGCCAGAAATCCGCATAGGCGATGCCGGCGCCTTTTACCCCGAGGGCGGTATATTGCCCATTGAAATCGTACTTGCCGCGCTGCGGTGATCCGGCGCCCGGGCTCCAATCACGGTTGTGGAAAAACATATATCCTGCCTTCATCATGTGCTTGCCGTGGACGATGGATACGTTCTCATTGAATGATATGTCTTGATCGAGACCGTACGACCCCGCCTCACTCATAGCTTGGATATTGCTGATATTGAGTTGGGGGGCTCCATCGACGGGCTGCGAGCACGGCAGGCCGGGGATGTGTGCGCAAGTGTCCATGTTCCAGTTTTGCGTCACGCGAAAGACGGTTTGGTGAAGGTAGCCAAGCCGCGACTCGCTGACGATGGTCGGCGTGAAGGTATGGGTTAAGGCGAGCTGTGTATTGATGATGTGTTCGCCGACCTTCGACATTCCACCAAAGGTGGAAACAGGACCCGCAGAGGGGTATGGACCCATCCAGTTGAACATCGCGCTGCCGTTAATCTGGGTCTTACTGGATACCGCATGATCGCCACGCATGGTCCAGCGGGGCACTAACGAGGGCACGACCCATTGTTGGTAAAGGTTTACGCCCGTGCCTGACGTGGTGGGCAGGGGATAGTACGATTGGAACCAGGCGCTGACCGTGTTCTCAGCGGTGGGGATTATGTTGCCCGGATACGCCAAGCCCGTCAGCGGGTTGTAGATGGGCGTGGTGAACTCCGAGAAGTTCCCCTGCCTCATCAGCACCGTGGGAACCTGGGCAGAGGCCGAGTTAGGCTGATACAGCCGCATGTCTTCGTAGTTGAAGAAGAAGAACGAGCGGTTCCTGCCGTCGTAAATGCTCGGGAAATAAACTGGCCCCGAAACGTTTCCACCAAACTCGTTACGATTGTATTCCGCTAACCGCTGGCTCGTGTTAAAAAAGGTCTGGGCGGCCGAGAAACGGTTGCGGTTGAATTCCAGCAGGGTGGCGTGAATCTGATTGCCCCCACCCTTGCTCAGCACGACAACTTGCCCTAGATTGGTGTATTCCGCACTGGGATTGGAGGTGATCACTTTGAATTCCTCAATGCCATCCAGCGGCGGGTACTCACCTAAACCCCGCTCGATGTTCCCCGCCTCGTTACGATTTCCGTCAAGGGTGAACCCGACGCCGTTGTAAGAGTAGGTCCCGCCGATGCTGGGGGCAACGCCATACGCAGGAACCTGGTCTTGCATGCCGGCATTTTGAATTCCGGGAGCCAGCGCCATCAGGCCGGTGATGGTCAGGCGTCCGTTGAGCGGCATCATCTGGACTGTGGTCGAATCGTCGACCTTGCCGATCGTGGCATTATCCGTAGTCAGGACCGGCGAGGTGGCATTGACCTCCACCTGCTCGACCGCCTTCCCGAGTATCAAGTTGATGTCGATTTCAGCATGCTGGTTGATTTGCAGCAATATTCCTGTCTGGCGGTAGGTCTTGAAACCTGTGTAACTGACCGTCAAGGTGTAAGTTCCGGCCGGCAGCAGGGGGATTTCATAAGCCCCAGCGCTGTCGCTTCTGCTGCTGCGAATTGTGTTGGTGCTTACTTGGAGAGCCTCAACAGTAGCGCCCGCGATTACCGCTCCGCTGGGGTCGCGAACTGTCCCATAGATGCTGGCCGTTATCTCTTGAGCGCGAAGACTACTTACCCCCAGAAGGATGCTCACCAAACAGCAAACGGTTATAAGCCGAACAAAATATAATTTCACTTAAGTCACTCCTTTCACTTCACTTGATTGGATTTCCAAGACACCTGTGATGCTATCGGTGTGGGCGCCAGCGCGCCAGGCCAGCCCCCACGAACCGCATGCCGAGTGGGCAAATGACTTTCCAAGAATTTGCTTGATGTGGGTTGAATCTCCTCATGCCAAATGCTACACTTCGGGCCGAGGTGGTCACGTTAGGTTACAGAAATGTGGTTGACAAGGTGAAATTACAGTGTTTTTACAGTGTGCACACTGTGTGAGCCGACCGAGGAGCAATGAGTTCCCATAAAGACTTGGGGCCGGATCTCCAAGCGAGTAAAGAGCTTGTCAACGATGAACGATGGCAACTGGCGTTGCGGGTGGCGGCAAGTGAGGACTTCTGTCGGTCCGCGCGGCTTCGCGACTTCCTTCTTTTTATCTGCAAAAAAACCCTCCAAGGACATCCCGAAGAGGTGCATGAGCAGGACATCGGCTGTGCCGTCTTTGGTCGCCGCGCCGACTATAACCCCGGCGATGACAACATCGTGCGTGCCGAAGCGCGGGAGCTGCGGAAACGCCTCGAACAGTATTTCGCTGGCGCGGGCAAAGAAGAGTCTCTGGAGATTCGCATCCCCAAGGGCAGTTACGTGCCCTTTTTTGAGGATCGGAACCAGAAAGCAGAGGAATCCGTCCTCCCTTCTCAGCCTCCAACTGCTGCCACGCCAGGCAAATTTGTCAACAGCGGAGACCTAATCCCCGCACCCGCGGTCCACTTGACCGACCGTAGTCTTACTTACTTATTACTGGGCATGCTGTTCGTCGCTATGACCTTCGGATTCTGGCAATGGACCGCCAACCGTAAGCTGCAAACGACGTTGGCGGATGCCACAGGACGAGGAGTGGCGCCCCAGAGTGTCTTTTGGTCCCGGTTGTTCGACTCGAGACACGAGACCTACATTGTTGCGTCAGATGCCGGTTGGTGTTTGCTCCAGCGCCTGGTGGCCAGGGAATTCTCACTGGATGATTACGTCAGCCGCAGGTCCGTCAACAGTGTGAATACTCGGGAACTGAGACAGATCGCCAGCAGCCAGTATTCGAGTGTGGCAGACGTCATGGTGTTACCCGGGTTACTCCACGCCACTGCTCCGTTCCAAACGCCCACCCGAGTCCGCTATGCCCGGGACATATCGATTGAGGACCTCAGGTCAAACAATTTCATACTCGTGGGGAGCAGGTGCTCAAATCCCTGGGGCGAACTCTTCGACCCCCTGAGGAATTTCCGCGAGAGTCGCGAGGTCGATTCCGATATAAGCTGCTATGTGAATACAAAACCACTGCCGGGGGAATCGGCTCGTTATTGCAACCAGGTCGGACCCGGGGGCATCCTGCAAGCTTATTGCCTCATCTCATTTGTGCCGAATCTTAGTCGATCGGGGAACGGTCTGATCATCGGAGGAACTTGCGGTGAAGGAACCCGGGCGGGGGGGGAATTCCTCACCAGCGCTGACCTCGATTCCAAACTTCGTGAGTACCTGAAGCTGGGCTCGCAAGAAGCAAACTTACCCTATTTCGAGTTGCTCCTGGAAACGTCGGGAGTGCCCCACGGACCCTTGAGGGCCGAATACGTCACCCACAGGATAGTGACCGTCCGAAATAATTGAAAATCAGCGGGGCGCCACGGTCAATCGTACTCTGATTGACCGTGGGCTTTCATCCCTTCAGCTTTTCGCCTGAGTTTCTTGCCCGCACCGCCGGGGATGTGGTAATGTTCGCGGAATTTGAGCCACGACCCTAGAAAAGAAGCTTGGCGCCCAGTGACACCGTTCGAGGCTCGTACATGCCGGCCATGCTGCTGATGGTTCCCACCGTGGCAGAGTTGCTGATACTTGCGTTGGGGTTGCCAAAATTCGGATGGTTGAAGGCATTGTACGCGTCCAGACGAATCTGGAGGCTAACCCGCTCACCCCGAAGGGCTGTTTTCTTCGACAAGCTCATGTCCCAATTTTGATAACCAGGCCCCCAGAGCATGTCATATTCGGAATTGCCGAATGCATCAAGGGCTGGGGGGGCAAAAGCCGAGGCATTGAACCAGTCCTGGATCGTACGATTGCTCGGGTACAACGCCGCTCCGGCAAGCCGGTTGGCGCGCGATGACGGCCAGCCCAGCGTCGAACTGGAGAAGCTGACGGAGAAAGGTTGCCCTGACATGATCCCGGTGATTCCGGAAAACGACCAGCCGCTGACGAGCTTTCCGGCCACGCCGTGTGCGCCACTGAGCCAATACTTTCCGGCACCGACCGGCAAATCATAGGAGTAGGCCAGCTCAAGAACATGACGGCGGTAATTGCCAATGTTGCCATACGAGTCGCCATAGTTGTGCGGGCTTTCGTAAGTCTCGTTGCCTAAGACACTCGAGTAGGCGTATTCCGCGCTCAGCATCAGGCCTTTCGAGTAGTGCTTCTGTAGGCCTATCTGCAACTCATTGTCGGTGTTATGGTAAATGTTTGCGTACTCGAGCGAAATGGTAGAAAAGGGTTGGTAGGGCCGTTGTATTTGCGTCGGGCCCGGTGCGGGCATAGGGGCGTTAAAGTCGGGCGTTCCCCATGCACCATCGGTGCGGTTCCCAACGTAGGAGACTCGCAGTGCAGTATCAAGGAGAAGTTGGCGCTCGATGGTGAAGTTCCAGCTCAAGGTGTAAGGCGCCTTGGGCTTGGCCAGCATGACGGAAACGGGATTTCCGGGAGCGCTTGCCGATCCCGAAGGAAAGGGATCACTCATCGAGAAGGCGGGCCCGGTACTTCCGGCGGTTCCTAGGGGAGACGCGTTCTCGTAAGTATTCGTCACACCAAACGGCAACTGGCTTGAGTAAAATGCGGAAAAGTCGCCCGAGGGCCAGATTTCGTAATAGTCACCAAACCCGCTGCGAACCACGGTTTTCGTGCCGAGTTTATAGGCCAAGGCCACCCGCGGGGCCCAGTCATTCAAATCCGACCCGCCAGCGTAGGTAACGATGTTGGTGGGTAGACCAATCGCCGAAGCAAGGGGAATGTTGTAGGCAGTTACCAGCGATGGAATTATAGCTTTTGGCTTTACGGAATCGAAAACGACAACTGTACCCCGAGAGGGTACGAACTCCGCTGCCCCCCAGATCATCGGTTGCAGAAAGTCAATTTCGTTGCGGATTCCCAAGTTCACCGTCAGGTTGCGCGTCGCACGCCACTGGTCCTGAAAATAGAAGCTGTACCGGTTCTGCCTCTGAACGGTGATCACTACCGCGGGATTGGCGAGCTGCGTCATGTTCGGGTAACCCAGATAGAAATCCGCGTAGGCGGTTTGCGGGCTGCCCGTATATTGCCCGTTGAAATCGTAGGTGCCTCCCGGCGGTGTCTGGCGAGCGATGTTGTAATGGCGGTTGTGCAAATATACGAATCCTGCCTTCATCATGTGGCTTCCGCGAACAATCGAGACGTTCTGAACATATTGTATCGATTGATCAAGGTCGTTAGACCCCGCCTCGCCCATGGCTACGATATTGGTAATGTTGAGCTGTGGAGCTCCATCAACGGGCTGGGAGCACGGCAGGCCAGGAATGAATGAGCAGGTATCAAGGTTGTAGTTCTGAGGGAGACGAAAGATCCGCTCATGGAAATAGCCAATCCGCGACTCACTGACGATGGAAGGAGTGAAGGTATGGGTCACGCCGATCTGTTGATTCAAGTTGTGTTCACCGACGCCTGCCATACCGCCAAAGGTGCTAACGGAGCCCGCGCTGGGGTTGGGACCCAAGAGGCCGGCCATCATGGTGCCTGAGACTTGGGTTTTGCTCGATACCGTTTCGTCGATACGGAAGGAGTATCGGTTCACGTGCTGGGGAACGCCCCAGGTTTGGGTAAGGTTCGTGCCGGTGCCGTCCGGGCCGGTTCCGGCCAGGTTGGGCAAGGGGAAAAGCTGCTGAAGCCGGGCGGATACGGAGTTCTCGGGGGTCGTAATCACATTGTTCGTATACGCTACGCCCGTCAATGGGTTGACAATGGTGGGTAGCCCCGTGAAGACGCCCTGCCTTTCATTAATACTGGGGACTTGGGTGTTGGCCGTGGCCGCCTGGTTTAACCGGAAACCTTCGTAGTTGAAGAAAAAGAACGTGCGGTTCTTGCCGTTGTAAAGGTGCGGGAAATAGACCGGGCCCGAGAAGTTTCCCCCAAACTCGTTTCGATTGTATTCCGGGAGGGGCAATGTTTCTTGAAAGAAGTTTTTCGCTGCCGTGAAACGGTTGCGGTTGAACTCGAGCAGGGTGGCGTGAACCTGATTGCTCCCGCCCTTGCTCACCACGATCACTTGCCCTAGATTCGTATACTCCGCACTGGCATCGGAGGTGATCACCTTGAATTCCTGGATGCCATCGAGAGGCGGGTACTCACCCGTACCCCGCTCGAGAAGGGCTAAATCGTTGCGAACCCCGTCAAGGCTAAACCCGACGCCTTGCAAAGTCCCGGTACCGCCGATACTAGGGGTAACGCCGTAAGCAGGAATTTGGTCCTGCGCGCCGGCGTTTTGGATTCCGGGAGCAAGCGCCATCAGACCGGTAATGCACAGGCGTCCGTTCAGTGGCACCATCTGGATCGTGGTCGAGTCGTCGATCTTGCCGACCGAAGCGTTATCTGCCGTCAGGAGCGGCGCGGCAGCATTGACCTGCACCGACTGCGTTGACATGCCGAGTTGGAGGTCAATGTTGATTTCAGCATGCTGGTTAATTTGCAGCGTGATTCCCGTCTGCTGGTAAGTCTTGAAGCCCGCGTAGCTTGCCGTGAGGGTATAGGCTCCCGGCGTCAACAGCGGGATCTGATATACCCCAGCGCTGTCGGTGGTGCTGCTGCGAATTATGTTGGTGCTGACTTGAAGAGCCTTGACGTCTGCACCCACGATTACTGCTCCAGTTGGGTCGTGAACTGTTCCGTAGATGCTAGCCGTTACCTCTTGAGCGCGAAGACTACTCACACCCAGAAGGATGCTCACCAAACAGCAAACGGTCATAAGCCGAATAAGATATAGTTTCACCTAAGTCGTCCTCTCTTTTGGGTGGATTCCCAAGACACCTATGATGCTATCGGTGTGGGCGCCAGCGCTCCAGGCCAGCCCCCACGAACCGCATGGTCAATAGTCAATTTGCTCCCGCAGGTTGACTCTCCTTACGCCACATGCTAGACTTGCGGCCGATGCGGGTACGTTAGATTGCGGACATGTGGTTGACAAGGGGAATTTACGGTGTTTTAACCGTGTGCACACTGTGTGAGCCGGCAGAGGAGCAATGAGTTCCCTTAAAGACTTGGGGCCGGATCTCCAAGCGAGTAAAGGGCTTGTCAACGATGAACGATGGCAACTGGCGTTGCGGGTTGCAGCCAGTGAGGAATTTCGTCGGTCCGCGCGGCTTCGCGATTTCCTGCTTTTTATCTGCAAGAAAACCCTCCAAGAACCTCCCGAAGAGGTGCATGAACAGTACATCGGCTGTGCCGTCTTTGGTCGCCGCGCCGACTATAACTCCGGCGATGACAACATCGTGCGAGTCGAAGCGCGGGAGCTGCGGAAACGGCTTGAACAGTATTTCGCTGGCAGGGGCAAGGAAGAGTCTTTGGAGATTCGCATCCCCAAGGGCAGTTACGTGCCCCTTTTTGAGGCTCACAACCAGAAACCGGGGGAATCCATCCTCCTTTCCCACCCTCAAACTTCTGCCATGCCCGACAAGCCTGTCACGGGCGGGAACATAACCTTCGCACCTGCTGTGGTCCACTTGACCGACCGTAGTCTTACTTACTTATTACTGGGCATGCTGCTCGTCGCTATGACCTTCGGATTCTGGCAATGGACAGCCAACCGCAAGCTGCAAATGACATTGGCGGATGCAACAGGAAGAGGATTGGCGTCCCAGAATCTCTTATGGTCCCGGTTGTTCGACTCGAGACACGAGACCTACATTGTGGCGGCAGATTCCGGTTGGTGTTTGCTCCAGCGCCTGGCGGGCAGGGAATTCTCACTGGATGATTACGTCAGCCGTAGGTTCGTCAACAGTGTCAATACTCGGGAACTGAGACAGATCACCAGTAGCCACTACGCGAGTGTGGCAGACATCATGGTGTTACCTGGGTTACTCCATGCCACTGCTCCGTTCCAAACGCCCACCCGAGTCCGCTATGCCCGGGATATATCGATTGAGGACCTCCGGTCAAACAATTTCATACTCCTGGGGAGCATGTGCTCAAATCCCTGGGGCGAACTCTTCAACTCCGTGACGAATTTTAGTGAAGATCACGAGTTCGCTTCCGATGTTATCTGCTATGTGAACAATAAACCACTGCCCGGGGAATCGGCTCGTTATTGCAACCAGATCGGACCCGGAGGCCTGCTGCAAGCTTATTGCCTCATCTCGTTTGTGCCTAATCTTAGTCGATCGGGGAACGGTCTGATCATCGGAGGAACTTGCGGTGAAGGAACCCAGGCGGGGGGGGAATTCCTCACCAGCGCTGACCTTGATTCCAAACTTCGTGAGTACCTGAAGCTGGGCTCGCAAGAAACAAACTTACCCTATTTCGAGTTGCTCCTGAAAACGTCGGGAGTGCCCCACGGTCCATTGCGGGCCGAATACGTCACCCACAGGATATTGACCGTCCGGAATAATTGAAAATCACCGTGGGCTTTCATCCCTTCAGCTTTTCGCCGGAGTTTTTTGCCCGCACCGCCGGGGATGTGGTAATGTTCGCGGAACAGGAGGTGGCCCATGAGCAGCGTTCCGGAAGTTGTGAGCCTCCCGCCAGGACAAACTCCTACGCGCGCGCCGGTGGCGCGCAAT
>Ga0181533_1003591_pt1 | contig 16705 bp, 11 predicted proteins | sample PEATcosm2014_Bin_45_FD_119772 | JGI IMG/M metagenome (GOLD analysis project Ga0181533, IMG submission 119772) | Peatland microbial communities from MTU Mesocosm Facility, Houghton, MI, USA - PEATcosm2014_Bin11_60_metaG | ecosystem: Environmental > Terrestrial > Soil > Wetlands > Peat | place... | reverse complement strand
GGTCACGCCGCTTGTCCAAGGACTACGAACTGCTTCACACCACAGCCGAAACCATGATCTACGTTGCCTCCGCTCATCTGTTCTTGCGAAGGCATGCGTAGTTTTTAAACAGGTTCTTAGAAACCAAGAGGTATACACGGGATTTGCCTTTTGCTTTCCCGGCGGCGACAGTATACCACCAGTTGCCATTGCGCCGAGTCTTTTCTGCATTCGTTCCAGAGCCAAAGAGCCCGGCGCGCCCGGCAGGGCCTTTGCCAGAACCCAAAGGCCATGATTTGGCGGGGCTCGGATCTCAGGGAAGCAAACTCACGACGACCTGGGTCGCCTCGCGATCCAGATTTTGGGACCCGGGAACCACGAACGCCGGCATCTACCGGCTACGAGCTACGGGCTACCGGCTACCAGCTCCAAGCTCGCCAGCGGTCCGCGGTTTCCTAGTCCCTTAGTCCCTTAGTCCCTTGTTCCCTTGGTCCCTTGTTCCCTTAGTCCCTTGTTCCCTTGGTCCCTTGGTCCCTTGCCCTTGTCAATCCCTCCCCACCCTCCAATTCCCTTCAAACGTCCCCCTTTCAACGAGATAAAATCCCGCCCGGCCGTGCAGGTTATTTCCCCGAAGTCGCTACACTTTTTGTAGAAGCGAGAACAACACGGCGGATGCACCGGGCGGCCCTGGCTGGCGGACTCCGTGCCCCATCCTCCTGAGCGAAGTCGAAGGATCGCGCTCTTTGCGAAAAAGGTGGGAAAGCAACAGTGCCGGATTCGCACATTTGGAACCGCCTTTTGGTCCCAGATACCACATCCCGGAACGCATTGCACCCAAAACGGTGCAAAACTGCAAAAAAGCCGCCTTAAGTCTCCATTTTTGACGACTTTACCGGTTAACTTCTGTGCTTTCAATAATGTACGGGAGAACAAAAATCCAACCCGCCTGGAATCAAGACTTTAAGTAAAAGGGGGGAGGGGGGAGGTAACTAATATGTACACAGAACGCCGGGTGGCACGGTTCTTCAGGGAAAGCAAACTCACCACGGCAAGGGGTGCCCCGTGGTCCGGGGTCCCCATGGACAGGTCCACGTCCATGGGGTGGATGATCCCGATTTCGGCACCCGGGAACCACGAACGCCGGCATCCACAGGCTACGGGCCATGAGTTGTCCACGGTCCGCTTTTGCTTGCTCCCTTGTTCCCTCGTTCCCTTGTTCCCTTGTTCCCTTGTTCTCTGTCTTTACACCACCGCATTCCGCGCAATCACTTCTCGGTACCACTCCGCGCTGAGCTTGGGCGTACGCTTCAGGGTTTTGTAGTCCACGTAGTGAATTCCGAACCGCTTGCTGTAGCCATCCACCCACTCGAAGTTGTCCATCAGGCTCCAGAGGAAGTAGCCCTTCACCGGGAACCCTTCTGCGGCGGCGCGCTGCAAGTGCGTCAAGTGGTTGCGCAGGTACATCACGCGGTCCGTGTCTTCAATGCGTCCCTCCGCCGTCACCACGTCGGCAGCCGAGCAGCCGTTCTCGGTGATGAAAACCGCTCGCGGATTCCAGATCTCGCACACGTTGCGCACCGCCCAGTAGATGCACTCGGGACCGAGATAGAGCCAGGGCGAGGCCATCTTTGGATACGAAGCCGGATACGGCTCGGTCGCGTAGCCTCGCGCCGACCCATCGGCCCGAACGTAAGTGGGCGTGTACACATTCAGCCCCACAAAATCGAGCCGGCTGCCGATGGCCTTCATGTCGCCCGGCTCCACGTGTGGCGCATTTGCTCCCTCGCGCTGCAAATAGCTTTCCGGGTAAGCGCCTTCGAGCAGCGTGGTCAGGAACGGCGCATTTTCCTCGCGTGTCGCGCGCCGCGCCGCTTCCATGTTGGCGCGATCCTCGATTACCGGCACGTAGATCTTGGCATTCTCCGCCAGTCCCACCTGCGCGGCGGGTGCGTTGGCGCGGATCGCCTGCACCGCAAGCCCGTGCGCCAGAATCCCGTGATGCCGCACCTGGTTCACCTCGGCCGCCGGTAGCTTGAGCCCCGGCGCAAACTGGCCCACACCATAGCTCAGGTCGGTAATGCAGGCGAGCTCGTTCGTGGTCATAAAGTGGCGCACGCGATCGGACAACTGCCGCGCCACGTAGCCGGCGTAATCGGCAAAGGCCAGCGCAGTAGTGCGCGATTGCCAGCCTCCCGCGAGCGCTACGGGCAGGTCCCAGTGGAAGAGCGTGACGTAGGGTGTGATGCCGTTCGCGTGCAACTCGTCGAGCACGCGCTTGTAGTAGTCGAGGCCCGACGGGTTCGGCTGACCGGTGCCGTTGGGAAAAATCCGCGGCCACGCGATCGACATCCGGTACGCGCCGACGCCCAGGTTTTTGAGCAGCCGGACGTCCTCTTTATACAGGTGGTAAGAATCGTCAGCCACGTCGCCCGTGTCGCCGTTGAAGGTCTTGCCCGGCGTGTGCGAAAACACGTCCCAGATCGACGCTCCGCGCCCGCCCTCGCGCACTCCGCCTTCAATCTGGTACGCCGCCGTCGCGCATCCCCACACAAATCCCTGCGGAAATTGCCGGCTGCCCGGCGGCTGCTGCCCAAAGGACAACTCTGGCAGCGAAACGCCAGCCAATGCCGCAGTCGCCGCCGCAACTTTGCCAAATTGCCGGCGCGTGATCTCTTTCATGGATGCAATCGCCCTTTCGAAATCAAAGGCCGATTATAGCGGAGTGCGTATTCGCGCCGCTTGCCGGGTACAGGCTGCGTTCTTTGGCTTCCTTGAGGAGTTCCCCGGCCTCCACATTGGCGCGATATCGGGCCAGCCCGAGACGGATCGCGCTGACCATCACTTCCTTTCTGCAGGGCGTGGTCAGATAACGGAAGATGCCGCCCTGATTCATTGCTGCTCGGGCACGCTTGCGATCTCTCGATTCCGTGAGCAACATCCTGACTGTATGCGGCGCTAAATCGCGCACCCGATCGAGAAACTCGACCCCGCTCAACCCGGACATCCGCATGTGCGAGATGACGATGGCGAAAGGGCCGAGCAGGTGAACGGTGGCCAGGCCTGCCTTGCAACTGCAGGCGGTCTCGAGCGCGAAATCGCCGGGCAGCATGCGCCTGTAGCCCTCAAGGACGTGCGAGTCATCGCCGACGAAGAGAATCCGCTGGGCCAATATGCAGTCCCCTGACGGGTTCATCGGCAGGCGTGAACCAATCCATTAGGAGGTCGCGCGAAATCCTTCATTGCGGCATAAAGAAGGGAGCGAGCCACCCCAGCGACAAGGACCTGTCGCCGGGGGCCCCGGCAGGGAGCAACGGAGGTCCATATGCAAAAAGGCCGCAGCCATTTGACTGGCTGCGGCCCACAATTTCCCAGATCGAAGCTGGCGTTACATTTCTTTCACGCCTTCGACAAACGCCTTCAGCTTGCGGCTCCGGCTCGGATGACGCAGCTTGCGCAGCGCCTTGGCCTCAATCTGCCGGATGCGCTCGCGCGTTACCTGGAAGCTCTGGCCAACCTCTTCAAGCGTATGCTCCGAGCCATCCTCGAGGCCGAAACGCATCTTGATGACGCGCTCCTCGCGCGGCGTGAGCGTGCGCAGAACCTGCGACGTGTACTCCTTCAGATTCACGCCGATCACCGCCTCGGACGGCGACACCGCCTGGCGATCTTCGATGAAGTCGCCCAGGTGGGAATCTTCCTCTTCGCCGATCGGTGTCTCCAGCGAGATGGGCTCCTGTGCGATCTTCAGCACCTTGCGCACCTTGGCCACCGGAATGTCCATGCGCCGCGCAATCTCTTCGCTCGAAGGCTCGCGGCCCAGCTCCTGCACCAACTGACGGCTAGTGCGGATGAGCTTGTTGATGGTCTCGATCATGTGCACCGGGATACGGATGGTGCGCGCCTGGTCGGCAATGGCGCGCGTAATCGCCTGCCGGATCCACCACGTGGCGTACGTAGAAAACTTGTAGCCGCGCCGGTACTCGAACTTGTCCACCGCCTTCATCAGGCCGATGTTGCCCTCCTGAATCAGGTCCAGGAACTGGAGTCCGCGGTTGGTGTACTTCTTGGCGATCGATACGACGAGTCGAAGATTGGCCTCGATCAGCTCTCTCTTGGCCTGCTCGGCGTCCATGTCGCCCTGGATCATTTCGCGCTGTGTGCGCTTCAATTCGACAATGGATACGCCCGCGTCGCCTTCAATTTTTTCGAGATCGGTGCGGCAATTCTTCTGCTGCCTGCGGTATTCCTTCTTCAGATCCTCGCTCTTTGAGGCTTCGTACTTCTGCTCGAGCGAACGGATCTGCCGCTCCAGCGTGCGCATCGTGTCCACGGTCTTGTTGACCTTGTCCAGCAGGCGCTTCCGCTCCAGGGCGGTGTATTTCAGTTCGCGCACGATACGCGACACGTGCACCTTTTCGCGCGCGATCGTAAAGCGCAGCCGCCGCGCTTCCTTCATCTTGGCTTTGTTGCCCGGCGCGATACCCGACAGTTTCTCTTCAAGCTGCGCAATCTTCTTCTGGTGCTTCACCAAAGCGTCGGTGCGCGCCACCGTGGCTTTCACGCGCGCCTGCACCACCTCTTCGGTCAGCTCCTCCTCGTCGAAGATCACCACTTCTTTCACGTTGCGCACGCCGCGCTTCAGGTCCTCGCCCAGCGCCGCAATCTCCCGAATCACAATCGGAGAGCGCGAAATCGCCTTCAGCACGCGCATCTGCCCGCGCTCAATGCGCTTGGCAATCTCCACTTCGCCTTCGCGCGTGAGCAGCGGCACCGTGCCCATCTCGCGCAGGTACATGCGCACCGGGTCGTTGGTCTTCTCCAGCGTGCCCGGCGTCAGATCCAGCTCGACGTCTTCGCCTTCTTCCAGCTCGAAATCCTTGTCGCCGGGAAACTTGGGAGCGTCCAGCAGATCGATACCCTGACCGCTGATGGTAGTCATCAGATCGTCCAGATCGTCGGCAGAGCCAATCTCGTCCGGCAGCGCGTCGTTCACTTCGCCGTAGGTCAGATAGCCCTTTTCCTTGCCGGTCTCGATCAGTCCGTGTACGTCTTCTTCGAATTTGTCATCAATCGCCAAATGATTCCTGCTCTCTTCGGCACCGCGGGAATCCCCGCGCCCTGCCCGTTTTTCGATCCATGGCCCGCAGCGCTCTCCGGGCCGGCCCGTTCGCGCCCGCGCGCCTTAACTCACATGACCACGCGCGGATTCTGCCGCGCATCACGTTGCGCAATTCGTCCGCACCGCACCGCCATCGGCGACGAGCCCGATTCCACACGCGCACGATAAAAATTTCCGTGAGGAAATCCTCGCGCGCGGACACATCCGCAATTCCGCTTTAGCGGACTTAGCTTGACTCGGAACAGGATGGCAGCGCTTCAGGTTTCGCCTGGGTCGCCCGCGAGCCGAAGCTCATGTGTGGGGCAAAGGGGGCGCGCATCCTCACTGAGATCAATAGATTACCACAATCGAACTTGCCTCCGCCAACACAAATTCGGCGGCAGAATCAACCCCGTCCAAACGATCTCGGGCCAAGCCAGGCGCGGATCGTCTGCCATCCGCTCCTTTTCCTCTTCTTTAGACGCGCGAAAGAGCCTTTTCGACGCAAAATCCACACGGCCGGTCAGGTCGCCAGCCGCACGCCAACCCCTAGTTTTTCAGCGGTTTGTGGCTGTGCATTTGCCGCAGTGCCCGGTCCAGATCCAGCTTCTGCTGGGTCAGCACCGCCAGCTCCGCATAATCGCCGCGCCGCTCGGCCTCTGCAATCTGCGCCCGCAGGTCGCGGAGCCGGCTTTCGATGCCTCGCTCCTGGAGTTCCTGCAGCGCACTCTCCACTTCGTCCTCTTCAGGCGGCCGGCTTTCGCCCAGCAGTGCCTCGGCCAGCAGGGCCCGCTGCGCCCCGTCCTCCACCACTTCCATCGGATCGTTGGCCGCGCGACCGGCGAGTGCCTGCATCGCATGGAACGCCCCAAGGTGCTCGAACCACGCCGGCTGCTCCACCACCGCCTGCGCCGCCATGCGCCGCGCCGACTCACCCTCAGGGTCGGTAATCGCCAGCGCCCGCAGCAGCACTCGCTCCACTTCGGTCAGCGCCGCGGGCCGCGTTTCCACGCGATCCCGCCGTTTCAGCGCCGCCTGCCGCAGCTCCTCGCGCAGCACCGCCGAGTCGATGCCCAGCTTTTGCGCTGCGTCTCCGGCAAACTGGTCCCGCGCCAGCTTTTCCGGAATGCGGCGAATGTGCGGCAGCAGAAAATTCAGCTGCTTCACCTTCTGTTCCGCGCTGGCGCCGGGGAACTGCATCCGCGCCCGCTCAATCAGATAATCAGATTGCCGCCGCGCTCCCCGAATTGCCTCTTTATAGGCCTCCACGCCCCGCTCGCGGATGAACCGGTCCGGATCCAATCCGCCCTCGAGCGTGACCAGCTTGATGGTAAAGCCCTCTTCGGTCAGCAGAGCGATGGACTTTTCCGCTGCATTCGCGCCGGCCGCGTCGGGATCGAAGTTGACGATCACATTCGACGTGTGCCGCTTCAGAATCGCCACCTGCTGCTCGGTAAAAGCTGTCCCGCTGGTCGCGATCACGTTCTGGATTCCGCGCAGAAATACGCTGATGCAGTCCATCTGCCCCTCCACCAGCAGCGCAAAACCCACGGTGCGGATCGCCGTCTTCGCCTTGTCCAGATTGAACAGGACTTGCCCCTTCGAGTAGAGCGGCGTCTCCGGCGAATTGATGTACTTGGGCCCGGCTTTTTCACCGTCCGCTGTGGCGCCCAGCGTCCGCGCCGTAAACGCAATCACGCGTCCGCCCTCATTCGAGATGGGAAACACAACGCGCTTGCGGAAGCGGTCGTAGAGGCGGCCGTGGCCGCCGTCTTCCTGCTCCTTCGAGCTGAAGAGGCCGCTCGAGCGAAGGGTGTCTTCGTCCGCCATGCCACTCAGCCGGTCGCGCAGGGCATTGAAGCTGTCTGGCGCGTAGCCGATCCTGAACCTTTTGATCCCCTCATCCGAGAGTCCGCGACCCGCAAGGTATTCTCGCGCCAGCGCTCCCTCCGGCCCTCGCAATTGCTCTTCAAACCACGCTGCGGCAGCCTCGTGCAACTCCAGCAGCTTGGTCCGCAGGCGCGCGCCGGCCGCCTCCTCCGGCGACGAGAACTCCCGATTGGGCAACGGAATGCCACACTTTTGCGCCACCACCCGCACCGCTTCGGGGAAGGTCACGTTCTCGATCTTGCCCACAAACGAAAACACGTCGCCCGAAGCGCCGCACCCGAAGCAGTGGTAGAACTGCCGCACCGCGTGCACGCTGAACGACGGCGTCTTTTCTTTATGGAACGGGCACAACCCCGAGTAATTTTGCGCTCCCGCCTTGCGCAGCCGGATGTACCCCTCGATCACCTTCACGATGTCGGCCTGCTGCTTCACGGTTTGGGCAAAGTCGGACATGGGCGCCTATCTTGAGGATAAGACCCAATCAGACACCTGGCGGGTGCACTGAGTGTGGATCAAGTGGATAAACCCGAGAGAATTCAGCCCGCCGTGTTCGGACAAATGCCCGTTGCAACGAATATCTCGCCCGCGCATCCAATTATCTGTAGGGCAAAATCGGAGTCGGCCGCGCAGCGTGTTTCTGGCCTTTCCCCAGCGCGAAACTGCCACGCTGAATACAGCAGCGTGCCCCTGATTCTGCCCCCGGAGGTCCACCATGTCACTCAGAGCTGTGAAAGAGATTTACCAAACCAAACCGACCATTGAGGGAGCCGGCGTGAAGCTCCAGCGCGCCTTTGGCTTCGGCAAGACGGGCGAATTCGACCCGTTCCTGCTCCTCGACGACTTTCGCAACGAGAATCCCGCTGATTATCTGGCCGGCTTCCCGTGGCACCCGCACCGCGGCATCGAAACCATCACCTACGTCCTCGCTGGTGAGGTCGCCCACGGTGACTCGCTCGGCAACAAGGGCCGCATGACGGCTGGCGACGTGCAGTGGATGACTGCAGGAAGCGGCATTCTCCACCAGGAGATGCCCAAGGGCGACGAGCACGGACGGATGCACGGCTTCCAGCTATGGGCCAACCTGCCCGCATCGCTCAAGATGACCGATCCGCGCTACCAGGACATTCCTGCAAGCGCCATCCCCGAGGTGACTGAGGATGACGGCACGAAAGCGCGCATCATCTGCGGCGAATTCTGGGGAAAAACCGGCCCTGTCGAGGGCGTGGCCGCCGGGCAATCCTCGGTCGACGCGCGTTACGTCGACATCAGCGTGCCCCCGTTCAAGCGCAAGCGCATCAAGGTTGAGACCACGCGCAATGCCTTCGCTTACGTCTTCGCCGGATCGGGAACCTTCCGCGACGCCTCTGCGCCGCAGGCCGTACTGACTGAGTCGGCAATCGACCCCAACGCTGCGCCGGTCTATGACGCGAAGAACCATTCGCTCGTGCTCTTTGACCGCGGCGACGAAATCATGGTCCAGGCCGGCCCTGAAGGCATTCGCTTTCTGCTCGTCTCAGGCAAACCGCTTGAGGAGCCGGTGGCGTGGTACGGCCCGATCGTGATGAACTCCCAAGCCGAGCTGCGCCAAGCCATGGCCGAGCTTCAGAACGGCACCTTCATCCGCCACGGATAAGCCCCTCGACCCCGGTACCGGGAAACCCTCAGGCCGGGGTCGGGCAGCGCCCCCTTGCTTTAGCCCGCATCCGGGCCTGCGAACGCGTGACCCCATCACGCGCTTTCCTCCTTAAGAAAATCGCTTTTCTCATTGCATTTAGCAGGATCCTGTGTCTACACTGGTCAGCGGCGAAGCGCGGGCATTTGGACCGGACTCTATTTCTCAGCCCCCTCGCGTTTTCTCGTTCATTTTGTTCGAGACGGCAAGGGTGCTTCCGCGATCGCGTTTACGGTCACCCGCAAGGGGCTTCACAGGAACGGTGCGATGAAGAAGCAAGCAGTAACTCCAAAGCAAGGGCACGCCAGGATCCCCGCTTACAAAAACTCCAGCCTTCCTTCGGCGCGGCGGGTCAAAGACTTGCTGTCGCGCATGACCCTCAAGGAGAAGGCCGTCCAGATGCTGTGCATCTGGCAGCAAAAAGCGCAAACCCTCGTAGATGCCGACGGAAACTTCGACGCAAAAAAGGCCAAAGCTGCGTTCCGCGATCGCCGCGGCCTCGGCCAGGTGGGCCGCCCCAGCGATGCTGGCAAGGGCCTGAACGCCCGTCAGATGGCGACTCTGACCAATGCCATCCAGAAATTTTTCTTAGAGAACAGCCGCCTGGGAATTCCGGTCATCTTCCACGAGGAATGCCTGCACGGCCACGCCGCGGTGGACGGAACCAGCTTTCCGCAGCCCATCGCGCTCGGCGCCACCTTCAATCCCGAACTGGTCGAGCAGTTGTACACCATGACGGCCGCCGAAGCCGGCTTGCGCGGAACTCATCAAGCGCTTACGCCGGTCATCGACGTGGCCCGCGAGCCGCGTTGGGGCCGCGTGGAAGAGACATTCGGCGAAGATCCTTTTCTCGTTTCGCGGCTAGGCATTGCCGCGGTGCGCGGCTTCCAGGGGGATCGCACCTTCAGGGACAAGCGTCACCTCATCGCGACACTTAAGCACTTCGTAGGCCACGGCCAGCCCGAGTCCGGTATGAACTGCGCGCCGGCCAATGTCTCTCTCCGCGTGCTGCGCGAGACCTTCCTCTACACATTTCGCGAGGCGTTGCGCGAGGCCGGCGCCATCAGCATCATGGCCTCCTACAACGAGATCGACGGCGTCCCATCCCACGCCAACCGCTGGCTGCTCCGCGATGTGCTGCGCAAGGAGTGGGGCTTCAAGGGCTTTGTCGTCTCCGATTACTTTGCCATTTGGGAACTCGGCTACCGTCCCGACACGCACGGCCATTTCGTCGCCGCGGACAAAAAAGAATCCTGCGCGCTCGCCGTCAGAGCCGGCGTGAATATTGAGCTGCCCGACCCCGATTGCTACCTGCATCTCGTCGAGCTTGTGCGCAAAGGCGTGCTCAAAGAGTCCGATCTCGACGAACTGGTTGCGCCCATGCTGTTCTGGAAGTTCGAGATGGGCCTGTTCGACGATCCCTATGTCGATCCCGACGAAGCCGAGCGCGTAACCGGCTGCGACGCCCACCGCGAACTGGCTCTTACCGCCGCGCACCAGGCCATCACGCTGCTCAAAAACGAAAACCACATCGCGCCACTCGATTTGGGGAAAATCAAATCCATTGCCGTCATTGGTCCCAACGCGCATCGCGGTCTTCTTGGCGGTTACAGCGGAGTGCCCAGGCACAACGTCACGATTCTCGACGGCATCCGCGAAAAGGCCGGCAAAAAGGTCAAAGTCCTCTATAGCGAAGGTTGCAAAATCACCGTCGGCGGAAATTGGAATCAGGATGAAGTGATCGCGAGCGATCCTGAAGAAGACCGCAAGCAGATTGCCGAGGCGGTTGAAGTCGCCAGGCAAGCCGACGTGATCGTGCTGGCCATCGGCGGCAACGAGCAAACCTCGCGCGAGGCCTGGTCGCTCAAGCACATGGGCGACCGCACCAGCCTCGATCTCATCGGCCGCCAGGAAGAACTCGTCAAGGCGATGGTCGCCCTGGGCAAGCCCGTCATCGCACTGCTCTTCAATGGCCGCCCGCTCTCCATCAATTCCCTCAATCAAAATGTGCCCGTTATTTACGAGTGCTGGTATCTCGGCCAGGAAACGGGTCGCGCCGTGGCCGATGTGCTCTTTGGCGGCTACAACCCCGGCGGCAAGCTGCCCATCTCCATTCCGCGCTCTGCCGGACATTTGCCCGCGTTCTACAACTACAAGCCATCCGCGCGGCGCGGTTATCTCTGGGACGATGTGTCGCCGCTCTACGCCTTTGGCTACGGCCTCAGCTACACGAGCTTCTCCATCGGCAATCCGTTTCTCACCAAAAAGAAGATTCGCCGCGACGGCTCCGCGCGTCTTCTGATCGACGTCACAAACACCGGACATCGCGAAGGCACGGAAGTGGTCCAACTCTACATCCGCGACCTGGTCAGCTCCGTTACGCGTCCCGTCAAAGAGCTGAAGGGCTTCCACAAAGTGCGGCTGCAACCGGGCGAGACCACAACCGTCGCCTTCGACATCACGGCGGCGTTGCTCTCCTTCTACGACGTCGATATGAATTATGTCGTCGAGCCAGGCGCCTTTGAATTGATGGTCGGCACCTCTTCCCGCGACGCAGACCTCAAGAAGATCATCCTCCACGTGACGCAGTAGACGCGGCCGGCAGCGCCGGCGAATGACGAGACCGCGATGACCGAAAAACTTTCCTTCCGCGAGAAGTTTGGCTACGGCCTGGGCGACATGGCCGCCAACTTCGTCTTCCAGGCCCTGCTGGCCCTGCAGTTGGACTTCTACACCCACACCTTTGGCCTCACCGCGGCGCAGGCGGGCACGCTCTTCCTCGTCGTGGGTCTCGGCGTTGCCTGCCTCAACCCGGTCATGGGCATAATTGCCGATCGGACCAATACGAAGTGGGGAAAATTCCGGCCCTGGCTGCTGTGGACGGCGCTGCCCTTCGGCATCCTCGGCGTCCTCACCTTCACCACGCCGAACCTGAGCCTAGCCGCGAAGCTCGTCTACGCCTGGATCACCTATGGGTTGTTGCGGGTGATCTACACCGTAAACAATGTGCCGTATGCCACACTCACCGCGGTCATGACCTCGGACCCCGATGAGCGGAACAGCATCGCGTCCTACCGCCAGATCTTTGCCAATAGCGCGGGCTTCATTGTGCAGAGTCTCGCGGTGTTGATGGTTGCCTGGCTGGGGCGCGGCAACGACGCGCGCGGCTACCAGCTCACCATGGGTCTGCTCTCGGCACTGAGCGTCGTCTTCTTCATCATCGCTTTCCTGTCCACTAAGGAGCGAATCCAACCCGACCCGCAGCAGAAAACTTCGCTCCGGCAGGATCTTTCCGACCTCCTCAAGAACCGTCCCTGGATCGTGCTCTTCCTAGCCACTCTGTTCTATTTCATGGCCATCGTCATCCGCGGAAACGTGATGCTGCCCTATTTCCGTTATCTTGCCGGCAACGCGAAACTCTTCTCCTGGTTCAACGGATTTGGGCTGGCCGCGCTGATTGCGGGCGTTGCGTGCTCCACGGCCGTGGCCATGCGCGTGGGCAAGCGACTGCTCTTTATTGCCAGCATGATTCTTTCAGGGGCCTTCGCGACGGCGCTGCTCTTCCTTTCTCCGCACGCCACGGTCATCATCATTGCAACGGAAGTACTTCGCCAGTTCTCGTTTGGATTGTCGGGGCCCATCCTGTGGTCCATGATGGGCGACGTGGCCGATTACGGCGAGTGGAAGACGGGCCGCCGCGCCAGCGGCACCGTCACGTCCGCCGTTGTGTTCGCTCTCTGGGCGGGTCTCGCACTGGGTGGCGCCATCGCCGGATGGCTCTTCTCTCTCTATGGCTTTGCTTCAGGAGCCGCGGTGCAGACCGCGCACGCGCAAACGGGCATTCTGCTGACGGCGAGCGTTTACGCCGGTCTCGCCTTCTTTGCTGCGGCGGTATGTCTCTTCTTCTATCCCATTACGCGCGAACTGAATCAGAAGATCGCCAACGAACTCGTGGAGCGGCGCAAAGGCTTCGCGCCGCAAGCCGGTTCATAGATGTGCCGGCGCTCCGGCGCCGCTTCCGGGAAGGAGAAATCATGTTCAACAGATTGTGGACAAATGCCCGCTCGGTAATTCTCCTCAGCCTGATCCTCACCAGCGCGGCAGTCGCCGCTCATGCGCCCACTTCGCTCAAGGCCGCGTACAAAGGCGACTTCGTCATCGGCGCGGCCATCAATGCGGCGCAAATCACCGGTCAGGACGCAGGCGGCGACGCCATCATTACTACGCAATTCAATTCCATCTCACCCGAGAACGTGCTCAAGTGGTTGATCGTCCATCCCCAGCCGGACAAGTACGACTTCACGCTCGCCGATCAGTACGTAGCCTTCGGCAGAAAGCACCACATGTTCATCGTGGGGCACAACCTGGTCTGGCATAACCAGGTTCCCGCATGGGTCTTTCACGACGCCAACGGCAATCTCCTCACCCGCGACGCACTTCTCGCGCGCATGCGCGACCACATTCATACCGTCGTCGGCCGCTATAAGGGAAAAATTCAAAGCTGGGACGTCGTCAACGAAGCGCTCAACGAAGACGGCACCATGCGCCAATCGCCTTGGTTGAAGATCATCGGCGACGACTATATTGAAAAGGCCTTCACATACGCGCACGAGGCCGATCCACAGGCGCAGCTCACATACAACGACTACAACCTTGAAAATGAGCCCAAGCGCAATGGAGCCATCGCGCTTGTCAAGAAGCTACAGGCGGAGGGGATCCCGATCACAACCGTCGGCATCCAGGATCACGACCACCTGAACTGGCCCAGCACGGACCAGGAAGACGCGGCGATCTCCGCATTCGGGGCGCTGGGCCTCAAAGTGGCAATCACCGAGTTCGACATCAACGTGCTGCCCAACGCCGGCCGTCAGCCAACCGCCGATGTCACGCTCAGCATCGCACAAAACAAAGCCCTCAATCCCTACGCCGACGGCCTGCCCGACTCCATCCAGCAGCAACTCGCCGCGCGTTACGCCGACCTCTTTCGCGTCTTTCTCAAGCACCGCGGCGTGGTCACGCGGGTCACATTCTGGAACGTCACTGACGGCGATTCATGGCTCAACAACTGGCCGGTCGAGGGCCGCACCAACTACCCGCTGCTCTTCGATCGCACGGGCCAGCCCAAGCCCGCCTTCGACGCGGTCATTCGTGTTGCGTCGGAGAACCGGCCGCACTGAGAGTTGGCGCGAAGGCCCAATTGTGTCCCAGGCAGAAGTTCACAATCGAGCAGCATAGAATCGCGATGGCATTCGCCGCCACCACGGGGATCCGCACGCCTTCCACCAGAACCGGCATCAGCGCCAGGTTCCCCACCATGGAAACCAGCCCGTTCGACAGATGAAACCGGATCAATTGGCTCCTGAGCGCACTTCGGCAGCGACGATCCCGCCACGTGTAATGCAGGTGCCAAACAAAGTTGTGCAGCAGCGTGATCTCGATCGCCGCGGCCGTGGCCACCATGTAATGTCCCGGCGCAAGGCGATTGATGAGCGCCAGCGCGCCAAGCTGCACGGCCATGCCCACGGCGCCCACCAGGTTGAACTTGCCCCAGCGGGCAATCAAGTCCATTGGTAAGTTCATTTGAGTGGCTCCGCTTTTAGGGGTTCTTGCCGGTAAAGTTGTGCAGTGTGCCGCACCGCGACGCCAATCGCCATCGCCGCCATGCCCACCGCCGCAATCGCTCCTCCCAGGTCGAACAGTAGCACTCTGTGTCCGAACACCGTCGAGTACGGGCTGCGCAGCGCCGCCAGATTACCGAGCGCGAGCAGAATGCGAATCTCTGTAGGTCCGAAAATCCCCTGCGAAAGCTGGAAGCACGATAAGGTGTAGGTGGCAAGATAGCTTTCGCTCGAAAGCACAAGAAACGCGATCAGCATTGCCATCGCCGTCGCCCAGTGCAACAACCCTGACGCGCCCAGGCCGCACATCAGCGCCACGGAGCCCACAATGTCCACAACGTGATCCACGTAGAACCCATAACGCGGCCGTTCCTGCCGGCGCACGCGCGCCAGCGTTCCGTCCAGGCTGTCGCCCAGCCAGTTCAGCGCCAGGCACACGATCACCAGCAACAAAGCCCGCCGGTCCCAGCGCGTCAGTGCATAGCAAATGCCCGCTGCGATTTGCGCACCCAGCCCCAGCAGCGTCAGTTGGTCCGAGCTCACCCACTGCGGAGCTCGCTCCGCCATCCATGTGAGCGCCCGCTTCTCCATGCGCGACGTCAACGCCTGGTTCACCCGCCGCGCGTTCCGGAATGCCGCCTGATCTCCGTTTGCAATTGCCTGCGTGCCCATCTTCGTCTCCTTTCGCATTGCGCCGCTCTCAATGTTGTTTCCGCAGCGCGTCGCTCGTGGCGCGCAGCGTAAACTCCAGCGAATCCCGCGGCACGCTCTCAATGAATGGCCCGATCAACCACGCCAGCCCGACCGGAATCGAACGCGACAGCGAAACCGACTCGATCTGGATATACAGTCCACCGTCCCGCTCCTCGCAGCTCCAGTAGGTATTCATCCGCCATAGAAAACCGTGCTCTTCGCCCGGCCCCAACACGCGCTCGTGCTCCGTTCCCGGCGAATCGATCACCGCGATCTGCGTGCTGCGCGAAATGCTATAGCCGTGCTCGGCATCCAGTCTCCCAAACGTGATGTCGTACGCCGTATCCATCACCACCGTCAGCACGTGCTTCTGCCGCACCCGCATCGTTGCCTGAAAATGATCGCCGTCGTGTTCGAGCACCTTCGCCGTCAGCACCTGCGGCGAATAAACCTTCGGGTAGGCATCGTAATCTTTCATGAGCCGTTCGAAGTCCGCCGCTTTGCCGCCGGCAATAAACGCCGTGTCGCGCCAATCGTGCAGCAGCGCGCCGGGCAACTCCGTGCCCGCGCCGGTCGTCAATTGGTCGATGATCAACTCGCCCTGGCGCAGCCGCGCAAAGTCCACAGGAGCCAGAAAGCCGCCGGCCGACCGATGCTGCGCATCCAGTCGCGTCTCGACGCGTCCTATATAAGAATTGAAAGCGGCCGTCGCCTCGGGCGTGGGCTGCGCCGTAACCCACGCGGGCGAGGCCAACAGGAGCAAAAATCCAGCCGCCGCCCAACTTCCGCATCCGTTTTGCAATCGTTCGTTCATGCTTCGCACCTTAATCGGTCAGACGTTCGGGCGCAATGCAAGTTGTCTCATTTGTGAGGCGAAGGATTCTCACTGTGCAAGTGCTTCGATCGGCGCGACTTGAGAAGAGTTCTCCATCGTGCGGTGGGGTCTCGCGCCTAACTCTCCATCGGCTACACTGGTCTGAAAGCCATGACGGAAGACAGCACCGGCCCGCAGCTGACCCCGCGACAGAGCATTTTCGATTCACTCGTTGTGATCGCCGGCATCGCGTAGGGTGGCTTTTCCCTGAGGAAAAAGCCACTTGGCATTGCACATTCTGTTAGGAGCAGAATCGAAAATGCTGTATCGCTTCGGAATCTTTGAGGTGGACGCCGCCACAGGAGAGCTTCGCCGTCAGGGTCTGCGCGTCAAGTTGAACTCCCAGCCCTTCCAGGTGCTCCTCATGCTCCTCGACCGGCCCGGCCAGCTCCTCACGCGTGAGGAGATTTCTCGCGAGCTGTGGCCCGATGGAACCTTTGTCGACTACGCGCACGGTGTGAACTCGGCGGTCAATCGCATCCGCGAAGCCCTCGGAGACACGGCAGCCAGCCCCCGCTTTCTTGAAACCCTCGCGCGCCGCGGCTATCGGTTTATCGCACCGGTCGAACGCGTAGACTTTAGCAAAGGCGCCTCGGCCGGCGAAAGCCAGTCATCCTCGGTCTCCGAATCTCCGGCGCATCCGGCAGAAGACCAGCTAACCTCCGACTCGCCCTCGTCCCGGCCGCGCATCCAGATTCTCGCTACACCGGAGGAGCTTCCCAAAGTCTCCTATCGGGTCGCGCAAACCCTCTTCATCCTCTTTCAACTGATGTATCTGGGATTCTATGTGGGGGCACTGGCCAATCTGGCTGAGATTGAGGACCTTTTTTCGCTGCTGCCGAATGCGGCTGCGGTGTATCGCGTTCTCATCGTCACGGCCG